>Ga0102924_1000966_pt1 | contig 34234 bp, 31 predicted proteins | sample PaiPotPPM11metaG_FD_80116 | JGI IMG/M metagenome (GOLD analysis project Ga0102924, IMG submission 80116) | Iron sulfur acid spring bacterial and archeal communities from Banff, Canada, to study Microbial Dark Matter (Phase II) - Paint Pots PPM... ...
CATACGCGGACGTGGACGAGCAGGCCACCCGCGCGATGGCGTGGCTGGACGACCGGAGCGGTGCCGACAACTTGCATACGTCAGGCTTGCAATCGTCTAAGTTCGATTGGCTGCCTACTTAGATTTCCCCCTTGTCCCATCCCGCGCGCGGACTTTGGCAGGTCTTTCTTCGCCTCATACACCGTATGCCGTCAAATGGCCGCTGCCGTCCGTGATGTACACGACGCCGTTGACGACGATGGGGCTTTCCCAGTGAATGCCGCCGATACCGTCGTGCCAGAGTTCGTTTCCCGTCGCGGCGTCGAGCGCGCGGATTACGCCGCCGCCCGCGTAATAGACGACACCATTGGCGACGACCGGCGATGTACCGCCGTTCGCGTTCTGCCAGAGTGGGCGCAGGCTCGGCATGCCGTCGTCGCCGATCACGACCTGCAACGCGGCGATGCCGGCATTGTTCGTCACGATTACCCAGACACTCTGGTCCGCCGGATTGATCCAGACCGCCGGGGCGGTGAGCACCTGACCGCCCTGCGGCACATCCACGAGCGGGCCGATCTCGCCGCCGATATGACCGGGGCCGCCCCGCCCGCTGAGGTCATCGAGGTTGAGCAGCCGCAACTTCGCGTCCTTGCCCCCCTGCACGGCGAGGTGTGCGATCGGGCTGTTTGGGAGCGCCGGGAGGATCACCGGGGCGGTGCTGCCGAGGTCCGCATCCCGGCTCGTCAATTGCGCGAAATTGGGCGGCGTGTAGGCATCGAGCGGGCCGCCGTTGGCGCCGGTACCATCCGGGTTAAGGGCGATGACCGACTCGCCCCAGTTGCGCGCGCCGTCATACGGGCCGTTGCCCGTCACGGTGTAAATCTTGTCTGTGTCGGGATCATAGACGACGCCCTGCCGGACCCAGATCGCCGTCTGCACTGCGTCGCAGTCCGGTCCCTGCCCACTGGGAAAGAAATGGATATCCACCTGGTCGCTACAGGCGGCATTGAAGACATGCTGCGAGCCGTCCGCAAGGTTGATCGTCGTCAGGTGCCCCTGATAGTCGCCGCGGTCGCCGGGATAGCCCGCATGCGCGACATAGAGGTAACTCGATCCATTCCGGGCGGTAACGATGTTGAGCGCCGAGGAGCCTTTCTCGTCGTATCCCTTGCGTGTGACGAGTTCGGGCCAGCCGCCGTCGGTACGCTCGGTCCCGTCGCCCACCGCATATTTGTGTACATAGCCGTCAAGCCCGTAGGCATAAACGTACTGCGTATTCGGATCAATGGCGGGAGAGGAGGTCGTGTAGCAGGCAGCCGCGCCGCCATTGATGCGGCAATCGCCGGGGCCGTATGCCTGCTGCCAGACCTCGGTCCCGTCGTGGGCATCGAATGCGACGATCTGCCCGGCGCGCGTGGTAACGAAGAGGAGGTCTTTCGGCCCGCCGGGGGTCGCAACCCCGCCGAGCATGACCGGCACGCCGTCCGCAATCGTGGGGAGCGTGGCCTGGAAGAGGCGATGCAAGCCGCCGACGTTCGCGGGCGTGAGGATTGTCTCCTGATCATTGTCGCCCACATACTGCGAGACACCGCTGAAGGCGGGCCAGTTATACGCCGCAACGCCGAGTGGCATCAGTGTGCCGACCGCGAGCGCGAGGATGATCGCGAGGGGGCGGACATGGAGTGGCACGCGCCGCATGATTGCCTCCGTTCGGAATGCCGCGAAGTCGTGTCGCATCCAAGCATCATCTATCGCACAATCCGTGCGAAGGGGCGCGATGTGACCGACGTTGACAGTACCACAGATTGGCTAAACAGATTTTTCGGGGGCCGGTGATCGCGCCGGTGTTCAAACCACGGTGCAGGCCATATCGTCCGTCTTCGGCTTGCAGGAAAGTGGGTGGTACGACACATGCGATAGATGCCCGGCACGCACCGGAAGTCGAGGCGCGCGGAAGGGGTTGATGCGAATGGTTCAGACAGCAAGATCATCGAGCGTCGGTGAGCCACGGCGGATCGAGGCTGCGGAGGCTCCGGCGGCGCTGTTCATTAATACTCAGGCGCGGCGGGGTGCGAAGCAATTCGATCAGGCGGTCCAATCGCTGAAGAACGCGGGCGTCACGCTCGGTCGGAGCATTGCGGTGAAGGATCCGGAGACGCTTCTACCCGCTATCCAGGAGGCCGTCGCGGCGGGCTTCGAGCGGATCATCATTGGCGGGGGCGATGGGACACTCTCCGGCGTGATGGAAGCATTCGCGCGTCAGCCCGTCACGCTTGGCGTGCTCCCATTAGGCACAGGCAACCATCTCGCGCGCACGCTCGGCATCCCGCTCGATCTCGATGGGGCGGCGGGCGTCATCGCGCAAGGTGAGATCGCCCGGATTGATCTGGGCTGCGCGAGCGGGCAGTTCTTCATCAACACGCTGAGCATGGGCGTCTCGGATGATGTCGCGCGGGCGGCGACGCAGCGGCTCAAACGCTGCCTCGGCTTTTGCGCGTACGGGGTCGCCGCGCTCAAAGTCCTCCCACGCCATCACCACTTCCGGGTACACATCGAAGCCGCTGAGAAGATGTGCGACGCCACGACCCACCAACTCGTTGTCGCGAATGGCACGTATGTCGGCGAGCATATCAAGGCGGGGCCGGATGCTTCCATCAACGACGGGACGCTGGTCGTCTTCACGCTGGAGGGACGGTCGCGCTATCAACTGATTCGCGGCGCGTGGTCTGTGGCACTCGGCAGGCAGGCGACCGACCCGAAGGACCACTTCTTCGAGACGACGCGCCTGACGATCCGCACCGAGCCAACGCAACGCCTCTATCTGGATGGCGAGCACCGGGGCGAGACACCTGTCGAAATTACCGTGGAGCCGAAGGCGCTCCGCGTCTTTGCCTCAACGGCATACTGCGAGCGCGTGGCCCAGCGCAGTTTTCCTGGTGGTGGCGGGCTTTAGCCTGCCAGAGCAAGGCGCGCTGCCCGCCAGCGCTCCACGCCACGGACGACCGCCATCAGCAGGATCGCCCATGCCGCGCCGAGCAGGAACCCGCCGAGCACATCGGTCGGGTAATGCACGCCGAGGACGATCCGGCTCGCGCCCACGCAAGCCGCGTAAACCACGAGCGCGAGCGTCCAGCCGATTTTCACGGTACGGCGCCAGGGCAGCCGCCAAAGGATGCACCCCAACGCCACCGCGAGGCAGGTCGCATTCAGCGTGTGACCGCTGGGGAAACTGTAGCCGGTAGCGGACGTGCGAAAAAACGCGGTCGGGCGTAGACGGCTGACGAGGTGTTTCGTCAATGGCGAGAGCAGGACAGCGCCAACGACTGCCGCGATCAACAACACGATATCGAACCCGCGCCCGCGCCGTGCGAGGGAGGCGCCGACAACCGCCGTGACGACGGCGACCATCGGAGCGGTGCCGAACAGGGAAATCGTCTCCGGCAGGGCAAGAGGCCACCGGCGTGTCGTGTCGGCAACGCCGCGGAGAAGATGCTCGTCGGTATGTGTCGTTGCCGGTTCACGCACTTCCCGGCTGAGGTAGGTGAATCCGATCGCGAAGAGAAGGCTTAAGACAAGCAAGAGCAGGGACGAGCGCACGATGCCCGGGCCAGCCGACCCCCCTTCTTGTATCGGTGTCAGTTGATGTGACATCACGGCGATTTCCTCTGCTGTCACCCATTACGACTACGACATCCGATCCGTGTCAGATCATGAAATCGGTTCGTCCCGCGCGTAGGGGAGGGTGAAGAAAAACGCGCTTCCCTCGCCGGGCGCTGATTCAACGCCGATCTCTCCACCGTGCGCCTCAATTAGCGCCTAGCTGATGTAGAGGCCAAGCCCCAGCCCCTTCTTATCCGCCGCGATCCCCGTCGCGATCAAATTCGCGACCGAGGAGAGCATCACGAGCGTCTCCTCGCCAAGCGGGCGACGCGCGAACATCGCCAGAACGCCGTCGAGGTGCGTGTACTGGCCCGCACTGGCGCGCAACTCCAATATCTCTTCGGCTGCATTCACTACCCAGATGCGCGCGAAGGCGGCATCAAGGTGGCAGACGACCGCCTCGGCACAGGTTTGCAGCATCACCGGGAGGGGGTCGGTCGCATTGAGTGCAACCCCCACATCCGCGATCCATGCGGTCTGCTGCGTGCTCATCCCTCTCCTCATGCCAATGGATAACGGCGCCGCGCTTGCCGGTCAGTATATCATCGGCACGACATGATACCGCTGCGCCGGGGTCCATGACCCGTTGCCTGATCCATCGCGCAGAGATCGTCCTCCGGATCGCCGATGTCCTCTCGGTGGTGAGGACCTGTTGCAAAACATGAGCGGTTTTTTGTGTTCCTGCGGGAGCCCTCCGGGCGCGGTATTGGTAGTTCTGAAACCGGCCCTTATTGCTATACTGAGCGCGTGTCCCGTCTGCCGGTGGAGTGAGTGCTCATGGCTGTCGATACCCGCCCCGAGTTAACGACCAACGCGCGTGCCCGGATCGCGATTGCGGCGCTGGTCATCGTCCTCGCGATTGGCACGGCGGGCTTCATGGTGATCGAGCGCTGGTCGTTCATTGACGCGATGTATATGACGGTCATTACGCTCTCGACGATTGGTTACGGTGAGGTCCATCCGCTCGATACGGCGGGGCGCATCTTCGATATGGCGCTGATTATCGTTGGTGTGGCGACGGGTCTGTACGCCCTCGGCGCCCTCGCGGAAGGGGCGCTCGAGCAGCGTATCTTCCAGAATATTGTGAAGGAGCGGCGGATGGCGCGGGAGATCGAGCGGCTCACGGATCACTACATCGTCTGCGGCTATGGGCGCGTCGGGATGAATGTCGCGATGGAACTGGCGCGTGAGGCCAAGCAGTTCATCATTGTCGAGCAGGATGCTGCCCTCGTCGAGGTAGGCCGCGCGGCGGGCTACCATGTCGTGCTCGGCGACGCAACACAGGATACGGTGCTCCTGCATGCCGGGGTGGAGCGGGCGAAGGGAGTCGTCACTGCGCTCGATTCGGACGCCGCGAATCTCTACATCACGCTCTCGTGCCGCTCGTTACGCGCCAACCTCTTTATCGTCGCGCGGGCGAGCGAGGAGGCCGTCGAGCCGAAACTGATACGTGCCGGGGCAAACCGCGTCCTTTGCCCGTACAGCCTGACCGGGCGACGCCTCGCGGAGATGGTGGTCGAGCCGGAGATGACCGATGTTGTCGAGATGATCGGCCGTCACAGTCACCTCGAACTCTACCTTGAAGAAGTGACGGCCGGTACCGATAGCGCATTACTCGGCCGCTCGCTCGGCGACGCGACGATCCGCACGGAGACAGGCGCGGCGATTGTCGCGATCAAGAAGTATGATGGCACGCTGCTCGCTAATCCCTCGCCGCAACACCGTATTAGCGCCTCCGATACGATGGTCATCATCGGCACGCGCGCTCAACTCCATCGTTTCCGCGCCCTGGCGGGCAAAGGTGACATCGCCGGCACGCAGTCGTCGGATGCCTCGGTCGGTGTATCGGAAGAATAATCACCGAATCTCTCAGAAGGCAGGAGATGTCCATACCATCCATCGCGCAGGAGTTTCGGGCCTTCCCGACGGCAGGAGGCGATAGCCGCCTTCTTCAATCGCTCTTGTCCATCCCCCAGGGGCGTGCGACACTCCGGGCATGACTGCGACGCTTGCCCCATCTCCTTCCGCTCATGTTGAACCCCCACACCACCCGCTGACCTTCTGGTTGATCGCGGCGCAGTTCGCCATCTTCGGCGTGACATTCGCGATGATCAGCGTGCTCTGGAAGGACATCATCCTCGCCGTGCATATCTCGGAGGCGACGTTCGGGCGCATCCTCGCGGCGATGCCGGTGGCGGGGGTACCGGTGATGCTGCTCGGTGGCTACCTGGGCGACCGGATTGGTCCGCGCCTCGTGCCAACGCTCGGCACGGCGCTGATGATCGCCTTTTGCCTGACGCTCGTCGGCCCGATTTCGGTTGCGCTTCTGCTGCTCGCCGTGATCTGCCAAGGCGGCGGCGCGGGCATCTACGATGTCGGCATCAACGCCGCAGCGGTGGACTACGAGCGCCGCTCGCCCAGGAGCGTACTCAACACGCTCCATGCCTGCTTCAACGCGGGGGCGGTCACGGGCGCGATCGGCACGGGCGTATTGCGCTCGGTCGGCGTGCCATATCAGGCGATCCTCGCGGGGCTGGCCGCGCTCTATGGCCTGATGCTCGTCGCGATCTGGCGCATTCCGCCGCCTGTGCAGACGAGCCACGCGACGCAGAAGCGCGATTGGCGCGGCACACTCCGGGAGATGCGCGCGAATCGGACAATGCGGCTGATCGCGATTATCCTCTGCTGCGGCCTCGTCATCGAGGGGACGATGGGCACTTGGGCGACACTCTATCTGCGGGCGGATATCGGGCTGGCGGCGTGGATCGGCGGCATCGGGTACGCGGTCTTCAATGTGACGATGACGATCGGTCGCTTGATGAATCAGCGATTGCTCGCGCGGATCGGCCCGCGCGCGGCCTTGATCGGGGCGGGCTGCGCGATTGTCGTCGTCAATGCGCTGACGCTCCTGACGCGCCAGCCGGGCTTCGTCATTCTCGGCTTCGGCGCGCTTGGCGTGGTGACGGCGGGGGTCTTCCCGACCGGGTTCATTGTCGTTGGGCGGGTGGCGCCGGGGGCGATGGGGCTCGTCTCTGGCGTGCTTCTCGCGCTCGCGAACCTCGCATGGGCTGCGTCGTCCCCGCTTGTCGGCGGCATCGCGGACGCGCTTTCGCTCCGGCTCGCGCTCGGCATCCTCGGCATCCTCGGCGCGACGGTTGCCTTCTGCGCCCTGCGCCTGCCGGATCAACACCACATGGAACAGGCAACATCGTCGCAAGAGCATTCATCCCACGATCTTTCCTGTATCATGTGCGCGGAGGTGCATGATGGTACGAACGGTTGAAGCGGTGATTGACGAGCAAGGAAATATTCACTTGCGAGAGCCAATACATCTCCCCGCTGCACGGCGGGCGCTTGTGACCATCCTGGAGGACGAACCGGCCGAAACAGCCTTGCTCAGTGAATCCGCGCTCGCGGAGGATTGGAATCGGCCTGAGGAGGATGCAGCGTGGTCACACCTGGGGCAGGCGCTGTCGTCGTAGTGCCCTTTCCGTTCTCCGACCTGTCACAGACGAAGCGACGTCCCGCAGTCGTGCTCGCAGATGCGGGGCGCGATGATTGGATTCTGTGCCAGATCACCAGCAATCCCTATGGCGACCATCGAGCGATCATGCTCATCACTGCGAGTTTCGCTACAGGGTCACTGCCCATTACAAGCTATGCGCGGCCGGGAAAACTGTTCACCGCAAACACGGATTTAATGGTGGCACAGGCTGGCACGCTGCACCCCGATTCTTTCAGGAAAATTGTCGAGGCAGTTGTGGCGATGCTGCGCGCTGGTGTGACAGACTGAAGTGCCCGTTGCATTCATGTGCAAAGGTGGCATCGCGGACGCGCTCGGCATCCTCGGTGCGACGGTTGCCTTCTGCGCCTGCCGGATCAACGTATATCATCCGTGTCGCCTCGGCTCACGGTACCGGACGAGGCCAACGTCTACTGATGCGCCGATCACGGCCGCGCGAAGACGCCCTGAATGACGGTGGTGCGACCTTCCGCGAGATTGCGTATCTGATTCCGGCCCCGTGTGGCGAAATCGCTTAACAGGAGATGGAGGCCGAGTGGCGGCGGGCTACTGGCATTCACTTGTCGGGCCGCTCCTGCCTGGAACCAGGCGAGCGCCGGTGCGGTCACGTCTACCCAGGCGATTTCGGTGAATCTCGTCTCTTTCAGCAACAGGCGCACCACGTCCGGCGGGCGGAGGAAACTGATCGTCGCGTCATATGCCCACGGCACCGGGAAATGGATTGGTTGCACCGGACCCGCCATCACCTCGTGGAGCGCGAGGCGACCGCCGGGGTGCAAGACGCGATAGATTTCCGCGTAGAGCCGTTCTTTGTTTTCGATGTTCATCGTGGAGTGCTGCGTCCAGACCGCGTCGAAACTGCTATCCGCGAACGGCATCGTGAGCGCATCACCGTGTTGGAAGGTGACACGGTCACTGAGGCCCATGCGGGTGGTGAGCATTTCACCGACCTTGCAGTATTCTTCGGCCAGGTCGAGCACCGTCACGGTGCAGCCAACATCCGTCGCGAGCGAGCGAGCCGGGCCGCCCAGTCCGCCGCCTACATCGAGGATGTGCATGCCCGCATGCAGACCGGCGCGTTCGATCAGTTCGCGCGTCGTCTGCTTGCCGCCGATATGAAATTGGTCAACGGGTGCGAGATCTTCCGGTCGGAGCGCATTGGGGTCTTTACCGGCAGCGCGTACTGCCGCGAGAATCGTCTCGCCGAGATCGCCGGATGTATAGTTCGCATTCACCGACTGGGCGTACTGCTGCCCGACCATCGCTACCCTCCTGTTGCTGCCGTCGTCAGGGGAGCGTCACACTACTTTCGACACGATCAAAGAGGGCCTGTGTATCGTCTGGTTTCGCGTCGTACTGCGCGGCGGGCGCCTCGACGCTGACGACGTAGCCATTGCCTCCCTTGATGAGTGCGATGCTCTGCCCGACAACATCCTTCCCGCTGACTGTGGCGCGATAGAGATTGCGCACGGCTTGCGTGCCGCCGATCGTGTTCATGCTTTCCGCCTCGACCTCGTAGTTGCTCGCCGTCGCTTTCAGTTCGCCCGCGATGGTGGCGGCGAAGTCGTTCAGTTTCGTGGTGTCCGCGACTTGCTTGCGGACAACGCGGAGGCGCTGCTCGCCTGTCGCGCTCTGGGCCGCGAATTCGACACCCGGCGGCATCGCGGGCGGTGCGATCGTAGCCCAGCCCTCCGGCAGGATGATGCCGAGGCCGGATGGTGTGTACGTGATCGTGCCGTTTCCGCTCGTGGGGGCGAGCGCGGCGGGCGTCGGGACAGCGAGTTTGAGCGGTACGAGTGAGCCGACAATGCCTTCAATCGTCGGATGCATCGCGATCGCGACATCGGGTGCGGCAGTCACCGTGATCGTGATCGCGCCCGCGAAGGTGAGCGTGACGAACCGCTCGGCCGTCGTTGGGGAACCGCTCACACTGCTCGCATACGTCAGGTCGTACGTCGGTAACCCGGCATCATTGACGCCACGGATACCGGTGAGCACCGCGCTTTGCAGTCTGCTGCCCGGCGCCTCCTTCCGGTATGCCACGTCGAGGAGGCCCGCGACGACGGGAGGCGCGAGACGCATCCAATTGTCCGGTGTAGGGCCTTCCTCGATGGTCAGTGTCACGGCATCCTTCGGCGCTTTCGTCACGATCCGGCCGGTTTGTGCGGGATCGGGCGCGGGCGTCGTCCAACCAGGTGGGAGATCAACGCGGTAGGTCTTTGCGGAGTTCGTATACGTCGCGCCGCCCGCCAGCGGCTTCAATCCGGGCGTCTCAGTCACCGGTACGGGTGTGATCGTGCTGACATTGGCCGGTGGTTGTGTCGCACTCGCGGCAGTCGCGGGCGGTGCGGTTGAGGCCGCCGTTGCCGGGCGTGCCGGTGTCGCGGTCGCCGGTACCGCAGTACCCGGCGCCACGGTTAGTTGGGCGATCGCCGTCTGCTGCACTGTCAGCGCCACCGGTGTCGGTGTCGCTCTCCCACCTCCGCACGCGACAAGAAGGAAGATGATTGAACCACATGCTGCCCAAGGGGCGCCCGACAGAGAGCACAGAGAAGGACGGAGGAGAATACCGCCCCCTTCTTTTGTCCTGCATTTCTTTCTCGTGCTCTTTCTCTTCTCTGTGTCTCTGTGGTTCATACTCGGTTTCAGTCCGCCCATGCCGCGTCGCCGCCTTGCCAGCGGTCGGCGCCAGCGGAGCGGGTGATGGCGCGGACAGTCCGGGCGCGGACGTATTCCTCATCCACATCGTAGCCGAGGCCGGGTGCGGTCGGGACGGGGATCGCGCCATCGGTGGCGAGGATCGGGACGATCGTGATGTCCCGCGCGTAATACTTGTCTGAGCCGGAGACATCGCCGGGGAGGGTGAAGCCAGGAAGCGCGGCAATCGCCACATTCGCCGCCCGCCCGACGCCGTATTCGTGCATGCCGCCGCACCAGACCGGGATGCCGCGCGCGTAGCAGAGGTCGTGCGTCTTCTTCGCTTCGAGCAAACCGCCGAGGCGGCTCGTCTTGATGTTGATGATTCGCCCGGCGTTCAGGTCGAGCGCCTTGCGGGCATCCTCCGCCGTATGGATGGACTCGTCGAGGCAGATCGGTGTCTCCAGTTCCGCCTGAATCCTGGCGTGATCCACGATATCGTCGTGCCCGAGCGGCTGCTCGATCATCAGGAGGCCGAAGCGGTCCAATTCCTTAATGAGCGGGATTTGGTCGAGGGTGTAGGCGCTGTTCGCGTCCACTTGCAACGGCAGATCGGGCCACCGCTCGCGCACCGCCGCGACGGGTGTCAGATCCCACCCCGGCGCGATTTTCAGTTTGACGCGCGGATAGCCTTGCGCGACGAACTCGCCGACGACATCGAGGAGCCGTGCGACATCCCGCTCGATGCCGAGGGAGACGCCGGAGGTGATCGCGGGCCGCGTCGCGCCGAGCATCCGGGCGAGCGGCTGCCCCTCGACGGTCGCGAGGAGCGCCCAGTACGCCATCTCCAGCCCGGAGCGGGCGAAGTTGTTGCCGCGCACCTTCGCGTACCGCGCCAGCAGGTCTTCCGGCGAGCCAATCTCCTGGCCAATGACGGTCGGGGCCATGAAGTCGCGCAGGACGGACCACGCGGTGTCGGTTGTCTCCGGGCAGTAGTACGGGTCGGTCGGCACGGCGCACTCGCCCCAGCCGACATGCCCCGCGTCGTCATGGACACGGATTAGCAGGTGGTTCAGATCGTTCTTGCGATGCGAACTCGTCTCGAAACCGCGCACGAGTTCCATCCGGACGTGCAACAGATCCACGCGGGTGATGCGCATAGTGATTACTCCTTCGTGAGAATGTAGTAAGCGCGCTCGTCGCCCCGGTAGAACGTCACGGCGTGATGCCCCGCCGCAAAACCCTCGATGAACGCGAGGCGCACCGCCGCCTGCCAATCTTCAAGGAACTTCGGGCCGTGCGCCCGCACGGTTTTCAAATCGTGCGGAATCTCAATGCCGATGTACCGCTCTTTTTGCCAGATAGTCACGTCGGGCGAAACCGACATGCTGCGTCCACCGCCGTGCATTCGCCAGGAGTGTACGGCAAAGGTGATCTCCGCGACTCCGGGATCGGGTTTTTTTGGTAACGGATCGGCGGTCGGCCAAACACAGAGGAGGCGGTCGGTCGGCAGGCCGGGGTTGAGCGCGTCCTCGCGCGGGCCGTAGAAATTGGGGTGGTAGTGCGTCGCGACCGCGCCGAGGACGACGAGGTTGTAATGCGCGTTCATCGCCTGCAGGGGGTCGAAAGCCCATGCGACGAGCGGTAGGCCTTGCTCGCGCGCCCATGTTCGCTGCCACTGCTTGATCCGCCGCCCGGCGCCGCCGCCCTGCGCTTCCGGCAGCACACCTGTCAGTTGCGAATAGAGGATCGGCGTCCCATCCAGCACGCCACGAAAGGCGAAAGAGAAACCAACGAGCCGGTCGCCATCGAACGCGCCAAGCACGAGGCCGCCGTACGCGCTCGCCGCCGCCAGCGTCGCTACCGGGACGAGATAGCCATCCTCCGTGATCCCCCACGTCTGCCGCTGAACATCCTGGCAGGCGCGCAGTTCCGCCGGGTCGTGGATCGGGCGGATGGAGATGGTCGTTGCCGGTGCGCGCGTCTGCATGGCTCCCTCGCTGGATCGTCTGCATCGTGCCTTGTGACTAGCATAGCATAGCGGGTAGTCGCCGATGGAAGGAACGTGATAAACGTACGGTAGAGAACGAGCGTGACGACCTCATACTCGTTACTTTCGACTTCCAACTTGGTACTGATCGCTCCGCTATACGGACAGTTGACAATACATTCGGCGGCATGGGAATATCATGCAACGAACCGTCTCGCGTGGGGCCATGGGGCTGCGCCGCACTCTCTCTGACACTTCCCGCTACACTCCTCGGCAAAGGACGCCGCTCGTGGCTCACTCCGCACCGCCCTATTCCTATCGCGCCGCGACGCATACCCGGCCACTGCCCACGACGCAGCGAGCCAGTCGCGCGCGGCAGCGGCGGAGCGTCCCGCTCTTCCGGCTCTTTGGGATGCTCGCGCTCACCGCGCTCGCAGGCACGATTGTCGCGGCACTGACGCTGGGAATTTTGATCGAACGGCAGGCGGGGCGGGATGAGGCGCGGCCATCGGATGCGATCGTCGTACTCGGCGCGGCGCAGTGGGATGGCAAGCCGTCGCCCGTTTTGCAGGCGCGGCTCGATCACGCCTACGATTTGTATGCCGCCGGACTTGCGCCGAAGGTGATTGTCACCGGGGGCGTCGGAGTGGGTGACAGTTACTCCGAGGGCGAGGTGGCGCGGCAGTATCTCCTGCGGAAGGGTGTACCGACCAACGCGGTGCTGACCGAGAATCGAGGTCGCTCATCCTACGAATCCATGGAGGGCGCGACCCTGCTCATGAAGCGCAATGGCTGGCACAGCGCGCTCCTCGTCTCCGATCCATTCCATATGTATCGCCTGAAGCGGATGGCGACTGATCTCGGCGTGCAGGCCGCGACCTCCCCAACCCGCACCAGCCCAATCCGCCCCGGCAGCAATGAGGAACGCCGCTACATGCTCCGCGAAGTCGCCACCCTCGCCGACTACCTCCTCTTCCGCCATTGACAACGAAACCACGAAATCACTACACCGCAGAGACGCAGATCATCCCCCGGTTTGGGTTCCCGCTTTCGCCACCGAAGGGATAGTTATTCGTTGTACTTTGTGCAAGGATAAGGAGCCTTGTGGGGTGGCGCGGCGAGGAGTGGGCATTGTGGGGTCATTGATGTCGAGGCGTGCGCGCCGGGGTACATTGTTCGGTTTGCTTACGCTGCTTTTCCCCGTACTCTGCTCACTCGTGACGGTGCACGCCGCCGCTCCCTTTGCGCTCGATCCGATCTTTCAGCCATTCGCGAGCAGCATCGGGTCGGACATTCTCGGCTTGCCGATTTCCCCGGTCATCACGCGGGACGGCATGCGCTATCAGTACACCGAGCGGGCGCGCCTCGAAACGCCGGTGAACGGTGGCCCGGTGCAACTCACGCGCGCGGGGGCGATTCTCTCCTCCGGGCGCGATTTTAAGCAGTTGGCGTCGAGCAGTGTCAACTCGGATACGCGCTATTTCCCGGAGACGAACCACAGCCTCGCCTACGGCTTCCGCGCCTACTGGGAGCAGCGTGGCGGTATTGCTGTTTTCGGCCTGCCAATCTCCGAGGAGTTTCGGGAACTCAACCCGGCGGACGGTAAGACCTATGATGTTCAGTACTTCGAGCGCGCGAAGTTCGAGCGGCACCCCGAGTTCGTCGGCACGCCGAATGAGATTCAGTTGGGCTTTCTTGGCATACAACTATACCAGTTCTACGAGGGCGTCGGAATGCCGGGTGTGATCGCACAGGCGCCGGGCCTGAAGACGCCTTCCAGCCCGGACATCGGCCTCGTCACTGAATTCACGAACCAGCCGCGTGGCCGGCTCCTGAAGATGGTCGGTGACCTCGGTGTGCATTGGATACGACAACCGATTCAGTGGCTCGCATTGGAATCCTCGCCAAACCTCTATGACTTTGTCGGGCTCGATATCCTTGTTGACGACCTCCGGCTCCAGGGTGTCAACGTGCTTTTCACCGTCTCCGGCAGCCCGAAATGGGCGACGGTGGCTGGGGACAGCGGCGGCCCGCGCGATCCGGCGGACTTCGCGCGCTTTATGTCCGCGCTCGCGACGCACTTCGCCGGACGCGTCGGGGCGTACGAAATCTGGAATGAGCCGAATCTCGCCCTCGAATGGGGGCCGCGGATTGACGCAGGCGCGTACGTGGAGCTCCTGAAGGCGGCGACTCCCGCCATCCGTGCGGCGGACCCGCACGCGATCATCGTCGCCGCGGCGCTCGGCCCGACGGGGTACAACGATCCGAAGATCGGCATAGATGACGTGCGTTATCTGGAGCAGTTGGAGGCGTATCAAAACGGCGTCTATCGCTACCTGGCGGACGTACAGGGTTCGCATCCCTATGGCTACCGCAGTGCGCCGGATCTCCTGTGGCCGGAGAATCCGAACACCGGGGAGTATACGTCCCATCCATCATTTTACTTCCGGCGCATCGAGCAGCAACGGCTGGCGATGATCCGCGCCGGGGATGGGGGCAGGCCGATGTGGATCACCGAATTCGGCTGGGGAAGCGGCAACTTTCCCGAGTTCTCTGATGTCTCGGAGGAGACGCGGGCACAATGGATCGTCCAGGCCGTCCAGCAGACCCGCGCGCGCTACCCATGGGTCGGCGCGATGTTCGTCTGGAATCTCAATTGGAGCGTCTTCAGCCCGCCCGATACCTCTTGGGGCTACTTCAGCCTGGTCAACGCGGACTACAGCCCCCGCCCCGCCTACAACGCCGTGAAGTACCTGTCGAAGTAGCAGGCAGTGGCAGGGGCGATGGAAGAACCTCAGCGAGTTTACCGATGTACTCAATGTCAGTGACAAGACAGTGAAAGCATGGGAACAGGGGATTAATCCACCGAGTGGCCCGGCGTTGCGGCTCCTTCAGATCGCGGAGATACGAAGTATTTTGGGAACGACAGGGAGCCTGACATTCCCCGCGTATGACGCCCCACATCACCAGGCATCGTCTCTCGGGGTGCTCCGCATGCACCCTGCTCGCCTTTCATCCGTTCAGCCAATGATCGAGCGGCTTCGTGAGGAGCATCGTGCGCGTCGTGCCGTCACGGTGGATGATGCCCGCGTCTTCGAGGGCGTGGAGAACCGCCGCGCCGAGCGCGCCGCCGAGATGCGGGCGGCGTTCCGTCCAATCGAGACAGCCGAAGGCGTACATCCGGCGAGCGTGCTTTGCCTGATCGAGGGCCACACCACGGGCGCGGAGCGCCGCATCGCCTGCGGGTGTCAGATGGTAGCGCGGCCGCGGCCTATCCTCGGTCGCCAGCCAGCCGCGTTCGAGCAAGGCATCGAGCAACCGGACGCCCGCGACACCGGCAAGGTGGTCATAGCAGGTGCGGGCATGGCGGATCGGCATGTCGCGCTGGACGGCGTGGGCCGCCTGCGCACTGCGTTTCGGTGATTGTGTCGTCGTGGTCATTGGCCCTCCTAAGACGAGAAACATCGCGCGGATGCGTTCCGCGTCCACATGGTAGATGCGCTGGCGGCCAACGGTCGCCGCTGTCACCAGCCCTGCCCGGCGAAGCAGGGCGAGATGCGTCGAGATGCGGGGTTGCGCGAGATCGAGGCGGGCGGAGAGATCGCTCACCGTCGCGTCCCCCATGCAGAGGATGGCGAGGAGGCGCAGCCGTGTCTCGTCGGAAAGCGCCTGCGCCGATTGTGCGACCGCTTGCATCTCATTCATCTCAATTGGAGTATATGTTGCGTGGATCGCGAATGCAAGAGAGGGGATGAGCGATAGCCTCGCCCTCTTCCCAGACCGAGGGACAAAGAGGGCGGGGGGTTAGGTTGCGTCTGGCTTGTAGTGGTCGTACTCCATGTGCCGGGCGGTTTTGGCGGCGATCTCCGCGCCCTTGAGACGGCCGACGACGTAGAGCGCCATATCAATCCCCGCCGAGACGCCCGCGCTCGTCACGATCTCGCCCTCGTCCACGAAGCGGGCGTCGCCACGAACATGCAGCATCGTGTAGGTCTGCGCCATCCGCTCGACACTCGCCCAATGCGTCGTCACGGTTTTACCGGCGAGGATGCCCGTCTCCGCGAGCAGGAACGCGCCGGTGCAGACGGAGGTCGTCAGGCTCGCCTCCGCCGCCCGTCGCTTGATCCAGCCGATCAGTTTCGGATTGGCAACTTCCCGCCGCGTTCCCTGCCCGCCCGGCACGACGAGCAGATCGAGGTGCGGCGCGTCCGCGAGCGAATAATCGGGTACGACTTTTAGCCCATTGCGCGCGATGATCGGATGATTGGTGTCCGCCCGCTCCGCGACGGTGACGACCTTGAAGCCGCCCTCCGTGATATTCCCCGCCACCGCGAAGACCTCGAACGGCCCCGCGAAATCGAGCACTTCCACATCATCGAACAGCACGATCCCGACGGTCATCGTGCCGGTGCTGGTATCCGTTGCCATCTCCATGTCCTCTCTGCGTGATTCGATTCGGGACAAGCGTATCAGACCTACCCCGATGGGAAAGGGTCGGGGATGAGATCAAACATCAGCATCATGGAGGCTTCCCCTCTTGTCGGTGGGTTCACGCGGGCGCCGCGGGCACGGTGACGGTAAATGCGCTGCCGACGCCGAGTGTGCTCCGAAGGGTGATTTTGCCGCCCATCAACTCGACGAGTTGCTTGGTGAGGGCGAGGCCGAGGCCGGTGCCTTGCTGGGCGCGCGCATAACCGGATTCGACCTGCTGGAAGGCTTCAAAGACGATTGCCTGATGCTCCGGGGCAATGCCGATGCCGGTATCTTCGACGGTAATCGCGACGCTCTCCGGCCCGGTGGGGCTGACCGTGAGCGTGATCGCGCCACCCGGCGGCGTGAACTTATGCGCGTTCGACAAGAGGTTCAGCAATATCTGGCGCAACCGGTCGCGGTCCGCAATGACGTCCGGCAGGTCATCGGGGAGAGTGAGGGAGAAACGCTGCTCCTTGCCCGCGATCAGTGGCGCGAGCATCCGTTCGACTGCCGTAACCTCCGGCGCGAGCGGAAAAGCGACACGGTCGAGCGTCTGCTGACCCGCCTCAATCCGCGCGACATCGAGGATGTTATTGACCATCAGCAGCAAATGCTTGCCGCTCTCCAGAATATCCAGATATGCCAGTTCCTGTTCATCCTCCGTGAGAATGACGCGATCAACGAGCAGTTGGGCGAAGCCGATAATCGCGTTGAGCGGCGTGCGCAGTTCGTGGCTGACATTGGCGAGGAAGGCGCTCTTGTGCCGATTCGCGGCGACGAGCGCGGCGTTCTGTTCCTGCAATTGCGCGGTGAAGAGCGCCCGCTCCATGCTGGCGGCCGCCTGCCGCGCGAACAGTTGGGCGCGGGCGAACTCCTCCTCGGTATAGGGCGACATATTGCGCCGGATGAACGTGAGCGATCCCGTCGCCCGGCCCGCGACGATCAGCGGGATCACCATGATATGCTCGCGCATCGTTTCACGCGGCTCGTTGAAGAAGAAGACGGAGCGCGGGTCATTGTGCGAGTCATTGACCATCACTGGCTCGCGCTGCTGCACGGCTGCCCCCGTGATCCCCTCACCAACCGCAAGGGAAGTCGGCGATGGCTCCAGGACACCGTTCCGCAGGAAAACGAGACAATGTAACCGGCCGTCCTCCGGGTCGAGCCGCCACAAGGTGGTGCGGGATTGCGGGACAATTTGTAATGCTTGCTCGGCGATCACGCGCGCCATCTCGATCAAGGGGTTCTCCACAGTCGGTGTCGTCGCCCGTTGAGCGGAGTGCGCCGCCAGACGTTCGCTGACATGGAGGAGCGCCTGTAACCCCTCGGCCTGCTCCTGTGTCGCCGCGTACCGCCGCGCGTTCGTCACGGCAGTCGCCACCTGCGGCGCGAAGAGTTTAAGCAGGTAGAGATCGTCCGGCGCGAAGGCGCCCGTACCGCGCCGCGCGAGGTAGAGCGAGCCGACGGGCTGATCGGCAATGAGGGGTACGATCAGGCCGCTGCGGTGCCGTTCGTGATGATCGGGGTGATCCGCCGGCAGGAAGAGATCGTGACGCCATTCCGGGGCGAGCAGGTCATCAATCAGAAATGACTCACCCGTGCGATAGGCGCGGCCACTGAGACTGCCGTTGATTGCTCGCTCCTGGCCGAGCAGCCGCGCCATATAATCCGGCTCACCGCGAATGCAGACGATCTTGAGCACATCGCGGCCCGGCACATCGAGCGCGACGGATGCGCGCTCGGACGGAACCAGCCGCCCAATTGCGCTGAGAATCTGGTCGAGGAGCGCATCGAGATCGAGCGAGGCGGCGACGGCGGCGCTCGTTTCCAGCAGGGTCGCCATGGCGGCTGTCAGCCGCTCCGGCGAGAGCGCCGTAATCTGGGGCGGGATGATACGCTGTTCCGTTCGATCCATTGTCCGGCTTGCCTGTTTCGCGAATGTCTGCGACAGAAAATACGGTAGCAGACTGGCGGGCGAAACGCAAAACGCGGTCGGCAGTCGGCAGTCGGCAGTCGACAGAATGGGGTTTGATCACTGCCGACTGCCGACTTTCCCCCAATTGACACCATCCCTGCGCGGCGTTACGATTCCCGCTGCCTCGCAGGATACGGCGCGGATCGTATGGGATAAGGTAGCGCGCACATGATTATCATTTTCAATATCCTTTACTACCTCCTGCTCATCATGCAGTTCGCGATCATCGGTCGCGCGCTCTTCTCCTGGTTCGATCCCACCGGGCGAACCCCGATCGGCGCGATCCTCATTAAGATTACCGACCCGATCATCGTGCCGATTCGTCGCCTGCTTCCGTCGGCGGGCTTCATGGACTTTTCACCGCTCGTTGCGCTGCTGATCATCTTCATCCTTCAGAAATTGCTCAGCAGCACATTCCCCCCGACCTAATTCCCAGCCTCCTTCCTTTGAGGGAAGGGGGAGTGAACCCCTGAATCTTTGAGGCATTGGGGGATAAGGCACGGTATTCAGGACGAATCAACTCCCCTCCTTTTCGAGAGGGGCCGGGGTAGGCAAAAGGCCGGGGAGCATTGCTCCCTGGCCTGTCCGTTTCGGGCGATGCTGGTTAGCGGCGGGAATAGCCCTTGCGCGTAGTGCCGACCTTGATCGGGGCGGAGCCGTTGTCTCCGGCGGAGACAGCCATCGCGTCGTCATCCATATCCACGACGCTCTTGCTGACCGTCGGCTTCGAGTCAATGACGATGCTCTTCGCGGCGAGCGCGGGCACCGGCGCGTCATCGTCCGCGACGCTCTTCACATTCCCGCTGGCGGTCTTCGTGCCCTCATCATCGTCCCGCGTGGCCTTCTTGAAGTCGCGGATGCTCGATCCGAGCGCGCTACCGAGGCCGGAGAGTTTTCCGGGACCGAAAATGAGGAGGATAATCGCCAGCACGATCAACAAATGCCAAGGCTGTAAGAGGTCTCGAATAAACACCGTCCGCTCTCCTTTGTATCGCCATTGCCTGACGAAACTATCCGCCACGCACCTTCCAGTATAGCACAACCGCTCGCGCGTATTTGCCTTGCCGCGTGGCTTGTACTGTATCACCACTACGGCACGGCACGCAAGATGACGTACACTACTGAACACTACGGATGAACCGGGTATCCCGGTTCACTCGCATAATCTCCCTCCGCGTCGTGAAGGGAGACCACGCGGCACAGCAAGGAGCGAGAGCGATGACTGAAGCATCTTCGCACACACAGGCGGTGACGGCTGACTTTCGCCCACCGGCAGCAATCAATGAGCCGGTCAGGAACTACGCGCCCGGTTCGCCCGAGCGGCAGGCATTGACCGAGAAACTCCGCGAGATGTCGGGGCAGCGGATCGAGATTCCCCTCGTCATCGGCGGCGAGGAGGTGCATACCGACAAGACGAGGCAGGCAGTCATGCCACACCGGCACGCGCACGTGCTCGCGGATGTCCACCAGGGCGGAGCGTCGGAGGTGACGGCGGCGATCCACGCGGCCGGTGAGGCGTGGAATACCTGGTCGCGCTGGCCGTGGTGGGAGCGCGCGGCGGTCATCCTCCGCGCGGCGGACCTGCTCTCCGGGCCGTGGCGCGAGACGGTCAATGCCGCGACGATGCTCGGCCAATCAAAAACCGCGCACCAGGCGGAGATTGACGCGGCGGCGGAATTGATAGACTTCTGGCGTTTCAATGTCGAGTACATGCTGCGCATCTACGAGGAGCAGCCGCTCTCGTCGGCGGGCGTCTGGAACCGGCTCGAATATCGCCCGCTGGAGGGGTTTGTCTTCGCCGTAACGCCCTTCAACTTCACCTCGATCGCCGGCAACCTACCGAGTTCCGTCGCGCTGATGGGCAATACCGTCGTCTGGAAACCCGCCTCGACCGCGATGTACGCCGCGCACTACCTGATGGAGTTGTTCCGCGCGGCGGGGCTGCCCGATGGAGTGATCAATCTCGTCTATGGCTCCGGCGGCGAAGTGGGCGATGTCGCGCTCGATCATCCCGACCTCGCGGGCGTCCATTTCACCGGCTCGACACCCGTCTTCCAGCAGATGTGGCGCGAGATCGGCGCGAACATCAGTGGCTACCGGAATTATCCGCGCGTCGTCGGCGAGACGGGGGGCAAGAACTTCATCATCGCCCATCCGAGCGCGGACATCCCGGCGCTGACAACCGCAATCGTGCGCGGCGGATTCGAGTATCAGGGGCAAAAATGCTCGGCGGCCTCGCGCGTCTTCGTGGCGGAGAGCCTGTGGCCGGAGTTGCGCGACCAGCTCGGCGCGGAGATTGCGACGATTACAATGGGCGATCCCACCGACTTTGGGAACTTCATGGGCGCGGTGATTGACCGCAATGCGTGGGAGACGCACCGCAACGCCATCGCGCTCGCGGTGTCCGATCCCCGGTCTCAGGTGCTGTTCGGCGGCGAGACGGACGACCGCGAGGGCTATTTCGTCCAACCAACGGTGATCGTCACCGAGAACTTCGATTTCCCGCTATTGCATGACGAACTGTTCGGCCCGATTGTCACGATGTATATCTACCCCGACGGCGAGTATTCCGAGATGCTGCGGGCGATTGATCGGTCAAGCAAATACGGCCTGACCGGGTCGGTCTTCGCGCGGGATCGCGCCGCGATTGCTGAGGCGGAGGCCGTTTTGCGGCACGCGGCTGGCAATTTTTATATCAACGACAAGCCGACCGGCGCGGTCGTCGGGCAACAGCCGTTCGGTGGGGCGCGCGCCTCCGGTACGAACGACAAGGCAGGCTCACTGTGGAACCTGATCCGCTGGGCCAGCCCCCGCGCAATCAAAGAAACGTTCGTCCCGGCGACCGACTACCGCTACCCATTCCTGCAATCGGAGTAACAGCGAGGGGAGACGTGAGGTCGCTGCTATTGTGGAGAGGAGCGAGGGCAGATGGGTATACCGGGCAAGGTGATTATCACGGCGGCGATCACGGGCGGCGTGCATGTGCCGTCGCAGTCTCCGTTCCTGCCGATCACGCCGGATCAGATCGTGGACGAATGCGTGCGGGCGGGGGAGGCGGGCGCGGCAGTCGCGCATATCCACGTCCGTGACCCGGAGAACGGGCGACCAATCCCGAGTTTGGCACTCTTTCGCGATGTCGCCGAGCGGGTGAAGAAGCGGAGTGACATTGTGCTCTGCACGACGACGGGTGGCGCGCCGGGGATGAGCCACGAGGAGCGCGTCGGCGTCGTGCGGGAACTCTCGCCCGAACTCGCCTCCTGCAACATGGGCTCGATGAACTTCTCCCTCGCCCCGCTTGCGGAGCGCATCAAGGATTACCAGAATGACTGGGAGAAGCCGTTTTTGGAGCGGACCGAAGACAACATCTTCGCCAACACCTTCAGGAGCATGCGCTACTTCCTCGAGACGATGAACGCGCAGGAGACGCGGCCCGAGTTGGAAGTCTACGACGCGGGCATGGTCAACAACGCTGCGTTCATGATGCATGCGGGTGTGCTCAAGCGCCCCGTCTATATCCAGTTTGTGCTCGGCATCCTCGGTGGCCTGCCCGCGACGGTCGAGAACCTTGTCCTGCTCTACAACCAGGCGCGGCTTTTGCTCGGCGAGTTCGAGTGGTCGGTTGCGGCGGCGGGGCGGTTCCAGTTCCCGATCGGCGTCGCGGCGCTGGCGATGGGTGGCAATGTCCGCGTTGGTCTGGAGGACAATGTCTATCTCAACAAAGGCCAACTGGCGAAGAGCAACGCCGAGCAGGTGGCGAAGATGGCGCGCATCGTCCGCGAACTGAGCATCGAACCCGCCACGCCCGACGAAGCCCGCCAAATCTTGCATCTCAAGGGCCTGAACGAAGTGGAGTTCTAAGAAACCGAATGGATCGCAGAGATGCAGAAGAGCGCAGAGGAACGCAGAGAGGGAAGGCGGTTCGTCGGCCACCCACATGGCCGCCCGCGTTGCGTGCGATGCCTGCGGTCAGGATGCGGGCGATGCTGACGGCGCGGCCAGCGGTTCGCCCCGCGCGTTGATCATTGCCGGGTTCCAGCCCGACTCCCGCTCGGAGACGAGGGCGGAGCGGCGGATCTTGCCCGCCTCGTTGCGCGGCAACTCGTCCACAATCTCATACGTCTTCGGTACCTTGTATGAGGTGATTCGCTCGCGGGCCCAGGCGTCGAGGTCGGCCACCGCCGGCGGGTTCGCCGGGTCCGCAGGCTGAACAATCGCATGGACGCGCCGCCCCCACTCCTCATCCGGCACGCCGATGACGGCGAGGTCGGCAAGGGCGGGGTGGTCGTGCAACGCCGCCTCCACCTCGGCGGGGTAGACATTCGCGCCGCCGCTGATAATCAGGTCCACGCGCCGGTCGGCGATGAAGAGGTAGCCCTCCTCGTCCACCCAGCCGAGATCGCCGACGCTGTAAAAGCCGTCCGGTGTCGCGTTGATGTGTGCCCCACCAACGTAGGTGAAGGTCGGGCCATCGGTCGCGGTGGGCCGCGTATAGATTTCACCCACCTCGCCGGGCGGGAGTTCGTTACCGTCCTCACCGAGAATGCGCAACTCGCAGACGATTGGCCGGCCGACGCTGCCGGGGTGCCGGAGCCACTCATCGCCGCGAATGATCGCCGCGCCGATCCCCTCAGTCGAGCCATAGACCTCGTAGACCTTCTCCGCGCCAATCAGATCAATCCACGCCCGCTTCAGCCACGGCGGGCACGGCGCTGCCGATGACTGGATCGCCTGGATACTGGAGAAGTCGCGCTCATACACGCCGGGCAACATGATGATCCGGCGCATGATGATCGGCGGCATATAGGCGTAATTGACGCGATGCCGCTCGATCGCCTCCACCGCGCGTGCCGCGTCGAAGCGCTCCATCAGCACGAGCGTGTTATCGTCCGCCAGGCCGCGATAGGCATTGAGGAAGGGCGAATTGTGGTAGAGCGGCGCGCAGAGTAATTGCACCTGCCCGTGCGCTTCGCCAAGCCGCGATCCTCGCGGACCAGACCGGACCGGATGGCTCGTACGGTCCACGACGATCTTCGAGCGCCCGGTCGAGCCGCCGGAGGCAATCGCTTTGCCAGGATGAGGCGGGTCGTTCGGCAGCGGCGCGTCATCGTACCGATCAGCCAGCGAGAGTTCCTCAGGGCGGAGGAGGGGATACGAGACGTCCTCCCAATCGGCGAAGACGAGCGCGGGCCGGGCAAGATCGCCCGCAGTGGCAGCATGAGCGCGCCGCACTTCCAGGCCGCGGCCGTGATAAAGAGATGTTCCGGCGAGTTCCAGACACCAACGACGATGGTTGAACCCTCGGAGACGCCGCGATCCGCCAGCAGGCGGGCGATCCGGTTCGTCGCCCGGTCCAACTCGCGCCAGGTGACGATCCGCTCCCCGCCCGCCTGCGGGAGGAAGATAATCGCCGGCTTCTCCGGATGCGCGGCCGCCAGTTCCGCCACCCGCCGACCGAAGGTGATTTCCTGCTCCGCCACGCAACCCCCCGCTCTCTACGCATCAGCGAACCGGCCCATTCTACAACCGTTTGCGCTGCCACGACCTGACGCGTACGACCTCAGCAGCATTGGCCGGTATGCGCTCGTGGAAGTCGGCAACTGAGGGGAGTTGGAGGAGCAATCAGGAATTCATCATCGCGCTTCGTCGGGTTGTTCGGCGTGCTCATCGGTGGCCTGCGGTGGTTTGGTCTCGCGTATGGCGCCGAGTTTGCCTTCCGACACGAGCGTCGCGAGCACTTCCATCACGACGCGTCCGCCGAGTAGCGCCGTGATGTCCGCGACATCATAGGGCGGCGAGACCTCAACGATCTCCATTCCCGCCAACCCTTCACGGGTCGCGAGCCGCAGCATGCGATAGACCTCACGCGGGAGCAGACCGCCCGGCTCCGGCGTCCCCGTGCCCGGCGCGAAAGCGGGATCCATCACATCAATGTCGAACGAGAGCCAGACCGTGCGCGCCTTCTGCCAGGCTATTTCCAACGCATACTCCATGATGCGCTCAATCCCGTACTGGTCTATATCATCCACGGTGATCACGGTCGCGTGCCGCTCGCGCGCCACCTTCATCCCCGCCTTCGATCCCGTCCAGCCGCCGATGCCGATCTGCACCAGATTCGTCGCGGGCGCATTGGCGATATTTGTCGCGTGAAAGAAGGGCGAGCCGTGCATCCGCTCGTCCAGCGACGATTCGCTCAAATCGCTGTGCCGGTCGAAATGGATGATGCCGATATTGCCGTCAATGTACGGCGCCATGCCGCGCACGTCCGGATAGCCAATCGAGTGATCGCCACCGAGGACGACGGGAAAGACGCCGCGCTCGTGAATGTAACTGACCGCGTTGGCGATCTGGTCGAAACTCTTCTCGATATTGGCGGGGATGACCTGAATATCGCCCGCGTCCACCATGTCGAGCATCTCGTGCAGTTCGACACCCCGCCCCGGATTATACGAGCCGCCGAGCGTGGATGCCTGCCGGATCGCCTGCGGGCCGAAGCGCGTACCGGGCCGGTAGGTCGTGCCGGTATCAAGTGGTGCGCCGACGAAAACGACGTCCTGCCCGCCGAGATCGCGCATGTCTTCGAGAAACGGCACGCCGATGAAGGTGCTGCCCTGGCTTCCCCAGCGGCCCCGGCGGAAGAGCGTGAGCGAGCGGTCCTTGATGCTCTCCGCCGCTTCGAGGCCATGCAACTTGACTTGCTCGGCGCGCTCCTTCCCCTTCGGGCCAGTCAATTCCGCTTCCCGCTCCATCGCCCAGGTGCCCTGCAAATCCTCGCGTTGCAGCGGCTGCGCGCTCGTAATCTCCTCTACAGGCTCTCCGGCGGCGCTCTTCGCCCTGCGTCGCGCCAGATAGCGCTGGTGGCGGCGATACCCGCTGCCCGGCCCGTGGTGATGGCGTACGAACGCTCGCCCCGGCCCGCATAGACAATGGCGCAGTTCCCTATCGAACGTCACCAAGCACTCCTCTCAAGCAAAGCAACGAGTAGCGATGGGGCTCCGCCTTCTCGCCACTCGCCACTCGTCACTCGTTACTCGCTCCTTGCTCCTTGCCGCTTATTTCGTCTTCCAGAGCTTCCATGTATCCCAGTACTGCCACATGGCGTTCGGCTGGTACCCCTGGATGTTCTTTTTGACGAGGATCAGGTCGCGCGGGAAGCCGAGCCAGAAGGCGGGCATATCATCCGCGATGATTTCCTGGAACTTGCCGAGGAGATCCTTCTGCTTGGTCAGGTCCGGCTCGCGGATGATCTGTTGGAGCAGCGTATCTGCCTGCTCATTCTTCCAGCCGCCGAAGTTCCTCCCCTGCTTGGTCTTCCGCACGTCCCAGTCGCTGCCGTAGTAGTTGAGATCCGAGAAGCCCGCGAAGAGGATGCGGCTCGTGAAGAAGAGATCATAATCGAGCGATGTCTGCCAGCGCGCTTTGAGCGCCGCCGGCTCCACCGTCTGGATATCCATCTCGATGCCGAGTTTTTTATAGTCCTCCTGTATGGAGACTGCGATCTTGGCAACCGGGTAGCTCTGGCTGGTTGACGTGATGGCGACAAACTTCACGGGCTTGCCACTCTTATCGAGCAGTTTTCCGCTGCTGTCCTTCTTGTAGCCGCCGGCCTCGAGCATGCTCTGCGCCTTCGCTTGGTCGTAGTCGGGGTTCTTGAGTTTCGTGTTGTAGGCCCACGGGAAGGCGATGGAGCCGATTTTCGTCTCGTCCACGAACCCCTTGAAGATGGCCTGTGCGTAGCCCTTACGATCAATGCCCGTCGAGAGCGCTTGCCGAACCTGCTTATCCTTCAGGAAGTCCGGCGTGTCTGATTTCGGGTTCTGGAAGTTGATCCAGGCGCTCATGAACGCGAGCGCATAGGCGCTGTAGACGAGGCCGTCCTGCTTCGAGACCTGATCGAGATCATTCGCCGTGACCGGCCAGAGCAGATCTGTCTCATTGTTCAGCCAGGACGTCAGTTGCGCGCTGGACTGGTCCACGTTCTTGAAGATGAGTTTCGCGTAGTGTGGCTTGCCCTGGAAGTAGTTCGTGTTGACCTCATACTGGATGTTCGGCGGCGCCGCGCCCGGATCGTACTTGACCTGCTTCCACGCGCCTGTACCGATGAGATTGCTGCCGGCGTAGTCGTATCCCTTCAGGGTTTTCGCACCCTTCGCACCCTTCGCCGAGTCCCAATACGCGCCGAACTGTTTCTTTTGCAGGATGAACTGGTTGCAGGCATTGAGAATCCAGTCGCCGGATTTGTCATCGAGCTCGAACCGGACGGTGTTGGCGTCCACGACGACAGGATCCTTCTTCATCAACACGAAGAAGCGCGCCACGCCACTGTCCGGATCGTCGCGGTAGGTGATCATCGAGAACGCGACATCGTCCGCCGTCAATGGCGTGCCGTCGTGCCATTTGATGTCCTTTCGCAGTGAGAAGGTATACGTCTTGCCGTCGGCCGTTACGTCCCATTTCTCAGCCAGCCAGGGTTTCGGATCGAGGGTGTATTCATCAATCCAAACGAGAGGATCGTAGACGAAGGTGTAGGGCGAGTAACTGTTGAGCGCCGTCGGATTGAGGTCGGAAATATCGTCGTTCCCCCGGATTATCGTGAGGGTATCCGGGCTGTCCGTCGGCGTGCCTGCGTATGTCGGGCGCGGATCGGTAATGAGGGTCAGTTTGCCGATCGTCTGGTTCGCCGTTTGTGGGGTGGTGGCGCTGCTCGCTGCCTGTGTCGGGCTGGCGGCGGAAGCGGCCGCTGTCGTCGCTCCCGGCGCACTGGTCGCCGCACTGGTCGCCGCGCTGGTCGGCACGCTGACGTTCGGCGGGGCGGTCGGGTTTGGCGCGGCGAGATTCGCGGTCGCGGTCGGTACGGCGGGGCTGCTGGTCGTGCTCCCGCAGGCGGCGAGGAGCGCGCCGAGTGAGACGGCGCCACTCACTTGCAAGAGACGGCGGCGGGCGAGTTGCGCATTTTGGAGCATCTGGACACGCTCGCGCAGGTACGCCAGATCATCCTCAGCGGGGCCACATGTCGCGTTAATTGGCTGTTTGTCTGTGGTGCTCATCAGACTCCTCCTCATCACCAGCGGTTGATCTCTGTCGCTATTCTCACATCTCCATCGGCAGCGTATGCTCGCTGCCTCGCCCCCGTTGCATCGTTTTCCGCTCAACCCCCTCTCATCACGTTCCGTCGAAGAATGTCGGCGGCATTACGGCGCCGTTACCGTTTCTGTCGTGGATCAAGCGCATCACGCAGTCCATCGCCGAGCAGATTGACACACAACACCGTGACGAGAATGAGCATACCGGGAAAGACAGCGAGGAACGGCGATTGAATAAGATACCGTTGCGCCTCGGTGAGCATGTTGCCCCAACTCGGGGTCGGTGGATGGATGCCGAGACCAAGAAAACTGATCGTCGCCTCGGCGATCAGATTCGTGGCGAGGATCAATGTGGCGGTCACCACGATCGGCGCGACCGCGTTGGGCAGGATATGCACGAAAACAATTCGCGCGTCCGAGGCTCCACAGGCGCGCGCTGCCTCGATGAAATCACGATGCTTCAAGGCGACAAACTCACCGCGGACCAGCCGGGCCAGCACGGGCCAGCCGAACAAACCGAGAATCAGGACGATGCTCGTCGCCGATGGCGGCGCCACTGCGGCGGCGAGGATGAGCAGCAGGAGGAACGGGAGCGTCAGGATCAGTTCCACGAAGCGGTCCACAATGGCGTCAGCCGCGCCGCCCGCGTATCCGCTCACGATCCCCATCAGGACACCGATAATCGTTGTCATGATCGCCGCGACGAACGAGATGCCCAGCGAGATTCGGCCGCCAAAGACCGCACGCACGAACGCGTCGCGCCCGAACTCGTCGCGCCCGAACCACGCATCGCGGCTGGGCGGCGCGAAGGTCGCGGTACGGACCTGGGCAGTCACCTTGTCCGCCGGGATCACGAGCGGGCCGATCGTGACGACTAACGCCAGCACGGTGAGGATCAGCAACCCCGCGACCGCCAGGCGATTCCTCGCGAAACGCCGCCAGATAGACGGGCTGCCGACGCGGCGTTCGCCGCCCGAAGCGACCACACGGTCGTCCTCCACCGAGAGGACTTCGACCGCGACTCGGTCACTCACCCTGCGCTTCCCCAATACAACGGCTCGTGTCAGACCGATCCATCGTCCCTCCTGATGCGTTCATCGCCGGTCACGACAACTGAATGCGTGGGTCAACAACTCGGTAGCCGATATCGGCGAGCAGATTGCCGATGATAATCGCCCCGCCGGACATCAGGGTGAGCGCGAGGACCACCGGCGTATCGCGCTTGCCCGCCGATGTGACGATCAGTTGCCCCAGACCGTTCCAACTGAAAATTTGCTCTGTCACAATCGCACCGGCAACGAGATCAGGAAGACTCAAACCGAGGAGCGTGATAAGCGGCATCAGCGCATTACGGAAGGCATGGCGGGCGAGCACCGCGCGCGCCGTCAGCCCCTTGGCATGGGCAGTGCGGATATAGTCCTGCCGTAGAACTTCCAGCATCGAGGAGCGGATATAGCGTGACCAACCGGCCGTCCGAATCAATGTGAGAGTGAGGACCGGCAGGACGAGGTGCTTGAGATGGTCCGCAATCGAGGCGGATTGACCAATTGTCTGCGCGCCCTGTGTCGGTAGCCAATGGAGTCTGACCGCGAAGAGAAGGATCAGCATTAAGGCGAGGAAAAATGAAGGGAAGGCGATCCCGACGAAGGAAAGCACCGTCACCACGTTATCAATGAGCGAGTACTGCCGGATGGCCGAGATAATGCCGATCGGGATTGCGAGCAGGAGTGAGAAGAGGATGGAGAGGGCGAGGATTTCGGCGGTGCGCGGCAGTTGCTGCTTGATGATCGTCGCGACCGGCTTGCGCTGAATGATCGAGTTGCCGAACCGCAACCGGGCCCAATTGCCCGCGAGATGCATATACTGCCGATACCACGGGAGATCGAGCCCCATCTCGTGGCGGAAACGCTGGACTTCCTGCTCGGTAGCGCGCTGATTAATGGCGAAATCCGCCGCGTCACCCGGCGCAAGGTACACCATGAGAAAGACGACGATAGAGAGCAAGGCAAGCAATACAGCGCCTTGCGCCAGACGACGAACGATGAAGCCGACCATCCTGCCGCATCCTCCCCGGTATCGCGTTCCCGACTATGCGTTCCTATCACGATTCGGAGCGGGGATTGTTTCTGTCGCCGATTTTCAGCAGTGTATGTCGCGACAGGGCGTCCGTCAAACGCCCTGTCGCCCGGAACGAGCGATCCGCTAGCGCACGTCGTTCTCGCGTTCGGCGATGGTCAGGCTGTCGTCGAGGATCGCGATGATGCGGTCAATCTCCTCCCGCGTCACCACCAATGGCGGCGCGATATGCGTGACGTCCCAGACGCGGCTGAGCAGACGGCGCTCGATGACGAGTTCATTCAGCCGCTTGGTGAACGGGCTCTCCTTGCCCCATTTCTCCTTCGTTTCCTTGTCCTTGACCAGTTCGATCGCGCAGAGCAGCCCCAGTCCGCGCGCATCGCCGACCGAGGGGTGCGTCTCCACCAGCGATTGCAAACCGCCGAGCAGATATGGCCCCATTTCGGCGGCGTGCTCCACCAGTTTCTCGCGCTTCATGATCTCGATATTCTTGATCGCCGCAGCCGCCGCGACGGCCTGCCCGCCGAAGGTCAACAGGTGGTTAAACGAGTTGTCTCCCTGCATGAAGACTTCGAAGACGCTCGGCCGCACGACCGCCGCCGCGATCGGCGCATAGCCGCTCGATAGCCCCTTCGCCATCGTCATGATGTCCGGCACGACGCCGAAGTGCTCCGTCGCGAACCATGTGCCCGTGCGCCCGAAGCCATTGATTACCTCGTCCATGATGAGCAGCACGCCGTGCCGGTCGCAGATCTCGCGCAACAACTGCCAGTACTTCGGCGAGGGAATGTGGACGCCGTTGGCGGAGGAGATCGGCTCGCCGATCACTGCCGCGACCGTCTCCGGCCCCTGGAAGAGAATCTCCTGCTCAACCCAATTGGCGCACATGATGTCGCCCGCCTCGCCCTCCAGATCGAAGTCGTTGCGGTAGTGGTTCGGCGAGGGGACATGGACGACCCCTGCCATCAACGGGCCGAAGAATCGCTCGATCTGGGGGCGGTTCCCCGTCGTCAGGCTCATCGCCCCGAAGGTGGCGCCGTGGTACGAGCCGCGCCGGGCGATGATCTTGTATCGCTTCGGAAAGCCGCGCAGCGCCTGCACTTGCTTGGCGATCTTCAATGCGGACTCGACCGCCTCTGAGCCCCCGGAGCAGAAGAAGACCCGCTCCAAATCACCGGGGGTCAGTTCGGCAATCATCTCGGAAAGTTGAACAGCCGGGACAGAGGTGTACGACGCACTGGAGACGTAGGCGAGTTTCCCGGCTTGCTCGGCCATCGCGTCACCGATCTCCCGGCGGCCATGCCCGGCATTGACGACCCAGAGGCCGGCGATGCCGTCAATCCACTCGTTGCCATGGACATCGTAGAGCATGCATCCCTTGCCGTGGTCGAAGACATGCAGGCCGCGCCGCTCGGCGAGTTCGATGTAGTTGGCGGAATGGATCCAGACGTGCTCAAGCGCTTTCTGCTCGATAGGATCATCATATGCCGCAGCGTGTGCCGTCATATTGTCCTGAGTCGAAGTTTCCACGACCATGTCTCGCGCTCCTTTGTATTGACCGGATACCGACGCGTGGAAGGTTTCCCTCCGCGGTCATCATCGCGCTCGGAGGTGTTTGTCGCAAGCGGAGAGATCGAATCGAACGCGCTTTTCTGTGGTACTGTACGGGCAAAAGGAGGTATCACGGATGTTCACGCCCTCAGCGACTGTTCAGCGGATCGCCGCCCAATCGCAACGCCCCGCCACCCGACCCGGTCCGGGCAGTATCTCGCTCGCGTCGGGCGATCCTGACTTCCCGACACCGGACTACATCCAACACGCGCTCATTGAGGCGATTCAAAATGGCTACACCCACTATGCCGATGGTCAGGGCGATCCGCAACTTCGCCAGGCCCTCGCCGAGCGCGCGGCGCGGACGAGCGGGCGCCCGGTCGAGCCTGGTCAGGTCGTCGTTACACACGGCGGCAGCGCGGCGCTCTCCGCCGCGTTGCTCGCCACGATCAACCCCGGCGAGCGTGTGTTGCTGCCGGAACCGACGTACTCGCTCTATGCCGATCTCATCCAACTGGTCGGCGCGCAGCCGGTCTTCGTCCCGTCCACTGCCGATCTCCATCTCGACCTCGACGCCATCGGCGCGGCCGCCGATGGCGCGAAGATGCTCATCCTCTGCCACCCGTGTAACCCGACCGGCGTTGTCTATCGGCGCGATGAGTTGGAAGGGGTTGGGCGGCTCGCCGCGCGGCACGATCTGCTCGTCCTGTCCGATGAAGCATACGATCACATCGTCTTCGACGATATACCGTTTGTCTCGACCTTCGCGATCGCGGCACTGCGCGACCGGTTGATCTATTGCCAGACCTTTTCGAAAACCTATGCGATGACCGGCTGGCGGGTCGGCTATCTGATCGCGCCGCAGCCGATCGCCAGCGCCGCCGCGCGGATGCATCGAACGGTTAACGGCCCGATGAATGCGGCGGTGCAGCGCGCCGCGCTTGCCGCCGTCACAACGGAGACGGACTGGCCGGAGCGCATGTGCCGCGAGTATGCGGAGCGGCGCAAACTGGCCCTCGAACTCCTCGCTGATTGCCCCGGCATCCATATCACCCCACCGGAAGGGACGTTCTACGCGTTCATCCGCTATGACGCGGACGTGCCCGCGCCCGATGTGGTCGCGGTGGCGCGGGAGCGCGGTGTCGCCATCCGTGGCGGAACGGAATATGGGCCGAGCGGGAGGAATCACGTCCGCATCGCATTCTCGAGTAGCCGCTCGGACCTGACGACGGGGCTGCGCCGCCTGCTGCCGCTCTTTTCGACGCTCGAGGCGCGATAATCTCGCGTGCGACGGCGGCTATCACGATCGGAGAGAACTGATTCCCGCCCGGCACGATCCGGGCACTTGGAGGAGGGTATCGCTGTGGTTTCATCCGTCGCTTCTCCCACCGAACTCGCGGCGCTCGCTGAGCAGTTTCTCGTCCGTCGGGACATTACCTTCCTCAATCACGGCAGTTACGGCGCCTGCCCACGCCCCGTCTTCGAGACGTATCAGTCGTGGCAGCGCGAGTTGGAAGGTCAGCCCGTCGAGTTTCTTAGTCGGCGGATCCGCGGGCTGCTCGCCGAGGCGCGCGCCGCCTTCGCGGACTTCCTCGGGACCGCCGCCGATAATGTCGTCTTCATGCCCAATGTCACCTGGGCGATCAATGCGGTCGCGCGTTCGCTCCCCCTCCAACCGGGCGACGAGGTACTCGCCACGGACTTGGAATACGGCGCGGTGGATCGTACCTGGCGATACTACTGCGCCCAGCGCGGCGCCCGCTACCTCAATCAGCCGATTGCGCTGCCGGTGACGACTGCCGCGGCGTTCGTGGAGCAGTTGTGGGCGGGGGTGACCGAGCGCACGCGTGTGATCGCCATCAGCCACATCACCTCCGGTACTGCGCTGATCCTCCCCGTCGCGGAGGTGTGCCGTCGTGCCCGGGAGCAGGGGATCATCACGGTGATTGACGGGGCACATGCACCGGGGCAGATTGACCTGAACCTGGACGACCTGGGGGCGGACTTCTACGGTGGCAACTGCCATAAATGGCTCTGCGCCCCGAAAGGCTCCGGCTTCCTCTTCGCCCGCCCGGAGCGTCAGGAACTGCTGGAGCCGCTGATCATCAGTTGGGGCTACCAGGCGGATAACCCCGGCCCGTCCCTCTTCCTCGATCACTACGAGCGGACGGGAACGCACGACCCGTCGGCGTACCTTAGCGTACCGGCGGCGATCGCCTTCCAGCGCGCGCACGACTGGCCGAGGGTGCGCGCTGCCTGCCATCTGCTGGCGGGCAAGGCACGCGAGCAGATTCTGGCGCTAACCGGCCTGCCGCCGATCGCTCCCGACTCAGCGGAGTGGTGGGTGCAAATGTGCGCCATCCCACTACCGCCGCTCGATGCGCAACGCCTCCATGATCACCTGTGGGACGACTATCAGGTCGAGATCCCAGTCTCGTCCCGGAACAGTCAGACGTTCGTGCGGATCTCGATCCAGGCCTACAACGATCAGGAGGATGTCAACCGCCTGCTGGAGGCGCTCACTGCGCTCCTGCCGCCGCGCTCGCCATAGGCTTCGTGGTATCGCAACGGCCTTCGTGGCGACTTCCGCCAAAGACTCCATCGTCTCGCCAACTCTGGCATAATGCCTCCCACGATCGTAGGCCGTCGCTCCCCCTCCCTCTCCATTTCGAGAAGCGGAGAAGGAGAGGGCTGGGGCGGGTGAGAGAAAGGAGCCGTCCAATGTCCAGCAGCACCGCTCGACCGGAAACCCTCGCCCGCCTACGCGCGAACGCCGCCCGCGCGGGGCTGCGCCTGGGCGACGACGACCTGGCGCGGATCGCCGCTGGCGCCTTCCTGAGCAACGTGGACAATTTTTCGCGTGTGGTTGAGCGCGTGTCGTCGGACACGATCCCCGACTACCTGAAAGATTGGCGCGATCACCGGCCAACCGAGGCGTCACCAGCCGCCGACACCGCCGCACCCGACACGACCGATCCGCTCGACCCCTTCGCGCCGCTGCATGTCGTCGCGGCAGCGATCGCCGCCGGGGCGGTCTCGCCGGTGGCGCTGACGGAGTTGATGCTGGAGCGGATCGGTCGGCACGATCCATCGCTCAATGCATATCAAATAGTGCTGGCGGACGGGGCGCGGGCGGCGGCGCGAGAGGCCGAGCGGGAGATCGCGGCGGGGCGCTATCGGGGGCCGTTCCACGGCGTGCCGGTGGCGCTGAGGGACCGGCTGGCGCTGGCGGGGCTGCCGCCGCCCGCGCCCCGTCCGCCAGCACTATTTGATATGCATTGAGCGATGGA
>Ga0102924_1000967_pt1 | contig 34220 bp, 30 predicted proteins | sample PaiPotPPM11metaG_FD_80116 | JGI IMG/M metagenome (GOLD analysis project Ga0102924, IMG submission 80116) | Iron sulfur acid spring bacterial and archeal communities from Banff, Canada, to study Microbial Dark Matter (Phase II) - Paint Pots PPM... ...
ATTATCCGGTGACCCCAAGCTGGCGGCCAACTGGATCCTGAGCGAACTGGCGTATCTGCTGAACGAAAGCGCCAAGGAGATTTCACAGTCGCCGGTCACAGCGGCGAACCTTGCGGAATTGGTGAAGCTGGTGAGCGCTGGCAAGGTTTCCGGCAAGATGGGAAAGGAAATCCTTGTAGAAATGTTTGCTACGGGTCAGCGCGCCGCCGAAGTGATGGCTGAAAAAGGCCTTGAACAAATTAACGACGCCGAAAAGCTCGCTGCCGCCGCCCGTGAAATCATTCAGGCGAATCCGAAGCAAGTGGAACAATACCGCGCCGGGAAGACGGCGACGCTCGGCTGGTTCGTCGGCCAGTTAATGAAAGCCACCCGGGGCCAGGCCAATCCGCAACTGGCGCAGGAAGTACTGAAGAAGGAACTGGGGTGAAGACTTCGTTTGTAGCGGCGGTCGAAGTTTACCTGCACGGGCGGGACCGCTGCATCCGAGTTCTTCCATATTCCCGGCGCTCATAGAGCGCCGCTACAGCGCCAAACACGGGGTCACCCTCTGCGGCCTTCTTCTTCACGCGCCCGGTTGGTGATTTCATCCAGCATGGCGCGGACTTCGTCCAAGGAAGACGCTTCGGCGTAGAGGCGCAAAAGGTTCTCCGTGCCGGAGGGACGCACCAGGAGCCAGGCGGAATCTGCAAAGAGCAGCTTCACGCCGTCCAGCCTGTCGATGCCCGTGACTTTACGCCCCGCAATACTCTTGATCTTGCCGGTCGAGACCTTTTTCATCAGTCGTTCGATGGCCGGACGTTCCAGCTCCAGGTCCACGCGCTGGTAAAAGTGCGGGCCGTATTCGGCCGTCAAATCCCCCACCAGCTCTCCCAGCGTTTTCCCCTTTTCGGCCATGACCTCGGCAAGCAAAAGGGAATTGAGGATGCCATCGCGCTCCGGCAGGTGTCCCTTCACGCCAATCCCGCCGCTCTCTTCGCCGCCAATCAGTACATCGCGCGTCAGCATCAGTTCGCAAATGTATTTGAACCCGATGGGCGTGACGTGCAGGGGCAGTCGGTGCTTGCGCGCGATTTTGTCAATCATTTGAGTGGTTGAAAAAGTCCGGACTACTTCTCCGCGCAGGCCCAAATCCTCCACCAGGTGTTTAAGCAGGATTGAAAAGATCTTATGGGAATCCACAAACGAACCGGTACGATCGATCGCGCCCACACGGTCTGCATCGCCGTCGGTGGCGAGCCCTCCGGAGTAGCCACCGCTCACCACCGCGTCGCGCAGCCCGGCCACGTGTGGCTCGATGGGTTCGGGGTTGAGACCGGGAAAAAGCGGATTATGCTCTCCGTGAATTTCGCGGTAAGGAATATCGGCTTCGTCGAAGAGCCGGGCAATCGACCCGCGCGCCGCGCCGTACATCGGATCGATGGCAAAACGGAGGCCGGAGGAGCGAATGCGCTCCATGCTCACTTTGCCTTTGATCTTTTCCAAGTAAGGCGTGACCAGATCCACAGTCTTCACGCTGCCGCCCTTGCGCTTCAAGCTGCGGGCAGTGGCTTGATCCACGCCGCGAAGGTGCTTCTCAATACGATGCATCATCGAGGGAGCGGCGGAGCCCCCGTAAGGCGCTTTGAACTTCACACCATTCCAGCGATAAGGGTTGTGGCTGGCGGTGATCATGATGCCTCCGGCGGTCTTACGTTCCACCACCGCGAAACTCACCGCCGGCGTGGGTGTGGGACGGTCTGCCAAAAACACGGGAATACCGGCCCCGGCGCACGCCTCGGCCGCCAGACGCGCGCTTTCGGGGGAGAGGAATCGCGTATCGTAGCCGATCACCAGGCCGCGCGATGCCGCTTCGCCTTCTTCGCGGGCATAATGGGCAATCGCCTGGGCAACGCGGCGGAGGTTCACAAAAATGAAGTCGCCGCCAATGACGCCGCGCCAGCCATCCGTGCCGAACTTGATTTTTGTCTTTTGGGAATTTGATGGAGTCATCGTTTCTATTCTGGGAGGCTGTAGCGGCGCCGTCCTGGAGCAAAACTGCGTGAATAATCCAGGTTAGCGCCAAAAGCCCTTGCAATTCGTGGCGGCGAGGACACCGCCGCTACAGCAGCGCCTTCAAACCCCGCCGGTCGAGCTCCTGGACGGCTTTGCCGACGTCTTGAGCACAATCTCTCGCCGCCACCAGCAGCGCGTCCTCGGTTTCCACAATTATCAGGTTTTCAACCCCAACCGTTACCACGAATTTATTGGGTGAAACCACCAAGTTGCCTTTGGATCGAAGCGAAAAGCTGTTCCGAGGCACAACGTTGTCATCACCGTCCTTGGCATTCAGCTCATAGGCCACGGCCCAACTTCCCACATCGCTCCAGCCGATATCCGCTGGCACCGCATGGATGTCCTTGATCTTTTCCATCAAGGCATAGTCGATGGAGATCTTTTCCAACGTGGGGAAAAGCCGCTTCAGGGTTGAGGATGAGCGGATACCTCCCTGGTCTTGAATCGAAGCGAGGGTGCGGGCCATTTCCGGCTGAAAGCTTTGGAAAAGCTGGAGGACGGTCGAGGCTCGCCAGATGAACATACCTCCATTCCAAAGGTAATTTCCCGAAAGCACGTAGCGGCGGGCCGCGGAGAACGGAGGCTTCTCCTTGAACTCCCTCACCGCAAAGATCTCCTCGCCATCAAGCTCGCCGCTCGCCGCCCCCAACCGAACGTAGCCATAACCGGTTTCGGGCCGATGCGGCTTCAGCCCCACGAGCACCGACCGGCCCTCGACAGAAGCAAATTTCAATCCAGCCTTCAGGACCCGGCGGAATTTTGCGGGCTTGGTGATGACGTGGTCCGCCGGGAGCACCACCATCATGCCTTCGGGATCGCGCGCCGCGATTTCATGGGCAGCCAAACCGACGGTGGGAGCGGTATTGCGGGATGCGGGTTCGGCCACGATCTGTTCCCGGGGGACATCCGGCAGCAGCCGCGCCACCTCCTTCAAGAGCAAAGCATGAGTAAAAATGTACGTCCGCTCCGGCGGGATGATAGCACGGATGCGGTCCACGGTCTGCTCCAGCAGAGTCCCGGGGCCAAACAAATCCAAAAGTTGCTTGGGCTTTCTTTTCCGGCTCAGAGGCCAGAAGCGCGTGCCGCTGCCTCCTGCCATGATGACGGCATAGGCCCGTTCGACTGAGGAGTGGCTTGCCGCGCTGGGAATGATACGGGAACGCTCACTCATAATGGACGTTAGTCAAACACAACTTTCTTGATTTCGTCAGGACTCAGCTTCCGGTCCGCGAGCGGCCGCAGGAAATCCTTTTCAATATTGGGGACGTAGAATTTAAGCAAGACCGTATCAATCTCGGGCGCCAGGCGGTAATGCGGCGTGGCGGGCGGAATGACCCAGCCCTCACCGGGCCGGTAGCCAAACCAGCCTGCCGCGGTTTCTACTCGACCTTCACCGGAAAGAATGGTGAAGGCTTCCACCCTTTCCATAGAACCTTGGAACGAACCGGTTTTTTGCAAGGTCCATTCTTCTACAGCAAAGAACCGGCTTGCCAGGACGTAACGGCGCGAGCCGAACGGTTCCCGGAATGTGAGCTTGGGCAGCGCGCGATATGCCGGCAACTCCGGCCGGGTCACGTCGAGCGCCTTTTCAATGTGCAAGGGGCGGGGTTTTCCATCCGGCCCGAGTCTGCCAAAATCATCCAGGCGATAAGTGACGTCCGAATTCTGCTCGGCTTCGAACAGGATCATTCCCGGGCCCAAAGCGTGGACGCTTCCCGGCGGCACAAAGATGGCCTCACCCGCTTCAGGCTTAAAAAGTTGCAGACTTTCCCGCGCCTTTCCCTGGCGAAGTTGTTCCCGCAAGGCTGCTTTGGAAGTTCCATGCTTCAAGCCGAGCAGAAATGCGGCTTCCGGCTTCGTGTCCAGGATGTACCACATCTCGCATTTGCCACGGAATCCCTCATGCGTCCCCGCATAGTCATCGTCCGGGTGAACCTGTACGGAAAGCCAATCGCTCGTGAAGATGAACTTGGTGAGGATTGGAAATTCCTTGCTTTTAGCGGCCGAACCTGTCAGCTCCGGCCCGTATTCCCGGGCGACCTCGCCCAATGTCCGGCCTGCCACTGGGCCATTCAGGAATTTCGCATCGTCACCGGTGAGCCAGGACTCACCCACCGGCTCTTTCCATTTGGGATCAATCCCCGGATAGCGGTTGGTAACGGTTTTTCCCCGCCGCGTCGTCCAGGAATCCGGATAGAGCGGCGCCAAATCCCGGCGTCCCCAGATCTTTGGCTTAAAGACAGGAGAGAGTTGAAGAGGGGTTTCAAGCTTGGGCATAGGCCGGAACGCGCTGCGCCAGAAATGCCTTCATGCGCTGCAACCCTTCATCGATTTGCGCCTGGGATGTCGCGTAGGAAATCCGCACGTGCTCGGCCGTGCCGAATGCCGGACCGGGCACCAGCGCCACGCGTCCTTCGTCGAGAAGCTGATTGGCCAGGTCCGTTGCGTCCGCAATGCCGTTCTTCCCCAGGTAGGCGCTGACGTTCGGATAGGCGTAAAAAGCGCCTTCGGGAACGGCGCATCGAACGCCCGGAATGGACCGCAGCCCTTGCACGATTCGGTCACGCCGCCGGGCGTACTCGGCGAGCATGGTCTGGATGGAATCCTGCGGCCCGCGCAGAGCTTCCAGCGCCGCTTTTTGCGCGATGGAGGTGGGATTGGAAGTGGAATGGCTTTGTAGCTTCAGCATGTTGGAGATCAGTTTCTGGGGACCCAACGTGAAGCCTACCCGCCATCCGGTCATGGCATAGGTCTTTGAAAGCGAGCCTACGATTAACAGATTCTCACGGTTTCCTGAAGCTCCGAGCGAATAGGGCTTCCCGCCGTCGTAAAGAAAATGGCAGTAGCATTCGTCGGACATCAGACAAATGCCGCGGCGTTCGGCCAAAGCCAGCAACTTCTCCATCTCTTCCACCGGCGCCACAGCGCCGGTGGGATTGCAGGGCGAGTTGATGATGATCATGCGGGTCTTCGGCGTGATCAGCTTTTCCACCTCGGAAGCGCGCACCGCAAATTTTTCCTCCTCGCGCGTTTTGAGGAGCACAGCCTTGCCGCCCGCAAAATGAATGATATCCAGAAAGGATACCCAGTAAGGGCTGGGCAGAATCGCTTCGTCGCCGGGGTTGAGGATGGCGGCGACTGCCTCGAAAATTGAGTGCTTTCCGCCCACTGTTACCAGGCATTCCTCCGCCGTGTAGCTCGAGCTGAAGTCCTTGGCGTGCCTTTCCACAATGGCCGATCTTAATTCGCGAATGCCACCCGTCGGCGTGTATTTGGTGAAGTTCTCCTCGAGGGCTCGAACCGCTGCCTGCTTGATATTTTCCGGAGTGGGAAAGTCCGGCTCGCCCGCGCCAAAATCCACCAGATTGACGCCGCTGGCTTTCAGCTTGTCCGCCTTCTGCACCACCGCGGCCGTGGGTGAAACCGAAATCCTGGAAATTCTTTCTGAAAACTCCATCTTCATTGACCTCACACGTTCATTTCTTCAACTTTCTCCCGCAGCCGCTCTTCGACAGTGGGCGGAACCAGCGCCTTGACGGACCCGCCCAGGTGAGCGATCTCCTTCACCAGCCGCGAGCTGATGTAAGCGAAGGACTCGGCGGGCATCAGGAACACCGTTTCCAGGCTCGGCTCGAGCTTGCGGTTAATCAGGGCCATTTGCAGCTCGAACTCGTAGTCGGAAAAGGCCCGCACGCCTCTCAGGATCACCTGAGCCTTCTTCTGCCGGGCGTAATCCACCAGCAGCCCGCTGAAAGTGTCTACTGACACATTCGCGATGGCCCCGATGACCAGCTTCAGCATGTCCACCCGCTCGCCCACGGTAAACAGCGGGCGCTTTTCCAGATTCGTCAACACCGCGACCACAAGATGGTCGAAGAGTCTGCAACCTCTCTGGATCAGATCGAGGTGGCCATTGGTGATGGGGTCAAACGATCCCGGGTAAATCGCAACGATTGGAGGCATGTGCCAATGTGGGGGCTTCATTCCAACACTCAGCCAACCCGGGTCCCGGGTCTGGCTGCCCCGGCCGTCCCCATCCCCGGCGCACTCCATTCCGCAGTTCCGGGGACAAGCTTATTATTCTATTCTCCGCCTCTTTACATTGTAAACGTCAAATTGCGGTAAATGCGGTAAAGTAGAACCCGCTTGCGGCGCTTATTCAAAATCGCGCCGTATAGTCATGGTCCGTGCCGGCATGGCGAGATCCGGCCAGCCCGGAAATTTGATTTCGGGGGCCACAGTCCGTTCATCGGTAGTGGGTCAGTTTGCTGTAGCGGCGCTCTATGAGCGCCGAACTTGGGTCCTCAACGGTTTCCGGCGCTCATAGAGCGCCGCTACAGCCGCGAAAATGTACCACTACCCGCTCATCGCCGCTGTTTACATTTCAGGAACATTGTGGTAACTATCGCTGATTGTTTTGGGGCAAGAGTGCAATTTCCGGAACTGTTCGCCAACCGGATAACCTAGCCTGGATTATGAATGATCTTGTGTCCTCCAAGGAAAGTTCGTGAATATTCCAGGCTCGTCTTTCGGCAATCGCCATGACTGAATTGCGTTGGAACCCCACCGCGCGGGAATGGATATCCACGGCCTCGCACCGCCAGGGACGCCCGCAAATGCCAACGGACTGGTGTCCTTTCGATCCCGGTTCGGGCCGCGTGCCGGACCACTATGACGTCTATATCTACCCCAACGATTTTGCGGCGCTCTCCATCCCGGCGGCTGAGCCTGCCATCAAAGGGGACGACTTATACCGCGTCAGGAAGTCTTACGGGAAGTGCGACGTGGTGCTTTACCACCCGGACCATTACACCTCTCTTCCCCAACTTTCCGTCCGTCATCTCACCCTTTTGGTCGAATTGTGGCGCAAGCGGTTTGTGGAGCACAAAAACACGCGGGGTGTCCGCTATGTTCTGATTTTTGAGAATAAGGGGGCGGTCATTGGCGTAACGATGCCGCATCCGCACGGCCAGATCTATGCATTTCCCTTCATTCCACCTCGCATCGGCCGGGAACTTTCTTCCGCCCGAATTTACCACCGCCGCCGCAACCGTTGCCTCTACTGCGACATCATTAAGAAAGAAAGGCGCGACGGCAGGAGGATGGTAGCCGAAAATGGCCAATTCTGCGCCTTCGTTCCCTTCTACGCCCGGTGGCCCTATGAAGTTCACATCATGTCCAAGCGCCATCTGGCCGCGCTCGATGAATTCCGTCCCAAGGAGGAGCAGGGGCTCGCTGAAATCCTGAAATGGGTGACCATGAAGTACGACAACCTCTTCAATTTTTCTTTTCCTTACATGATGCTGATGCATCAGGCGCCGGTGAGGGGAAACTACCCTTACTACCATTTTCACATCGAGTTTTATCCCCCGCACCGCAGTAAGAATAAGCTGAAATATCTGGCCAGCGTCGAAACCGGCAGCGGCGCTTTCCTGAACGATTCGCTGGCTGAAGAGAAGGCTGCGGAATTGCGGGCAACTCCGCCCGGCACACGCGAGGCGATGGAGATGCAGGACAGGAAAACCCAGGGCCGCGGAACAAAGGTTGGCGCCCGGGCTTTGGTCACAAGTTGCAAGTGTTGGTTGCGAAACCCGGACTTCCTTCGTCCTTGGGCGGATACAAAAGGCGAGCGGTGAGAAATCTTTGCGATTCCCGCTAGTGGCGCAGCCAAGCCGCGCCACGACCGGATTCTCAGCGCCTTTGCTTGAAAGTCTTTTATACAATAAATGTGGAGAGCCGGCTTCAGCGCCGGGCTTCGCCGTTTACACCTCATGAGTTATCTCCTGAAAGCGGAGTCGAATGTGCTTGAGCAGAAATTCAAGGAGATTTATGGAAGCGACCCGGAAGTTGTGGTCCGGGCGCCGGGCCGCGTGAACTTGATTGGCGAGCACACGGACTACAACCAGGGCTTTGTGCTTCCGGCGGCGATTAACCGCTATGTGGGATACGCCGGACGCAAGCGGGCGGACCGGCGGGTTCACGTCCACTCCACAGATTTCCATAGCAGTGTGGTCTTCGATCTCGATCACATTCAGCCGGACACGGTCAATAACTGGAGCAACTATTTTCGCGGCGTCTCCAAATTTCTCGAAGCGGCGGGTTACCATCTTCCCGGCGCCGACCTGGCCTTCGGGGGAGACGTTCCCCGCGAGGCGGGACTCAGTTCCTCGGCGGCGGTAGAGATGGGAGCAGCGGCGTTATGGTCCAGGCTTGCAGGATTTCAGCCGCAGCCGGTCGAGATCGTCAAGCTCACCCAACGGGCGGAAAATGAGTTCGTGGGCGTTCCTTCCGGCATCATGGACCAGTTTGTCTCGGCGCTGGGCCGCGCCAACCACGCCTTGTTCCTGGATTGCCGCGACCTGAGCTTCCGCCATGTGCCGCTGCGAGCCGGTGTGAACATCGTGGTGTGCAATTCCGGCGTCAAACGCGAGCTGGCCCATTCCGAATATCAAATTCGGGTTCGCCAATGCCGTGAAGCCGTCACCCGCCTCCGCAACACGGGCCTCGCCATCCAATCCCTGCGCGACGTGGAGCCGGAGGAGTTGGAAAATGCGCGGCAGAGCTTGACCGAAGTCCTGCTGAAGCGCGCCCGCCACGTGGTGACGGAAAATCAACGGGTGCTTCGAGCTGTGAAGGCATTGGAGGCGGGGGACCTCGAACAGTTCGGAACCCTCATGAATCTTTCGCACGATAGTCTGCGCGACGATTACGAAGTCAGTTGCCGCGAGCTGGATACCCTGGTGGAGCTCGCCTGGAAGCAGCCCGGTGTTCTCGGGGCGCGCATGACCGGCGGAGGCTTTGGCGGGTGTACGGTGAATTTGGTTCAGGAAGCGCGGTGTGACGCTTTCGAGGCGGCAATCCGCGACGGTTACCGGGCAGCGCTGAACCTGGAGGCCGAGGTTTACGTTTTTAAAGCTGCGGATGGCGCCCTGGTCAAGTTCTTGTAGCGCGGGGGCGCGGTCGGTTGATGTGCGATTGCACCGGATTTGCCTCGTCTCTGCGCGATGTCAAGCCGCCTCCGCTTTAGCCGGTAAAGGCCAATCCGCCCTGACAACCGAAGCATGACGCTTGGCTTTGTCACCAGTCAGCCGAGTGGGTCAGGGCGCCACACTTTTTCGCGAAACCTGATTCTTCCTGGCTCATTGCGGCCTGCAAATAACTGAAAATAAACATCGGAAAAAATGTTTCTCATTTGTCTCGCCTGTCTCCCCTGTCTCATTCTTTGGGTCCACATTATAGGATTATGTATGAATCATCGAAGGAGATGGTGAAATCATTTGCAAAATCGAGAAACTTGGGAAAATGCCGGCCACGAAGCACCGTGCAAGCGGAGATCAACCGCAATTCAGACCATCCCGCCCACATCCACTTCAGCAAAACAGTGAAGGCCGAATGGGAAGAGAGCATCTTTGAGCCGAAGCCGGAATATTGTTTAATATCAATGGGTTGGTTCGCTCAGGTAGTCATTCTATTGCAGATTGCAACGGGCAGAATCGAAGCTTGGTGAGAATGGCCATAGGAGTCATATGAATTTGGCTTGTCTTGGCATGTTGGCCAGATTGAAAAACTTGGGGCGAGGGGCAATTGATCTTGTACAATCAAGGCGGCTCGCGGAGGCGGACAAAAAGCAGCAGGCTTAAGGTTCCAAGCGATATAGCCCGTGTGACATAAAGGAGAAATATTAGGATGGGAACCAGTGCATTGAGTGTTTCCCCAAAGCCCGGAAAGCTCTTCATTGGCGGCAAGAGCGAGGCGTGCTCCACGGGCGAGAAGATCGACGTTATGAATCCCGCTACCGGCCAGGTTCTGACCGAGGTCGAACGCGCCAAGGCTGAGGACATTGACCGTGCTGTGCAAGCCGCCCGCCAGGCATTTGAGTCCGGCCCCTGGCCGAAGATGAACGCCTCGGACCGCAGCCGCATCCTCTGGCGGATCAGCGAGCTGATCGAAAAAAACCGCGATGAGCTGGGAATGCTGGAGTCGCTCAATAACGGCAAGACCGTCAAGCAGGCGGCGCGCGGGGACATGAAACCGGCGGCGGACATTTTCGAATACTACGCGGGCTGGGCAAGGCACCTTCACGGTGAAGTAATTCCTGTGGATGGCCCGTTCCTAAACTACACCCTGCGCGAGCCGGTGGGTGTGGTGGGCATGATTACCGCCTGGAATTATCCCATGCTGCTTGCCGCATGGAAGATTGCCCCCGCGCTCGCCACGGGCTGCACTTGCGTGGTGAAACCCTCGGAGATGACGCCGCTCACCACGTTGCGTCTGGCGGAACTCTGCCAGGAAGCCGGCGTGCCGGATGGCGTGGTAAATGTGGTGACGGGGTACGGACCCGAAGCGGGAGATGCCTTGGGCCGCCACATGGACGTGGATAAGATTGCTTTCACGGGCAGCATCCGCAGCGCCCGAGCCTTGCTCAAAGCGTCGTCGGAAAGCAATCTGAAGCGGCTTTCGCTGGAACTGGGCGGCAAATCGCCCAACATCATCTTTCCGGACGCCGACCTCGACGCCGCCGTGCCCGCCGCCTTCTGGGCCATCTACGCCAATAAGGGTGAGGTCTGCTCGGCAGGGTCACGGTTGCTGCTGCATCAGGACATTCACGATCAGTTCCTTGATAAGTTGGTGGAAAAGGCCCGTGCCATGCGCGTGGGCGACCCGTTGGACCCGAAAACCGAAATGGGCGCCCAAATTTCCAAAACCCAGCTTGATCGCATCCTGGGTTATATTCAGTCCGGCAAAGAGCAGGGTGCAAAGCTCCTTTGCGGCGGCGAACGCGACACCGAGGGCGAAAAAGCCAAAGGCTTTTTCATGAAGCCCACGGTTTTTGCAGACGTAAAGCCCGAAATGAAGATTGCCCAGGAGGAAATCTTCGGTCCCGTCCTCGCCGCCATGAGGTTCCGCGACGAAGATGAGGCAGCGCAGATTGCGAATGGAACGGTCTATGGGCTTGTCTCCGCGATCTGGACGCGAGACATTCAGCGGGCGCACCGGCTGGCGCGCCAGATCAAGGCCGGCGTGGTGTGGATTAACACTTACAACGGATTCGATAGCGCCGCGCCCTTTGGGGGCACCAAGCAGAGCGGCTTTGGCCGCGAAATGGGCATGCACGCGCTTGAGTCGTATACCCAAGTGAAGTCGATTTGGGTGGCAATGTAAAACGATTCGTCATATGGATATCAAAACCATCGAATCTCTTTTTACGGAGCACAAGATCACCCGCATCAAGGCCGGCGGGGTTGATATTGACGGCGTGCTGCGCGGGAAATACATCAGCCGGGAAAAATTCGCCTCCGCTGCGGAAACCGGCCTCGGCTTCTGCGATGTCATCTTTGGATGGGACTCTTCAGACGTTCTTTATGATAACGTCCGCGTCACCGGCTGGCACACCGGATATCCGGACGCTCTCGCCCGCCTTGACCTTGCCACCTTCCGCTTGATTCCCTGGGAGCCGGGCACGGCTTTTTTCCTGCTCGATTTTTTCGATCCCTCTGGCAAACCTTTAGCAGTGTCCCCCCGGCAGGTCTTGAAGAATGTCGTGGCCCGGGCCCACGAATTGGGCTTTCATCCCATGGTCTCTGCCGAATTTGAGTTTTTCTTCTTCAAGGAGGACCCGCATTCAGTCCGGGCAAAAAATTACAAGGGACTGACGCCGCTCTCGCCGGGCATGTTTGGGTACAGCGTCCTGCGTACGGGCGAGTTCTCTGATCTGGCGCACCATATCATAGATTCCATGCAAAGCATGGACATTCCTCTCGAAGGCCTCCATACCGAAACCGGTCCGGGTGTTTATGAGGCGGCGCTGAAGTATGATGACGCGCTGAAAGCTGCGGACAACGCCGCGCTTTTCAAGTCCGGCATCAAGCAGATCGCCTCGCGTCATGGCCTGATCGCGACCTTCATGGCAAAATGGAATGCTAAGCTTCCCGGCGCCAGCGGCCACTTGCACCAGAGCCTTTGGGATACGGGGCGGCAGAAGAACCTTTTTTCTGACGAGGCAAATGCTTCGAAGGTTTCAAAAATCCTGAGGAACTACGTCGCGGGGCAAATTCTGCTGATGCCGGAACTCACCGTGTTTGCGTGCCCTACAGTAAATTCCTACAAGCGTCTGGTGCCGGGTGTGTGGGCGCCCACCAACGCCACTTGGGGAATCGACAATCGCACGGCGGCCTTGCGGGTTGTCTCCGGACCTTCACCCAAGGCAGTTCGCGTTGAATACCGCTTGGCGGGCGCTGATATCAATCCTTACCTCGCCACCGCCGCGAGCTTGGCATCCGGGCTTTTTGGCGTCGACAAAGGGCTCACTCCGCCTGATCCGGTGGAGGGCAATGCTTATGAAACGAACGCCAAGCCCCTGCCACGCTCGCTCGAACAGGCAACGGCTTTGTTGAAACACAGTGAGGTGGCGGGGCAACTGCTTGGAACGGAATTCGTGGATCACTACGTTCGCACCCGCGAATGGGAAGTACGGCAGCATCATGCCGCTGTCACCGATTGGGAGTTGGATCGGTATTTCGAAATTATCTAAATGTAGGGAAGAGCCTTTTGCCTGTCCAAGGGCGGACACAAGGGCCGTCTCTACATCCATCAAAGTTAAAGAGGTCTTGACAATGATAACCACGTTCGCCTTCCCCACGCAGATCATTTTCGGGCCGGGCGCTGTGAATAAGACTGGGGAGGCAATTGGCGGACTTGGCAAAGAGCGCCCGCTGGTGGTCACGGATCCGGGCGTGGTGAAAGCCGGGCTGCTGGAACGGGTGTTGGCGCCGTTAAAGAGCTCGAATCTGCAACCGGTGATTTTCGATCAAGTAGAACCAAACCCTACGGAGAAGAACGTGCATCCTGGGGTTGAGGTCTATTACCGGCACGGTTGCGATTGCATTCTGGCCGTGGGCGGCGGCAGCCCGCTCGATGCCGCCAAAGCGATCCGGCTGAAGACGACTCATGCTCTCCCCCTTGAAGACTATGACGATTTGCGCGACGGCTGGAAGCAGATCACTTCGAACTTGCCTCCCATGCTGGCCGTGGCCACAACTTCCGGCACCGGCAGTGAGGTTTCGCGCAGCACCGTGATTGCCTTGAAATCCACGGGCCGCAAGACGGTCATCTTCTCCCAACACCTCATGCCCGCCGTCGCCATTGACGATCCGGACCTGACTCTCGGCCTGCCTCCGCACCTCACTGCGGCCACGGGCATGGACGCTATGACTCACAACTTGGAGGCCTATCTTTCCGCGCCCTTCCATCCCATGTGCGATGCCATTGCTCTGAAAGGTGTCGAGCTGGCCAGCCGTTTTCTGCGCGTTGCGGTGCGGGATGGGAATAATCAGGAAGCTCGAATTCAGATGATGATGGCGTCCATCATGGGCGCTGTGGCTTTCCAAAAGGGATTAGGGTCTACACACTCGCTGGCGCATCCTCTTTCCACCATTGCGGGCATGCATCACGGACTTTCCAATGCCGTGATGTTACCCCATGTGATGCGGTTCAATCTTTCAGCGGTCGAGTCCCGCCTTGCGGACCTGGCGGTGGTGATGGGACGGGCGGACCGCGCCGCCACAGACGGCGTTTCCAGGCGGGCCGCTGCGCAAGCCGCCATCGAAGAGATTGAAAAGCTCAACGCGGACATCGGTATTGAGCCGGGCCTGCGGCACCATGGCGTAACCCAGCAAATGATTCCCGCCCTGGCCGCCAAGGCCATGGAAGACGGTTGCCGCCTCCTGAACCCCCGGCCCACGGGCCTCAACGACATGGAGGAACTCTACCGGCAAGCGTACTAGCCGGGTTGACTCGCGATCCTGACGGACCTCCAAAGGATATTCGTAAATAATCGGCACGATCACACCTTGCGCCGGATATCATGGAATCACCCCCTCTGAAGACCCAAGCTACGGATGCCGGTTCCGGCCATAAGGCAGACCGCGCCCATCAGGATGAAGTTGATCTCCGCCGCCTGGGTTACGCGCAGGAATTGTTTCGCAGCATGGGCGGGTTTTCGAACTTCGCCCTTTCTTTCTCGATCATCTCCATCCTCACCGGCGCTGTCACGCTCTTCGATTATGGCCTCCAGATGGGCGGCCCGGCAGAGATGGCGTTCGGATGGCCGTTGGTGGCGCTATTTACGTTGGCGGTGGCGGCAAGCATGGCGGAGATGGCTTCGGCATACCCAGCATCGGGCGGCATGTATGATTGGGCGACGAGGCTGGGCGGCCCAGGCTGGGGCTGGTTCACGGCGTGGTTCAGCATCGTCGGTTTAATCGCCACCTTGGCGGGCGTCGATTATGGCTGCGCGCAGTTCGTGACTCCGCTCCTCGGTCTCAATGCCACCAGCAGGACACTTCTTGTGATCTACGGGGTCATTCTCGCCTCGCACGCCCTCATCAATCACTTCGGAATCCGCTTGGTTGCCTGGCTTAATGACTTCAGCGTGACGGTTCACATCCTTGGCGTGCTGGTGATCGCCGGCGCCTTGCTGATCTTCGCGCCCAAGCATCCGGTCGCATTTTTCGTACAGGCCAAAACCAGCACTTCATTTCCTTACGGACTGGCCTTTTTGCTCGGTTTGTTGCAGGCGCAATGGACCTTCACGGGGTATGACGCTTCGGCGCACCTGGCGGAGGAAACCGTCGACCCGCGAAGGCGCGCCCCGTGGGGCATTGTCAACTCCGTCGTCGTTTCCGCAATCGCCGGCTACCTGCTGCTCCTGGCGTTGACGCTCTCCATGCGCAGCATTGGCTCCGTGCTGGGCGCGCACGACGCATCCGGCCATCCTATTCCCGCAGTCATTGCGATTCTGGAGCAGGGCCTCGGCGCCCGGGCGGGAGCCGCAGCGTCGCTGCTGGCGGCAATGGCGATGTGGTTCTGTGGGCTTTCCACGGTCGCTTCCACTTCCCGGACGATTTTTGCCTTCGCGCGGGATCGCGGCATGCCGCTTTCAAGCTTCTGGAGCACCGTAAGCGCCAAGCACCGGACGCCCTCGCCCGCCATTTGGCTTTCGGCCGGCGCCGCGCTCGCCATTTCGATTTACAGTGGCGCGTATCCGGTGGTGACTTCCATCAGTACGGTCGGCTTGTATGTGGCCTACGTGATTCCGATTATTCTCGGCTATCGAGCGCGACGGCGGGGCTTGTGGACGGAGCGGGGTCCGTGGCGCCTCGGTTCGTTCAGCCCGGCAGTGAACCTGCTCGCCATTCTCTGGACAATCTTCATTTGCGTCATCCTGATGATGCCGCCGAATGAGCTCGCCGGCAAAACCATGGCCGGCTTTTTAGCGATTCTTCTGGTTTGGTACGGACTGACCGAACGCCGCAAGCTGGCGTTGCGCGCGGCAAAGCCCCCGGTCAACGGGTGAAGCCCGGATGATGGCTCGCGTGTTCGACGTAGGTGCGCCCTCGATTGTCACTCTCTGACCCTGCACTTGACGTGGAAAGGTAATTTCCAAGAAGATCAAGAGCGGGCAAGATACGCATTTTATCAATTCATTGAAGGAGGCAATTGTGCGGAGAAAGGTTACGGTGGTGGGGGCAGGAAATGTGGGAGCTACGGTGGCGCACCGGTTGGCGGACAAGCAACTCGCTGACGTCGTCCTGATTGACATTGTGGAGGGGATTCCGCAGGGCAAGGGATTGGATCTGCTCGAATCAGGCCCTATCGAGGGCTACGATGTCAAGGTCCGGGGAACGAATGACTACGCGGACACGGCGCAATCCGATGTGGTGGTGATGACGGCCGGCTTTCCTCGTAAGCCCGGAATGAGCCGGGACGATCTGCTGAAAGCCAACTATGAGGTCGTGAAGGGCGCTGTGGAAAAAGCGGCCCGGTATTCCCCCGAATGTTTTCTCATCGTGGTGACCAACCCGCTGGATGCCATGGCCCAGACGGCGCTGAAGGTGAGCGGGTTCTCCAAGAATCGCGTCATTGGCATGGCGGGCGTGTTGGATACAGCGCGATATCGCACCTTCCTCGCGGAGGCGCTCGATGTTTCCGTGCAGAACGTGCAGGGCTTCGTTCTGGGCGGTCACGGGGACACCATGGTTCCGGTGCCGCGCTACACCACCGTGGCCGGAATTCCCGTCACCGAGCTGCTGCCCAAGGATAAGCTGGACGCCATCATCGCGCGGACGCGAAGCGGCGGAGCGGAGATCGTCAATCTGCTCAAATCCGGGAGCGCCTATTATGCGCCTTCGGCGGCGGCGGTCGAAATGATCGAAGCCATTTTCAACGACCGGAAGAAGATTTTGCCCTGCGCCGCTTATCTTGAAGGCGAATACGGCATCCACGGCTTGTTCGTGGGCGTGCCCGTGAAGCTTGGAGCGCGTGGCATCGAACAGATCATCCAGATCAAGCTCACGGCGGAAGAGGAAGCCGCGCTCAAGAAATCCGCCGATTCTGTGAAGGAACTGGTGGGCGTGATTGGAGTTTAGCGATGACCCGGTAAGTTGAAAACCGGCGGAAGCGGTCATCCTGAAGAACCGAAGGCCGCGAAGGATCTCACCGTGCTGATTGCGGAAAAGTGCGCCGCTCATTGGGTCCGGATGACTGGAAGGAGAGAGGAGAGAATAGTTGAAGCCCAAGGCGTACCTGCTGATATTCGACGGCCTCGCAGACTGGGAACCGGCTCACGCCCTTTGCGAGATTAATAAGTCGAAGAAATTCGACGTGGTCACTGCCGGGTTTGATCGTGGGCCGGTGGCCACTATGGGCGGGCTCAGGCTGACGCCCGGCATTGCAGTCGGTGAAGTGAATCCTGCCGAAACCGCTATCTTCGTGATGCCGGGTGGAGACATGTGGCAGGAGCGGTCCCATCCGGAGCTCATCGGACTTCTGCACCGGCTTCACAGTGCGAGCGTCCCGATCGCCGCCATTTGTGCGGCGACACTGGAAATTGCGCGAGCAGGACTTACGTACAGGACTCGTCACACCAGCAATGGGAAGAAGTACCTAAAGGCCACGGTTCCGGATTATTGCGATGAAGAGTATTACGTGGACCAGCTTGCCGTGACAGACAGGAACCTTATTACGGCGAGCGGCTTGGGCAGCATCGAGTTTGGGCGTGAAGTAATCAAACAGTTAAATATTCACAGCGAAGGCGATACCGAAATGTGGTTTGATATGTTCAAGCGCGGCGTGATTCCACAGAAATGGGCGCAATAGCCTTTGATCGCCGCACTAACTGACCGCGACCGGCTGCTGCTTACGTTGTTGCTTAGCCCTCGAAAGATGAAGAGAGTTGAGGTGCCTGCACAACGCTCCTGCCTCCGGAAACATCGTTGCCCGATTTACGCCGCACAGGTGTAACTGGGTCCGAAGGTCTTTAAACCTTTCTGGTTTAACATAAAGTCGATGGAGCTGGCGCTTGACCCTGCCGATCTCCTCCAAAGGTAGAAACTTGCTCTTCTCTGCCAGATACTTATGAACAGTAAACCAACCGCCTTGTGCGACGATCATCTGCGTTAGATGTCGCGGCCGGTGTTTTGCCTTGAGAATCAAGCATCTTGTCATAACCTCTAAGCTGCGCAATCCTCCAGATTTCAGCAGGGGAAAGAGGTCTATTCTCCTCCTTGATTACCTTCTCGGCGAGCTGCAAAAATGTGATTCTCATCATATCAGGCAAGCATCGTGGACCCGGACTCTGGACACGGAAATAAGTCACGCGCTCTTGCTCCGACGTTCCTGCATATAAGCGCGCAGCAGAGCATTGATGCGAGTCTGATAGCCTCGCCCCTGTCTCCTATACCATTCGAGCACGTCGCTATCGACCCGTATAGTTAGTTGCTCCTTCCGTGGCACGGGCTTCAGGCCTCGTCTCACAACGGCGCGGGCAAACATCTCCGGCGTCAGTTCCGGGGTATCAGAAAGATCGATTTTGCCGTCCTTCAACGCGTCCACTCGCTTCCAATCAGTCTGCGATTTCTTTGAAATAGCCGATTTCCTCATTCTTCGTCGCCTTTCGAACGGAGATGATTCGGATGACTTCATCGGTCTCGGTGTGGGCGATGACCACCACACGACCGCTGAGCAAACCCAAGGTGACGAACCGGCTTTCCCCGTAGTCAAACTTGTCATCCAGCATGGTGACCGTTTTGCCGGCAAACACCGTTTCGATTCCAACGAGGTCGATCCCGTGCCTCTGAATGTTGAATCGCCGTTTGGCGTCGTCCCATTCATATCGCACAGGAATAGTGTAGTTACGTCAAGCCCGATCTCCGTCTGGATAACCTGCAGCTAGATCACCCCGTCACCTCTTCAATCTTCACGCTCTTCATCACCACCGGAGTGCGGGGCTTGTTCTGCCGGTCACACGATGTAGTGGATATCGCTTCCACGACATCATAGCCTTTTACCACTTCTCCAAAAATCGTGTGCCGGTGATTCAGCCAATCGGTCGCGGCCACGGTGATGAAGAATTGGCTGCCATTGGTGTTGGGCCCGGAGTTGGCCATCGCCAGCTTGCCGGGTTTGTCAAACACCAAATCCTTGCTGAATTCGTCTTCGAACTTGTAGCCGGGGCCGCCCGTTCCGGTCCCCAGTGGGCAGCCGCCCTGAATCATGAAATCCGGAATCACCCGGTGGAATGCGAGACCGTCAAAGAAGCGCCGCTGCGCGGGCTTGCGGGTGGCAACGTCCACGAATTCTTTCTTGCCTTTCGCCAGCCCGACAAAATTCTCCACTGTTTTCGGAGACTTTTCGAGGAATAGCCGGCAGGTGATTTCCCCGAGCGAAGTGTCAAAAATCGCGTAAAGCCCCGGGCTCAATTCATTCATTGGGTCTCTCTCTTTCTCGATCATTTATACACACGGTCGTAAGCCGGCGGCGCCCGGTTCTGTAGCGCCGGTCTATGACCGGCGGATTTCGCCGCTCATAGAGCGGCGCTACAGCGGCGGATTTCGCCGCTCCCTGTCAGGGCAAGCTCCGAGCGGCGCTACAGCAAATCCCCGTCGCCGACTGATGTCCTCATGGATAGATGGCAGCAATTAATGGTGCGTTGCAGGGTAGGTGGCCGCTGGCTTTTTTGTAGTCGCGGCGTGAGCCGGAGGCGCCAACGGCACAATCGAAGCCACCTTGACGTTGTCAAGCTTGGGGAAATTCTTGTCCAGATATGGCTTGCCCAGTTTAGTGAGCAAATCCTGATTCGGGCCCTGGCCATCGGGCTGGCCCTCGCCGTAACCGCTGTAAAACTTATCTACTACGTCCATTCCCTGAATCACCTGCCCGAAAGGCGCGAATCCGCGCGAATCGAGGCGCGAGTTATCCGCCAGGTTGATAAACACCTGCGTGGTTCGCGTGTTCGGACCGGCTGTGGCAAAGGTCACGTAACCGCGAAGATTGGTCTGGGTAACAGGATCGTCCTTGATCGCCGCGTGATCCCAAATGCGATTGAGAGCGGGCTTGGGGTTCATGCCGAGCTGAACCACGAATCCCGGCAACACCCGGAAAAAACTGTCGCCGTTGTAATAGCCGTATTTCACCAGGTTGTAAAAGCGGTCCGCACCCAGGGGCGCCCAGGCGCGGTGCACTTCCACGATGAAAATTCCCTGCGTGGTCACGAACTTTGCGTGATAGACGGCGGGCGCACGGTCATGAAGCGTGGCGGGACGGTACAGTGAATGGTAGGCCACCCGCCGGCGATGAGTGACGGGCCGGTGGGCCGTGGATTGCGCACCGGCGATTGGGGTCCATGCGCCCATCAACATGATAGCCGCGGTCATCGCAAACCTGGATGCCAATTGTCGCACTTCACTTTCCTCCATTTTCAGCCTGCATTTCACGAGACACGGCTTCCACCTGCCGCATGACGCGCAGTACGTTCCCACCCAATATTTTATACAAATCTTGCTCGCTGTAACCGCGCCGGGCGAGCTCCTGGACCAACCCCGGCAGGTGAGAAACGTCCTCCATGCCCCGCGGGACCATGCCATCCACGCCATCAAAATCAGAACCGAGGCCAACGTGATCCACGCCGCCAACCTTCACGGCATGGTCAATATGATCAGCGATGAGGGTATAGCCCGGAACCGGCAAGCTGGCCACGAACCTTTGCCGGATTTCTGTCTCCTGCGCGTAGCTCAACCTCTTCCCTTGCTGGGCGGCTTTATCCTGCGCCGCCTTGACGGCTGCTTCCATCGGACCTGACACTTTGTCCAGGGCCGCGGCAAAAGCAGGATCGAGAAAACCATTATAGAAGTTGACGTCCATCACACCGCCATTTTTCGCCAGCGCGCGGATCATGTCATCGGTCATGTTGCGCGGAACGGCCGCGAGGGCGCGGCAGGAAGAATGGGAAGCAATCACCGGCGCCTTCGAGGCGGCAAGAGCCGCATAAAACGTCGCGTCTGAAACGTGGGATACGTCCACCATCATTCCCAGCCGGTTCATCCTTGCCACCACTTGCTTGCCGAAGGCTGAAAGACCGTTCCAGTGTGGCTTGTCTCCGGAAGAATCGCCAATGGAATTGTTCTTGGTGTGGGTCAAAGTCATATAGCGCGCGCCCAGCCGGTAATAGATGTCGAGCACGCGAATGTCACCCTCAATGATGTGCCCGCCCTCGACGCCCATCAGAACGGCAATCTTGCCCTGGCGATGAATCCGTTCGATATCACCCGCAGTTCGAGCGAGTTCGAGCGTATGGGAATGTCGCGCGACCTGTTCATCCACCGCATCCATCAAATCCAGGGCGCGGTGGATCAAGTCCTGGTGCGGCCAGTCGACGTCCACCCAGATGGAAAAGAATTCGGCGCCAAGATGCCCGGCGCGCATCTTCGGGATGCTCACCATGTAAGGGCTGCCGGGATCCGCCAAGTCGTAATTTTGGTCCAGCATCATTTGGGGCGTATCCGCGTGGGTATCGATAATGATGGCATGTGCCAGCACGCGCTGAGCGACTTCTTTGGCCTGGACCGCTGTTCGTATGCGGGGCCAGGCGTTGACAGGAGCAAGGAAAAGCGTGGCAAGCAGAACTATTGCGGCGCGCACGATGATCCCTCCTTTCGCCGGACAAGAGGGATGGCGCGGAACGTGGCGCCTTTCAGGACCGCGCATTTGTAATTTGCCGTTCAATCGTAATACTCCAAGCCCAGATGGGTGATCATTTCTTCACCGCGCAGATGACGAAGCGTGTTCTTGAGCTTCATGAGTTGAATGAAGAGGTCATGCTCGGGATAGAGGTCCGGAGCGCACATGGGACTCTTAAAATAGAACGACAGCCATTCTTGAATTCCCTTGCGGGCAAGCTCCGGGCAACGCTGGGCCAGGTCCATCAACAGAACCAAGTCCAGTACCAGCGGCGCAGCCAGGATGGAATCGCGGCAGAGGAAATCAATCTTGATCTGCATGGGATAGCCAAGCCAGCCGAAGATGTCCAGATTATCCCAGCCTTCCTTATTGTCGCCGCGCGGCGGGTAATAATTGATACGGACTTTGTGATAAAAATCCTTGTAGAGATCGGGATAGAGCTCGGGCTGCAGGATGTATTCGAGCACGGAAAGCTTGCTTTCTTCCTTGGTCTTGAAGGAGCCAGGATCGTCCAGCACCTCGCCATCGCGATTGCCTAAAATATTGGTCGAAAACCAACCCTTCAGGCCCAGAAGCCGGGCCTTCAACGCCGGCGCCAGCACGGTCTTCATCAAAGTTTGACCGGTTTTGAAGTCCTTGCCACACACCGGCGCATCCTTCCGACTTGCCAGCTCCAGCAACGCCGGCGTATCCACCGTCAAGTTGGGCGCGCCATTGGCAAACGGAATGCCCATTTTCAACGCCGCATAGGCATAAATCATGCTGGGGCTAATCACCGGGCTGTTGGCGCGAAGCCCTTTTTCAAAAGCCGCGAGCGACCCGTGCGTCTCGGAGGGCTTCTGAAAAGACTCCGTCGATCCGCACCAGATCATCACCATCCTTGTTGCGCCGCTCGCTTCCTTGAACTGTTCAATATCTTCCATCAACTGTTCGGCAAGGTCCATGCGGGTCTTGCCTTTCTTGCGGTTCGGGCCGTCCAAATTCTTCACGAATTTCTGATCGAACACCGCGGGCAAGGGCCGCACCGAGCAAAGGAAGTCCTTCAACTGATCGAGCAATCCGGTTTCCAGCACCCCGGCCTTCCGCGCCGCCTCATAGCAATCATCCTCGAAGACGTCCCAGCCGGCAAACACCAAGTCACTCAGTCCGGCCAGCGGCACAAAATCCTTGATCCTCGGCGATCGTCCATCCGTTCGCTTGCCCAGGCGGATGGTCCCCATCTGCGTCAAGGAACCAATGGGCGGCGCCACGCCCCTGCGGATCGCTTCCACTCCGGCGATGAAGGTGGTGGCCACCGCGCCCATGCCGGGGATTAGCACCCCCAGCTTTCCCTCCGCGGCTGAAATCTTCACGCTCTTCCCTGCCATAAAAGCTCCAAGGCCTTGTAGCCACAATTTCACTGGCCGAAATTATCGATGATGCGCCACGGTTCGCGAAATTGCAATTGGTTTTGGGACTGCATTGCGCCCAGAGTTCGCGGGTGGCGGCATTGTTTTGCCATGTCGCCGCGTATGCTTGTACGTGCCCGAGGCTCTTACCGTAAAAAACAAAGTATGAGCACCCGCGCCGGCGAGGCTGGTTTAGAATAATTCGCCGTAACCTTTTCGCCATCTCACAGTTTATAGAGTTAGAGGAACGATGGCCGCGAGAGACCCTCAAATTCAGGCGCCTCGGGAGGCGGACGAAGAACGGCGTCTGGTGGAAGCCGCGCAGAGGGATCCCGCGAAGTTTGCTGCGCTTTACGAGGCCCATTTCGAGCTCGTGTATGCCTTCATCACACGGCGCGTTGGCAGCCGTGACGCGGCGGAGGACCTGACTTCTGACGTATTTCACCGGGCGCTCGCCAACCTGCCGCGTTTTGAATGGCGGGGCGCGCCTTTTGCGGCATGGCTGATCCGGATTGCCGCGAACGCCATCTCCGACCGGGCCAAGCGTGATTCCAAGGAGCATCCTCTTGCTGAGGTTGACGTTCCATCTGGCATCAATCTTGAAGAAGCCCAGCATCAAGCCCAAATTTTGCGCCTGGTCGGCCAACTTCCTCCGGATCAGCGCCACGTTATAGTGATGCGCTTTGCGGAGCAGAAGAGTATCCGCGAAATCGCTCACGAATTGGCTCGCACCGAGGGAGCCGTAAAGCAGCTTCAGTTTCGAGCCCTGGAGAACTTGCGGGCTCGACTTGTGGACCAAAAGGAGCGTACCGATGAATAGGCGCTCTTTGATCAAACAACTCGACGAGGCCATCCAGACCCTCATCACTCAGCCCGGCTCGGCGCTGCCCCAGCCCGATCCGGAGCTTGCCGCCTTGGCGGGCGTGGCTCAAGAGTTGTGCGGCCTACCGCGGGAAGATTTCAAACAACGGCTTAAAACTGACCTTGAAAGGAGAAGCAGGATGGCAGGAACAGCGAAAGCAGTCCCAGAGACGAGAACAGTGAAGCCCATCCCCGAGGGTTACCACACGGCGACACCGTACTTATTCATTCGGGGCGCGGCCAGGGCTATCGAATTCTACAAGCAAGCCTTTGGAGCAACGGAGGTATTGCGTTTGGAGCAGCCTGACGGGAGGATTGGGCATGCTGAGATCAAGATTGGCAATTCACCTATCATGCTGGCTGACGAGGTCCCGGAAATGGGCTATCGTAGTCCCCAATCGCTCGGTGGATCATCGGCGAGCATCCTCCTTTACGTCGAGGATGTGGATGCGCTGTCCAATCAGGCAATTGCTGCCGGGGCGAAAGTGTTGAGGCCGGTCGAGGATCAGTTTTATGGGGACCGCACCGGCAACTTTGCGGACCCGTTCGGCCACTTCTGGAGCATTGCAACTCATAAGGAGGACATCTCTCCCGAAGAAATGCGGAGCCGCGCCGAAGCTTTCATGCGTCAGCAGGCCACAAAACCAGTTTCAAAGCAGGAAGCCGCGAAAACCCTCAAGCCCATCCCGGAGGGCTTTCACACTGTGACGCCGTATATCACTGTCAAGCGGGCAGAGCAACTGATCAATTTCGTTAAGCAGGCCTTTGGGGCCTCGGAAACTTTCCGCACCACGGGTTCCGCAAGCGGTTTGCACGCCGAAGTCAGGATTGGAGATTCCATGCTGATGATGGGCGGCTCGGAGCAGATGACGCATCCCGAAATGCCCACGGCGCTCCATTTCTTTGTGCCGGACAGTGACACCATTTACCAACGAGCTCTTCAGGCCGGAGCCACCTCAATCCAAGAGCCATCGGACCTGGATTATGGCGAGCGCACCGGAGCAATAAAGGACCCGTTTGGCAACGAGTGGTATATCGCCACGAACAAGGGCGCCCATTACATTCCCGAGGGTCTTCGCGCCGTGAACGTTTATCTGCACCCTCGCGGCGCAGATAAATTAATCGATTTCCTCAAAGAGGGTTTGGGCGCCGAGGTGGTTGCCCGCTATGCGGGCCCGGACGGGACCGTCGTTCACGCCAAGGTTAGAATTGGCGATTCAGTGATTGAAATGGGCGAGGCGCACGGTCCTTACCAGCCGATGCCCACTATGCTTTACCTCTATGTGGAGGATGTCGATGCTCTCTACCATCGGGTTGTCCAAGCCGGCGGGATTTCGATGCAGGTACCGGCCGAGCAGCCATACGGTGATCGCACCGCCCACATTAAAGATGCCTTTGGCAACTCCTGGTATCTTGCCACCCACGTGAAGGACGTGGCGATGTAGGAAAGGGGTGGAAGCCTTGGTTTGCGCCTTAGCCGTTGGCCTTTCTTTCCTCAAGACTCAACGGCACGCTTCCGTCTCATCACAAATTAGGGAACGACGCCGGAATTACGGTAGTGTCTCAGTTTCTTTGCTGTAGCGGCGCTCTATGAGCGCCGAACTTGTATCCTCAACGGTTTCCGGCGCTCATAGAACGCCGCTACAGCAAACTGCGTCATTACCGGAATTACGATTCTCTGGTCAACCAACTTGGATGACTGATAGGATGGTGGTTAGCGCGGCACAAAAGAGCCCAATAGTGCAGTGGCGGACCAATGATCATCACTCATGTTGCTCTCAAGAACTGGCGGAACTTCCGTTCGATTAACGTTGGTTTGAGCGAGCGAGTCTTTCTGGCCGGACCCAATGCGTCTGGAAAATCTAACTTTCTTGACGTGTTCCGCTTTCTAAGAGACATTGCCAAGCCGGGCGGGGGATTACAAAAGGCCGTCAGTGACCGGGGTGGATTGTCAAAATTGCGCTGCCTCGCGGCGCGGGAGCATCCCGATGTTGAGATCGAAGTCCGTCTCTCCGAAACGGGTAACCATGAGTCCACTTGGCGATACGGAATAGGAATCAAGCAGGAAGCGCGCGGCTACCGGCAACCGTATTTGGCGTACGAGCGCGTTTACCACCGGGGCGAAGAGTTGTTGAATCGTCCGGATAGTGACGATCAGGGAGACCCGCTTCGCCGGACGCAGACTCATCTTGAACAAATTGGCGCGAACGGTGGGTTTAGAGAAATTGCGAAATTTTTTGAATCGGTTTTGTATTTGCATTTAGTGCCGCAGTTGGTCCGCCATCCGGAAATATTCTCCGGGCCGGGAAATTCCGAGGATCCGTTCGGCCGGAGTTTTCTCGATCGAGTTGTAAGAACTCCCCAGAAGGTGCGGAGGTCACGCCTCAAGAGGATCGAAGCCGCCTTGCTTTTAGCTGTTCCCCAGATTAAAGGTCTCACTGACGTGAAAGACGAAAGCGGAATCCCTCACTTGGAGGCGGTTTACGAACATTGGCGTCCCAAAGGAGCCAAGCAGCGGGAAGATCAATTCTCAGACGGGACGTTGCGGCTCATCGGTTTGCTCTGGTCGCTGCTGGAGGGCGAGTCCCTTCTGTTGTTAGAGGAGCCAGAGCTATCTCTAAACTCCGGGATTGTGCGCAAATTGCCATCGCTCATCCATCGAGTGCAGCGCCAGAAGAAAAGGCAAATCATTGTGAGCACTCACAGCGCGGATTTGCTTTCAGATCGAGGAATCGGTGGTGAGGAAGTGCTCCTGTTAACTCCCAGCGTTGAAGGCACTCGGGTAGAGCCGGCTTCCTCAATTAAGGAAGTAAAGCATCTGCTAGAGGGGGGATTGAGCATTGCCGAAGCAGCGCTGCCTCGAACTGTTCCGCCGGACGTGCAGCAGTTGGATCTCTTTGAATGACGCCGCCCATCCCGATTCAACTTGCTGTCGAAGACACACTCAGTGAGGCGGTCCTCAGGGAGATCCTTTCCAAGTCGGGCCGTCCATATTCGATAGGAACATGTTACGTCGGCCGCGGGTTCGGATACCTGCGCAGGACAATTTGTGGATTCAACAATGCTGCCAGGAGTACTCCGTTCCTGGTATTGACTGACCTCGACCAGACTGAATGTCCGCCACGGCTCATTGATAGTTGGTTGCCGCAGCCGCTCCATCCGAATTTGGTTTTCCGCGTTGCGGTCCGAGAGGTCGAAGCATGGCTCCTGGCGGGCGCGAATGAAATTTCGCGGTTCTTGAGAATCAAGAGAGCCTTGGTTCGGAGGGATGTCGAGGCGATTCAAGATCCCAAGGCGTATTTGATCGACCTTGCTCGATTGTCTCCTAACAGGGAGTTGCGCTCCGACATCGTTCCCCCTCCCGGGAGCACGCGCCTGATCGGTCCCAACTATAACGGCCGGCTGATTTCCTTCGTCCAAGAAGGCTGGGACATATCAGTCGCAAAGCAATTTTCACCAAGCCTGCTGCGGGCGGTTGAGGCCGTATCGAACTTTATCCCCGCATGGGAGCATGAGCACAGCTAAATCAGCGAACAACGGGCTTACATCCGCAGCTTTGTCAGGCAAGGGGCGAACCCGCGACATTCATTAACAACCCGGCCATTCTGAATACCCAAGTTTCCATGCCGTCCCATGTCCAGTACGGGTCTCAATCTCCTGGATGGCGCATCCCAGCCGCGCCGGAACTCTGCTATACTCGGGCCTTCATGCAAATTACAACAGCCTAGCCATGCCAGGGACATCCGCCAAATTATTAGTTCGGGACACTACCGGCGCCGACCGGGAAGTGGAGATTCTGCACATCCCTTTCACCATCGGCCGCCAGAGTGACAACGATCTGGTGCTGCTCGACAATCGCATCTCCCGCCGCCACGCGCGCATTTTGCAGGACTCAAACGGATACTTTATCGAAGACGCCGGCAGCCGCCACGGGACGATGGTGAATGAGAAGTTGATCACCTGCAGTGCGCCGTTGCGGACGGGCGACCGCATCGGTTTGGGGGTGACCGACACCTACGCGCTGACTTTTAAGATTGAGGAAGCCCTTCTGCCCGGCATCCTTGAGAAGTTAGAAAAAGCGGCGGGCAGCCCGGCGCCGCAATTGCAACATCTCAGCGTCCTCCTGCAAATGGCGCGCATGTTGAATCGGGCTCCAGCGCTCGAGGAAGTGCTCACTACACTTCTTGATACCGCCTTGCGATTGACCGATGCGGAGCGCGGCCTGCTGTTCCTTTCTGCGGAGGACGGCCAGCTTCGCCTGCACAGCGCGCGCGACCGTCATGGCGTCTTCCTGAAATCCGGCTTGGATGATTACTCCCATACGGTGGTGGAGCGCGTGGCGGAAACGGGGCTTGAGGAAGTGGTGTTGGAGGAGGAAGACACCGGACGCCCAGCGCAGGAGACGGGTCTGATCAGCGGAGCGGCGCGCGGTATTGTCGCCATGCCCTTGCTGAAGCTGCCGGTGATTGAAGAAGTGAGCGGGGAAACGATCAGCCAGGCTCTTCCGCTACTGTTGGGTGTGCTCTACCTGGATAGCCGCACTCGGCCTACGTCGGTGACTAGTTTGGACCGCGAGGTGCTTCAGACGTTGGCCGTGGAAGGCGCGACGGTGATCGAGAATGCGCGGCTGTTTCGCATTGCGCGGCAGCAGGAGCGCAATCAACACGAGTTGGCTCTGGCGCGGAGCATCCAGCAAAGCCTCCTGCCCCGCCAGTTGCCGGAAGCCAGTTATTTTGATCTGCACGCCCTCACCATGTCTTGCCAGACGGTGGGCGGCGACTATCATGACGTGGTACCGCTTCCGGGCGGACGCTTCGGCATCACGGTGGCGGACGTTGCCGGCAAAGGATTGCCTGCGGCCATGATGGCCGTAACGCTGCAGGGCGTTTTTTCCGGGGTAGCTTTGGGAAACCCCAGCCTTCCTGAGCTGTTCGCGCGGGTTAACACTTTCCTCTACGACCGTACGCCTCCGGAAATGTATGCGACGCTGTTTTACGGCGTCGTCGATCCGGAGGGAAACATGCAGTTCGTCAATGCCGGCCACGTTTCCCCCATCCTCATCCGGTCCGGCGGCGCCATCACGCCGGTCGCCTCGTCCAGTTTTCCGGTCGGCTTGTTCGCTGCCGCATCGTTCGAGGTAGGAACGCTGAGACTCGGACCGTGTGACAAGCTTTTGATTTTTTCCGATGGGGTCACCGAAGCGCAAAACGTGGACCGGGAATTTTTCGGAGAAAAGCGCCTCGAAGATCTTGTTCAGAGCTACCGCGACAAAGACCCCCGCGAAGTTTGCAAGCAAGTGGTGGCGGAAGTTCAAAACTTCGCCGGCAACGCCCCCCAGGCGGATGACCTCACCGTCCTATGTTTCCAAGTGAAGGCTTGAGCCGATGGGATTTACAGCCCGGACCGTTCACACACTCCATTCAATAGAGCGCCCGCCTCGAAACGCTCAATCAAACTCAAACCCAGGCGCGGCTTGGTCTGGTCCCACACAGCCGCTTGCAATATTTGCCCCGAAATAGTTTTCACCCCTCACCGGCGCGCCCGCCATGCGCCGCAGCATGGCAATCTGCCCCACGTGAGTCAGCGCATCCGCAATCGGGCCCTGGAACAGGCGTTCAGCAGGAGCTTGTAACACCTGGCTGGACGCCAAGTAATCCTCGAAAGCCTGGAGAGCGGCAAAGAACCGCTGGACGCCCTCTTGCCACGGCAATGGGGCGGAGTTGTGCCATTCGTGCTTACCCTGGGACATGGCGAGCGCCCAATCCAGCAGATCGCCAATATGCGACAGAAGCTGCCCCGGCGTTCGAGTCCCTTCGGAAGCGCGAAACTCGGCGAATCCCGCAGGCGCGCCGCGCAGCATCTTGGCGCCTCGATAGGCGAGGGTTGCCACAGTATGCCGCAGCAATTGCCGGCTGGGATCAAGCGCCGTCTGTTGGGTTTGGAGACTCATGTGATGTTTTCCTACCTCGACCTTAACCCAGTTAATTCATGAAGCTCACGTGTAGGGCCGGAAGGGCACGGTTTAACCGTGCCCTTCCGGCCCCCGAATAAGACGACGAATGGGATTTCGCAACCCTTTAGCGTTCCCGCAAGGCCTCGATCTGCTTTCGGCTGGGCATTTTCGGAGCCTCAAAGTGGCCGGGAATATGGATACCGCAATTTTCACAACGCCCCGCTGGGTCAATGCGAACGCCACTCACCCGGTGCCACCAGCGCTTGACGACGGCTTGCTTGCAGCCAGGGCAAATCGTGTTTCCACCCTCGGAATAAACGTTGCCCTCGTAGACAAACTTCAAGCCCATTTCCATCGCGATCTGGCGCGCGCGGCGCAAAGTCTCCGGCGGAGTGTTGGGTTTGTCGCGCAGCTTAAAATCCGGATGGAACGCGGTGAAATGGAGTGGAACGTCATCACCCAGATTGTCAAGAATCCAACTGCAAAGTTGCCGCGTTTCATCCTGGGAATCATTGTGTGACGGAATCATGAGATTGGTGATTTCAAACCACACGCTGGTTTCCTGGCGAAGGGTCTTCAGCGTCTCCAACACGGGCGCAAGGTGGGTTAGTGTGACTTTGCCATAGAAGTTTTCAGTAAAAGCCTTCAAGTCAACGTTGGCCGCATCAATATTTTGATAAACGTCAAACAGGGCTTGGCGCGTGATGTAGCCGTTGGTCACCATCACCGTCTTCAGGCCCACTTCGTGCGCGACCCGTGCAATATCCATCACATACTCGCCCCAGATGGTAGGCTCATTATAGGTGAAAGCCAGCGAAGGACAATCATTCTCAATGGCAGCGAGCACCACCGCTTCCGCCTCCAGATGAACCGACCTCACCTGGTCAGCTTTGGACTTGGAAATGTCCCAATTCTGGCAGAAGAAGCAACCCATATTGCAGCCGGCTGTACCCATCGAAAAGATGCGGGTGCCGGGCAGAAAGTGGTTCAGCGGCTTCTTCTCAATGGGATCGATCTGCAGCGCCGCGGGCTGCCCGTAGCCCAGGTTGTAGAGCTTCCCGCCCATGTTTTTGCGGATGTAGCAAAACCCGTGCTGGCCTTCGCCAATGTGGCAATGGCGCGGACAGAGGTAGCAGTGCAACTTGCCTTCGGCAAGCGGCTCCCACCAAAGGGCTTCGTGCAAGGCCGGTTCGGCAGTTACGGTGGGCATGGGAACCCTCCTAACGACTATTGTGGGTGTTGGACGCCTCTGTGTCAAACCCGCAAGCACGGACATGGATCAAAAGTGATCTGGCCATCGTTGGGCGCCGTGCAAGACCGCAAGGACATGCACCTGGTCGCGGCGAATGCGGTATGCGACAATGAAAGGCGTGCCGGCCACTACCAATTCTCGAGTTCCCTCAACACGGCGTTGCCGCCCCAACCGGGGATGACGACTCAGCGCCTCCACGGTTGAGAGGATGAGATCGATGATCTCGTCCGCTGCCTGGGGACTCTGCTCGGACAGGAATTGATGGGCGGCCGCAAGGTGCTCCTTCGCAATGGGCATCCAACGAACCATCACCGGCGGCGCCACCGTGCAACCATCTTCTTCACTTCGTCATGGCCGGTCAATTTGCCCCGATCAGCCTGCTGGATACCGGCCTTGATTTGTTGCGCCTGCCATTCCTGAACATCCAGGTAGACACGTACGGCTTCATTGAGCAGATGGCTCCGATCCCGGTCGAGCGCCTCGGCGAGCGAATCCAGTGCTTGCAACCTGTCTGACTCCATCCGGAAGCTAACAGTTTGTTTATCCATATTGCACCATAATACAGCGTATTGAACCGTCGGACAAGACGCATCTGAAATCGCGGTTCTGCCTCAAAAATCCACATGCAACCGCAGCGCTTCCACCCACAGAGGGCCGCGCACGCGGTTGTAACCGGGATTCACCACGTGCTGGAAGTCGGGAGAAACGAAGAACCCACGCCAGAGATGGGCCGTGTAATAAGTCTCGAAGATCTGTTCCTGACCGTAGGTGAGGTTCCCATCGCCCAGCAGGAATCCCAGCCCTCCAAGCTGAAGGTAGCGCCGGTGATCGCCCGTAATCCCATTTACCACATAAGCGGCGCCTAGCCTGTCAAACTTGCGATGCCAGGGATCGCCGCGCAAGTCGCCTCCAAAATCAACCGTATGGTCCACTTCGGTGTAACAAAAGGATTCGGTTGTTCCGTTGTTCCATCCCCAGCGGCCAAAGACGCGCACCAGGTCCGTCAGGTCCTGTTCGGCGTTTACCCCGAATCCATACTTGATGCGGCCCTGCTGGCGGGTGGCGATAATGTCCGGCGTACGAGTTTGGCCGGCGAGAAACTCGTCGATCGCTTGCCGGTAGTCTCCCATGTCGGCGGTATTCACATAGGAGAGCAGCCGCAGGGCGCCGTGGCGGCGGGGGATGACGCTGCGGCGCAATTCCAATTCCGCGTTTTCTGAATGCGCCCGGAAAAGGTCCGCATCCAGGTTTTCGCCGTTGGCAACCTTGGGCATCATGGCTTCTGCAAAGCGCAACGCCCAGCGCGGTTCGTCATACTCCACCACGGTCCCCCACGTATAGCCTCGGGTGTTCGCGGCGTAATCGTAAGCGCCGTTGTTGTCGATGGTCCAGTTCATGAATTGCAGATGACTGTCGCTGCCCACTTCGTTGAGGTCGAAGAAATCCACCAGGCTGAATTTCCCAACTCGCATCACAATACGCCGCGAGGGTAGTGAAGTAGCCAGGGAATAAGGACCCCGGTCATTCGCCACATCGCCTCCGCCCAGCGCGAAGACTTTGGTGATCATCAACCGCGCCAGGTAAGGCGTGGCGCTCAACTGGGGGTTGCGCACCGCGTCCAGATCGGTGAATCCGGCCAACCCCAACGCATTGCTGATGCCGTTTCCGGACGCGCTCTCCACGTCCATCAGGACGTCCGATGTTGAACTGAGTTCATAGCCAGTGTAAAGGGTCAAGACGTTCGTGGTGTCATCCTCGGCATATGGCCGAAGGCTCTGCGGGCCTGTGTAAGCGGCAGGGAACGATCCGTGCCCCTGGTTGATCACGTTCATCTGCCCGGAAATCCATAGTTTGCCGGACAGCGGATGAGCAAAAACGGTGGTGGGGTCGGCGCTGTTGGGAGCCTCCGGCAGCGGGACATCCTGCGCGTGCAAGCCCCGGATCCAGAGCATTCCAAACATCAGGCTCAGAAAAAAGACACGCCCACGCCAGCGTGCGCCTTCGACGACGCGCCATGGATGGAGGCGAACTGGCTTGAGCATCATACGAGCCTCTGGTCAGGGGTTGGAACAGTCTGGCCAAGTCACAACGTTCCCAGTATTGATGGAGTGAGAGGAAGTGTCTGCCGGCATCCAACAACTTTTGTTGCCAATCCATAATATCCCATCACCGGCCTGGGAAGGTTAAAAGAGTGTTACAAAGACGTGAACCTGGCTCCAAGCGGCGCCCATAAAGGGAAGCTCTGCGGTGGCGGCGACCCGCTTCGTTAGCCAGCCGGAGACGAACGTGACAGCAAAGAGGTTACCCGGGTGATTCGTAGAAGGCGAAGTCCCTCCTAACCTGGACTATTCATGAAGTACCCTTGCAGGACCGGAAGGGCACGGTTTTAACCGTGCCCTGACGGTCCCCTATCGGGAGTTCGTGAATAATCCGGACTAGCCACAATACTGTTCAGTTAAGGCGAGTTTCATGATCTTGATCTCAGAGGCGTCGCCGGACCCCTCACCCCGGCCCTCTCCCCGCCAGCGGGGAGAGGGGGGCGCGAAGCGGCGGGTGAGGGGCTCTGGTTCAACTGTGTGCATTATTCTCGACCGGACCTTAAGTGAACAGTATTGGGACTAGCCATCCAAAAAACTCCTTGACAATCAGATACTTATCATATATTATAATATCAGTAATAGACCTCCAATAGGATTCTTGTCATGGACGAATCAACGCTCATTGATGTTCAACCCGGCGCCGCCGCGCCCGGCCCTGTGTCAAGTCCCAAACGGATCGCCGCCAACCGGCGCAACGCCCGGAAATCCACGGGGCCGCGCACGTTTGCCGGCAAGCTGCGGGTCTCCCGCAATCGCCTCCGGCACGGGCGCTACGCCGGGAAGGGCAACTCCAGCCTGCGGACGATTTATACCAGCATGGCGGAGTTGGGTGAGGACCCGGAGGAGTTTACGCGCCTCCATCAGGGCCTGCTCGACTCCTACCAGCCCGCCACTCGCGCCGCCGAAATGCTGGTGGAGGACCTCGCCGCGCGGCGCTGGGAGCGCCAGCGTCTGGAACGCGGCCAAGCCGCTCTGTTGGCCCGCCGCGTGCAACAACTGGAAACCCAGCGGCAACGTCGAAGTCTGGAGATTTCTCAGCAGATCAGCCCCCAGTTGGATCCGGCCGCGCTCGCCCTCGGCGTGATGTGGCAGGAGGAATCGGCCGCGAAATTCCAAAAACTGCTGGAGTTGCTGGAGCAGCTCAAGGATTGCGCCGAGGCTGGCGTTTTTGGCGGTGCGGAAACCTTTCTCGATTGGGTTTACGGCGCGGCTCCCACCATGCGGGGCGCCTTGATCAAAAGTCTCTTCACCCAGCTCGCCGCCACGCCGGACGCGCCCCCTGAGCCCGAGGTTGTTTCGCAACTGCGGCGCGAGCTGATGAGGGAAATTTCCAGTGTCATCCAACGATACCAACTCTACCTGCGTCAGCACGTGGAAATCACGCCCACCATGCGGGCGGAGTGCCTGGCGCCCACCGTGGACCAGCGTTGGCTGACGCTGGAACTGAACCGGCTCGACCGCCAGATTGAGAAGAAGATCAAGCTGCTGCTCGAGGAACAAAGCCACCGGGGGAAAGGGAAAAAGCCAGTAAAAATGAGGGCGCCCGCCAAGCGAAAGGAACAAAGCCATGGCTAGAGAGTGAAAAATCCAGTAAAAATGCG
>Ga0102924_1000968_pt1 | contig 34187 bp, 28 predicted proteins | sample PaiPotPPM11metaG_FD_80116 | JGI IMG/M metagenome (GOLD analysis project Ga0102924, IMG submission 80116) | Iron sulfur acid spring bacterial and archeal communities from Banff, Canada, to study Microbial Dark Matter (Phase II) - Paint Pots PPM... ...
AGGATGACCTGGAGGGCGCCGGTCCAGATGACGAGAGCGGCGAAGCCATAGCGATCAAGCGGCGCGACTTTGGCTTTGGAAATGTAGGGCGGGTCTTTGATGAAGCGGCCGATCATGAAGAGCGCGAGGATGCCGATGGGGATGTTGATGTAGAAGGCGTATCGCCAGGAGTAGGAGTCTGTGAGCCAGCCGCCGAGCGTGGGGCCGAGTACGGGGGCGACGACGACTCCGAAAGCAAAGACAGCCATGGCGGCGCCGCGTTTGGCGGGTGGGAAGGATTCGAGCAGGATGGCTTGCGAGAGGGGTTGGAGGGCGCCGCCCCCGGCTCCCTGGACGACGCGGGCGAGCAGGAGCAGGCCGAGGGTCGGCGCGGCTCCGCAGGCGAAGCTGGCGACGGTGAAGATGGCGATACAGGTCATCAGGAAGCGCTTGCGGCCAAACTTGAGCGAGAACCAGTTGCTGGCGGGCAGGACGACGGCGTTGGCGACGAGGTAGCTGGTGAGCACCCACGTGGCTTCATCGTTGGTGGCGGAGAGCGAGCCGGCGATGTAAGGGAGGGCGACCGAGGCAATGGCGGTGTCGAGCACCTCCATGAAGGTTGCGAGCATCACGGCGGCGGCAATGAGCCATGGGTTTACGCCCGCGTCGACTTCGGCGGACTGGTCGAGCGGGGCTGTGGCAGCGGTCGCCATGCTGGAGGTGCGGCTCCTGTGAGGGGATTATGCAACAGAAGAACTGTCTTGTTATAGAGGCTCGCCGAGAGACGTGGGATGCACTTTGGCCAGAAGAAAAGAGCGGCACGAATGGATGGGTTGGTAATGTCCGGTTTATCAGCGAGGTAGGTCTGAGAAAGCGGGGACAGTGCGCAATCGGCGTGGTAGATTCTGGGGATGAATGAGATCGAGGCGGTCGGCGCGGAGGTCTTGCTAGAGGGTGGGCCGCCTGGTTCCGCGCGAGAGAAAGAGCGGCCGTGGCTCTATTCCCTGCTGATTGCGCCATCGGCTGTACTGATGAACGGCGTGATTCAGGGGGGCGTCCTCGCCTACATGCTGAGCCAGAGGGGAGTGGGATCGGGCGAGCAATCGCGCCTGGTCGACCTGATGGCGCTCCCGACGATGATCTATTTCCTGTGGAGTCCCATCACCGACTTTCTGGTGCGGCGGAGGACGTGGCTGCTGATCGGCGGAGTGACTGGCGGGATCCTGATGGCGATCTCGCTGGCTCAGAAGGACCTGCGATCGACCCCGGTCTTGGTGCTGATGTTTGTGGCGGCTTGCGCAAGCCAGCTTGTGGTCTCCAGTTGCGGTGGGATTATGGGAGGGGTCGGGTCCGTGAAGGCACGCCGCACGAGCGGCAGCTTCTACCAGGCGGGAGGATTAGCGTTCGGTGCGCTGGCGGCGATGGTGCTGATCCCGCTGAGCGATACGGGCAGGTTCGGGCTGCTGGGACTGGCGGCCGGTGCCATGATTGCTGTTCCGGCGCTGTTTGCGCTGGCCGCGCCGAAGCAGGAGACGGTAGGCGGCGAGTCGTTGACGGAGACCCTGCAGCGGATGGGGCGGGAGTTTGTCGAGACGTTCTGGCGTTGGGAGGCGATTCCGTACACGCTCTGCATGCTGTTCCCGATGTGCAGCGGCGCGGCGATAGGCCTCATCACCGGGGTCGCGAAGTCCTATGGTGTCAACGGCGCGCACGTGGCTTGGATGAACGGCTTCGGTGGGGCCGTGCTGATGGGCGCTGGGTCGCTGGCCGCGGCGTTGATTCCGGCGAAGAGCCGGGCGCCGGTGGTGTACATGACGATCGGACTGATCAACGCGGCGACGCTCGGGGTGACGTGGCTCGGGCCGATGCGGCCGTCGACGTACTATCTGGGGGTAACGCTGTACCTGTTTACCACTGGAACCGGCTATGCCTACTTTACGGCTGTGCTGCTGGAATTCCTGGGGCATTCGGGCAAGAGCGGAAGCGGGCGGTACTCGATTATCAACTCGCTGGGGAATGTTCCGGTGCTGTATATGATCCGGCTCGATGGGTGGGGTGGCGATAAATGGGGGCCGCGCGGCCTTTCCGGTGCCGAGGCTGTGGTGAGCGCGGCAGGGGCGGTGATTCTGCTGTGCTATTTCCTCATGCGCAAGCAGAAACCGCCGGCTGCGGGGATTGCGATGCAGGCGTGAAGGTTTGAGCATCGCGGACTACATTATCTGCATCAGATATATTGACAGTAAGTCACTCATATGTGAGACTGGGAACGTCGGCAAACGCGACAGGCGGGAATAGCCAAGCGCTTTGGGGCTTATTTTCAAGGGTTTAGCAGTGGATTCAGGGAGGCGAACTCCCACAAATAGGAGAGGTGGCCAGTATGGGGAAGATTATAGGAATTGATTTGGGAACGACGAATAGCTGCGTCGCGGTGATGGAGGGCGGCGAGCCGAAAGTGATCCCGAACGAAGAAGGCGGACGGACGACGCCGTCAATTGTGGCGTTTACGAAGAGCGGGGAGCGGCTGGTGGGCCAGGTGGCCAAGCGCCAGGCGATCACGAACCCCGAGAACACGATTTATTCCATCAAGCGGTTCATGGGCCGGCGGCTGAGCGAAGTTGGCGACGAGCTGAAGATGGTGCCGTACAAGGTTGTCGCCAAGGGCGATAACGTCGCAGTGATTGCGCAGGGCAAGGAGTACACGGCGCCGGAGATTTCGGCGATGATCCTGCAGAAGTTGAAGAAGGCGGCGGAAGACTATCTCGGCCAGAGTGTGACTGAGGCGGTCATCACCGTTCCGGCGTACTTCAACGACGCACAGCGGCAGGCTACTAAGGACGCAGGCAAGATTGCTGGTCTCGATGTGAAGCGGATTGTGAACGAGCCGACCGCGGCTGCGCTGGCGTACGGGTTGGACAAGAAGAAGGACGAGACCATCGCCGTGTATGACTTCGGCGGCGGAACGTTCGATATTTCGATCCTCGAAGTGGGCGAAGGCGTCATCGAGGTGAAGTCGACCAATGGCGATACGCATCTGGGCGGCGACAATCTCGACCAGCGCATTGTGGATTGGCTGATCGGCGAGTTCAAGCAGGAGAGCGGGCTTGACCTGCACGCGAAGGGCAATGAGATGGCGTTGCAGCGGTTGAAGGACGCTGCGGAGCGCGCCAAGATCGAGCTCTCGACCGCGCAGGAGACGGAGATCAACCTGCCGTTCATCACGGCGGACGCGAGCGGGCCGAAGCACCTGGTGCGCAAGCTGACGCGGGCGAAGCTGGAGAGCCTGGTCGACGATCTGCTGCAGAAGTCGGTTGGGCCGTGCAAGCAGGCGATGAAGGATGCGGGCGTGGACGCCAGCAAGATCGACGAAGTGGTGCTGGTCGGCGGACAAACCAGAATGCCGGCCATCCAGGAGCTGGTGAAGAAGCTGTTCGGCAAGGAGCCGCATAAGGGTGTGAACCCGGATGAGGTGGTCGCGATTGGTGCGGCGGTGCAGGCAGGCGTGTTGGCGGGCGATGTGAAGGACCTGCTGCTGCTCGACGTGACTCCGCTGACGTTGTCGATCGAGACACAGGGCGGCGTGGCGACCAGCATGATCGCACGCAACACGACGATTCCGACCAAGAAGACGGAAACGTTCTCGACGGCGGCGGACAACCAGACCGAAGTTGAGGTTCACGTGATGCAGGGCGAGCGTCCGATGGCGGCGCAGAACCGCACGCTGGGCAAGTTCAAGCTGGGCGGGATTCCGACCGCTCCGCGCGGCGTGCCGCAGATCCAGGTGACGTTCGATATTGACGCGAACGGCATTCTGAACGTGACGGCGAAAGACAACGCCACGGGCAAGGACGCGAAGATCACCATCACCAGCTCTTCGGGCCTGAGCAAGGAAGAGGTCGAGCGGATGGCGAAGGACGCTGAAGCGCATGCGGCCGAGGACAAGGAGCAGCGGGAGAAGGTGGAAGCGCGCAACGGGCTCGACTCGATGGTCTACAACGTCGAGAAGATGCTGAAGGAGTCGGGCGACAAGGTCGCGGCTGCGGATAAGACCGAAGTCGAGACTGCGGTGGCCGATGCCAAGACGACGTTGAGCGGCGATCCGAGTGCGGCTGAGCTGAATTCCGCGAAGGAGCGTCTAACCACTGTCAGCCACAAGCTGGCCGAGGCGATGTACAAGGCGGCTACGGCGAATGCTCCTGCGGAAGGGACACCTGCCGGAGAAGCTGCCGGCACGGCGGCGGAAGAGCCGAAGAAGGACGAAGGCGTGATCGACGCAGAGTACGTGGACGTCGATAAGTAAGTCGATAAGTATGGGGATAGCCGGACCGGCAACGAATCATGGGGGCCGGTCCGGCATCCAATAATAAGGGAAGTAGGTAGGGCGCCTCCCGATGATTGGGGCGCTCTTCTTGTATCAATCCGGCGGCTTGGTGGTGGCCGGATTGGCGGAGGTGGACAATGACGCAGCAAATGGTGTGGAAGTGTGAGCAGTGGTTCGGTGGTGCGATCAAGGAGCAGAACGTGTTTCACAGCGAGGAGCAGGCGCGGGAGTTCGCGCGCAAGCTGGCGGGGATGTCTCCCGACCTCGTATTCAAGATCGAACCGATGCCGATACAGCATGTGTGGAACTGACGGTGGGCAGAAAAGAGAATACGGGTCGATACCTCCCAGAAATCCGAGCTTTTGAGGTATGCAGAGGTTTGCAGGACGTGAGACATTGGTGGTACAAAATGGCTCGCTGAATTCTGGAGGTGCAGCAGTACCTGAACTCTTGTGGAGCGCCACGATGCAAGACGAAAGTGGAAATGCTGAATCAGAGTGTTGGAACTGAGGACTTGAAACTCAATCGGATTCCTGGAGGTAGGGCTAAATGAATGAGACCATGTGGCGGTGCGACCAGGTTCGTGCCGGGCAGCTGTACAACCGGATGACGTTCGACACGCGCGAAGAAGCAGAGCAGTTTATGAACCGGATGCGACAGATGGAGCCAGACCAGATGATTTCAATTGAAGCGATTGAGGCACGGAAGGTGTGGAACTGAAGTTGCGGGCCGACGGCTGGTCCGCGGATAGTTTCGAGGACGGTTCTAAAGAAGGGGTGCGGCTTCGGCCGTGCCCCTTTTTAGAATGCAGGATGAGTAGGATTAGAGACGAGAGAGCGTTGGAATGGCGACACAGACGAAGGACTATTACAGCACGCTGGGTGTGAAGAAGACGGCGACGGCGGAGGACATTCGCAAGGCGTTCCGCAAACTCGCGCGCAAATACCACCCCGACGTGAATCCGAACGACAAGAAGTCGGAGGAGAAGTTCAAGGAGATCTCTGAGGCGAACGATGTTCTGAGCGATGAGAAGAAGCGCAAGGTGTATGACCAGTTTGGCTTCTACTCGGACAACATCGACCCGGCCGCGGCCGAGGCGGCTGCGCGCGGCGGCTACGGCGCCGGCGCGGGACGCCCTGGGGAACGCGGCGGGGCGCAGGAAGTTCCGTTTGATTTTGGCGGCTTCGATTTTTCGGGCTTCCAGGGCGAAGCGCGGGGACGGGGAAGCAGACAAGAGTCTTCCGGCGGAGGGTTTGGCGGGAGCTTCCGCGACATCTTCGGCGGGATGTTTTCCGGAGGGAACAAGGCGGCACGCGGACCGCAGCCGGGAACAGATCTCGAGTACCAGGTGAGCGTCGACTTCTGGTCGGCGGTGCGCGGAGGTGTGGCCCGGCTGGAGATTCAGCGGCAGGAGACGTGCCCGTCGTGCAAGGGCAAGTCGACGACTGGCGGCAGCATCGAATGCCCGGAGTGCAAGGGCACAGGCCAGGTGACGCAGATGGGCGGGCGGATGAAGTTCAACATCCAGTGCCCGCGCTGCGAAGGCACCGGCAAGATTCAGAACGTGTGCGCGACCTGCGACGGTGAGGGCGTGATTACGAAACGCGAGCCGCTGGAGTTCCGCATCAAGGCGGGCACACGCGACGGGCAGCGGATCCGGCTGGCGGGCAAGGGCAACGCCGGCACGGAGGGTGGAGCTCCCGGGGATTTGTATCTGATCATCAAGGTGGGCACGCATCCGGTGTTTACGCGGACAGGCGACGATATTTATGTAACGGTTCCGGTTACAGTGTCGGAAGCGGCGCTGGGTGCGAAGATCGAGGTGCCGACGATCGATACGCACGACGGCGGCGGGCGCACGCAGTTGAAGATTCCACCAGGGACGCAGACGGGGCAGAAACTGCGGCTGCGCGATAAGGGCGTGCCGAGCGCGTCGCACGAAGGCAAACGCGGCGACGAGATCGTCGAGGTGAAGATCGTCGTGCCGAAGGTGCAGGACGAGCGCTCGAAGGAGATTCTGCGTGAGTTGGCGAAGCTGAACCCGGAGGATCCGCGGGCGGAGTTGCTGGCGGAGGTCTGAGGCTGTTGCTTCGCGGCTGTGCATACCGGCGGCGAAGAAAAATCCCGGAGTGCTGAAATAAGAGTAGGCTTGCCGCACCAGCTCTTTGTCGGCTGCCCGACATTCATCAGGAAATGACCTTATTGCCATGGTACGTTTGCACAAAAAGTGGTGCAACCGTGATGGAATCGGGCCAGGGTGAGGTGATTCCATGCGGCAATCTGCGATGTGGCTCGTGGTTTCGGGGGCGATGGTGTGCGGGAGCGGGGTGGGCGCGCAGGCACAGCGACAGGCTAGGGCCAACACTCTGGTTGGCGCGAACGTAGCGGCTGCGGCGAGTGCGGATGGAGTTCGGCCGGCGGTGGCGGAGATCGTCGCGCGGATGCTGGAGAAGAACAAGGAGCGGACGGCGGCGCTGGAGTTCTACGAGTCGGAGCGGACGTACAAGGTGGAGTACACCGGCACCGGCGGCGAGCATCATGCCGAACTGCGGGTGCGGATGGTGTACACCGGGCCGGACCAGAAGCAGTTCACGGTGGAGTCGGAGTCGGGTTCGAAGTTCATCTGTGACAAGGTGCTGCGCAAGCTGGTGGAGGGCGAGCAGGAGGCGAGCGCGCGATCGAACCGCATGCAGACGACGCTCGGCCCGGAGAACTACGACGCAGCGCTGGTGGGGGAAGAGACAGTTGCGACTGAGGGCGGCCCGGTGCGGGCGTGGGTGCTGCAGGTGACGCCGAAGGTCGATAACAAGTTCACGTATCACGGCAAGGTGTGGGTGAGCGAAGACGATTACGCGGTGGTGAAGATCCAGGGCGAGCCGGCCAAGAGCCCGTCGTGGTGGATCAATCATGCGGCGTTTGAGTCGGACTACGTGCGGCGCGGCGATGTGTGGCTGCCGGCGAAGAATGTCTCGTCGAGTCATGTGCGGTTGGGTGGCGAGGCGACGCTGACGATTGAGTATGGGACCTATCCGGTGGTTGCGGCGCAGGCGTTGAAGCCGTCCACGGAGCAGGCCGTGACGGCGGCGAGCTTCTCGCGCTGATGGATTTCGAGGTTCGCGCGGAAACATTGCGATGCGCGGGATGGGGCACTCGCGATATCCTTTGGGCGATAGCGGCTGGACGTGGCCGCGAAGGCACAGGGCGATGACGACACGGCGTAAGAGCAAGGGCGCGTACATGATCTCGGCGGTGGCGGAGATGTATGACATTCATCCGCAGACGCTGCGGTTGTACGAGCGCGAGGGGTTGCTGTTGCCCAGCAGGTCCGAGGGCAACACGCGGCTGTATACCGACGAGGACCTGGAACGGCTGGAGTTCATCCTGAACCTGGCGCGCGACCTGGGCGTGAACATCGCGGGGATCGCGATTGTGCTGCAGATGCGCGAACGGATGGAGGAGATGAATCGGCAGATGCAGGGGTTCGTCGACTACGTGCGGACGGAGATGCTGTCGCGGATGCAGCAGCAGCAGCCCGGCGCGGGACTGGTGCCGGTGTCGCGGCCGACGATTGTGCCGCACCGGACAGCGCCGGCGGGCAGACCGGCTCCGCTGAAGGCCACGGTGGTCGCGGCGAAGAGCGGGGTGAGGGGAGCGAAGGCCAGGTAGGGGCGATGCTTTAGACTTAAGAGCGGTGTGCAGGGGGCACCGCGCCTGATTCGAGCGCGCGGGGGTCCGAAAAGGTGAGATGAGTTTGTTCTTGCGGATTCTGTTCTACGGCGCGATTGCAGGCACGGTTACGTCGACGATCTATTGCGGGATGGTGCTGGTCGGCGCGGTGCGGTTTGCGCGGCGGAAGCGGCGCGAGGAGCAGGCGCCGGTTGAGGGTTTTCTGCCTCCGGTGAGCGTGCTGAAGCCGCTGCACGGAACGGAACCGGATCTCGAGGACAATCTGCGGCGGTTTTTCCAACTGGATTATCCGGAGTATGAGGTTCTGTTCTGTGCTCGCCATGCCGGCGATGCGGGACTGCAGATGGCGCAGCGGGTTGCGGCGGAGTTTCCGGCGATTCGCGCGAAATTTCTGACCTGCGGTGAGCCGCAGTTTCCCAACGCGAAGATGTGGTCGCTGGCCGCGCTGAGCGAGGCGGCAACCTACGAGACGCTGGTGACCAGCGATGCGGATGCGCGCGTGTCGAAGGACTACCTTCGGCGCTGCGTGCAGGAGATGGTCGATCCGACGCGGGAGCTGGCGTCGTGCCTGTATATCGGGCGGACGACCGGCGGATTCGCGGCGCAACTGGATGCGGTGGGCAAGAGCGTGGAGATGTCGGGCGGGATCTTTGTTGCCGACATGATTGAAGGCGGGACGCGGTTTGCACTGGGGGTGAGCATGATTCTCCGGCGCGGCACGTTTCAAAAAGCCGGCGGATACGTGGACCTGGGGCAGTATTACGCCGAGGACTTTGTGCTGGGGCAGCGGCTGGCGGCGAAGGGCTACGGCGTGCGGATGGCGAACTACGTGGTGCGGCTGATGGTGTTGCCGCAGGATTGGCGTGGCTCGTTCCGCGACCAGTTGCGCTGGATGAAGAGCACACGGAGGTCGCGGCCGGCGGGACACCTGGGGACGGGGCTGACGTACTCGGTGCCGTTCGGGCTGCTGGGGCTGGCGTGGGGATTGCTGGCCGGGCATCCCGTGGCTGGACTGCTGTGGCTGCTGGCGACGTGCGTGAACCGGTGGTTGATGGCAGCGGGCGTTCTGTGGGCGCTGGAGGACGACCAGGCGGGCAAGCCGGTGCTGATCTATCCGCTGCGCGACCTGCTGGGATTCGCGGTCTGGGTGGCGAGCTACATGGGCGACAAGATGGTCTACCACGGTGGGGCCTACTCGTTGGGGCCGGACGGCCGATTCGAGCCGGTGGAGCGGAAGCCGAAGGCTGGTGGCGCGCAGTTGCCGGGTAGCAAGCTGCCGGAAGCGCCGGTGCGGGGGAAGTAGACCCCTAAGGGTATGAACTCGTAAGGAACCCGTCGGAGACAAACAACGCACAGGGTTCCCGGCGGATTGCGGTAAGCTGCTCCTGACAGAAAAAGGGAGTTTCGCAAAATGGACGTTGTTCGGCGTTCCGGGCTGGTTTGGGCGCTTGGATTTTGCCTGCTGACGAGCGCGTGGGGGAGTAAGCCGGCCGCGCCGCCACCACCGGGCGCGGACCAGGTGCTCGGGCAGGCGGTGGCGACGGCGAAGGCCGAGCACAAGAAGATACTGCTGGTGTTCAGTGCCTCGTGGTGCGGCCCGTGCCACATGCTGGAAAAGTTCTTCGACGATCCCGAGGTGCGTCCTGTTCTGGAGAAGAGCTTTGTCGTCGTACATCTGGACGTGATGGAGAACCCAAAAGACCAATTGCACGCGAGCAACCCCGGCGGTGAACTCGAGATGGAAAAACTGGGGGGCGGAGGCACCGGAGTTCCGTACTACGCGATGCTGGATGCGGAAGGGAACTGGATTACCGATTCGAAAATGCCTGCGGGGGACGAACCGCCTGAGAACCTCGGTTACCCTTCAGGCTCGGCCGAAATTGGCTGGTTCATGCATATGGTGAAGAAGGCGGCGCCAGAGATGGCAGCGGAGGACGTGAAGACGCTCCGGGACTTTCTGGAGAAGCACGGATCGTTATAGATCGAGGATCAAGGCTGGTTGGTGAGGATGGATTTTCCGCCGGCGGAGGCGAGGACGTGCACGGGGCCGAAGCGGGCGAGGTCCGGGGTGCGGACGTCGGGGTGATACGTGAGCAGGAAGAGACGGCGCGGGCCGGCCCAGAGCCGGTCGAGGGAGGCGTCTGTCTCGAAGACGGCGGGGGCGTCGGGCCAGAAGCTGCCATACCAGGGGCCATTCATCCATCCGTTGACGAGGTGGACGGGCTGGCGGGTATAGAAGAGCAACGTTGAGCCTGCCGTCATTTCGCCGTCAATCAGGATGAGGTCCTGAGGGGAGTTGCAGGTTGCAGGTTGCAGGTTGCAGGTTGTGTGCTGGGCCTGCAGGATGGCTTCGGCGAGCGACTTGGAGCCGAGGGTGGGGTAGAAGCGGACCAGGCCGACGTGCATACAAAGCAGGAGAGCGGCAGAGGCTGCGGCGAGGGAGAGGTTCGCCGCGTAGGTTCGTCCGCTGCGGCGCAGCAGCCAGGTGAGCGGGCCGATGGCGAGCATGCTGAGGCCGAAGCAGGTGAGCGGGCCGCGGAAGAGTCCCATGGCGGCGCCGGTGAGGTCGTAGAGGTGGCCGAGCGAGAGGGTGTAGTCGCCGCCCTGGGCGAGGAGCGTGGCAATGTCGGTGTGCGGGTCGGCATGAGGCGCGGTAATCGCGAAGAAGAAAGCGACGGCAGCGCAGAGCGTCCCGAGTGGGACGAGCAGCCAGAGATGCCAGCGGAGGGCGCTGCGGTTGGCGGCAGGGTCGGGAGTGTCGAAGGGTATGCCGGCCGGGACGGTGAGGAGGGAGAGGCCGGTGCGGTATCGTTCGGCGCGGGCGAGCAGACCGCCGGCCATCAGGGCGAGCGCGGGCAGCGCGGGCAGGGAGTAGTACTCCTGGCGGGCGGAGACGGTGAAGAAGCCGAGGATGAGGCCGGTCCAGAGGAGGAGCGTGAGGGCGGCCTGACGGTTGCGGCGGATTTTAGCGATCTCGGCTTGTTCTTCGGCGGCATACGCCTCTGCCGTGGTGCTCGAGTTGCGGGCAAGAACGAAGGACTGTTTGCGCCGCAGGTCGCGAATGTGCCGGCGGATGGCGCCGGGGAGGAAAGCGACCCAGGGGAAGATCCAGATCGCGGCGAGCAGCCAGAAGAGCGGGATGGGGACCTGGCCGTAGTCGTGCGGGATGCGGTGGGAGAGGAAGCGGGCGATGTGTTCGTTGTAGAGATAGAACCAGGCCCAGCCTCCGTGTGCAGGCAGGCCGAGGCCGGGAGGCAGCGGGATGGGCGGATTCTCGAGGGCGGCGAGGATGTGCCACGGCGCGGCGATGGCGAGGAAAACCAGCGTGGATGGGATGAGGTGGAATTTCCAGATCAGGCGGAGCCGGCGGGTGATCAGGAGGTAGAAGAAGACGAAGCCGAGCGGGAAGACGAGGCCGATGAAGCCCTTGGTGAGGAGATTGAGGGCGGTGACGGCGGCGAAGGCGAGGCAAGGAAAAAGCGAGTTGCCAGTTGTCAGTTGCCGGTTGTCAGTTGATTTAAGGCGCTCGAGGGCTATCAGGAAGGTGTGGACGGCGAGGGTCATCCACAGGGCGACGACGATGTCGGGGATGTAAAAGCGCGTGTACAGGTAGGGACCGACTGAGGTGCCGAGCGCGAGCGCGGAGTACAGCGCGGCGCGGTCGGGGTGGGCGGGGGAGATGTTGGCGAAGAGGCGCAGGCCGAGCGCGTACGTGGCGAGCAGCAGGGCCAACATCAGCAGCGCGAGGGGAAGGCGGCCGGCCCAATCGGTTTGTCCGAAGACAGCCATCGAGCCGGAGGCGAGCCAGTACATCAGGGGCGGCTTGTCGAAGAAGCGGATGCCATCGATGTAGGGGGTGACGAAATTGTGGCGGACCAGCATCTGGCGGGCGATCTCGAGGTAGACCGAGTCGACGTCGTCGAGCAGGCCGGGAGTGAAGAGGCAGCCGATGTGGAGGATGATCCAGGCAAGGACGATGAGGCCAATGGAGCGGGGATTCCAGCGACGGGTGGAGGTGGGGGGCGAAGCGATTTGGGGGTCGATCTGGATCACAGGGGCAATTTGTCGAATGCATCTAGTTTCGCATGGACCGGCAGGAGAGACTTCCCATGGTCGACGCGATAAGGCCACGTCGAACATGGGGCACCCGATGTGGCTACTTGTCGAGGGGGCGATCGGTGATGAGGGCTTTGCCGGAGGTCTCTTCGAGGAGGACCTGGCGCGAGCCGAGGAGGCGGTCGACGTCGTCGCGGTGTTCGAGCGGGACGAAGAGGAGTTTGCGCGGGCCGGTGCCCCACTGGGCGCTGAGTTCGGCCGGGGTGAGGAAGAGACCCTGCGCGTCGGGGAAGGTTCCACCGAAGAGCATGGAGGAGGAGCGGCCGTCGACGAGGAGGGCGGGGTGGTCGAGTGGGCGGTCGAGGTAGAAGGGGATCGAGGAGCCGTAGGCCTGATCGCCGTAGAGCAGCAACGTGTTGTCGCGGGAGATGGCGCCGCTGGTTTCGAGTTGCTGGATGCGCGCGGCGAAGTTCTGCGAGGAGAGCATCGGCGCGAAGCGGATGAGGGCGATGTGGGCGGCGATGAGGAAGACGGCTGAGGTGAGGGCGATGGCGGTGGTGGCGGCGAGGTGCTGGCGGCGAGCACGGAGGATCCAGGCGCTGGCCGGCCCGATGGCGAAGGCGGCAAGGGCGAGTGCGGCGGGCAGGCGCAGCGCGGAGAAACTGGGGCCGGTGAGGTCGAAGAGGCTCGACATGGAGAGGGTGTAGTCGCCGACGCCGCGATGGGCGAGCAGGTCGCCGACGTTGGGGACGGCAGCAAGGTTCCGGGCGGACCACAGGCCGTAGGTGAGGGCTACGGCGATGAGGACGCTGAGGGTGGTGAAGGAGGCGTGGGCAAACGTGATCCAGCGGCGGGCGGATCGGGCTTCGGGATCGCGGCCGGTGTAGTTCGATTCGGCGCGGGAGAGCGCGGCGGCGAGCAGCATCAACAAGGGTAGGTACGCGGGGAAGGTGTAGTACTCCTGGTTGGTGGAGAGGGAGAAGAAGGCGAGGACGGTGAAGGAGTAGATGGTCAGCAGCAGGGATGTGCGCTGGGTCTGCGTGAGATCGGCGAGGGGCTCGGGATTGCGGGCGTACCAGGGGCCGAGGCGGCGATTGCGCCAGGCGATCCAGGCGACCAGGCACGCGACGGGAAGAGCGCCGGCAAATCCGCGGCCAGTGCCGAAGACGGCGACGGTGGCGAGGAAGAAGGCGCAGAGAATCCAGGGCGTGGAGTAGTAAAGGCGGTCGGGATGGATGAGGCCGTAGCGCTTCCAGCGGCGATTGGCGTCCATGAAGCAGAGGGGGACGAAAAGACTCCACGGGAAGAGCCAGACCAGGTGCAGGGTCCAGTAGAGGTAGCCGGGGAGCTTGTTGTAGTCCATCGGATAGCGGCGGCCGAGGAAACGGAGGAAGTGCTCGTTGACGAAGTAGAACCAGAAGAAGCCGTGGCCGTTCATGCCGCCGGTGTTACGCAGGCCGGCGAGTATGTGCCAGGGCGCGGCAACGACAAGGAAGAGCAGCGCGCCGGTGGCGGGCTTGAGGCGGCGCCAGTTGCGGACTTCGCCGGTGAGGGCGAGATAGACGAAGGCGGGGCCGAAGAGGAAGACGATGGCGACCAGGCCCTTGGTGAGGACGGCGAGGGCGAGGGCGGCCCACATCACGTAGGCGTAGAGCATGGACGATGATGGCTCTTCGGACGAAATGCGGGGGTTCTTCGCTGCGCTCAGAATGACAGCCGTTTTTGGTGGATCGAGGGCGCGGAGGAAGCAGTAGAGCGCGACGGCGAGCAGGAGCGAGAGCAGGACATCGGGGATGAAGACGCGGGTGAACAGAAAGACGCCGGCGGAGGTGAGCACGCCGAGGCCGGTGTAGAGGGCGGCGCGATCGCCGAAGGAATGATCGGCCCAGCCGTAACCGAGCAGCATCAGGAAGAGAACAGCGAGGGCCTGGGGCAGGTGAACGGCGAAGGCGTTGAGACCGAAGACGCGAAGGCTGGTGGCGACGATCCAGTAGGGGAGCGGAGCCTTCTCCAGGTAGCGGACGTTGTTGACCCGCATGGTGACCCAGTCGCCGGAGAGCGCCACCTGGCGGGCGGCGTTGGCGTGGGTGCCGTCGGCGTCGTCGAGTACTGGCGGTGAGAACAGCGAGGCAACGAACAGCACCAGCCAGAGAGCGCCCAGGAGGGCGAGTACAGGCGCATGCCGGGAGAGTTCGGTGCCGCGCGCAGCGGGCGCGGTTTCGGGGGAGGCGATTATGGTCATTGAACTAACTGCTCTAACAGCATACTTGGCGATATGTTGCGGGCCGTGCGTCGAGAAGTCGACACTAAATTAACCGGCGCGCGAACCTCTCAAGACGGGTTTGGATTAGACTCCTGCAAGGCTTGGCAGGATTTCCGGCGCGCCTGTTCGCACCGGATTGGATTTGGATGCAATCGGGGGAGAAAAAGATGGGGACTCGCTACAGGGTTTTGTCGTTGGATGGCGGCGGAAGCTGGGCGCTGATCGAAGCGAAGGCTCTGATCAACATCTTCGGGGCGGAGACGTCGGGGTGGGACGTTCTGCGTCAGTTCGATTTGGCCGCGGCCAACTCCGGCGGGAGTATTGTGCTGGGCTGCCTGATTGAGAATTTCACGTTAGGGCAGGTCCTCGATTTTTTCCTGGACGAGAGCAAACGCCGGTCGGTTTTTGCGGCGACCTCGTCGATCGGTGACAGGATTCTCGAGAGCCTGCTGAAGATGGGACCGAAGTACAGCGCGGAGAAAAAGCTGACGGCGTTGCAGGGTGTGCTCGCAACCAAGGGCAATAAGTCGCTCGGCGAGGCAGTGAAGGGACTGGCCGGCCAACGGGGCACGGGCGACGACCTGCATGTGCTGATTGTGGGATTCGATTACGATCGGTGCCGCGCGGCGTTCTTTCGTTCCAAGCAGACGAGCGGTCCAGCGTATGGGACCGGGTTTCCCGCTGACCTGACGCTGGCGGAGGCGATCCATGCCTCGTCGAATGCGCCGGTGAACTATTTCGATGGACCGGCGATCTATCCGAATAATCCGGACCGGTACTGGGACGGCGGGATAACGGGCAATAACAATCCGGTGCTGGTGGGCGTCACCGAAGCGGTGACGGCGACCAAGGAATTTACGGAGATCGTCGCACTGAGCCTCGGAACGGGGACGGTGGCGCTGCCCTGGCCGCAGCCGGGCGAGGAGGGCTCGCCCTACGTAAGGCAGCGGAGCAGTCTGGGACTGAAGAGCGACCTCGCCAAACTGGCGGGATCGATTCTGGACGATCCTCCGGACCTTGCGAGCTTTCTGGCGCATGTGATGACGGGCGGCGGTTCAGGCGTGGCAAAGGGCGGGGTTGCGGACAGCCAGATTGTCCGGATGAGTCCTTTGATCTGCCCGGTGCGGGATTCGGCGAGCAACCAGTGGGTTCCTCCCGGTGGCCTGACGCCGGAGCAATTCCACGCGATTTCGGCGCTCGACATGGACGCGCTGGCTCAGAGCGATGTGGAGATGATCGCTGATTACGCGGACCTCTGGCTCAAGGACCAGGTGCCGAACATGCCGGTGCGCATGGACGGAGACAATCTGACTCCGGAGATTGGGCAGGCGACTTTCAGCAAGGCCAGGGCGGCGTGGGACGAGATCAAGGGCTGACAGGCGCGGTTTGGCAGGCTCGGCGGACGTTGTATCGTTCTACCTATGCCCACGTTTGCTGCAATTGATCTCGGGTCCAACTCAGTCCGGCTGAAGATTGCGACGGTGCACCAACATCATCTGAAGACGCTGCACGAAGACCGCGAGGTGGTGCGGCTGGGCGAAAGCGTCTTCCAGACCGGGGTCATCTCGCCGGACGCGATGGCGAACACCATTCGCGCACTGAAACGGTTTCAGAAGGCGGTGCAACTGCACGTGGCGGACAAGGTGCGCGTGGTGGCCACCAGCGCGATGCGCGACGCGCGTAATGCGGCAGCGTTCACGGCGTGGGTGAAGTCGGCGACGGGATGGCAGGTGGAGGTGATTTCGGGGCTCGAGGAAGGACGGCTGATCCACCTGGGAGTGGTGACGCACGAGCCCGGCGCGAGGGGGCGATGCCTGCTGATTGACCTGGGCGGCGGCAGCTGCGAGGTGACGCTGTCCGACCAGGGCCGGATCAAGGAAATGGTGAGTCTGCCACTGGGCGCGGTGCGATTGCAGCAGGAGTTTCTGCACGGCGATCCGCCGGCGAAGCAGGATGTGGCGCGGCTGAAGCAGTATGTCGACCGCGAGCTGCATCGCGCGGAGAAGAAGCTGGGGATGCCGCGCGTGGGCCTTGTGATTGCGACGTCGGGGACAGCGGCGGCGCTGGCGGAGGCGAGCCAGTCGATTACGAAGACGCCGGCTCGCAAGATTCCTGGGCGGGGCAAGCAGAACATCGCGCGGGTCGAGATTATTCGCCCGCTGGCGGACCGGTTGGCGAAGATGAGCAACGTGCAGCGTGCGTCGATTCCGGGAATCGGGCCGAAGCGTTCTGAGATCATCATTGCCGGCGCGCTGGTGTATGCCCACCTGCTGGAGCGGTTGGGGCTGAAGGGATTCCGCTACTCGCCGCTGGGGCTGCGCGACGGCATTCTGGCCCAGATGCTGGCCGAGGTCGACCTGCGCGCCTCCGTGCATCGCAAGATCGAAACGGAACGCTGGGCGGGTGTGCTGGAACTGTGTCGGCGCTACGGTGTCGACCAGCGCAAGGCGGAGCCGGTGCGCGAGCACGTGGCGCAGCTCCACGACGACCTGCTGCGCGTGCATGAGCTGCCGGCGGAGTACAAGCTGTGGCTGGAGTCGGCCGCGATGATGCAGGACGTGGGCAAGTACATGAACCACCAGGGGCACCATCGGCACACGCAGTACATTCTGGCGAACTCGGAAATTTTCGGCTTCTCGCCGGAGCAGCGGGCGATTGTAAGTGCGATTGCGCGGTACCTGGGCAAGAGCCGTCCCGAGCCGATGGAGCGGCCGATGCGCATTGTGCCTGCGGAGGAGCACGCGAACGTGGTCAAGGCGATTGTGCTGCTGCGACTGGCGGTGGCGCTGAACCAGGATCGCGCGAGTGCGGTGGTGCGGATGCGCGCGCACGTCTATCCGAAGCGGGTGGTGCTGGAGTTGGTGCCGGGCCGCGGCGGGGCGGAGCTGGAGGCGTGGTCGCTGAAGAAAGAGGCGGATTACTTCCGCGAGGTCTTCGACCGCGACTTGGTGGTCGAAGTAGCGTAGAGGGCGCGGACGGTGCGTGGGTCGAGCAGCCACTGCAGCGTGGCCGGACCGCGGGTGAAGTTCAGGCGGGCGAGGGAGCCTTTGCGCAGGCGAACCGGAGCGAGCCCGTTGGAGCCGGCGACATCGAAGGCTGGGTAGTTTGCTGCGGGCGCCAGCAGCGCTCCGACGAAGAGCGTGAGGTTCGGGTTATGACCCACCAGCAGCAGGTTCTCGTAGTCGGAGCACTCGCCGAGCAGTTTGCGGAACTGGGCGAGGGTCGCGTCGGGGGCGAGCGCGGCAGAGGAGATGATCTTCGACTCGTAGCCGGCCTCCGTGCCCACCATCGACGCGCTCTGCATGCAGCGCTTAAGCGGGCTGGAGACGATGAGGTCGAACTGGAGGTCCATCGCGTTCAGCACCTGTGCGAGCTGGAGGCAGTAGCGCTTGCCTTCTTTGTCGAGTGGGCGTCTGCGGTCGAGGATGGGGTTGACGCGGCGGACGCCGGCGCTCGCGTGGCGCAGGATATAAAGATTCATAAGCTATTTGTTACTCCGATTCATGGTCTATTAACATTCTAGGGTAAGCCGCAGGACGTCAGTCGGTAGCTTATGTTAATTTCGCTAACCCTTGGAATCGGCGGGGTTTTGCGATGTTTCACATGCAGCGGAATCCGGGTCGGGGTGGAAGAGGGCAGGGTCTGGTTCGGGCAACGACGGGCTGGCCGGTTCAGGATCCGGGACGGGATCGTTGACGTCCGCGGCCTTCGGGCGTTGCGGCGGCAGTTGCATGGCAGGAGTGTACTCCCAGAGCTCGGTGGTAAGCAGCCCGGCGAGGGAGATGTGCGCGGCGATGCAGCCGAAGTCGGCGGACAGGAGCGCGGCCGTGTAGTCCGGCAGATGGGTGGTGCGCAAGCCTGTGAGGAGCCGGAATGCGAGGTAGAGCAGGCGAACGAGGATGAGCGCGGGCCACCGCATGACGCCCACGGGAATGCGGAAATCCGAGATGAGCCAGCGGGCGTTCGGCTCGAGATGGGGGACGATGCGGGTGCAGAGGCGTTCGACTTCGGCGGTGGTGAGGCAGTCGAGGAAGAAGTGCGTGACGACTAGGTCGTACGGGCCGGTTGGGGCGAAGGCGAGTGCGTCAGTGTGATGGGCGTGGAGGCGAGTTGCGGCGGTGGGGTGCGCGGCGTGGGCGCGGGATTCAAGCAGGCGCAGCATGGTGCGGCTGGCATCGACCGCGTCGGCCCGGAGGGCGGGGTTGGCGGCAAGGAGTGCGGCGAGGAAGCGGCCGTCGCCGTCGCCGAGGACGAGGGCGCTACGGCAGGCGGCGAGGTCGGGGAGGAAGTAATTGCGGCATCGATCGAGGGAGCGGCCCAGGGTGAGGTACTCCATCCAGCGATAGGGGCGCGCGATGAGGTTGAAGTTTGCGGCAGCGGGCCTCATCGCAGGAAGGGCAACAGAAGGATGGGCGTGAGCAGGGCAAGGTCGGCGGCGGCGCGGAGACTGGTGCGGGAGAACTGGCGGCGGTTGCGGTCGAGCAGCAACAGCAACAGGGCGGCGAGAGCGCAGGCCGCGGGAATGAGTCTGGAGGAGGAAAGGTGCAGCAGGGCAAGGGCTGCGCCGACTGCGGCGGTGAGGATTGTCAAGGCCAGCAAGTGGGCCAGTGCGAGACGCGTGGTTGGGTGGGCCCGCTTCGCGATCGTGCCCGGAGTTTCGTGCTCCCACGCATAGATGAACAGGCAGTTGAGGCCGCAGAGCGCGGCGAAGAGTGCCGCGGCAGGCAGCAGCCCCGGTCGGAGAGCGGGCTCGCGGGCGACCGTGGGGATGAAGACCGCGGCGGCGAAGAACAGGCCGACGGCGATTTCCTTCGGAAGGCGGTGAGAGACGGGCGTCGCGTGCAGGACGAGGAACCACCCGATGAGCAGCGCGCCTTCGACGAGGTAGAGGTGGATGGAGGGAGCGGGGAGGCTGGGCAGAACCGCGGCGAGGGCCAGGGCGGCTAGGGTGATTCCGATGAGAAAAGCGCGGCGGTGACGGTGGTGGAATAGGTGGCGCGCTTCCAGTTCGTTGCGCGGATCGTTGAGGTGGCGGGCGTCGAGCAAGCGGTCGGCGGCGTAGAGGATCCAGACGGCGAGGGCCATCGCGAGGAGCGCGGCCGGTGACAGGAGGACGTGGCTGGCGCGGGCGATGAACCAGGTCCAGAGCGCGGCGACGGTGGGGGCGTCGAGGGAGCAGAGGTGCCAGAGGGCGAGGGGGCTTACAGAGCGAGTGGCCTGCGCGGCGATTTGTGTGGTGGCGGCCACAGTCTAATCTTATCGGTATGGATGCGGTGAACACACCGACGATGAGGACCGAGGCGCCCGGCTACTTCCACGTGCTGGCGAAGCCGACGGGGGCGGTGTGCAATCTCAACTGCACGTACTGCTTCTTTTTGTCGAAGGAGGCGCTGTATCCGGAGAGCGACTTCCGGATGCACGACGACCTGCTGGAGATCTACGTGCGGCAGTTGCTGGAAGCGCAGCCGGAGCAAGTGGCGATTGCGTGGCAGGGCGGCGAGCCGACGCTGATGGGAGTGGAGTTCTTCCGCCGGACGATGGACTTGGTGGAGAAGTATCGTCGGCCGGGGCAGCGGGTGGAGCACTCGATCCAGACAAATGGGACGCGGCTGGATGATGCGTGGTGCACATTCTTCAAGGAGCACGGGTTCCTGGTGGGGCTGAGCGTGGATGGGCCGCGCGAGTTGCATGACCGCTATCGCGTGGACAAAGGCGGCAAAGGGACGTTCGACCAGGTGATGCGCGGGTGGGAGTTGCTGAAGAAGCATGGGGTGGAATGCAACGTGTTGTGCACGGTGCATGCGGCCAACGTGGGGCGGGCGCTCGACGTATATCGCTTCTTTCGCGATGGGATGGGCGCCCAGTTCCTGCAGTTCATCCCGATTGTGGAGCGGGTGAACGCAGACCTGGTGCCGCTGGCGAATCTGGGCTGGGGTGCGCGGGCGGGCGGCGTGCGGCCCTTGTACTTGCAGTCAGGCGACCAGGTGACGGAGCGGTCGGTGCGGCCGGAGCAGTTGGGCCGATTCCTGATCGATATCTTCGACGAGTGGGTGCGGCACGACGTGGCCAAGGTGTACGTGCAGTTGTTCGACGTGACGCTGGGCGCGCATGTGGGGCAATATTCGCTGTGCGTTTTCTCGCCGACGTGCGGCGATGCGGTGGCGCTGGAGCATACGGGCGATCTCTACTCGTGCGACCACTTTGTGGAGCCGGACTTCAAGCTGGGGAATATTCGCGAGGAGCACATGGTGGATATGGTGGCGTCCGCGCGGCAGAGGAAGTTCGGAGCGGACAAGCGCGACACGCTACCGCAGTATTGCCGCGAATGCGATGTCCGCTTCGCGTGCAACGGTGGCTGTCCGAAGGATCGCTTCACGACGACGCCGGATGGAGAGCCGGGGCTGAACTATCTGTGCGCGGGGTACATGGCGTTCTTCCGTCATGTCGATGAGCCGATGCGGAGGATGGCCCAGTTGCTGGAGGCACAGCGGGCGCCGGCGGAGATCATGCGCTGGTATGCGATGCAGGATGAGACGTGGCGTGCCGAGGCCGCGAAGGTGGGGCGGAACGAGGCCTGCCCGTGCGGAAGTGGACGCAAGACGAAGCATTGTCATGTCGCGTAGAGAACTCGCCCGCTAGTTTGCCGAAGGCTTCTCGACGTGGTCGATCACCATAACGTCGACCTGGGTTTTGCGGGTTTCCATTTTTATTCCCAATTCGCCTTCCATCGCGGCCATCAAGATGCTTGTGGAGTCCGGGCGGTCGGGCCCCATGTTTTTCGCGTCGGGCAGGTAGGATGTGAAGTCGAGGACGAAGTCGTATTTCCCGGTAAGGCCCGTTTGGTCGACGACGGGCATGTGCAGCGGCTGGGAGATGAAATCGCCGAATTGCTGGATGGTCATGGACTTGACGACGGAGCCGTTGGCGGAGTTCTGGCGGTAGGGTTTGCCGTCGGGCGCCGCGGCGGGAGTGACCTTCGCGCCGCCCTTGGCGGCGGTGAGGACGAAGGCTTTCAGTTCTTTCTCCTGATGATGAAAGCTGAGCCGGAACCGATCGGCGAGCAAGGCCTGCATCATCCGTTTCATTTCGTCGTCGGTGGCGGGGCCGTCGGCTTTGGCAGTGATGTCGAACTTATCGGAGTCGATCCAGGCGGGCCCGGCGATCTGGCTTTCCTGGACGCTGTAGGCCCACTTGATGCAGGTCTCGACGCTGACATCCTGCATGCGGAGGGTGCCGGGTGTTGTCTCGGTATTGCCGTCATGTTCGAACTTCACTTCGTCGGCGCTGGGATGGATGCTGGCGACGGCGAACGCCGGTTGCTGGGCTACCACGGCATGCGGCGAGAGCAGGCCGGCGAGGGAAAACAGGAAAGACGCGATGGTGCTTCGTTTCATCATTGGCGACGGCCTTCCTCAGGTGCGTTCTCGGGTGTCGACTGGAAGCTTGCCCTGAGGGATACGTCGGGAGATGGCTGTTGGTTCCCCGGGGCCGAGATGTGGCTGCCTGAGGGCCGCGATACACCGCAAATTCACAGTCTGGCGCGATACTCGGAGGGGCGCAATCCGCGATAAACTAGGAGATGACCATGCCAACCAAAAAAGAACTGCTCGCCACGCCGATCAAGCACATCGACATCAGCTCCCACAACGTTGTTTCCTTGGTGGATGCGATGGCGTCGATGGCCTACACCTCGCGCGACACTGCCCGCGCCGCTTCGATTTACGAAATGATGCTCCGCGACAAAGAATGCGGAGTCATCCTGTGCCTGGCGGGGTCGCTGATCTCGGCCGGCCTGCAGAAGGTCTTCGTCGATATGATCCGCAACAACATGGTGGACGCGATTGTGTCCACTGGCGCCAACATCGTGGATCAGGACTTCTTTGAGGCGCTTGGCTTCCGACACTACATGGCTGGTGACGAGTACAAGTACGGCAACGGCGATGGCGAGCTGCGCGAGCTGATGATCGACCGCATCTACGACACGTTCATCGATGAGGAGCAGCTGCGTATCTGCGACGACATCACGCACCAGATCATCGACGGCATGAAGCCGGGGGCGTACAGTTCGCGGGAGATACTGCGCGAGTTTGGCGCGTACCTGGAGCGCGAGGGTCGGACGCCGGCGAAGGGCAACAACGATTCGATCGTCCTGGCGGCGTACGAGATGAGTGTGCCGATCTTCTGCCCGGCGTTCTCGGACTGCTCAGCCGGGTTCGGCTTTGTGGCGCATCAGCACGCGCGGCGGGGGCAGGCGGTGGTGTCCATCGACTCGGCGAAGGACTTTTATGAGCTGACCCAGCTGAAGATTGCGAATCCGACGACCGGCCTGCTCATGATTGGCGGCGGAGTGCCGAAGAACTTTGCACAGGATATTGTGGTCGCGGCCGAGATCCTGGGCGTGGATGCGCCGATGCACAAGTACGCGATCCAGATCACGGTCGCCGATTCGCGCGACGGTGCTCTGTCGGGTTCCACGCTGAAGGAAGCTAGCTCCTGGGGCAAGGTAGACACGACCTATGAACAGATGGTCTATGCCGAGGCGACGTTGGCGCTGCCGCTGGTTGCGGGATATGCCCTGCAGAAGCAGGCTGCCGCGGGCCGTACAGGCAAACACTGGGCCAAAGTTCTTAACAGCGTCAACGAACCGGTATCTGCCTGACCCTGGTGAGGTATATTGGGACTTGACTCAACTGATACTCTTACTTCTCTCTGCGTCGATTCCCGCTGTACTATAAGGCCACTCGACGATGTCAGCCCTCCCTTCGATTGTCTTCGGCATGCTTCTGGTGACGATATTCCTGCTCGGAGTCGTTACGTTGAGGCTCGCCTCGCGGGCGCGTATCCAGCAGGAGGCGATCGAGCAGTTGAACGAAGCGCTGCGCCATAGCCAGGAGTATGCCGAACAGCAGAAGACGAAGCTCGCGCTGCGGTCCGATCTGGATACGGTGAAGGATGAGTTCATCTCGACGGTTTCGCACGAGTTGCGCACTCCGCTGACCAGCATACGCGGTGCGCTGGGTCTGCTTTCGGCCGGCATGATGGGCAACATGGATCCCAAGGCGCAGAACCTGCTGCGCATCGCTTCCAGCAACACGGAGCGCTTGATCCGGCTGATCAACGACATTCTGGACCTGGAGCGCATGGATTCGGGCCGGGCGCCACTGAAGCTGCGCCGCTGCTCGGTGCAGGAACTGGCGCGCGAGGCGGTGGACACGATGACGCCGATGGCAGACGGCGCGAATATCCATCTTGAGTTGCAGTGTCTTGCGCCGCGTGATTCGATCTACTTTGACGCCGATGCCGACCGCATTCTGCAGGTGATTACGAACCTGCTGTCGAATGCGATCAAGTTCTCGCCGCCCAGCTCCACCGTGGCGGTGCAGATTGACTCGGACGTCAACTCGGTACTGCTGAAGGTGGTGGATCACGGTCGCGGCATTCCGCTGGACAAGCTGGAGGCGGTGTTCGACCGATTCCAGCAGGTGGAATCAGCCGACGCGAGCAAGAAGGGCGGCACGGGACTTGGCCTGGCGATCTGCCGCAGCATCATCCAGCAGCATGGCGGGGCGATCTGGGCGCAACCCAACCAGTCCGGCCCGGGCACGACGCTGTGGGTGCAGTTGTCGCGGTCCGCGCGGGCGACCGACACGCCGACGCCGGCGCATATTGCTCCGCCGGCAGAGCGCGGCGAGGGGTTGATCCTGGTGTGCGACGACGATCCCGGCATCCGCGTGGTGGTGGCCGAACAGCTTCGCCAGCACGGCTACGACATCCTGGAGGCGGGCAGCGGCGAAGAGGTGATCTCGATTGCCGGGCGCCACTCCGCGAACGCGCGCAAGAATGGGAATTCCACGCCGATCTCGGCGATCCTGCTGGATCTCTACATGCCGGGATTGAGCGGCTGGGAGACGCTGCAGCGGCTGAAGGAGACGCCGATTACGGCGGGCATTCCGGTGGTGATCCTGAGCGTGATTCCGCCGACCGACCGCGTGCAGGGCGCGGGCGAACCGGAAGGCTGGGTGCAGAAGCCGTTCAACGAGAACCTGCTGCTGGCAGAACTTGGGCGGGTGCTGCGCGCCAAGGGGAGTCCGGGGCAAATTTTGCTGGTCGAGCAGGACCAGGAGCTGGCGCAGGTGATCCGCGCGGGCTTCCAGAATGCGGGTGTGCGGATGGATCACGTATCCACGCTGCAGCAGGCGGTGGACCGTTGCCTGCTGGGCCGTCCCGACCTGGTGATCCTGGAACTGACGCTGCCGGACGGCGATGGCTTCTCGCTGATAGACTGGCTGCGCCGCCAGCCGGGGCTGCAGACGCTTCCGCTGGTGGTCTACTCGAGCCGCGAAGTAACCGAGGCCGAGATGGCAAAGCTTCGTCTGGGCCAGGCTCAATTTTTCAGCAAAGCAAAAGTCAAGCCGCTCGAGGTTGAGGAACTGGTGTTGGCGATGGTGAGTCGTCTGCGCAATTCCACTCCAGCTTCGGTCGCTTGACTGCATGAGGGAAGAGACTAGTACGTGTCAATGCGCCTTATCTTAATTATCGACGACGAAGACGACATCCGCGAAGTAGCAGCGCTTTCGCTAGAAGCCACCGCCGGCTGGGAGATCATCACGGCCTGTTCCGGCGCGGATGGCATTCATGCGGCTGCGAATCCGCAGCGCAAGCCGCACGCCATTTTGATGGATGTGATGATGCCCGGAATGGATGGGCCGACGACATTTCGCAAGATGCAGCAGAATCCGGACACGGCGGGGATTCCGGTGCTGTTGCTGACGGCCAAGGTTCAGGGGGTCGATCAGCGGCGGTTTGCCGATCTGGGTGTTGCGGGCGTGTTGTTCAAGCCGTTCGATCCGCTGACGCTGGCTACGGAGATTTCCAGCGTGCTGGGCTGGAACGACTAGGCCGGCCGACGGATGAACGACGCCGAAGACAAAACGAAAGCTTTGCTTGCGGCCTTGTGGCTGAAGAATCGGCCCATCGTCGAGGAGCGGCTGGCAGTGCTGGACGGAGCTGCGGCGGTCGCAGGGGCGCTCAGCGAGGACCAGCGCAAGGCGGCGCAGGGGACGGCTCATAAGCTGGCCGGCGCGCTGGGCATGTACGGCTACGACGAAGGGACCCGGATTGCGCGGCTGCTTGAGCAGCTGCTGGATTCGGCCAGGCCCGAGCCGGAACGGTTCCGCGGATTGATTGCGGAATTGCGGGCGGCGGTCTTTCCCAAGGGCTGAGATGGTTTTCGGCACCCTGTGAGCCGCAGTCATTTGGCCTCTTTGACGGCCCAGGCGGCAACGTCTTTGGCGGCTTCGAAGCCGCGGTACTGGGACATTTTGCGGCCGTCCGCGTACTCGTTGTAGAACCACGGGTCGACGATGCCGAGGACAACGCCTTTGCCGACGTGGGAGACGGCGATCATGACGTCGCCATGGTCGGTGACGAGGGCCTTGGCGGGACCGGTGGTCGTGATCGTGCTGGTGTCCTTCATGTAGGCGGTCCAGCCCGCGCCAAAGATGCCGGTGCCGGGCGGGAGGACGACTTCGCCGGGGGAGTGGTCCGGCTCGATGACATGGTGGGAGAGGACGGGGTTGAAGTGCATGCCGAAGCGATCGCTGAGGGTGTTGAAGTGGTCGAACTCGGTGTTGTCGCGGTCGTTGGAGAAGAGCAGGAGGACGCCGCCGTCTTTGACCCAGGCTTCGATGGCGTCGCCACTGGCCTTGTCGATGTAGTGCGGGTTGGGGTTCTTGGAGGGAATGTCGGGCGAGGCGATGATGTAGATCTGCGCCTGAGCGAGGCTGGCGCGCGTGGGCGCTTCCGGTAGCGTGGCGAGCGTGGCTCCGTAGCGGCGGAAGGCGCGGCCGAAGAAGGAGAAGCCGTTGTTAGAGTCATCGTTCCACTTGTAGTGGAAGAGCTCGGTCTGGCCGAAGGCGTTCTTGCGGGTCTGGGAGTTGAACCAGGCGTCGACCATGGCGGTGATGCGGTGGGTTGCGGGCTGTGCTGAGGGCTCTGCGGAGCGGTAGTCCTTGGAACTGGGCAGGAGGCCGGTTTTGTGCTGAGCTGGACCGGTGGGGACGGTGTCTGCCTGATCCATCTCGGATCCGGCCAGGAGGAAGGCGCCGATCCCCTTGGGGTCGTTGTCGACTACTTTTTCGCGGAGGTAGTAGGCGAAGTCGCCGGCGCGGTAGGGAGTGCCGCCAAGGCCGCCGACACTGACCGTGCCGTGGAGGGTGACGGCGCCGTCGGGTGTCTCGGTGATGAATTTGGCGAGTATTCCCTCCCAGGCATGCTTTGCCGCCGACTCATCGGCCTTGGGCAGATAGCCCATGCGGACACCCTTGGCGATGGCGTAGGTGAACATGCAGGAGGCGGAGGCTTCGAGGTAGTTGCCGTTGGCGGAGTGTTCCATGCCGAGACGGATGCTTCCGTCCGGCTGCTTGGCGATCGCGGGACCGTTGTGGGGTGGCTGGGACATGACCTCCCACCAGAGGCCGGTGGCGGCGTCCTGCGCCTTGATTACGGCGGCGATGTTGCGATTGAGCGCGGCGACCAGGGCGGGGCGCTGGGGATGGTCCTGGGGAAACCAGTCGAGGACGTCGGCGAGGGCGACGACGTACCAGCCCATGGCGCGGCCCCAGACTTCGGGGCTGAGGCCGGTGGTTTTGTCGGCCCAGGGCATGGCTTTGGACTCGTCCCAGCCGTGGCGGAGGAGACCGGTTTTGGGATCGCGCATGTGCTCGTCCATGAGGAGGAGCTGTTTGGCGATGTCGTCGAAGTCCTGCGGCTGCTGGAAGGTGGCGGCGTAGGCGGCGCGGAAGGGCTCGGCCATGTAGGCGCCGTCGAGCCACATCTGGTTGGGGTAGATCTGCTTGTGCCAGTAGCCGCCTGAGGCGGTGCGGGGCTGAATGGCGAGTTGGTCTTCCAGGTATTTGGCGGCCTTCGCGTACTTGTCCTGCTGGGTGACGCGGTAGACGAGGAGGGCGGCGCGGCCCATCTCGACGTCGTCGAGGGTGTGGCCTTCCGGCTTGTAGCCGGTGATGGAGCCGTCGGCGGTGACGTACTTGTCGACTGCGGCTTTGATGTAGGCGAAGTCGTCGGGGTCGGCGGTGGCGTGCCACTCGGCCGCGATGCCATCGAGGAGGACGCCTTCTTCATACGCCCATTTGCCGGGAGCGGTGGCGGAGGTCTGGCCGGCGGGCAGCTGCTTGATGATGGTCGCGGTCATCTTTTGCGCGGGAGTCTGGACGCTGGGCTGGGCGGCGGACTGGGCGAAGGCCGTTGCGGCGAAGGTGAGCGCGAGGGTTCCGAAGGCGGAGAAAATAAATTTCACTAGCTGTTCCTTTGTTGTTTTCAGGCTGCCGTCCAGCATACTGCGTCCTGGCGTTGCAGGGCGGTTTGGGCCGGGATAAAGGGCTCCCCCTCCCCCCTATCTTTTTCGCAAAATATTCCAAGCAAAGGACTTATGGATTGCGGATCGGGCAAGATCTTGAAAACAAAAGACGGGTGTGCGTAGGATCTTGATTTCATTGGAGATATCGCCTGATTTTGGAGTGAGGAGAGACACAATCCGGAGGCTGGTGGATTCTGTTCCCTTAGTTTTATTTTATCAGGCGTGTCAAGGGTTTCCGTGCGATAGGTTTTGCTTCAGGCTATGGGCAAGTCTCTCAATCTCGTCAGCCTTTTTGATTTCGTCTACCGATAAGGTATTTGCGACCGGAGAATTGTGCACCTGCGCCTTGAGATCGGCTGCGAGGGCCAGCAGTCTATCCGTGTCCGCAACGAGCTTCTTTTGTCGTGCCGCGAGCTGCGCTTTATCCGGATGCAATGTCGCTGGCGATTGACCTGGTGCCTGTGACCGTTCCAGGACTTCGTATTCATCGGGAGGCCAAGGCGATTGTTGCCCGTTGGTCAGTTCCACCGAGAACCCCATCAACAAGGCTGTTCCAAGGAACGCAGCTCGGATCGTTTTCATGCGCGGAATGATAATCCCGTCAGACCGAAACCGACTATTGCGCTGAGCACAGGGTCAGGATCCGTGGGTCGCGGCGAGGGGGCTGAGGCGGAGGGCGAGGCATTTGGCGGCGCCGCCGGCTTTGAGGAATTCGGTGAGTTCGACCTGGAGAACTTGATAGCCGAGGGTGGACAGGCGGGTGGAGAGCTCGGGGCTGATGCGGTTGAGGAGGATGGTGCGGCCGATGTTGATGGCGTTGCAGGCGAAGCGAAGGGCGTCGGCCTCGGAGACGCAGATTCGCTTTGCGGGGCTGTAGCGGGCTTCGATTCGCTGCTGCGATTCGGCGTCGAAGGCGGCGGGGTAGTAAAGGACTTCGCCGTTGAAGAGGGGGCAGAAACAGGTGTCCAGGTGATAGAAGCGCGGGTCGATGAGGTGCAGCGAGATGACTTCGATGTCCCAAAGGTGGGTGAGGTGACGGTGGCTGAGTTCGCGGGTGCGGGGACCGTGGCCGGCCCAGAGGCGCGAGCCATCGGCTTCGAAGAGGGCATCGCCTTCGCCTTCGAAAGGGGCGACGCCCGGAAGGTCGCAGACAGCGAAGCCTGACTGCTCGAACCAGCGGCGGAAGTGGGGTTCCTCGCCTTGGCGTTCGGGGTGGAAGAAACTGCTGAGGGCGACGGCACCGTGGTGGACGAGGCCGGCGTTCGCGGTGAAGACCATGTCGGGCGAGCCGGGCTGGGGCTCGACGAGCGCGACCGTGGCGAGGGTTGAGAGAGCGGTGTAGAGCGACTGCCACTGATCGGTGGCGCGCTGGCGGGAGGAGCCGTGGACGTTGCCGGCCATCCACGGATTGATGACGTAGTGGACGTCGTAGAGGGTGGGGGGACACATCAGGAAGGCGGGCTGAGTGGTGGGGGTGAGTTCCTTGCGGGTTGAGTTCATGGTGGGGCTCCTGACAAAGTGTCGGTGGGGCGATGGGGGTCGTCAAGAAGAATGAAAATGCAGGGTTTGGTGCATGAAGATGCACCGGGCGCGGTGCAGGCAGAGGGGCGGGCAAGTGGCAGAGGGGACAGAGGAAAGGCGGGGATGGGTAGCGAAAGTCGCTGGAGCTCCGGACATCCTGAACGCGGGGCAGGCATTTTCTTGCAGCGCGAATCGGTGCTGGTAGGGCGAGTAGTCAGTAGTCAGAAGACAGTAGCGAGTAGCGAGTCGTCAGCGGTTGGTTTTGGGTTATCAGCTATCAGCTATCAGCTATCAGCTATCAGCTATCCGCTATCCGCTATCCGCTATCAGCTATGAGGTATGAGCTATGAGATATCAGGTATGAGCGGTGGCTCTTCTTTCCTGGATGGTCAGAAGGTGGGATGTGTCGAATCCAGATGCATGACCTCGTCTACCTTCGCCTCTGAAAAATTAATGTGACCGGGATTCTCTTGCGGCCGATTCGGCAGTACTATGAGTCACGGTTTCTGGACGCGGGGGACCGGCCCAAACAAATTTTTCTGCAAGGGCCAAGTTGAGCAAGGATCCGGCACGACTCCGATACAGGGGCGTGTGTACTGCTTTGTGGTTGAGTTCTGCTCGTCACGAAAGTGGGAGGGTTTATGCAACTTCGCAGATTTGTTTTGATTGTGCCATCCATTTTGATGGTCTTGATGGCGATGACTCCAATCGCCAGCGCATCCTCTTTCTCGTCCGTGGTCGTCTACGGCGACAGCCTTTCCGATAACGGGAATCTCTATTCCCTGATTGGATATCCGCCTGCTCCGTACTACATGGGCCGGTTTTCCAACGGGCCGGTCATCGCGGAACAACTCGCTGCCGATTTGGGCGCTCCGCTCTATGACTTCGCCGTTGGAGGGGCGACCTCGGGCGTGGGGAACTACATCGACGGAGGGACGCAGACTGCGTTGGGCACGTTTGGCTTGCCGGGGATGGCACTCGAAGTGGCTTCGCCTGGGTCTACTGCCATCTTGTCTTCGCCGCTCACCTCCACGGGGCTGTTTATGGTGTGGGGAGGGGCCAACGATTTTCTGACTGGGGGTTCGCCGACGGTGGCGGCGGCAGATATCGACGCGATCGTCACCAAACTGGAGAGCGATGGGGTGAAGAACATTCTCGTGCCGGGAATGCCCGACCTGGGACTGACCCCGGATTTCTTTGGCGACCCGGTGGCAACGGCCTACAGCCAGGCGTTCAACACGACACTGCAGGCGACGCTTCCTGCGGGTGCGACTTACGTGGACACGTTCAACCTGCTTCACCAGCTTGAAAGTAACCCCAGCGCATACGGACTTACCGATGTCACGGACCCCTGCTTCAATGGCGTAACGGTTTGCTCCGATCCCAGCCAGTATCTCTTCTGGGACGGTTTCCACCCGACGACTGCAGCGGACGCAATCGTGGCCCAGGACTTTGAGGTGGCCGCGACCCCGGAACCTTCGACGCTGCTGCTGCTGGGCACGGCGATCCCGGGACTGATGATGGTGGTGCGACGGCGGCGCATGGCGTAACGATCGAATACGGAGGATGCAGTGGAAAGGGTCATCGGCGATATGCTGGTGGCCCTTTTTGTTGGATTGCGACCTTCGCGGGTGCGCGATGACGAGATCGAGCCGCTTGAGTATTCTTCCGGTAGCCGTTTTCAACGAAATTTCGGATTGTCGAAGGAGATTGCTGTGAGACGCTTTGTCGTTGCTGTTGTGGTTTGCCTGGTTGCGCCGGTGGCCTTGCTTGCCCAGGCAGTGCCGGAGATTCCGTTCGATTCGGTTCCGAATTTTCTGAAGCTGCCGGCGAATCTGTATCTCGGCGAGACGGCTGGGGTAGCGGTGAATTCGAAGGGGCACGTGTTTGTGTTCACGCGCGGGAACTCGACCGGGCCGGCGTACGGGGCGAGCGCGGCGATGCTGCTGGAGTTTGCGCCGGATGGGACGTATCTTCGCGAGATTGGGCACAATCTGTACGCGTGGTCGTATGCGCATGCGGTGCGGGTGGATAAGGACGACAACATCTGGGTCGCGGATAAAGGCTCGGATATGGTGATCAAGTTCACGCCGGCGGGACGGGTGGCAATGGTGTTCGGGCGGAAGCAGGAGGCGAGCGATGAGGGGACCGGGCCGCTGAAACATCCGCGGCCGCCGCTGCCTCCGGTGGATGGGATGTTCCGGCAGGTGACGGACATGACGTGGGACGCGGCGGGGAATACGTACATCAGCGATGGGTATATCAACTCGCGGGTGGCGAAGGTGGATAAGGATGGGAAGTGGCTGATGTCGTTTGGCGAGCCGGGGAGCGGGCCGGGACAGTTCAATACGCCGCACAGCATTGTGGCGGATGCGCAGGGGAATATTTACGTTGCGGATCGGGGGAATGGGCGGATCCAGGTGTTCGACGGGGAGGGGAAGTTTCTGCGGCAGATCGTGATCCACGTGCCGTTCGATTATGCGAAGGCGACAGCGGCTATTGGCGCGAAGCCTGCTCCGGATGCGAAGGGGACGCAGGGGGCGGGATCGCCGTGGGCGCTTTGCATTACGAGTGGGCCGAAGCAGGTGATCTATGCTTCGGATGCGTTTCCGGGACGGATTTATAAGCTGAGTCTGGATGGGACTGTGCTGGGTGTGCTGGGGGAGTCGGGCAAGCAGTTGAAGCAGTTTGGGTGGATCCACGAGATGGCTTGCCCGACGGAGAATGTGATTTATGTGGCGGAGCTGCTGAATTGGCGAGTGCAGAAGCTGGTGCTTCATTCGGGGAAGTAGGGGAGGGCGGAAGTGCGTGTTTAGAGGATGCCGAAGAAGGTTGGTGGTCCGCGGGACGCAGGCCCGGGGTTAAAACCCCGGTCGACATGAGCCGTGTGTTCGTGGGGTTGAAACCCCACGCAAATCCGAAAGACTCTTCAGCTCTTTAACCCACCAGGAAACGGAGCGGTTTGTCCGCCGCTTTGCTTATGCCGATGCGCGGGGTGGTGAGGATTGTGGGTGGACGGACGCCGTCGTCGACGACCTGAAGCGGGGAGCGGGCGCGGGTGACGTCTAGGCCGTTGGCGTTGGCTCGGGTGATGTCGAGCGCCTGGCAGAGACGGCCGGGACCGGAGGTCAGCAGGCTGGGCTTTGGGACCGCATCATAGCCGCGAAGATGCGCCATGGTTTCCAGGCCTTCGACGGGGTCGAGCGCGCGAATGAGGACGCCGCCGGGTACGCCATCGGGCAGGCAGGAGAAGTTGAGGCAGTAGTGCATACCGTAGATGAAGTAGACGTAGGTGAAGCCGGGCGGGCCGAAGAGCACTGCGTTGCGTGGGGTCTTACCAATGAAGGTGTGGGAGGCGGGGTCGCCGGCACCAGGATAGGCTTCGATCTCCGTGATCCGCCCGATGAGGCGCTTTCTGCCAAGGCGCCGAACGATGAGCTTGCCAAGCAGCGCGCGGGCCACGACTTCGGGGGAGCGTAGATAGAAGCTGCGAGGTAGAAGGGTGGGCATCGACGCTGATATAGATTGCGCCTTTGGCGCAGGGTAAGCACGCCGTGAGATCGGGTGCGGGGATAGGAATGAGAAACCCCATGGTCGACGCGATGACACTGCGTCGAACATGGGGCACCCGGGTGGTTACTTCTGGCCGACTACTACGATCATGAAGGTGTCGGGTTTGACTTTGGGGCGGGCGCCGGGAGTGGCGGCGGGTTCGGTGTCGGCGGCGGCAAGGTAGATGCGGTGGGTGGCGGGGTCGATGCCCATGGTGCGGGCAGAGACGGGCGTCTTGACGGTCTGGGCGACTTCCCATTTGCCGGCGTTGTTGGTGGCGACGGTAAGGTTGCCGTCGCCGGCGGAGGCGAAGGCTTCGGTGGCGCTGGCGACAGTGGCGTCTACGCCTGCGCCGATGGGCAGGGCGGCTTCGACTTTTCCGGAGTCCGTGCCCATGACGACGAGGTCCTGCGGCTTGCGGCAGCCGATGAAGAGATGCTTGCCGGAGGAATCGATGGCCATGCCGACGGGCGAGCCGGCCGGGGCGACGGGCCAGCGCGAGACGACGGATTTGGACTTGAGGTCGACGACCGCGACGACGCTCTTGTCTTCAAGGTTGATGAAGACTTTGCCGGTGCCGTCGGTGGCGAGGAATTCGGGCGCGCCGCCGAGGGCGATGGTGTCGACCTTGCCGGCGTTGGGGTCGATGTCGGGGGAGAAGGTCATGAGGGCGTTGCCGTCGCCGGAGACGGCGAGGACCTTGTTCTGTTTGGCGTCGTAGATGATGCCGTCGGAGTCCGGCATGGTGGGGATGGAGCCGAGCACGGCGTAGGTGGTGAGATCGAATACGATGATGGCGCCCTTGCCGCCGCCGTCGGTGATGAAGCCGCGGTTGAGCTTGGGCACGATGGCGACGCCGTGCGAGCGGACCTGGCCGGTGATATCGCCGAGGACTTTGCCGGATTCAGTGTCGATGATCTGGGTGTGAGTGGCGCGGGTGACGAAGAGGCGATGGCCGGGGGAGTCGATGGTGACGTAGTCCCAGGCGCCCGTTCCGCCGATGTGGAAGGTGTTGACGACGGACCAGTTCTGCGCGGCGCAGGGGAGGGCGGCGAGGACGAGTAGGGAGGCTAGAGATTTCGTGAGGGTATTTCGCAAGGCGTTTTCTCCTGTGGAGCTGTTTCTGGCCTGAATCGGGCGCAGTACGAATGGTAGGTGAAGAAAGCTTAATTTGGCGTGAATAGGGTGGCGGCGGGATGGGGGGGCAGCGAATCGTCGAGATTGCCAAGCCGCCACGATCGTGGAAGGTAACCCCATGGTCGACGCGAGGAACTGCGTCGAACATGGGGCACCCGGATGGGGAGAATTTTGGAGGAGCGGCGCAACTGTTGATGGATAAACCCGTCTATCGGGTCATGGCGAATCGGGCATTTTTTGTTGGATTTTTTCTCCTGGTTGGGACGTTGGGGCTGGCTGGGGGAGGAGGGGCGACCGGG
>Ga0102924_1000969_pt1 | contig 34187 bp, 29 predicted proteins | sample PaiPotPPM11metaG_FD_80116 | JGI IMG/M metagenome (GOLD analysis project Ga0102924, IMG submission 80116) | Iron sulfur acid spring bacterial and archeal communities from Banff, Canada, to study Microbial Dark Matter (Phase II) - Paint Pots PPM... ...
ATGCGTTCGACACCATCATGATAAACGGCGTCAGGTTCGGTAAGAACGGCGAATGGGTCAAAGCCCGCCAGCTCCAGGTGCAATATCACGACATCACGGATGGCGCGAACCTCGATACCTGGCGCGGCATGAGCTATCAGACGGTGCTCACGCCCGCCGAAGAGAAGACCGGCGACGTGATTTATCCCTACGCTAATGCGGCAAAGGCGTAGAAGCGTCCTCCCCCGTAAACGGGGGAGGTGGCGAACGAAGCGAGCCGGTGGGGATAAGTGTTAAACGCTTGCGCAAGCATCGCAGCCGCAGGCCCCCTCCCTACCCTCCCCCGCAAGCGGGGGAGGGTTTGAGGATGTAATGCTGCTTCCCACCTCCCTTGTCGGCTCCTACCCGCAACCGGAATGGCTGATCGATCGCGACAAGCTGTCGAAGCAGGTCCCGCGCGTGCGCGCCGAAGAGCTTTGGCTCATCGCGCCGGACAAGCTTGAAGCGGCGCAGGACGACGCCACTATACTCGCCATCCGCGATCAGGAGCGCGCCGGGCTCGACATCATCACCGACGGCGAGCAGCGGCGCGAAAGCTATTCCAACCGCTTCGCCACGGCGCTCGACGGCATCGATATCGAAAAGCCGGGAACGACAATCAATCGCAGCGGCCGGCCGATTGCGGTGCCGCGCGTCGTCGGCCCGATCCGGCGCAAACATCCCGTTGAGCTTCGCGACCTCAAGGTGCTGCGCGCCAATACCGGCCGCGCCATCAAGGCGACCGTGCCGGGACCGTTCACGATGGGCAAGCAGGCGCAGGACGACTACTACAAGGACGAGGAAGCGGTCGCGCTCGCCTATGCGGACGCCGTGAATGCCGAGATCAAGGATCTGTTCGCCGCCGGCGCCGACGTGGTGCAGATCGACGAGCCGTGGATGCAGCAGCATCCCGACAAGGCGCGGCGCTACGGGCTCAAGGCGCTCGACCGCGCGCTCCAGGGCGTCACCGGCACGGTCGCGGTGCATCTGTGCTTCGGTTATGCCGCCGTGGTGCACGACAAGCCGTCGGGCTATTCGTTTTTGCCGGAGCTTGAAGGCTCGAAAGCGCAGCAAGTCTCGATCGAAGCCGCGCAGCCCAAGCTCGACCTCAAGATCTTGCGGGAGCTGCCGTCGAAAACCATCATTCTCGGGGTGATCGATCTCGCCGACATGACGGTCGAGACGGCAGAAACCGTTGCCGGACGCATCCGGCGGGCGCTGGCCCATGTGCCGGCAAATCGGGTGGTAGTGGCGCCGGACTGCGGTATGAAATACCTGCCGCGGACGGTCGCTTTTGCTAAGATGCAAGCCATGGCCGAAGGCGCGGCGCTGGTGCGGCGCGAACTCAACGGCGCTTGATTTGGGCGCCTGACATTCGCGGATGAACGATCGAAGGAGACCACAATGCCCTACGTAACGGAAAAGACCCTGACCGACGTCGTGCGCGAGCGGTGGAGCGACATTCCCGATCCGCGCCTCAAACAGGTGATGGGAGCGCTGGTGAAGCACGCTCATGCCTTCGTGCGCGAGATTGAGCCGACCCAGGCGGAATGGGCCAAGGCTATCGATTTCCTCACCCGCACCGGGCAGATGTGCAACGACAAGCGCCAGGAATTCATCCTGATGTCGGATGTGCTGGGCGTCAGCATGCTGGTCGACGCCATCAATCACCGGCAATCGAACGGCGCGACACCGAGCACGGTCGAAGGCCCGTTCCATGTTCCCGATGCGCCGCCGGTCGCCAACGGCGGCAACATGGCAGCAAACGCACCCGGGATTGCCTGCTTCGTCAGTGGCAAGGTGAGCGGGGTGTCAGGCGAGCCGGTCGCGGGCGCCACGCTCGATCTGTGGCAGACAGATGGCGACGGTCTCTACGAGGCGCAGCGTCCGGAGATCGAAGGCCCGTGGATGCGCGGCCTCTATCGCTCGCAACCCGACGGCTCCTACCTGATCCGCACCGTCGCGCCGGTCGCCTACACAATTCCGATGGATGGCACGATCGGTGAACTGATGAACCGCACCAATCTCAGCCACATGCGGCCGGCGCACATTCATTTCGCCCTCAATGCGCCGGGCTATCACGGCCTGGTGACGCATCTGTTCCAGTCCGGCGACAAATGGATCGAGCACGATGCCGTTTACGGCGTGAAGGCGCCGCTGATCGTCGATTTCAAGAAAATGCCGGCGGGCAGCAAGGCGCCGGGCGGCGAATTGATGAATGAGCCGTTCTGCGTCGTGCACTACGATTTTGTGCTGGAAAGAAAAGCGCAAGCCGCCGCGGCATAGCTATTTGCTCCGCTCCAGCGCCTTGCGATCCCAGTGCGCCAGGTCGGCGGCGGCTTCGTAGGTTTCCTGCAAGAAAGCGAGCAGCAGCGCGTCGGGATCGCGCGCCTGCCGCACCGCGCCGTAGGGCAAGACGAATTGCCCGAGGTCCTTGTTATAGGACGCTTCAGTGGTGCGCAGGCGCGTGTCGCCATAGCCGGCCGGCTCCGGATAGGCATAGACATAAAACGCCGGGTAGCCGAAGCCGCCGTTGCCTGGCCAGAAGCCGCAGCTTGAGACTTCGTGCGAATAGGCTTCCGCCATCACCCAGCTTGCGACGTTGGGCGTGACGCCTTTGGGCGGAGGCGCGGTGCGGCCGGAAAAGCGCGTCACCGCGAGGTCGAAGCTGCCCCAGAAGAAATGCACCGGGCTCGCTTTGCCGATGAAGCGCGCGCGAAATTCATTCATCACCCGGTTGGCCTGCACCAGCGCCAGCCAGAATCGATTCGCATAGACGGGATCATATTGCGCGTGCTTGCGATCCTGATCGAACGGCACGGCATTCTCGATCTCACTTGGCATGGTCCAGATTTGCACGTCGATGCCGAGCCGGCGCAGCCGCCGCATGAATTCGGCGTAAAAATCGGCGACCGACATTGGCGCCAGCGCAAAGCTCTCGGTGCGGCAATCGCTCGTTTCGATGACCAGCCGATGGTTGGCGAAGTCGAAAATGATATCGAACGTGCCGCCGGCATAGGGCATTGCCGGCGCGGCAAGCCCGCGCGCGGTCACCACCATGGTCGCATTCCACCAGTGATTGATCAGCGGCGTGAGCGCGACGCGCACCTTGCCGGCGATCTGCGTCCACAGCTGCAGCGTGTCGCAGGTCTCGCTCCAGGCTTCGAGCGGCAGGTCGGGCCAAAGCGAATCTTCGCTCATGGTTCAGTCCTAAAATGTAGGGTGGGCTGAGCGTAGCGAAGCCCACGCGTTCATCGACAACAGAGCGCGTGGGCAGGCGCTTCGCGCCTTTGCCCACCCTACGAGCCTTTCATCAGATGCCCAAATTTCTGTATTCCGATGCGCCGCTCCTCGGGTGACGGCATATTCACTGCCGGAAATTTGTCGCGCCAGTACCACGGCCGGCAGGCGTCGATCACGGCGCGGCTGTTGGTGTAGTCGCCGGCCGCTTTGCGCTCCGGCTCGATGCGCGGATCGAGCGGCGTCGACCAGGCGCCACGGATGACGTCGATCGAGGTCGCGGGATCCGAGCGCGTGATCAGCGCCCAGATCACCTCTTCCAGGTTCGACACGTCGATATCGTCATCGACGACGATCACATAGCGCCCGCAATAGGCGCCGACATGGCACTGCGCCGCGATGTGGCCGGCCTGCTTGGCGTGGCCGGGATAGCGCTGCTTGACGGCGACGGCGAGGAACAGCCGCGCATTGCCGACCTCGTGCGCCCAGGCCGCGGTGATGCCCGGCACGCCGGCTTTCTCGATGTTCTCGCGCAACAGCGCCGAGCGCACGATGGCGCGGTAGCGGCAGATTTCGTCCGGCGGCCGCTGCGGCACGCAGCCGAGCAGGATCGGCTCGTTGCGATAATAGATCGCCTTGATGTCGATCACCGGCTCGGGCCGGTGGTCGCTGGCGTAATAGCCGGTCCACTCGCCGAACGGACCCTCGGCGCGCACGTTGTCCGGCTCGACAAAGCCTTCGATGACGATCTCGGCGTTGGCTGGGATCGGCAAGCCGGTGACCGGTCCCTTGATCACCTCGACCGGCTGGCCACGCATGCCGCCGATGATGTCGAGTTCGCAAACGCCCTGCGGCACCTCGCTCGATCCCATGAGAAAGCTCATCGGATCGCCGCCGCAGACGATCGCGACCGGCATGCGCTCGCCCCGCGCGGCATATTTGTCGCGCATCACCCGGCCGTGCTTGCCGGGCGAGATATAGAAGCCGAGCGTTTTCTGGTCGTGGATCATGACGCGGTAGGTGCCGCAATTGATCCAGCCGTCCTCGGGATCGCGCATGATGTTGTAGCAGCCGGTGCCGATATAACGGCCGCCGTCCTGCGGGTGCCATTGCGGTGCCGGGAATTTGGTCACGTCGATTAAGTCGCCGGTCATGACGTTCTGCATCACCGGGCCCGATTCGACGAATTTCGGCGGAATGCGCTTGAGCATGCCGGCGTGATTGACGCGGAAACTCTCGCTCAGGTCGAGCTTGGACAGCTCGGTGGAAAATCCGAGCGTCATGTTCTTGCGCTTGCCGGCAAAAAAATTGACCAGGAGGCGGCTGCCTTTGAGCGTCCCCGGCACGTTTTCAAAGACGAAGCACGGCGCATCGTCGGCGTGCGCCGACATTTCCGCCACCATGCCGATGTCCTGCTGGTAGGTTAGCCCGCCTAATTCCTTCACCTCGCCGAGCTTCCTCGCTTCTTCAAGCCACTGCCGCAGATCGTGATAGGGCAGGAACGGCGCGGCATTGGGACCGGCGGGGACTGAAGTGCCGCCGCCGATCGGCGTCGACATTGGGTCGGGCATAAAGTTCTTGGGATCGGACATGAAATTCTGCTCTGCCATCGCCTGCGCCTTGTTTCGCGTTCCTGCGAAATGCTTATAATGCTAAGGAATTGCTTTGCAGCCATCCTATCATGCCAAAAGACGCCGGCTCAAACCTGTTGCAGACCTGGATCACGCGCGCCGCGGCTGCCGATCCGAACAAGGCGTGGGTCGTGTCGGCCGACGACAGGCGCACCGTCAGCTATGGCCAATTGCGCGACGCCGTCGGCCGCTTCGCTACATTCTTGCGGCAGCGCGATATCGGCCCCAATGACCGGGTCGCGCTGCTGGCCAACAATTCGATCGAGCAATTGCTGTGCTATTTCGGCGTGATGGCCGCCGGCGCGACGGTTTGCACCATCCATGTCGAGATGAACCGCAACCAGCTCGGCAATATTTTCACGCGGCTTGAGCCGAAGCTCATCCTATACCAGGACGACTTGCAGCTTGACGATCTTCTGGCCGGTACGTCCACGCCGCGGCTGCGGCTCGGGCATTGGGACAATCCAGTTGCGGACACGCTGTTCGGCGAACTTTTGCGATATGCACCGGGAGTGTCGCATTCGCCGGCCCGGCCGGACCACGATGCCATCATCCTGTTCACCTCAGGCACCAGCGCCAAGCCCAAGGGCGTGGTTTTAAATTTCCGCGAGTACCTGTTGAACATCGATCCGCTCGCTGAAGGCTTTGGCATCACAATCGACGATCGGCTTTACGACTTCCGCCCCTTCAGTTGGAATTCGGCGCAGACTCTGGGGGCGCTCTCGGTTGTCAACCGCGGCGCCACGTTGGTGCTATCCAAAAAATTCTCGGCGAGCCGTTTTTTCCAGCACGTGCGCGATTACGGCGTCACGGTGGCAACCGGTAACCCGACGACGATCAATATTCTGCTCAACACCGAGCAAACCGGGCATCGCGCCAACCTGCCCAAGCTGCGCTTCATCACATCGAGCTCGGCGCCGTTGCTGCTCGAAGAATGGAAACGGTTCGAGCAAAGATTTGGCATCCCGATTGCGCAGGGCTGCGGCGCCAGCGAAGTAAGCTGGATCGCCGCGATTCCCGGCGAGCAGCGCCGCCTCGGCACGGTCGGGCGGCCGTTCGCCTATCAGGATGTCGCTATCGTCGATGCCGATGGCCGGCGCCTGCCGCCGGGCGAAATCGGTTTTGTCGAGGTCGGCGGCCTGCCCGATCATCCATTCCGTTATCTCGGCGACGACGGCGAGATCAAAATCCACAGCCGCGGCCGATTCCGCACCGGCGATCTCGGCTGCCTCGACGCCGACGGTTTCCTGATGCTGACCGGCCGCGAGAAGGAGCAGATCATTCGCGGCGGGGCGAAAATCTCGCCGGTCGAAATCGACTCTTATCTGATGCAGCGCGCCGACGTGATCGAAGCCGCGACCGTCGGCGTGCCGGATGCAATCTACGGCGAGGAAGTGGTGAGCTATGTCGTCGCGCGCCCGGGCGCGAAGGTCGATGCCGATGAGCTGTTGCGCTACTGCGCGACGGGGCTGCCGGCGTTCAAGGCGCCGAAGCGGATCGTGCTCAGCACATCGCTGCCGAAGACCGAACGCGGCAAGCTCGACCGCAGGGCGCTGGCCGCACGGTGGACCAAGGACGGGAATAATTTCAAGCGCAGATGATCCTGGCTATTGTGCAATGCCTTGAGTTGCGCAAGCGCGGTAGGAGAGTGAGTGAATGACCTGGAACATTCACCGATGGCGAAGCAGCCTCCGCCTCACAAGCGCGCTGGTCATGCTCGCCTTCGTGATCTGTCATCTGAGCGCCCATTGCCTTCTGCTGGTGTCCTTCGAGGACGCGGAGGCGACGCGCAATGTGCTCATGTATCCGTGGCGAACCTGGATCGGCACGGCGCTGCTGGCGGCGGCTTTTCTCGTCCACTTCAGCAATGCGTTGTGGGCGATTTATATCCGGCGCTCGCTTCGCCTGACCCGCTGGGAATGGGCGCAAATCTCGCTCGGCCTGTGCATTCCGGCTTTGCTGATAGCCCATATCGTGGGAACGCGTATCGCCGAGAACGTGCTGGACGTAACAAGTTATTACAATACGGTCTTGATCGTTCAGTGGCTGATGTTTCCGTGGCTAGGCGCCGTGCAGGTGCTTGCGGTGCTCGCGGTGTGGACCCATGCCAGCATCGGCATCCATTATTGGCTGCGCACAAAACCCTGGTATCCGGCCTGGCGGCCGCTGTTTTTCAGCTTTGCGCTGCTGTTGCCGGCCTTGGCGCTGGCCGGCTACGTCACGGCCGGCAATCAGATTCTGCGCGAGGCCAAGACTCCCGATTATGTCAGTTCATCGCTGGAAGATGCCAATCTGACGGACCAGACGCTTGCCCAGATCGGCGCGATGCAACGCATCGGCTGGAGCATCTACGCCGGATTGGTGCTGTTGCCATTTGCCGGGCGCGGCATCCGCGCCTGGCGCCAAGCCCGCCGGCGGCCGCCCATGCTGACGCACCCGAGCGGACGCCGCGTTCCGATCCTGGCCGGGGCGACGGTGCTGGAGACACTTCGGGCACATAGAATAGCGCATGCATCGGTGTGCGGCGGCAGGGGGCGCTGCACTACCTGCCGCGTCCTGGTGACCAAGGGACTTGACCAGCTTCCCGCGGAGTCCGGCCTGGAGGCCCAGGCGTTGTCCCGCATCGGCGCTACGCCCGGCATGCGGCTTGCCTGTCAGATCCGTCCGACCGCCGATATCGCCGTGATGCCGTTGTTGCCCGCCGACGCCAGTGCCGCCGACGGTACCGTGCGCGGTGGACTAGAGGGGAGCGAACGGCCGATCGCGGTCGTTTTCGTCGATATGCGCGGCTCAACCACCATGGGCGAGGCCAAGATGCCCTATGACGTGCTCTTTGTGCTCAACCAGTTCTTCCATGAGATGAACCAGGCGCTGGTGGCGACAAACGGGCACTATTCGCAATTCACCGGCGACGGGCTGATGGCGCTTTACGGCCTCCACGCCGCGGATCCGGCGACCGGCGCCGCCGACGCCGTGCGCGGCGCGCGCGAAATTTTTGCCCGGCTTGAGCAGTTGAACCAGCGGCTGCGGGCGGACTTGCGCGAGCCGTTGCGGATCGGTGTCGGCATTCATTACGGCGAGGCCATCGTCGGCGCGATGGGGCCGCCGCGCTCGCAAATCATCACCGCTATCGGCGATACGGTGAACACCTGCGCGCGGCTCGAAAGCCTGACCAAGGAGTATGACTGCGCAGCCATCGTATCGCGCCCCGCGGCCGAGGCGGCGGGGCTGCGGCTTGTCGGCCATGAGCTGCGTCAGGCGCCGGTCAAGGGGCGGCTGGAGCCGGTCGAGTTCTATGCCTTGCAGACGCTGGCGGATTTGCCGATCTAATGCGCGGCGTTCATGGCGCGGCAATGTGCCAGACGCTGTTGACGCCGTCGCCGGTCACATCGCCGGGCTTAGTGTCCTTGTTGAAGATATAGAGTGGCTTACCCTTGTAGGCCCATTGTTTGCCGCCGTCGTCACGCGCGACGACCGTCCAGTCGGCGGAGGCCTTGGCGTCGGCGGCAGCCTGGAGCGGCGGCCAATTGGTGGCGCATTGGCCGTTGCAGTTCGATTTACCGGCGGCGTCACGGTCGAAAACGTAAAGCGTCATGCCCTTGCCATCGACTAGCGCTTTGCCTTTGGACGTGTCCGCGACGGTTGCGGGTGCAGTTTGCGCGAGCGCTGCCATGCCGATCGATAGAATGCATGCAGCGATCCCGATTGTGATCGATTTTCGCATGAATAATTCTCCTCTGCTGCGTGTCGAAGACGCCATGCGCGAGGCTGTCAGCGTCCAGTCTGCGCCACCAGTGCCATATGCTCTGCGGCAAGCAGTCCGAGAATAAATGCCTTGGACAGGCCGCCGACATAACCTGCGCGCGGACCGCCTTCGAGTCCAGCGACCGGCGTTCCGACGGCGTAAAGACCTGGAAAGACGCTGCCATCCGGCCGCAGCGCCTGGGCGTGCTCGTCGATCACGACTCCACCCATGGTTCCCGTCACTCCGGCACACAGACGAATGGCGTGGAATGGCGGAGTGAGGATGGGCATAGGCCCGTGCTGCGTTGTCGTGCGGGGCACAGCAAGACTTGCGAAGTCATTGCTTTCGATCGCTTGAACATAGCCGCGGATCGTCTGCGCCAGTGGATCGCGCGGCAACCCGGCGCGCGCGGCCAGCGTCTCGATATCCGCTGCGCTTATGAGCTCGCCGCCCGCCTCGACCATGATCGGATTGGCCGGCACCGTTGTGGTGATGGTCGGCTCCATCCGCCACATGGCGTCGTCAAGTATCAGTAGTGCGCTCAATGGATCGGCCAACCGGGCGATCGCATTTGCCATGCATACGCCGCCGAGTCCCTCGTCGGTGAAACGCTTGCCGTCCGGGCCGACCAGGATGCCGGTCTCGGCTGCCGCATCGAGATGGGGGTAAGGCCAGAGTCGCGCATTGGTCATGGCGTTCCGATGCTGCACATGGCCATAAAACGCGCCTAGGCCGCCGATTGCGGCGCCCGCCCGCTCGGCCATGCGAATCCCGTCGCCGTTGGCGCCGGGGCCAACCCGGCCGAGCACGCGATCCGCACCGGGCGTAATGTATTGCCGGATCATGTCGCGGTTCGCCGCGAAGCCGCCATCGGCGATGACCACGGCCTTGGCGCCAATTCGCAGCGGCTGGCCATCGCGCACGGCGTCGACGCCAGTGCAGGCGCCGTCCTCGACCACGAGGGCCTCGGCCTTGGTGCCGCGCATCAGCATGCCGCGCCGCTGCGTAAGATTTTCCTCCATGCGCCGCATCAGGAGATCCGGCCCGCGTCCCTCCCATTCCAAGCCGGCGATTGACCGCCCCGCTGGCGCAAGAATCTGTTTTCCGGGGCGCTCGCGCCCCTGGGCGTGGCTGGTGAATTGGGCGCCTTGTTGCGCCAGCCAATCGATCGAGCGCCTGCCATTGTCGGCAATGGCGCGCGCCAGCGCGGGACGGGCGTTGCTGCCGCTGCCGTCCATGATGGCGCGGAAAAGCTGATCGGGCTCCGTCATGATCGAAAGGCTCATAACGTGGTCGACGCCGTTCGAGTAGCGCGAGCTGCACGGATAGCGATCTTCAGAGCGCGCCTCGAGCACGGCCGCCGACAAACCCAATTCGGCGGCACGGCATGCAGGCGTCAGTCCGGAAAATCCGCCACCGATTGCGACCACGTCAAATTGCATCGGCGTTTCCATGACCCGATTTCGATGGCTGCGCTCGCGTCATCGCCGCGTGAGCTGGGAGCGGAAGTCTTTACCGCCCCGTGCGCGCCAGCGAGTGCACCCAGCCGTGCATGCGCTTTTTGGCGTTCTCGATATCCTTCTTCGAGAAGAAATCCTCCGGCTTCACCTTGTCGACCGGATATACCGGCCGCAAAAAGTCGCTCTCGTAGCCGAACGGCACCGTGGCATCGATACCCATGCCGCCCTCGAATTGCGTGTTAGAGGCGGTCCATTGCCGATCGCCCGCGGTCATGCGTTCGGCCGGCATGAAGGTCTGGCCGCGGCCGCCGGGGATCGGATTGAGGATGTCGGTGCGCGGGTTCACGCGCGTGGTCATGCACCACATGATGTCATCCATGGAATACGGATCGACGTCCTCGCTCACGGCAATCGCCAGCCGCATACCTTGCGAGCACGACAGCGCGGCGGCCATGAAATTACGCTGCCAGCCTTCGTCGATCTGGTGACGCTTCTTGACCTGGATGATGCAGCCGCCCCAATCGGTCATGCAGTACGGGATCACCACGTTCTGCACGATGCCCGGCTGCAAGCGATTGCACAATTCGTAGATCGCGGCCTCGCGCACCGTGGTGTCGATATTGTGGTCGTCGAGCATGTGCACGCCGAGCGCGAAGATGATCGGCTTGGTCTCCGGCTTGCGCATGGTGATGGCGGTGACGTGGAAAGTGGGCGCCTTGTAGGACTTGCCCATGTAGCCCGCCCACTCGGGGTGGAAGTGATAGCGGCCCTGCACGCCGGCATCTTCGGCTTCCTTGGTCTCGAAGCGGCGGTCACGCGGATTGACGTAGCCTTCCAGCACCAGCTCGCAATCGGCGAGCGCCATGGCATCGACCGTGCGCGCTTTCACCAGCCGGATCGGCGCGCCCTGCACAGCGGACGCGATGCCGATCTCGTCGCAGCCCATCGGCAGCACGGCATAATCGAAGCCCGCGCCCGCCATCAGCGTGCAGGCCGGCGGCACGCCGAAGCACATGGTGATCGGCACCGGCTCGTTTTCCTTGTAGTATTTGTTGACCACCTGCCACATGTGCGAGCCGGGCGAGATCTGAAACGTGCCGACATTGCCCCAGCGGAAGTTCATGCGGTTGTAGCCAAGGTCGGAGCCGCCATCGAATTGCGCGCCGGTGACGCAGCGGATGCCGGAGCCGACGGTGAGCTCGGGCTCGTAGGTGGTGTGACGAATCGGCACCATCCATTTATTCACGTCGTCCGGCTTCTCGACCACGAATTCCTGGCAGGGCGCCTCGCTTTGCGCGATCTCGACCGGCTTGAGCGGATGCGACAGCGCATGCGCGAGCTTGCGCACGCGCTCGGGATCATCCTTCCAGCCGAACATCCGGTTGATGACCGCAATGTCGCCGAACAGGTTGGTGATGACGCGGTGGTTCGGCTTGCCTTTGACGTTGTTGAACAGGACCGGGCAGCCACCATCCATGTGCTTTTGCAAGCCGGTAACTTGCAGATCGGGATCGACTTCCTTGTCGGTCTCGATCAGCTCGCCCTCGGCGCGCAGCCATTCCAGCGTGCTGCGCAGGTCGAAGGCCTGGTTCGGCTTCGCGGTCGTCTGTCGTTCCGTACGCACTGGCTGTTGCATTGATTGCGTTCCCATTGCATAGAAATCTAAGTAATTATCTGCCGGGATACCGCGAACTGTCAACGCCAATGCCGCCGCGACAATCAGCCCGAGCAAAGTCTGCGCCGCGCCGCGGTGCCACCGAGTTTCCGCCGCGGCTGTCGTCCGGCTATCTGGTGCGCGATGCGCACCGCGCCTTTCAGCGGCTGCTCGAGCGGCGCATTGCGGCCTACGGCGTCACGCGCGGCCAGTGGTATTTCCTGCGCGTGCTGTGGACCGCCGACGGGCTGTCGCAACGCGAGCTGTCGGCGCGCGTCGGCATGATGGAACCGACCACGGTGATCGCGCTGCGCAGCATGGAACGGACAGGGCTGATCCGCCGTGTCCGCGGCGACGACGACAGGCGCAAGGTGCGGGTTTTCCTCACCGCCAAGGCAAAGCGGCTGCGCAACGAATTGCTCGGCGTCGCGCGGACCATTACGGCGGAAGCCGAGGATGGATTAACGCCGCGCGAGCTTGCCGCCTTCCGCCGCATCATCGCGCGGATGACTGCCAATCTCGACCGGATCGAACGCTAGATCAGGTCGCCGCGCCACTTGCTTGACAGCGCAGCAATACCGAAGCGCGGCGCGCGGGTGCTTGCCGATGCGGCATAGTCCAGGTGGCGAAGCGCCACGGTCCGGCGCGCCAGATCAAGGATCATATACGTGGCGCGCCGATCGCTCACCCGCGGCTCGCCGACAGTGCCGGGATTGATCAGGTAATAGGCGTTATCGCGAAGCTGAACCTCTTGGTCGCGCCGCGTGACAACGCGATCGTTACGCAACTCGTAGACCGCGGCGTGGTGGGTATGTCCGAACGCGCAAATCCGCGCTCCGCTCGGGTGCGCCATCAGCGCCTGGAAGCTGAGCATCCGGCGCCAGTCGTTGTCGAGCCGGACGCTCTCGCAATCGGTCTCGGGATGCAGCGCGCCATGCACGGCAATGAGCTGGCCGTCGATGACGGCCTTCGGCGGCAGGTTACTGAGAAAGTCGAGATCGTCCTTGAGCAATTGCTGGCGCGTCCACGCCACCGCTCGCGCGGCGGAACTCGGGAAATTCCAGGTCGTGATCCTTTCGGACACGGCGAGATCGTGGTTGCCGGCGACACACAGGCAACCGGCGCTGCGGATGCGCGCAATGCATGCGGCGGCGTCGCGATTATAGCCGACGATATCGCCAAGGCAGACGATGCGATCGGCCGACTGCAACGCGATATCGGCAAGGGTCGCGTCCAGCGCCTGCAGATTGGCGTGGATATCGGAAATCAGCGCTATTCTCACGAGCCGATCCAATCCCCGCGGCGGGATCGCTCTGCCCCCTGGCTGCGTTGCCGGGCCAGCAGACGATACAGCGTCGAGCGCACCGCCGGCATCGGGTCGCGCCACGACAGCGCCGACTTCGCCTCGCAGCGGATGAGCCAAGGCAGCCACGTTGTCAGCGGGACGCCGGATGCGCGCGCAGCCGGAAGGTCTTTCCAGGCGCGGCACCAGCGCACGCCGGCTTTGGCGCGGACCGCCGCCGGGCGCGGCGTCGCAGTCAGATCGGCATAGACCAGCGCCGGAATGTTCAGGCCGGCAATAGCGGCCGGGTGATGCCACAACGTGAAGCGCGGATTGATCTCCAACAGGTGCAGCTTGCCCGTCGCATCGCGCTTGAAGTCAAGCTTGGCGACGCCGGTCAGACCGAGCCGCTCCACAATGTCGCGGCCCAGCTTCTGCACGTCGGCAACATCGGTGATTTCGAGCGCCGTGGTATGGCCGTAAGCCAGCGGATAGGTGCGAATCTTCCGGCCGGTGAACTCTCCGGCCATGCTGCCGCGCTGATCTACGTAACAGTGGTAGCTCTCGATTTGCGTCTCGGCGCCGGGAACGAGTTCCTGAACCAGAAGATCGATGCCGGCATCAAGCAATTGCGGCCACAACGCGCGCAATGTCTCCGCGTCCTTTGCTTCGAGCGCCTTGCGCAAGCCGAAGGTGTCATTCCAGCGCTCGAGCCTGGTCAGCGGCTTGATGATGACAGGGAAGCGCAGGTCGAGCTCGTCGGGCTCGACGGCAATGGGATGGAACTGACGCGCCGCCGGCACCGGCAGGTTGTGGCGCTGCGCCAGGGCCTGAAACCGGGCCTTGTCGATGAGGTCCTCGACCAGCGCCGCATCGGCGATCACGAAGCGAAATGCCTCTGCCAGCCGGGCGCGATTGCGTGAGACAAAGATGAGCTGCGCATCTTCCTCATAGAACAGCACGGGCCGCTCGCTTTGCGCTTTGCCGAAGCGCGACATCGCGTCGAGCAGCGCCTCGCCATTTTTCGAGAAATCGTCCCAAGGCAGGCGCGCTTGCGCAAAACGCGAATAGAGCGACGGAACGCCCGGCCGCGTCACGACGGCGCAGGGGATGCCGGCCGAAGCGATCGGTTGCAGCAGATCCATGTCGCCCATGACGCAGGCGAGGGCCTTTTTCGGCTGCGCCGCGCCGATGCCGGCTTGCTGGGCGCGCCGCGGCCGCGACTCGCCTCGATGCAACAGCGCTCCGACGGTGGAACGGGTTTGGGACACCAGACGCCAGATAAACGGCGTCTGCTTGATGAACCGTTTGAGCCGGCGCCGCCCGGCCGATGATGCATTTGCCGGCCAGCCGCGCCATGTCGCGGCGGCGCTGTAATCGTACAATTTCAGGCTGTTGTCGGACCATTCCTGCTTGTACGGCTCGTCGCCAATCGTGAAATCAAAACGCCGCAGCCCTAGCTTGATCGCGTGCGCCAGAAGCTCGCGCAGATGCAGCGCGCCGGGGCCGTAATGCGCCATCGCGGCGCCGTCGTCGTAGCTCGCCAGCACGTGATAGTAGCAATCGCCGAACACGATCGCGAAATTTGTCGCAGCCCAGGTCTCGCCAACCTCTACGCGGCTGATATGAAACAGGTGCCGCAGGTTCGGATTTGAGGCGAGGTCGAGGAAGAATTCGCGGAATCCCGGCCGCGCAAAGATATCGGGAATGCCGCGGCGGGCGAACGCGCGGCGCTTTTGCGCCATGAGTTCTTCGAGCGTGCGCCGGGCATCGTCGAGCTCCGTGCAGGTGACGAAGCGGATCTCGCCGTATTCGGACATGTGCCGGCGCTTGGCGCGGTCGCGCCGGCGCGTCGCCGAGGAACGTTTGGCGTAATAGAACTTCTCCCAGTCGTCGCCGAGTTGCGTGAGGTGGGCGCCGCTGGCATTGGGCGTGACGTCGAGATAGGTGAATGGATTGACCTGGGTGCCGATCAATTGCGGCATCTTCTCCAGCTCGATCCAGTCGTAATGCAGTTGCGGGTCGCTCTGAATGAGCGCGCGCAGCTCCCGCCACGCCGCAAGAAATCGATTCGGCGCAACGCGCTGCGAGAAATCCGGCGCCAACAGCGGCGCGTTGTAGTCGCACTGTTCCTGCCCGAACCAGCACAGCCGCCGTGCCGTGTGATTCGGCTCAATCGCGAGCGGAACGATGAATGCAGTCTCGCCGTTGGCGAAATAACCCACGGCGATGACCGGTATGGCGCCGTCATGCCGTCCGATGTGCCGATACCAGGTCGCCAGCCAGTCGAACGACTGGAACGCCGTGCAATCGGCGAACTGCTCGAAGCGCCGCCATTCGCCTTCGACCGAATCCAGACTGTGATGGAGAGCAAGGCGCAGCCCCGGTGCAAATTCCCGGGACAGATCCGCCAGACGCGCCATCGCGGCGTGGCCAACTTCGGCCGGCACGCCCGCATCCCGGTACGCCGTCAATGGTGTCGCGCGTGTCACGCAATTCACTTGATGGAATAGGAGGCCTCTTCAATGTGATAGGTGAGAATCGCTAAGGATGCATCGCCCGCTGCCGGCAATAACTTGTTAAGGTAAAGCCGGCCTGAAGCGGATTTACCTTAAATGCCGGCGCCTTCGCTCCCGGACGCCGTCAGGCGGGCTCCCGGAGCGTGTTTCCGCCACTCCATGGCGCTTTCCGCATGCGGCGTTTGGTAATGTTGAGACAAGTCTTCGTTGCGGGAAGGATTGGCCGGCTGGAGCCTTATTTTGGTCGAATCCGAACTGGCTCCAGCTTTTTGGTTGAGCATGATCTTTTCCGAAAACCGGGGTCCACCCCGGATCAGGTCCGGGGCAGGCTTTTTCGGGATCATGCTCATGGGAGGATGACTGCCATGAAGATTACGTACTGGCTCGGCATTGCCGGCCTGTGTCTCTTGACGATGCTGGCGGCTCCCGCCGCGCGCGCCCAAGCCGGCAACTATCCCAATAAGCCGGTGACGGTCATCGCCGACGCGGCGCCCGGCGCCACGCCGGACGTGGACGCGCGCTTCGTCGCCGAGGGCCTCGGCAAGATGTGGGGACAGCAAGTCATCGTGGTCAATCATCCGGGCGCCAATGGCAGCATCGCCGCCCGCGCCGCGGCTGAAGCCGCGCCGGACGGCTATACGCTGTACATGCCCGTGCTCTCGACCTTTGCGGCGCTGCCGTCGGTGGCGCCGAATCTGCCGCTGAAACTGCCGCGCGATTTTCTGCCGATCGGCTACACCGCCGAAAATCCGATGTTCTTCGCGGTGAACCCGTCGCTCGGCATTTCCACGCTGCCGCAACTGATCGCCGCCGCCAAGAAAGATCCCGGCAAGATTTCGCTTGCAGTGACCGGTGTCGGCCGGCTGACGCATATGACCGGCCTGGTGTTTCAGGACCGCGCCAATATCTCTCTGCTTGCGGTGCCCTATAACGGCGGCCCGGCGGCAGCGCTCGCCGATGTTGCCGGCGGCCGCGTGTCGATGATCATCGAAGGCTATTCGGGCATCGTCGGCTCGGTCAAGGCCGGACAGGTGAAGCTGATTGCGGTGGCGTCTCGCGAACGGCTGCCGCAGTTTCCCGATGTGCCGACGGTGGCCGAGACGATCCCGGGCTTCTCCGCGACCGGCTGGCAGGTGTTGGTGGCGCCGCTCGGCACGCCGGCGCCGATCATCAGCAAAGTGAGCGCGGATCTCGCCAAAGTGGTCAGCGACCCGGACTTCAAGCAGCGGCTAAGCAACATCGGCAGCTATTCGCGCGCCATGACGCCCGAACAGGTGCTGACCTTCGTGCAGAAGGAACAGGACATCTGGCTGCCGGTGTTGCAGAAGGTTTCGAAGAAGTAAGCGCTGGTACAGCTGGGTGGATTCGAACCACCGACCTCTTGATCCACAGTCAAGCGCTCTAACCAACTGAGCTACAGCTGCACGGGCCCGCGGTTTGTCTTTGCTTGAGCATGATCTTTTCGGAAAACCGGTATCCACTCTCGGATCAAGTCCGAGGGCAGGCGTTTTCCGGATCATGCTTTAGCGCGCGGAACCTATGGGCAACGCTCAAGTTTGGCAAGATAGCGCATGATCCCGAAAAGTGGTCCCCGGTTTTCGGACAAGATCAGGCGCAAAATGGTCATACGAAAAGCAAAAGCCCGGGCAGAACCCGGGCTTTCCCCTCCACGCAATAAGGAGTGAACGTCGACGCGGCCGTTAGGCGACCTTGCTGAACGCCTTGTTCATGCCGCTCTTGATCGGCTCGGCGGTCTCGGTGGCGACCTTTTGCGCCAGCGCGCCGAGCTCCTTGCCCTGCACGGTGAGCGCCTCGAACTGCTTGCGCGCATGCGCGCTCGACAGCTCGATCACTTCCGACAACGACTTCGCGGTGAACAGTTCGCCGTAGAAGTCGAACGCCGCATTGGTGTTCACGCGGGTCGCCTCAATCACCTTGAGGCCGTAGTCGGACGCGCCCTTGGCGGCGGTCGAGTAGGTGGTCTCGAGAACGTCGGTCGCCTCTTCCGCTGCGGCCTTCATCTTCTCGTAGGTGTCCTTTGCCTGGGCGACACCCCGCTCCGCGAATTCGCGGAAGGCGGCCGGCATCTCGACCTTCGGGATATCAAACTTCGGCATTTCGAATTTCGGCATTTCGAACGCGCCCGTCGCGGGCTTGCTCGTCTTCGCTTTGGGTGCAGTTGCGGCTTCCGTCATGACACTTGTTCCTTGGTTCTCGATCATTGCTCGATCGTCACTCATTGGGCTGTCTCACACGAGAATTTTTGTTTGGCGTCGCCGCCCGTTGCGCGAGGCCTTGATTGTCGATGCTGACCCCGCAGCCGAACGCGGTACATTTCGAGCCTGGGTCCTTCCGGACACTCATATAACATTGCTATTGGTGCGATGCAATAGAAATTATTGCATCGCACAAATAATCGCAAATATCTGATAAATATTGGATTTTAGACCGCTACCACAATTACCGCGGCGAAATCAGGTCTTAGGCTTGGCGGCATCGACGACTATTTTGGCGGCGCTTTGACCGAGCTCCTGGACCTGGGCGGAAATCGTCTGCATTTGCCGGCTGAGATATTCCGATTGCAGTTTCATGACCTCGGCGGCGTCCTTGGCGTGCATGAGCTTCTGGGTGAAATCGAACGTCGCCGCCACATTCTGCTCGGCGTAAGTCATCGATTTATGCGCGATATCATGGGCCGTGCTGCGGGCAGCCTGGGCGTGGCCTTCGAACTGACCCATCGCCTGGTTTGCCGCCTGGATGAAGCCGTCAAAAGCCTTCCTTGCCTGGGCCACACTCTGCTCGGCAAGCGTCCGCATTTCGTTCGGGATGGCAAATTGCTCAAATGGATCCTTGGCCATGGTCAGCTCCTCAAAAGGCCGGCGCCGCAATCCTAGCTTAAAATCGCCTCGGAAACTCAAGCCGTAACGGCCCTGCGCGCCGCGGGACGCTCCGGGTTAAGGTTTATCCTGCTTGCCCGACGGCGCACACCGTCGCGCCATGGACGCGGCACAAACCCCGCCCTATTAAGATTTCCTCAGCCAACGAGTTCCGCCGGATGCCGTTTGTGGAGTCAGAGCTCGGCCTATTGCGTGATCCGCGACTTGCGGAACTGGCGACCAGCGCGTGGCCGGCGTGGCTATGGAGCGCCGACGCGTCGCGCATGCTGTGGGCGAATGCCGCCGGCGCGGCGCTGTTTGGCGCGGCCGACACCAGCGAGTGCACGCAACGCCGTTTTGACATGCAAAATCCGGCCGCGGCGCAAATCATCCGCCTCGCCGCAACCCTGCCATCGGCCGGTCCGCCGCGGCTCGAACGCCTGCGCGGCTTCGGACTGGGCTTTGGCCGCGCGCTCACTTGCGCTTGCTCGCGCCTCGTCCTTACCGATGGCAAAACCGCGGTCCTTGTTGCCGCGACCGAGCCGGCCGGGCCGGCGCTGTCGCTTGCGGAGCGTGTCCGCCGCTTGTTCCCCGGTGAGGCGCGGCCGCTCGCGGTGTTCACGCCGGAAGGTACGCTTGTTCACGCCAGCGCGGCTGCGCGAGCGCGGCTCGGCGCCACGCCTTCGCTGCCGGAGCTTGGTCTCGCCGCGGCTGCCGCCAAAGCGCTGGAGACCGGCAGCAGCAACGGCACCATTCGCGGCGGCGAAGCCAGCACCGACGCTTTGATCGAACGTCTCGGCGACGCAACGGCGCGTGTGCTTGTTGTGACGCTGGCGCCGCAGCCTTCTGACGTTGCCGCCGCGGCAAGAGCGCCGGACAACATCGCGGCGGCATCGGCCGCATCCGCGCCACCGCTGCAAGCGGCCGATGAAGCGTTGGCGGAGCGGCGCCATCCGCTGCGCTTTGTCTGGCAAATGGATGCCGACGGCCGCTATGTCGTCGGCTCGGACGAGTTCATCGCGCTCGTCGGCCCGCGAACGACCGCTGCCTTCGGCCGGAAGTGGAGCGAGATTGCCGCGGACCTGAAACTCGATCCGGAAAATCAAGTCGCGCGTGCGATCGCGACCCGCGAAACCTGGAGCGGTGTCGTCATTTCCTGGCCGGTGGACGAAGCGAGCGAGCGGCTGCCGGTCGAGCTGTCGGGCCTGCCGGTATTCGATCGCGACCGCAGCTTTCGCGGCTATCGCGGTTTCGGCGTCTGCCGTGACATCGCCCGCATCAATCAATTGGTGCGCGTGCGGCGCGAGCGTCCGATCGGCTTCATGCCCGCGCTGGAAGTCCCGCCGGCGCCGTATGTTGATGAGATTTCGGCTCCGGCGCAGCAAAGCGCAGCAACTCCTGAAACGCCGGCGGTGGAGGTTGCGCCGCCGCTCGAGCGCGCGGCACTCAGCATCGCGCCCGGCTCCGCCAATGTGGTGCCGTTTCGCCAGGCACCGCCGCCGGAACCGAAAGCGCCGGCACCGACACTCAGCCCGGTTGAGCGCAAAGCTTTTGGTGAACTGGCGCAGGAGCTGACCGCGCGGTTGCGCGGATTGCCGGAAGCCCCTGCCGAGAACGCTGTCGGCGGCGCGCTAACTGAACAGCCGCCTGCCCAGAACGAAGCCGCCGCCGCTGCGACGCCGGCGAGTATTGATAGGCCCGCCAATCAGGATACCGCCGAAGCGGGCACCAAGACCGATGACGCTGCGGAGGCGCCGCCACCTGGGCCGGTTATCGATCCGGCGGTACTCGACCGCATTCCGATCGGCGTGCTGGTCTATCGCCACGACGCCCTGATCTACGCCAACCGGCACTTCCTCGAATGGACCGGCTACAACAGCCTCGATGCGCTGACGGCAGCGGGCGGATTGAATTCGCTGTTCATCGAGCCTGCTGCCGATGCGCTCGCCGAAACCGGCGGCGCACAGTCGCTGTCGATCATGAGCCGCCGCGGCGAGACGCTGCCCGTTGACGGGCGGCTATTCACGGTGCCGTGGAACGGAGTGCCCGCGCTGGCGCTGATCCTGACCAACGGACCGGCTGCGGAGCGCCGGCGAACGACGGAGCTGGCACTTGCCGCCGCCGAAACCGAACTGCGCAACGCCAAGCGCGAGGCGCAAAGGGCCGCGGCGGTGAAAGCGGAATTCCTTGCCAAGGTCAGCCACGAGATCCGGACGCCGCTCAATGCCATTACCGGCTTCGCCGAAGTGATCATGAGCGAGCGCTTCGGGCCGATCGGCAACGAGCGCTACAGCGAATATCTCAAGGACATCCACACCGCCGGCACGCATCTTGTTGCGCTGCTCAACGACCTGCTCGATCTGTCCAAAGTCGAAACCGGCCAGCTCGATCTGACATTCGTCAATGTCAGCCTCAACGACCTCACCCAACAGTGCGTCGGCATCATGCAGCCGCAGGCTAACCGCGCGCGCATCATCATCCGCACGTCGCTCACGCCGGCGCTGCCGCAAATCGTCGCCGACGAACGATCGCTGCGCCAGATCGTGATCAATCTGCTGGCGAACTCGATCAAGTTCACCGGTCCCGGCGGGCAGGTGATCGTATCGACTGCGCTTGCCGATAGCGGCGAGGTCGTGCTGCGGGTGCGCGATACCGGCGTCGGCATGAGCGAAAAAGACATCGAAGCGGCGCTCGAACCGTTCCGCCAAGTTGCGACGTCCGGGAGCTGGGGCTCGGGCGGCACCGGCCTTGGATTGCCGCTGACCAAGGCGCTGGCAGAGGCCAACCGCGCCAATTTCAGCATCAAGAGCGCGCCGAACGCCGGCACCTTGGTCGAAGTTGCATTTCCGCACAGCCGCGTCGCCGCAAATTAGCCGCGCGGCCGCCTTGCGTTCGGCGCGAAAACTATACCACCGGTCATTTATCCGTCGCTGCGCCCACGCGGTGAAATCAGATAGACTTAAGGCGTCGAGAGTCCCGCTGGGCTGGGCGGTAAGCCACAGTGAGGTGCGAGATGCGTACGACCAGGCTGCTTCTGGCGTTGCTCGTTGCGGGCACAGTCCTGGTGCCTGCGGTGGCGAGCGCCGCCGAAGAGGCCGATCTGCTCTTGGTACTCGCCGTCGACGTGTCGCGCAGCATCGATGCCACGAAATTCCAATTGCAACGCGAAGGCTATGCCGCCGCCGTCGCCGATCCGCGCGTGCTCGATGCCATCAAATCAGGCCGCGCCGGCCGCATTGGCTTGAGTTTCGTGGAGTGGTCCGGCGTCGGCGCGCAGAAGGTGGTGATCGATTGGACGACGATCGGAGACGCGGATTCGGCGAAGGATTTCGGCGATCGCCTGCTGGAAGCGCCGCGATCGTTTGCCGATCGCACGTCGATCAGCGGAGCGATCGAGTTCGCAATGGGACAGCTCGATAAGGCGCCCTATGAGTCCGCGCGCCGCACCGTCGACGTCTCCGGCGACGGCACCAACAATGCCGGCCGCAATGTCGGCGCACAGCGTGACGATGCGGTCGCCAAGGGCATCACCATCAACGGACTTGTCATTCTCAGCGACAATCCGATGTCCTGGAATCCCGATCATACCAATCCGCCGGGCGGTCTCGCCAATTATTACCGCAACAACGTGGTCGGCGGCCCGAACGCCTTCGTCATGGTTGCCGAGAACTTCAATTCGTTCGGCCAAGCCATCATCAAGAAGATGATCGCCGAGGTGGCGCAGGCGCATGGCGGGCTGCCGCGGCGGGCGGCGGCCCGTTAAGCTCAGCACAGTTTCGCGCTGGCACTCAGGACGATTTTGCTTTTGTATCCGGCATTTAGGACCGGTGTGCCGCGGCGCCGGCCACGAAAGCGACACAGATGCCGCGCAAGTTTGCAGGTGGCCCACCGCTCGGTAATATTCGGCCGGCCTAAGCAACATCGGAACAGCGCCCCTTGACCGCGGCTACCGGCTTGAAACGCGTCGCCATTGCCGTTGCCGCCATGGTGGCGGCGGCATTCGTCACGCTGATTGCGCTGTCCTTCCTCATTCCCGCCGCGACGGTGCGGAATGCGGTCGCCAAGGAGATTCACACCGTCACCGGGCTTGATCCGATCTTGCGCGGCGACTTCACTGTCTCGCTGTTCCCATCCGGAACCGTCAGCTTCCACAATGTGCTGCTCGGCGACGACCGCACCGGCGCGCCGGCCGTCGTCGCCGACGAACTGACCGCGCGGCTGCGCTACTTTCCGCTGCTGGCCGGACGCATCGAAATCGCGGATGTGACTCTGGTGCGGCCGACGATCACCGTCACGTTCCTGCCCGGCGGCCAGTCGAACTGGTCTGGACTGATGGGTTCGCTGGCGCGCGCGCTGGCGCCTAATCCCGATCGCACCGGTTCATTTTCCGAGATCGGCATCAATGACGGCACCATTGTGGTCCGTGATGTGGAGAAGGGCTACCTTGAGCGCCTCAGCGAGGTGCAATTCCAGGTCGCTTGGCCGTCGATCTCGCGCAGTTTTGGCGCTAACGGCCGTCTGGTCTGGCATGGCGAGCCGCTCGAAGTGAGCCTGACGCTCAGCGATTTCCTGGCGGCGCTGACCGGAGAGCACTCCGGAGTCAAGCTGCGGGTTGCCGGCGCGCCGCTCAAGCTAGCTTTCGACGGCGCCGCCAGCTCACAGCCGACGCTCAAGCTCGAAGGCACGCTCGGCGTCGAGGCGCCGTCGCTGCGCGACGCCATGCTCTGGACCGGCAAGAGCAAGCTTCCGTTCGGCGGCTTCGGACGTTTCGCGCTGCGGGCGCAGAGCACGGTCGGCGGCGGCGTGGTCTCGCTCTCGAACGTCAACGTCGAGCTCGACGGCAATACCGCCGAAGGCGCGCTCACACTTTCGAGCGGCGATAACAGCATGGTTCAGGGCACGCTCGCAGCCGATGCGCTGGATCTGACGCCTTATGTCTCCGGGATTCGATTGTTTGCCGCCAACAAGCGGAACTGGGATCAACTGCCCATTTCGCTGGACGGTCTCGGCGATTTGAACCTCGACCTGCGGCTCTCGGCCGCGAGCATCAAGATCGCCAAGGCGCAATTGGGCCGGACCGCGGTCGTCGCAAATATGCGCGACGGCAAGCTCGACATCACGATCGGAGAGTCGCAGGCCTTCGGCGGCGTCTTGAAGGGATCGATTGGGTTGGCCAGCGCCAGTGACGGCGGCGTCGACGCGACGTCGCACGTGCAATTCGCCGACGTTGATCTCGAAGCCTGCCTCGACCAGGTGTTCGGCGTGAAGAAGCTGGCGGGCCGCGGCAACCTGATGCTGAACGTCGATGGTTCAGGCGATTCCGTGCTGGCGCTGACCAATACGCTCAACGGATCGGCAAGCCTGACCGCGCATAACGGCGCGCTGGTCGGCATCAATGTCGAGCAATTGTTGCGCCGGCTCGAGCGACGGCCGCTCTCCGGGAGTGGCGACTTCCGCTCCGGGAGCACGCCGTTTGACGAGCTGGCGGTGAACCTCAAGATCGATCAAGGAACGGTGTCGGTCCAGGATCTGCATGTCGACGGTCCCGCAGTGCGGCTCGCCGTTGCCGGTCAGGCCTCGGTGCCGATGCGCGATCTCGATCTCAAGGGCACCGCCACGCTGATCTCGACCGCGACGGACAATCAGTTCGAGCTGCCGTTCGTGGTGCAGGGCCGCTGGGACGATCCGATCATGCTGCCGGATCCGCAGTCTCTGATCCGGCACTCCGGCGCTGCCGCCCCATTGCTCGACGCCGTCAGAGGTCACAGTGCCGGTGATGCGGTGCGCTCGGTGATCGACCAGCTGCTGGCAAATCCGCCAGCCGGTTCTGTCGCGCCTGCTCCGGCGCCCACGGCGTCTAAACCCGCCCAATAAGGCGCGATTTTACCGGTCTGGCGCGCTTTCCCGACGCTCATGCTTTGATCGGCTTTACGCTCGATCTTTTGTGAAAACCGGCAACCATTTTTCAGGATCATGCTCTATGATTCCACCGCACGAATCAGCGCGGGATCTGCACCCGCGACGGGCGCAGGATGCTCAACCGCCTCACTCGCACTCTGGTCAAAGTGCTGGTTGCGTCGGCGATCGTCGGCACGATCCTCGGCCATTTCGGCATCACCACCGATGTGCTGATCAAGACCGCGGGGATGTCGCCCGACCACATCGGCGAACTCGCGCGCCAGGGCCTTGCCTGGGCGCTGCCGAACCTGCTGATCGGCGCGCTTGTTATCGTTCCGGTGTGGTTCGTGCTTTTCCTGTTCCGGCCGCCCGGCGAGAGCAGGGATTAGCAGCCGCGATTTCAATGGCCGATGGCGTCGAAAGTTCTGTGGCTCTACAGAACGCTCTTGATGTCGGTTTTGGAGAAATCGTCGCCGACGAAAAGTAATGGGCAGGAATGTTCCTTGGCGAGCGCGTAAGCAAAGCAGTCGCCGAAATTCAATCCTGCCGGATGCACGCCCTTGCCCCATTGCTCGTAGGCTTGAGCGACGCGCCTTGCCGAAGCTGGCGTTACCGGCACAATCTCGAAACCGAATCCGTCGATCAGATTCGTCATCACTTCGCCAGCGTTCCTTCGGTTGGCAACGATAAGTGCTTCGGCCAGCGTCCCGGCCGACATCAGTATCTCGGTCTCTGCTTCAAGAGCCTTGCTGCACGCGTCAGCCGCCGCTTCATCCGCAACGATCGCCATAAGCGCGGACGTGTCGACCGCGATCATTTGGGAAGACCATATTCGTCATAAAGAAAATCTTGGCTCCTGGCGGCACTTGGACCCGGACTTGCTTTGGCAGCGCCAGCAGCGCGAATCTCTTCGAGAAATTTTCTGCGGGCCGCGGCATCCAGAGGCTTTCTTTTGATCGCAACAAGGCGAACGGCAGGCTCACCATGGCGAGTCAGGATGACCTCATCGCCCCCTTCGGCGCGCCTCACCAATTCGGTCAACTGCGCTTTTGCATCGCTTACGGAAATCCGCATGGCATATCTTAGTTTGGACCAAAATTATGGTCCATATATTTGGACCAATCTATGGTCCATGTCAAGGCCGGATGCCTGCCTTCCCAAAATCAGGGACTCCGCGCCGGCGCGCCCCTTGCCGCGCTGAGTTTGGTCAAAAGCGACGCGGCGATGACGGCGAGGCCGACGCCGCCGACCATGATGCTGCACACGGCGTTCATCTCCGGCTTCACTCCCAGGCGAACCTCGGAATAGATGCGGATCGGCAGCGTTGTCGCGCCCGGCCCGGTGGTGAAGCTCGCGATGACCAAATCGTCGAGTGACAGCGCGAAGGCAAGCATCCAGGCCGCCGCGATGGCCGGCAGGATCAGCGGCAAGGTCACCGTGAGGAAGGTCCGCAGCGGCGGCGCACCGAGATCCATCGCGGCCTCTTCCAAGTTCATATCGAAATCAACCAGCCGCGCTGCGACGATCACCGCGACAAAACACATCGCCATGGTGGTGTGCGCGATGGCAACCGTCCAAAAACCGCGATCGGCCGAAACGGCGACGAACAGCAGCAGCATCGACAGGCCGGTGATAACCTCCGGCATGACCAGCGGCGCATAGATCATCGACGCGAACACGAGCCGGCCGCGGAACCGGCCGAAGCGGACCAGCGCGACCGCCGCGAGCGTGCCCAGGATTGTCGACGCGGTCGCCGCAACCAAGGCCACGCGGATGCTGATCAGGGCCGAGTCGATGAGCGGTGCATCGCCGGCAAGCTCGGCGTACCAGCGCGTCGACCAGCCGCCCCACACCGCGACGAGACGCGAGGCGTTGAACGAATAGATCACTAGGACGGCGATCGGCAGATAAAGGAAGGCGACGCCGATGAGGATTGCTGCGAGGTTGAATGCGGAAACTTTGCGCATGGTCAGTCACGCTCCGCCGCCCGCATCGCTTGGTGCTGGAACACGATGATCGGCGTCACCAAAAGGCACACCAGCGCTACGGCGACGGCCGCCGCGGCCGGCCAGTCCTTGTTGCCGAAAAACTCCGTCCAGATCGTCTGCCCGATCATCGGCGCCTGCGAGCCGCCGAGCAGATCGGGAATGACGAACTCGCCGACCGCCGGGATGAAGCACAACAGCGCGCCCGCCAGAACGCCGGGCGCCGACAGCGGCAGCGTCACCAGCCAGAACGCTTTCCAGCGCCGGCAGCCGAGATTGGCCGCCGCCTCCAGAAGCGACTCGTCCAATTTCTCGAGCGTCGCGTAGAGCGGCAGCACCATGAACGGCAGGTACGAATAGACGATGCCGATATAGACGGCGGTGTCGGCCGCCAGCCAGATCGGCGGCGCATTGACGATGTGCAGCGCCGTGAGAAGCTGGTTGAGCGGCCCATCGCGCTGCAAGATGTTCATCCAGGCATAGATGCGGATCAGGAACGCCGTCCAGAACGGCAGCATGACTAGGGTCATGAGCGCCGTCTGGATGCGCCGCGGCGTCCGCGCGATGCCGTAGGCGATGGGATAGCCGATGGCGAGCAACAGCAGCGTCGAGAACGCGGCAATCTCGACGCTCTTCACCAAGGACAGAAGATAGAGCGGGTCGGAGCCGATCAACGTGTAATTGCCGAACGACAGTCCGGTGAGAAAGCCTGTCACCCCGCGCCAGCCAGCGGAAAGTTCGATGAGCGGCGTATAGGGCGGCTGCGCCACGGCCGGCTGCGACAAGCTGATCTTGAGCACGATCAGGAACGGCACGAGAAAGAATACGAGAAGCCAGGCGTACGGAATCCCGACGACGAGCCTTTGCGCGCGCGAGCGTTTCGGCTGTCCGGTCATCGTGTCCGTCATCGCGTCAGCGCGATCGCGGCTTCGGGTGGAAAGCTCAGCCACACGCGATCGTCCCAGCCGAGCGTGCGGGTGGCTTCCTGGCCGCTATTGGCGATCGCCGCCGTCACGATTGAGCCATCGGCGATGCGCAGCTTGTAGATCGTGAGGTCGCCGAGATAGCCGATATCGGCGATCGTGCCGGCGAACGAGTTTTCTAGCTCCAGCGGCGGCGCGTCGTGCGCGATACGTATCTTCTCCGGCCGCACCGCGAGCCAAACCGTGGCGTCCGGTTCGGCATCGATCTTCGTCGCCACACGGAACCGGCCGGATGTGCCTTCGATGCTCGTGCTGTCCGTCCCAACACGGCCCTCGAACACATTCACATCGCCGACAAAGTCCGCGACCCAACGCGAGTTCGGCCGCTCGTAGATTTCGGCGGGCGGCGCAATCTGCATCAGGCGGCCGCGATCCATCACGCCGATGCGGTCGGCGACGATCATGGCTTCGCTCTGATCGTGGGTGACGATGACGAATGTAAGCCCGAGGCGCCGTTGCAGGTCCATCAGCTCGAACCGCGTCGCGTCGCGCAACTTTTTGTCGAGCGCGGCGAGCGGCTCGTCGAGCAGCAGCACGCGCGGCCGCTTCACCAGCGAGCGCGCCAGCGCCACCCGTTGGCGCTCGCCGCCGGAAAGCTCATGGGGCTTGCGCCGGCCGAAACGGTCCAGCTTGACCATGGCCAGCATGTCGGCGACGCGCTGCGCGATTTCAGCTCGCGGCAGGCCTTCCTGCTTGAGGCCGAAGGCGACATTGGCCTCGACGTTGAGGTGCGGAAACAGCGCATAGTTCTGGAACATCATGTTGACCGGACGCCGATAGGGCGGCACCACCGCAAGATCGATGCCATCGAGCAGAATGCAGCCGCCGTCCAGCCGCTCGAAGCCGGCGATCAGCCGCAACAGCGTGGTCTTGCCGCAGCCCGAAGGCCCAAGCAGCGCGAAGAACTCGCCCTGATAGATATCGAGCGAAAGCTGATCGACCGCCGCGACGCCGCCAAAACGCTTGCTCAAGCCCTCGATGCGCAAGAGCGGGCGCGCGCTTGCATCGGCCCACGGTGCGAAGCCACGTTTCGATCGCACGGTCTGCATTGACACCCTAACTCAATCGTTGGTTGCCTTGATTTTGCGGATCGGCCGGCCTTCCAGTCCGGCGTCACGCACCGCCGCATATGGCCCGATCGGCCGCATGGTGAATGACGACTCCACGCTGGTGTAGTCGTGGTAGCCGAGCCGCGCGAGCGGACGGATTTTCACCACGTCGAGCTTGCCCTCCGGCGTCAGCACGTCGTCGCGGATATGCACGCCGACCACGCGCCCGATGACGACGTGATGCACCCCATCGAGCGTGCGTGCCGGCAATGCCGTCGAGGAATGAAATTTGCACTCCAGTTGCACCGGCGACGCCGCGACCCGCGGCGGCTTGACGATGCGGGAGCCGATCATTTCGAGGCCGGCAAGCGCCGCCTCGTCGATTTCCGGCGGCACGAATTGTGAGGTGATATTGACCGCTTCGCGCAATTCGTAAGTCGCCATGTTGACGACGAACTCGCCGGTATCGGTGGCGTTCTTGACGCTGTCCTTGCGCCGCCCGGTCTCGGGAAACGAGTTCGCCGAAAACATGACGTAAGGCGGATCGTAGGCCAGATTGTTGAACTGGCTGAACGGCGCGAGATTGACGATGCCGTCGCGGCTGATCGTCGAAACCCAGCCGATCGGCCGCGGCACGACGATCGATTTGTACGGATTGAACGGCAGACCGTGATCGTCTTTGTCGGGCTCATAGAACATCACTGAAGTCCTTTGGTCCGCCGATCGGTGGTCAAGGCTGCGTCATGAAACGGTCGAGCGTTGCGCGCTGCGCGTCGGTCAGGCGAAGCCCGAGCTTCGACCGGCGCCACAGCACGTCGTCGGCGGTCTGCGCCCATTCCTTGGTCATCAGATAGCGTACCTCGGCGGCGGTGAGATCGGCGCCAAAGCGTACACCGAGATCGGCCGGCCCGGACACCGTCTTGAGCACTTCCGTAACCCGCGTGCCGTAGGCGCGCGTCAGCCGCCGGACATGATCGGGAGCGAGGAACGGCCAGGTCCGTTGCGTGCGCGAGACCAGCGTTTCCAGGCCGTCATAGACAAAGTCGCCGCCCGGCAGCGCGCTTGCCGCTGTCCATGGCTGCGTGCGCGGGAAGAAGTGCGAGAGCTTGGCAAGAACATCCTCGGCGAGCCGCCGGTAGGTCGTAATCTTGCCGCCATAGACGGTGAGCAGCGGCGCCTCGCCGAAGCGCTCGTCGAGGATGAGCGCATATTCGCGGCCGACGTCCTGCGCCTTGCGTCTGCCGTCGTCGTAGAGCGAGCGCACGCCGGCGTAAGCCCAGACCACGTCGGCGGCGCCGATTGCCGAGCGGAAATATTCGTTCACCACGCCGCAGAGATAGTCGATCTCCTCGCCGGATGGCGTGACGATCGCGGGATCGCCGACGAATTTTCCGTCGGTGGTGCCGATCAGGGTGAAGTCCTCGTGGAAAGGAATGGCGAACACCACCCTGCGGTCGGCCGCTTGCAAAATGTAGGCGCGGTCGTGATCGTACAGCCGCCGCACCACGATATGGCTGCCTTTATCGAGCCGCAGGCGCGGCTTCCACCGTCGCCAAAAACGCGACTGCGGCCGTTGCCGCAGGATGGCCTCGGCAAACGATTCGACCCACGCGCCCGCGGCGTTGACCAGAACCCGCGCCGTCGCCACCTCGCGCCGGCCGCGCACATTGAGGATGAGCTGCCATTCATTGCCGCGCTCGGCGCGCACGCAGCGCGTTCGGGTGCGGATCACCGCGCCGCGTTCGGCGGCGTCGACCGCATTGAGCACGACGAGCCGCGCGTCGTCGGCAAAGCAGTCGGAATATTCGTAGGCGTGATGGAACGCTCGCCGCAGCGGCTCGCCGGCCGCGTCGGTCAGGAGATCGATTTCGCGCGTGCCCGGCAGGATATTGCGCCAGCCGATCCAGTCGTAGAGCAGAAGCCCGATGCGCAGCAGCATCGCCGAGCGCCGCGCCGCGTTGATGGGCAGCACGAAGCGCAGCGGCCGGATCAGATGCGGCGCCGCCCGCAGCAGCACTTCGCGTTCCTTCAGCGCTGCGCGCACCAGGCCGAATTCGTACTGCTCCAGATAGCGCAGTCCGCCGTGGATCAGCTTCGAGGACGCCGACGACGTGGCGGAGGCAAGGTCGTTCTGCTCGACCAGCAGCACGCGCAATCCCCGCCCGGCGGCGTCGCGCGCAATGCCGGTTCCGTTGATGCCGCCGCCGATGACGGCGAGATCGAAGTCAGCCACTGATTCTTCCTCTATCCGGAGAATACCGCAGCTACGCCTTGCGTCGCATAAGGGATCGGCGATGATAGGGCATGGATTTTCACGATCGTCATGTCGTCGTTACCGGCGGCGCCGGCGCGCTCGGCACCGCCGTGGTCGAGGTGCTGGCCGGAGCCGGCGCGGTTTGCCACGTGCCGTGCTTCGATGCGGCGGAGGCGCAACGCTTCCGGCTGCGCGAGCACAAGGCCGTCAAGCTCAGCGTAGCCGGCAACCTGGCCGAAGAGGCGGCCGTTAGCCGGGTCTATCAGGGCATCGCGCCGCTTTGGGCCTCGATCCATATCGCCGGCGGCTTTGCCTTCGGGCCGTTGCGCGAGGCGGATGTTGCTACGATCCGGCAGCAGATCGATATGAACCTCGTAAGCTGTGCGCTGTGCTGCCGCGCCGCGGTCGGCGCCATGTCCGGCGGCGGCCGCATCGTCAACATCGCCGCCCGCGCGGCGCTGGAATGGCGCACGGGCGCCGGCATGGTCGCCTACACCGCGAGCAAGGCGGCGGTCGCCGCGCTGACCGTGGCGCTGGCCGAGGAGGTCGCCAAGGACGGCATTCTGGTCAACGCGGTTGCGCCCTCGATCATGGACACGCCCGCCAACCGCAACGCCATGCCGAAAGCCGATTACGCGCTCTGGCCGAAAGTCGAAGAGGTGGCGGCGACGATTGCATTCCTCGCCGCGCCGGACAATCGCGTCACCCGCGGCGCTGTCGTGCCGGTTTACGGCAAGTCATAAGGACCTCGCATCGAATGACATCTATCCCGAAACCGGCACCATTTCGCGCGCCGGCGAAGCGACCAGGCGCGTCACCGCGCTCGCGGCGACGACGGCGCGCTGCTGCGCATAGGCCTCGTGGTTCTTCTCGATGTAATCGAGATCGTAGAGATAATTCACCATCAGGCCGCAGGACTGCTGCAACGCCCGCTCCGACGTATCGCCGAGCCAGTTGAGCCGTTCCAGCCGCGCGCCGTTGCCGAGGTGGAAGCGGGCAACCGAGTCGATCGGCAAGCCGCGCCCGTTGCGCCCGCGCACATAATACCAGGCGGCGGCGCGCAGCAGCGGCTCGCGGATCTGCTCGGCGCTTGCCGTATCGCGCCACCATCCGGCGATGTCGAGCGCGCCGAGCGCTTCGCGATCCTCCTCGTCGAGCGCCAGCGAAGCGGTGTTGGCGCGCTCGCGCCTGAGCCATTCGGCGAAATTCGGCGCCGGCGACAGCGTGACGAAGGTCGAGACCCGTTTGAACTCGCGCGACAGCTCTTCGACAACCTGCTTGATCAGGAAATGGCCGAAGCTGACGCCGGCAAGGCCGCGCTGGCAATTGGTGATCGAATAGAACGCCGCCGTCGTCGCCCGCTCCGGGTCGGCCTCGTCGCGCTTATTGGACAGGATCGGCGTGATCGCCGAAGGAATGTCGCGCACCAGCGCGACCTCGACGAAGATCAGTGGATCGTCGATCAGCGCCGGATGGAAGAAGGCGTAGCAGCGCCGATCAGGCGGGTCGATGCGGCGGCGCAGATCGTCCCAGTCCTGGATTTCGTGCACCGCCTCGTAGCGGATGATCTTCTCCAGAACGATGGCCGGCGTCGACCAGTCGATGCGGCGCAGCACCAGGAAGCCGCGGTTGAACCACGACGAGAACAGATGGATGAAATCGCTGTCGATGACGCCGAGATCGTCGCGGTGATCCATGGCGTCGATCAGCTGCTCGCGCATATGCACCAGCGCGGCGGTGCCGCGGGGGGCGAGATTGAGCCTGCGGAACAGTTCGAGCCGCCGCGGCTCGCTGGCGTGGTGCAGCTCGGCGGCGGTCTCATCCGACGGCGACTGCCGCCATGCCGCGATGGCGGCTTCGAGCCGGGCGCGGTCGTGACCGAAAGTCCTGGCGAGCGCCTCGAAGAAGGCGATGCGCGGCCCGATCGTCAGCTCGGCATAGCGCGCCAGGATCTCGCGGGCCAGCGCCACGCCCGAGGCTTCGCCGCGGCCCGACAGCAGCGCCTCGCACAGTTCGACGATGCCGGCCGATTGCTCGTGCGCCGGCTCGCGACGCTCGCGCGAAATCAGCGCGCGGCCGCGGTCGGCGATGGTCTGCAACATCTCGCTGAAGAAGGACGTATTCACCGATTGGGCCCGTGCGTTCGGCAACAATTAGCTAATGATCGCCGGCGGTGATGACAAGTTGGCGACGGTTGGGGCCTGTAGACAAATGCGTGCCGCTGGGTCACTTAAGCGCCGCGCGGCGGCTCGCCGCGCTCGCTGGGAGTGGTCCATGCCGGGTCCGTTGACGGGTTTGCGCGTGCTGGAACTTGCCCGGATTCTGGCAGGTCCTTGGGCGGGCCAAATCCTTGCCGACCTTGGCGCCGACGTCATCAAGGTCGAGCGGGCAGGGGCCGGCGACGATACCCGCGGCTGGGGCCCGCCCTTCGTGCCGGCCGCCGACGGCGGCAATCTCAGCTCCGCCTATTTTCACTGCACCAACCGCGGCAAGCGTTCGATCGAGCTCGATTTCGCCAGCGCCGAAGGCCAGCGCATCGTGAAAAAGCTCGCGGCGCGCTCCGACGTGCCGATCGAGAATTTCAAGGTCGGCAGCCTCGCCAAGTTCGGCCTCGACTACGACAGCCTCGCCGCCCTCAATCCGCGCCTGATCTATTGTTCGGTGACCGGGTTCGGCCAGACTGGGCCGGCGGCGCCGCGCGCCGGCTATGATCTGATGGCGCAGGGCATCGGCGGTATTATGGGATTGACCGGCAACGCCGACGGCGAGCCGATGCGCGCCGGCATTCCGGTGTCCGATGTTTTTTCCGGCGTCTATTCGGTGGTCGGCATCCTCGCCGCTCTGGCGCGGCGCGAGAAGACCGGGCGCGGCGGCTATATCGACACAGCCCTGGTCGATTCCACCGTCGGCGTGCTGGCGTTCCAGTCGCTCAACTATCTCGTCTCCGGTGACATTCCGAAGCGCATCGGCAATACCCATCCCAACATCGTTCCTTATCAGGTGTTTCCGGTCGCCGACGGCCACATCATCATCGCTACCGGCAACGACGCGCAGTTCATCAAGCTGTGCGGCATTCTCGGCGAACCGCAGCTTGCCGAAGTGCCGGCGTACAAGGACAACAAGGGCCGCCTTGAGCACCGCGCCGAACTGGTTGGCCGGCTCTGCGCGCTGACCTTGAAACTGACGCGTGAGGCGCTGCTGGCGAAGCTCGAAACCGCCGGCGTGCCGGCCGGCCCGATCAACGATCTCGAACAGGTTTTTTCCGATCCCCAGGTGATCCATCGCGGCATGCGGCTCGAACTGAAAAACCCTGCGGCCAAGGGCGGCACCAGCCCCGGCATCCGCACCCCGATCGTGCTCGACGGCGCGCCGATGGCCTCCGACCGCCCGGCGCCGCGGCTCGGCGAGCACAGCGCCGAAATTCTGCGCGAGATCGGCGAGGGCTGAGCCGCGGCGACGAATAAGCGCCATCGTTCTCGCGACGCATTCGCGCCCGAGCTTTATTGGTATTCCTTCCGCCGCGCGGCGTAGGGGCGGGTTTCAAACCGGCCCCTACATTACCGAACAACGGGAAGCGGAACGCCGACAGACGC
>Ga0102924_1000970_pt1 | contig 34092 bp, 32 predicted proteins | sample PaiPotPPM11metaG_FD_80116 | JGI IMG/M metagenome (GOLD analysis project Ga0102924, IMG submission 80116) | Iron sulfur acid spring bacterial and archeal communities from Banff, Canada, to study Microbial Dark Matter (Phase II) - Paint Pots PPM... ...
ATCGGCTACAAGACAGAAGGCGTGATTCCCTCCCGCGAACTGTCGATCAAGCATGACGTCGACCCGCACGAGGTCGTCAAGACCGGCGAGCACATCGAGGCCCTTGTCCTGCAGAAGGAGGACAAGGAAGGCCGCCTGATCCTGTCCAAGAAACGGGCCCAGTACGAGCGGGCCTGGGGCACGATCGAGAAGATCAAGGAAGAGGACGGCGTCGTCACCGGCACGGTGATCGAGGTCGTCAAGGGCGGCCTGATCCTGGACATCGGCCTGCGCGGCTTCCTGCCCGCCTCGCTGGTGGAGATGCGCCGCGTCCGCGACCTGCAGCCCTACGTGGGCCGTGAGATCGAGGCCAAGATCATCGAGCTGGACAAGAACCGCAACAACGTGGTGCTGTCCCGCCGGGCGTGGCTGGAGCAGACCCAGTCCGAGGTCCGCCACACCTTCCTCAACACCCTGTCCAAGGGCCAGATCCGCAAGGGCGTCGTGTCCTCGATCGTCAACTTCGGCGCGTTCGTCGACCTCGGCGGCGTGGACGGCCTGGTGCACGTGTCCGAGCTGTCCTGGAAGCACATCGACCACCCGGGCGAGGTGGTCGAGGTCGGCCAGGAGGTCACGGTCGAGGTCCTCGACGTGGACATGGACCGCGAGCGTGTCTCGCTGTCGCTGAAGTCCACGCAGGAAGACCCGTGGCAGCAGTTCGCCCGGACCCACCAGATCGGCCAGGTCGTGCCGGGCCGGGTCACCAAGCTGGTGCCGTTCGGCGCGTTCGTCCGCGTCGAGGAGGGCATCGAGGGCCTGGTGCACATCTCCGAGCTGGCCGACCGCCACGTGGAGATCCCGGAGCAGGTCGTGCAGGTGGGCGAGGAGATCTTCGTCAAGATCATCGACATCGACCTGGACCGCCGCAGGATCAGCCTGTCGCTCAAGCAGGCCAACGAGGGCGCGGCCAGCGAGACGGCCGGCGACGAGTTCGACCCGACGCTCTACGGGATGCCCGCGACCTACGACGAGGCGGGCAACTACCTGTACCCCGAGGGCTTCGACCCGGAGAGCGGCGACTGGCTCCCCGGCTACGAGGCTCAGCGCGAGGAGTGGGAGCGGCAGTACGCCGAGGCCCGCGCCCGCTTCGAGGCACACCGCCGCCAGATCGAGGAGTCCCGCGCCAAGGCCGAGGAAGAGGGCGAGACGGTCGGCGAGACCGCCGTGACCTCGCAGTCGGCGCCGCGCGCACCGCGCGGCGGCAACCGCCCGGCCGGCCCGGAAAGCAACGCCCCGACCGGCACCCTGGCCTCAGACGAGGCCCTGGCCGCCCTCCGCGACAAGCTGTCCGGTGGCCAGAGCTAAGTAATCATCCTCCTAACGGATGCGGCACCCTGCCCCGCCACCCCACGCAAGTGGGGGGCGGGGCATCGCCGTTAAGTGGCCGGGTCGCACTGCCGTCGGCGGTCCTGGCAGCTTCGATCCTCGTCGGCCGGCAGGTCGCGGCTAGCCTTTCGCGCGGGACACGAGATCGGCCCAGACTTCGGCTACCCGGCGGTCCAGGTCTTCCGGGGTGCCGGAATTGTCGATCACGATGTCCGCGATCGCGAGGCGCTCCTCGCGGGTGGCCTGGGCGGCCATCCTGGCGCAGGCCTGGTCCTCGGGCAGGCCGCGGCGCGCAAGCCGGGAGACCTGGACCTCGGGCGGCACGTCGACGACGATGACCACCTCGAACTCCTCGCTGCGCTGCCCCTCGGCGAGCAGCGGTATGTCGTGCACGAGGATCGTCTCCGGGCCAGCGGCCTTGACGGCGGCCTCCTCCGCGGCCTGGAGGTGCTGATGGATCAGCGGGTGCATGATGGAGTTGAGCTTCTCGAGGGCGACCTCGTCGGAGAACACGATCCCGGCCAGCTTTGCCCGGTCAAGCGATCCGTCGGCCCGCAGCACGCCTGGCCCGAACGTCTCCGCGATCCGCGTGAGCCCGGGCGTCCCCGGCTCGACGACCGCACGGGCGGCCTTGTCGCCGTCGAGTACGACGGCGCCCAGAGCGGCGAGCCGTTCGGCCACCGCGCTCTTCCCTGACCCGATCCCGCCAGTCAGCCCGACCCGCAGCATGGCGCTCCCTTCGCTCGCGGATGGTACGTTACACGCCCGGCACGCGATGCGACCCAGGACAAGGGGCGAAGCGGTGCGCCTGGCTCGAATGCGAGCGTGGCCGGTTTAGACCGCCAGGGTCCCGTTCGGGCCAGCGGCGCCCACCGCGCTGGTGAGCTCGCCGGGCTCGGGCTGGCCGCGCTGCTCGACGCGGTCACGCCGGCCGCGCTGCTCGGGATTGATCCCCAGTCGGCCTACTTGACGGCGGTGACCGCCTGGATGATCATTCCCTGCACGCGGTGCCACCGCGGTGACCGCAGCCCCGCATCCAGCACGAGCCGGGTGGCGCGTCCCCGCGTCCTGGCCTTTCCGCGGCGCCCGGCGACCAGCGTCGGCCACAGCAGCGGCGAGAACAGGTCCGCGAGGACCAGGCGCCCGCCCGGAGCGAGCACCCGCGCGCACTCGGCGATCCCCGCCGCCTGGTCGGCCCAGTGGTCGAACGAGGTAGTGCTCACCACGAGGCCATAGCGCCCGTCGGCCACCGGCAGCCGCTCCGCCGCCCCCTGGGCGAACCGCATCCGGTCGTCGGTCACCCGCCCCCTGGCGACCGCGACCATCGCGGGCGCCGGATCCACGCCCGTGAGTTCCTCGGCCTCAGGCAGTCGCCCGGCCAGCAGGCCAAGCAGGTAGCCGGTCCCCGAGCCGACGTCGAGCACCCGCCGCGCCGCCGGTTCCAGGCTCAGCGCCAGGTCCGCCACCCGGTCCGAGATGTCCCGGTGCCACTGCCCGAGCGTCCCCGACTCGTAGGTGGCGGCCCGCTCATCGAAAGCCCGCACGTCACGCTCATCTGGCATACCGTCATTATCGACGCCGACGGCACCACGATTTGGTGCCGTCGCCGACTTTGATCCACTACGCCCTTCGCGGCTACACCATCGTCGGCGTCGCCCGTACCGGCTAGCGCGCGGCCGCCCTAGGCCACTTCCACCGCGTGCGGCTCGCCGAGCCCGGCTCCGCCGGGCCGCGGGCACTCCGGCGCGTCGACGAGGCCGGGCAGCGACAGGTCGACCGTGCCGCCCAGCCCGCCGCCCGTTCCTTCCCTGTCCGCGAAAACGGCCCACGCGTACAGGCTGATCGGGTAGATGAAGTAGCCGAAGCGCGTCGCGGGCGACAGCAGGAACAGCGCGGTCAGCCCGATGGCGATGCGCCGCGCCGCCGCGGCGGGCGTAGCGGGCGGCCGGGTCACCAGCGAGACCGCGATGGCCAGCCCGGCCGCGGCGAGCAGGACCAGGGCGGCGACTTTCCCGCCGGACCCGAGCGTCGCGATCAGGTGGCCGGGCAGCGGGCTCTGCGCCGGGGACTTCGCCGCGGTGAGCCCGAGCGGGTAGGCCACCGTGTTCTGCAGGATCGACGCCGGGTGGAGCAGCGACGCGGGGGCGAGCACCGCCACCAGCGCGGCGGCCGCCGCGAGCACGATCCCGGTGAACCGGGCGGCGGCGCGCGGGCCGGTGCGCGCGGCGACCATGACGGCGATGATGGCAAGCGCCGGCCAGGCGGTGTACTTCATCGCGCACGCGGCGCCGAGGACGAGGCCGGCGAGCAGGAAGTCGCGGCGCCGTACGCGGTCGTCGAGCACGCGCCCGCTCCTGGCGAGCAGCGCGAGCGCCAGGCAGGTCAGGGCGATCACCGGCGGGTCGGTGATCCCCATTGTGAGCGGGAACGCCATGACCGGGCACGCCAGCCAGAACGCGGCGTGCCCCAACGCCGTGCGCCGACGCCCGTCCGTGCGCGGCCCGAGCGTTACCAGGAACGTCGCGTACAGCAAGAGGAACGTCGCCGCGATCAGCCACGGCCACGTCTTGCCCGGCAGGCCAAGCGCCCCCGGCAGCCCGAACAGCGCCATGACCGGCAGGTAGGGGTTGTAGGCCAGCCAGCCGCCCGCGGAAAGCGCCGCGACCGGCAGGTACGGGGTTCCGTGGTGCACCAGCAGCACCCCGGACCTGGCCACGACGGCGACATCCGGCGGCGTCGGCTCCTTGGTCAGGAGCCAGAGAGCCGGCGCGGCCAGCGCCCCCGCGAGGCTGGCCGCGACCGCGAGGCGCGCGCCCCAGGCCCGCCCTGAGGCCACGACGGTAATCAGGGCCGCGATGGCGTAGCCGCCCGCCGCCCAGGCTCCCCAGTAGTGGTCGAGCCCCGGCCCGCTGAACAAGGCGACACCGGCCGCGTACACCGCGAACCCCGAATACCAGATGGCCCGGCGGCCTCCGCCGGGCCTCGTGTTAGCCCCAATCCTCATGGATCGAGCATGCCGGGCGCCGGGCAGGGAAACGATAGGGCTAAACCCCGAATAGACCCGGAACCTAGCCCCCCTCTGACCCGGAACCTAGCTACACCAGAGCGCCATGATGAGCGGCTAAAGCCGGCCGCCGGCGCGCACCGCGGTCACGTCAGAAGCTGCCCGGCCCGCTCGGTGAGGTGCGTTAGGACACGGCGCGCGATCGCCAGGTCGGCGGGGGCGAGTCCGTCGTACAGCTCGCGCGTCGCCGGTGCCACCGCTGCCGTGAGGCCGGCGTGCAGCGCAGCGCCTTCCGCCGTCGCCTCAGCCGGTCCCCGGCCATCGGACGCGGTGCCGCGGGCGAGCCCGCGCCCCTCCAGTGCCGCGAGCAACTCCGCGGCCGCCGCCTCGGTCAGCCCGAGCTGCCGCTGCCCGGCGAGGAACGCGTGCAGTTCACGCGGCGACGCCCAGGGCCCGCGCAGCGTCAGCACGCGCAGCGCGATGTATTCCTCGCGGGTGGCGCCCTCCTTGGCGAGCGCCTGCTCGAGGAGCCTGGTTACGGCGCCGTCGGCCTCGGCGATGTCCTGGCCGGTCAGTACAGGTGCTGCTTGTGTCATCGCTTGCTCCAGTCTGGATGGAAGGTCCGCACAAGAAATACTTTACATAGACATAATGTCTATGGCAACTATAGTTTTCATCCCGAACGACTTCAGGAGACTGCCCTGTCAAGCCGAGTTGAGCGGCCCCGGCGGCGGCGGGCCGTCAGCCGTCGGCCTCCGGGGCGTCCACAAGCTCAAGCAGCAACTCGGCGAGTTCGGCCGTGCGCGCGCCGGCGTTGCCGCCGAGTGGGCCGGTCAGCCGGTCGCGCATCGCGGACACCAGCCGGATGCCCGCCTGTACCGCGTCGGTGCCCTGTGCGGTCAGTGCCAGCTCCACGGCCCGGGGGTCGGACGCGCTGACCGAGCGGGACAGGAATCCTTCGCGCTCAAGCGCGCGGACGAGCTTGGAGACGTAGACGGGATCGAGCCCGGTGAAGTCGGCGAGTTCCCGCTGGCTCGGCTGGGCGCCGCCCGCGGCCATGCCGTACAGCGGGGCGAGCACCGAGTACTGGGCGTGCGTGAGGCCAAGCGGAGCAAGCGTCCGGTCCATCGCGGCGCGCCAGCGCATGGACACCCGCCAGATAAGGAAGCCGACGTTCTGTCGGACCTCGGCCTCCATGTCGCCGCTCACGCGACATACCTTACATGGCAACAATCGCCGCTGGCGGCAACTGGGCGCAGCGTGCGCGAGTTGGTACCGGGCGGCGATCATGTCGTAGGCGGCGCGCGACGACCACGGAATGTCGGACCCCCCACGTAGAGTTGAAATGATGAGCAGTCACAGGGAGACGGGCTGCCGTAAAAGCGACGAGATCCAGGAGGTGGCGCCATGCGTCCGGTGACTGACCTGCAGCGGAAGGTGGCGCCGTTTGAGGTCGTCACCGAGATGACGCCCGCGGGCGACCAGCCGGCCGCGATCGCGCAGATCGCCGAGCGGATCGGCGACGGGGAGAAGGACACGGTCCTGCTCGGCGCGACCGGCACGGGCAAGACGGCGACGGTCGCGTGGGTGGCCGAGCAGCTCCAGCGCCCCGTGCTCGTCATGCTGCCCAACAAGACGCTCGCCGCCCAGTTCGCCAACGAGCTGCGCGAGATGATGCCGAACAACGCCGTCGAGTACTTCGTCTCCTACTACGACTACTACCAGCCCGAGGCGTACATCCCGCAGACCGACACCTACATCGAGAAGGACTCCTCGATCAACGACGAGGTGGAACGGCTGCGCCACTCCGCCACCAACAGCCTGCTGACCCGCCGGGACACCGTCGTGGTCGCCTCCGTCTCCTGCATCTACGGCCTGGGCACGCCCCAGGAGTACGTCGACCGCATGCTCAAGGTCAAGCTCGGCGACACCATGGAGCGCGACCAGCTGCTCCGCAAGCTGGTCGGCATGCAGTACAGCCGCAACGACATCGCGTTCACCCGCGGCACGTTCCGGGTCCGCGGCGACACCATCGAGATCATCCCGCAGTACGAGGAGCTCGCGGTGCGGATCGAGATGTTCGGCGACGAGATCGAGCGGCTTTCCACGCTGCATCCGCTGACCGGTGAGGTGATCAGCGAGGACGAGGAGCTGTACGTGTTCCCGGCGACGCACTACGTCGCCGGCGAGGAGCGGATGGAACGCGCCATCGCGGGCATCGAGGCCGAGCTGGCCGAGCGGCTCGCCGAGCTCGAACGCCAGGGCAAGCTCCTTGAGGCGCAGCGGCTGCGGATGCGCACCGCCTACGACATCGAGATGATGCGCCAGGTCGGCAGCTGCTCGGGCATCGAGAACTACTCGCGGCACATCGACGGCCGCGAGCAAGGCTCTCCGCCGAACACGCTACTGGACTATTTCCCCGAGGACTTCGTGCTCGTCATCGACGAGTCACACCAGACCGTGCCGCAGATCGGCGCCATGTACGAGGGCGACGTCTCCCGCAAGCGGATGCTGGTCGACCACGGCTTCCGCCTGCCTAGCGCGATCGACAACCGGCCGCTGACCTGGGACGAGTTCACCGAGCGGATCGGCCAGACGATCTACCTGTCGGCCACCCCTGGCCCGTACGAGCTGCAGCGGGTCGAGGGCGAGGTCGTCGAGCAGGTCATCCGGCCGACCGGGCTGGTCGACCCTCAGGTCATCATCAAGCCGACCAAGGGCCAGATCGACGACCTCCTCGAGGAGATCAGGCTGCGCACCGAGAAGAACGAGCGCGTGCTGGTCACCACGCTGACCAAGAAGATGTCCGAGGACCTCACCGACTACCTGCTCGAGAACGGCGTGCGGGCACGGTACCTGCACAGCGAGGTGGACACGCTGCGCAGGATCGAGCTGCTGCGCGAGCTGCGGCTCGGCGAATACGACGTGCTCGTCGGCATCAACCTGCTCCGCGAGGGCCTCGACCTCCCCGAGGTGTCGCTCGTCGCCATCCTGGACGCGGACAAGGAGGGCTTCCTCCGCTCGCCCACCAGCCTCATCCAGACGATCGGCCGGGCCGCGCGGAACATCAACGGCGAGGTCCACATGTACGCGGACAAGATCACGAACGCCATGCAGCACGCGATCGACGAGACCAACCGGCGCCGTGAGAAGCAGGTCGCCTATAACACCGCCAACGGCATCGACCCGCAGCCGCTGCGCAAGAAGATCGCCGACATCCTCGACGCGATCATCCGCGAGGACGCCGACACCGAGGAGCTGATCGGGGGCGGTGGCCGGCAGCAGTCCCGCGGCAAGGCCCCCGTCCCCGGCCTGTCCTCTCGCGCCCGCGCAGCGACCCAGGGCGCAGGCGAGTCCGCTCCGGGCGAAAGGGGAGCGGCCCGGGGCGACCTGGTGTCGCTCATCGGCCAGCTGACCGAGCAGATGCACGTGGCCGCCGCCGAGCTCCAGTTCGAGGCTGCGGCCCGCCTGCGCGACGAGATCAAGGAACTCAAGCGCGAGCTGCGAGGGATGGAAGCGGCGGGGGTCTAGCGACGCCCAGCGACCGCACCCGTAGCTCGCGGCCGCCGGTATCCGCCGGCTGCGGCGGAGACTTACCCCGAACGGATGCGGGGTTACCGCGGACGGCCTCGCCTTACCATCCGATCGTGAGCAGCCGAACGGTGGACGTCTGCGGCAATTGCGGCGCGCCGCTTGACCTCAGTGACGACGGCGAATGCCGTTGGTGCCGCGCGAAGGTACGGGCGAGACATCCGCGGTTCCGTGAAGGCGGAGGCCCGCCCGGCATTAGCTGGAGGTGGAACCGGCGCCTCGCCGCGGTCGCGGCGGTCGCGACAGCCCTGGCTGCCGGGCTCGGCATCGGCATCTCCGGCTACGTTGGCTCGCACCAGTCCGGCCCGCCGGCGGCGGCCGGCTCTGGCCGTTCCGGAGTTGTTGAGGCCGTGGGACCGGGATCGACGGATCTGCAGGCACTCAGGCAGGACTTCGGCCCCTGGCGGCAACTCACCGGTCAGCCGACGGATAGCCCGGCCCTGCTCCTGCTGGAGGGCGGCGGCGCCTACGCGTCCGAACGCTGGACGGTGCCGTCCGCCTCGGCGTGGTGGGCTCAGGATATCGGCGGCAACGTCACCTCCGCCGTGGTCTCAGGTAATCGCGCAACTATCACAGATGCCGATGGCGTCGGTTACACCGTGGGCGTCAACCAGGCGTTCATCATCTCCAGCAACCCCGGGACGGTGCTGCTGATAAGCCCAGGCAGCACGGTCATGTCAATGTCACTGGCGCAGGCGACCGCCGTGCGGCAAGTCTTGGCGAGGTAATCGATGAACCCGGCACTCCTTGGCCTTATCTGGGCCGCCATTTTCGCCGTACCCGTGAGCTTGCTCAGCCAGGTGCGACTGTACGTCAGGCGGCGGACGAGGACGGCACCTCGTCAGATGTCGTGGAAGGGCACTGTCTGGCGGCTGGCGGGCAGCTTCGTGCTGTTGTTCACCATCGACAGCCTCGGCTTTTACTTCGGCCGCCCCATGATGACGTTCGGCGGCCTGGTACCGCTGATCCTGGTGAACCTGATCCTCATGGTGATCACCGCCACGGTCTTCACCCGTGGACGACTCAACGCGGGCAGTGGCGCGGCGGTGCTGGCGGCCGTGACGTTCGGCACCATCTGGATCGTCGGCCACAACGGCGGGCACAACGCCTACCTGGCTTCGCACCTGGTCAGCGTGACCGTTGCGCCCGCCGACCAGATGCCGGCGAGCAGCACGGACCACATGGTGATCGTGTCACCCGACATCGCCACGACCAAGGCCTCGCAGGCCATGGCCACCGGCGTCGCGGGCCAGCGCAACTACAGCACCTACCTCCAGCTTGGCCCCGCGACACTGCAGTACGTGGACGGGCGGATGTGGTACGTGTTCCCGTTGGAGTTCGATGGCGCGGGCAACAAGGCGCGGCTGCACGCGATCGAGCCCGGGTACATCATGGTGTCCGCCGAGGACCCGAACGCCATCCCGGTCGAGCACTACGACGGCCTCTATTCGATGGTCGTCAGCCTCGGCGGCGGGCAGGGCAGCGAACCGGACCGGTGGGCGTACAGCCACGGCTACAGCGGATACCTGCTGAACGACCCCACGCTGGAGATCAACGACCAGGGCCTGCCCTATTACACGGTGACACTGCTGTCGCCCCGGCTGGGCTGGACGTTCTTCGCCCCGGTCGGCGTCCTGGTGATAGACGCGCACACCGGCCAGATCACCCGGTACGCCCTCGGCGATGTTCCGTCCTGGGTGGACCGCGTGTACAGCCAGCAGGTGGCGATGACGATCGCGAACTGGTACGGGGAGTACTCGCAGGCTGGCTTCCAGGGCGTCGGCAGCAGCAACGCCAACCGCTTCCGGGTGTCCGGCGAGCCAGTCATGGTGTACACCGGGGCCGGCAACCCGGTCTGGCGCATGTTGCTGACCAGTTACAACAGCGACAACTCGGTGTCCAAGATCGTCGAGATGAACGCCGCCACCGGGGCGATGACGATTTACACGCCGCAGCGGCCGATGGGCATCGAGGGTCCGGTGGTCCAGGCATTCGACAACGCCTCAGGTACCGGCGCCACGCTAGTTAAAGCCGATCACTACCAGGCCGTGGACCTAACCCTGCACGTCATCTACGGTCACCTCACCTGGATGGCCACCTACGAGCCCGAGGGCTCGAACCCGAGCTTCGTCGGCATCGGATTCGTCGACGCGTACGAAGCGACGGCGAACAACGTCGTGTTCGGCAACAGCAAGTCGGCCGCGCTGCAGAGCTACCTCGCCCAGCTCGCCACCGAGGGCACCGCCAACGGGACCACACCCGAGCAGGGCGGCCAGTATCAGACGGTAACCGGCAAGATCGCCGACCTGGGCTGGGACATCACCGGCGGGCAGAAGTACTGGTACATCACCCTCGCCGGCCAGCCGGGACGCGCCTACGTCGGAACCGTGTCCTCGGTCGGGCCCGCCCTCGTCCTCGCCCAGGCCGGCGACCAGGTCACGATCAGGATCCTGAACGTTGGCGCCCAGGAACCAACCGAGACCATGCAGTCATTCACCGACGCCCGCGTCCCGCTCAACGCCCCGGGTTCGTAACCGGGAGCTGCAGCTTCCCGGCCGCCGTCCAGCCGCGGCGACCGCGCGACGCGTGCTAGTCCTCGTCCTCGCGAAAACCCCCGAGGAAGCGCCGGAACAGCCCGCCCTCCCGCATGAGCGGCGGGCCGTCCGGCGGGGCCTGAGGCAGTTCGCGGCCGACGGGCTCCTGGTAGTCGGCGCGCGCGATGGCGTCGACGACCTGCGTCTCGTCGAACGCCGCGGAACCAGGGATCTCGGGGATGAAGCCGACCAGGTCGCCGTCGAGCAGCACCTCGGCCGCCAGGGACGTCGTGCCCTCGTTCCCCCAGACTGCCTCGCGTCCGTCGTCAAGCACGACGCGGACGCCGTAGACGTCAATCCCGGTCGTCTCCATGTGCGCGTTAACGCCACGGTCCCTGAGCGCGTCAACGACGCGCCGGGCACGGTTCTCATCCATCCGCTGACTGTACCGGAGCCGCAAACACTGACGATGACCTATAAGGCGGGATTTGCCGGGCGGTAGAGTGCGTCCCATGCCCTGGGTGGTCCGCGAAGCGGTTCGTGACGTCAACCGCGCGGTTGGCCGGCGCTGGCATGCCATCGACCCGCTGCTGCCCGAGCCGGCGACGCTGCCGACCGGGTGCGGCGAACCTCTCGTGGTCAACGGCGACAACGGCCGGGTAGCGGGGCTCGGGGTGTGCGTCCACCAGCACATCCCGCCGCAGTCGCTGAACCAGACCTGGGGCGCGGCCGACCGGTTCACGCTGGTTCCCCGGCTGCCAGGACAAGACGTCTCCGACGGCCTGGGACAGCTGCTCACCGAGTGGCGGGACCACCTGGCGGGTATCGGCGCGGCCCGCGGGCCCGACACCTCGGCGAGCGTGGTCTGGCCGAGCCTGGACATCACCGGCATCCAGGCCCTGCTCAGGCACGGCCTCCAGCCGCTCACGGTCATCGCGGCCCGCACCAGGCCGAACGGCCCGCCGCCAGCGCCGCGCGGCGCCTACGGCGTGACGATACGCCCCGCGGGGCCTGGCGACGAGGACCAGGTGCTCGACCTCGAGCTGCGGCTCATCCGCTACGACATGCACTTCGGCGGGCCGGTCTGGCGGCCGGCCACCGCCAGGCTGGTACGCGACGAGATCCGCGACAGCCTCACCCGGGCCGACCCGTGGACCTGGCTCGCCGAGCGGAACGGCCGCGCGGTGGGCCTGCTCGTCGCCCAGCCGCCGCAGGAGGCGGGCTGGATCGCGGGCATGACGAACAAGACGCCGTCGGCCTACCTGCAGACGATGTTCGTCGAAGGTCAGGAGCGCGGCACCGGGATCGGCGCCGCGCTGGTCAAGAACCTGCACGCCAGGCTCGACGGCATGGGCGTGGCCGTCACCCTGCTGCACCACAGCCAGGTCAACCCGCTGTCGGCGCCTTTCTGGTACCGGATGGGCTACCGCCCGCTGTGGACAAGCTGGGAGGCCCGCCCCGCGAGCGCGCTCCGTTAGCGCGACTGCGTTAGCCTGAGCGTGTGCTCGCCAGCCTCGCCGCCGCCGTGGTAGCGGCACTCTGCTACGGGACGGCCTCCGTGATGCAGGCCGTCGCCGTCCGGGAGGCGAGCACCAGGTCGCGGGCGCAGGCGCGCGCCGGGGGCATCGACCCGGGCCTGCTGCCGCGCCTGCTGAGCCAGTGGCGGTTCGCGGTGAGCGTCGTCATCGACCTTCTCGGCTTCGTCGCGCAGCTCGTCGCGCTGCGGCGCCTGCCCCTGTTCGCGGTCCAGGCGATGGTGGCCGCGAACCTCGCGGTGATCGCGGTCCTGGCCACCGTTGTCATCGGCGCCCTGCTGTCGCTGCGGGAGTGGCTCGCCGTCGCCGGCGTCGTGGCCGGCGTGGGCCTCCTCGGCTCCTCGGCCGGCGCTGAGGGCGCCAGCCACCCAGGCGCCGCCTTCAAGATCGCCGTGATCGTCGCGACCGTGGTGATCGGCCTGTGCGGTCTCGTCGCCGCGCGGCTCCTTCGCGACCCGGCCCGTACCCTGGTGCTCGGCATCATCGCCGGCTTCGGCTTCGGCGCGGTCGGCATCGCGGCCCGGGTGCTCAACGGCTTCGCGCCGCTTACGCTGGCCCGCGACCCCGCCGCTTACGCGGTCGTGGCGGCGGGCGTCGTGTCCTTCGTCTTCTACACCACGGCGCTGGAGGGCGGCAGCGTCACGGTCGCGACCTCGGCGGTCGTGCTCGCGGAGACGCTTCCGCCCGCGGTCGTCGGCGTGGTCTTCCTCGGCGACACGACCAGGCACGGGCTCACTCCCGTGGCGGTGATCGGCTTCGCGCTGGCCGTCGCGAGCGCGGTCATACTGGCGCGGTTCGGTGAGGCGGAGCGCGCGCTAGGGTACGCCGGCCGCCACCGCGAAAAGCGCGCCTCGCCGTCGACAACCGGCTGAGACCTCGTGGCCGGGAGTGACTATCGAACGCTGGCCAGGTTAGACACGGTCTCGTGTTATCCTGGTGGCCCGTGGACCTGCGGATTTACGCCGCAACATCGTCGACCACGGGAGCCCATTTTGGCCGCTGCAGCGACTCAGTCAAGGCTAGCCTCACAAAGGCCCATCAAGACCAAGCACATCTTTGTCACCGGTGGTGTCGCCTCTAGCCTCGGCAAGGGCCTCACCGCCTCCAGTCTCGGCCGCCTGCTCAAGATGCGGGGCCTCCGGGTCAAGATGCAAAAGCTCGACCCCTACCTCAACGTCGACCCGGGCACGATGAACCCGTTCCAGCACGGGGAGGTCTTCGTCACCGACGACGGCACGGAGACCGACCTGGACGTGGGGCACTACGAGCGGTTCCTCGACATCAGGCTCACCGGCGAGGCGAACGTCACGACCGGCCAGGTCTACTCGAGCGTGATCGCCAAGGAGCGGCGCGGCGAGTACCTCGGCGACACGGTGCAGGTCATCCCGCACATCACGAACGAGATCAAGTCCAGGATCCTGGGCATGGCGGCGCCCGACGTGGACGTGGTGATCACCGAGGTCGGCGGGACGGTCGGCGACATCGAGTCGCAGCCGTTCCTCGAGTCGATCCGGCAGATCCGCCACGAGATCGGCCGGGACCGCTGCTTCTTCATCCACGTATCGCTGCTGCCGTATATCGGCCCGTCCGGCGAGCTGAAGACCAAGCCGACGCAGCACTCGGTGGCGGCGCTGCGGTCCATCGGCATCCAGCCCGACGCGATCGTGGCCCGCTCGGACCGGCCGATCAGCGAAGGGCTCAAGCGCAAGATCTCGCTGATGTGCGACGTGGACGAGGAGGCCGTGGTCTCCACGCCCGACGCGCCGTCCATCTACGACATACCGAAGGTCCTGCACGGCGAGGGCCTCGACGCCTACATCGTCCGCAAGCTTCAGCTCCCCTTCCACGACGTCGACTGGTCCGCATGGGATGACCTCCTGCGCCGGGTACACCGCCCCGCCCGCTCGATCACCATCGCGCTCGTCGGCAAGTACGTGGACCTGCCGGACGCTTACCTGTCGCCCGCCGAGGCGCTGAAGGCGGGCGGTTTCGGCAACGATGCCAAGGTCACGATCCGGTGGGTGACGAGCGACGACTGCGAGAACCCGGACGACGCGGCCGGCCAGCTCGAGGGCGTGGACGGCATCCTGATCCCCGGCGGGTTCGGCGTGCGCGGCATCGAGGGCAAGATCGGCGCGATCAGGTACGCGCGCGAGCACAACATCCCGGTGCTCGGCCTGTGTCTCGGCCTGCAGTGCATGGTCATCGAGGTCGCCCGTGACCTGGCGGACATCAAGGACGCCAACAGCTCCGAGTTCGACCCGGACACCCCCGACCCGGTGGTCGCGACCATGGCCGACCAGGAGGACGTGGTCGCGGGTGACCGGGACATGGGCGGCACGATGCGGCTCGGCCTTTACCCGGCCAACCTGACGCCGGGCACGATCGTCAGCGGCCTGTACGGCGACGCGGCCCAGGTGCAGGAGCGGCACCGGCACCGCTACGAGGTCAACAACGCCTACCGGGAGCGGCTCGAGCGGGCCGGCCTGGTCTTCTCGGGGCTTTCCCCCGACGGCCGGCTGGTGGAGTTCATCGAGCTGCCGCGCGACGTGCACCCGTTTTTCGTCGCCACCCAGGCGCACCCGGAGTTCCTTTCCCGTCCGACCCGCCCGCACCCGCTGTTCTCCGGCCTCATCGCCGCGGCGCTCGCCCGCGCGCGGGCCGGCGAGGCGGGCACCCGCGCGGCGGCGACCGCGTAGCGGGACCTAGGCTTCTGCTCCATGGTCGAGGATCTTCCCCCGGACCGCTGGCCGGTGGCCGGCACCGCGGAGCACTTCAGGAACTGGCTGGTCTCCGTCCGCACCGACAAGGTGGTGATGCCGGACGGCCAGCAGGCCGAGCGGACCGTGATCACCCACATCGGCGCGGTCGCCGTCCTCGCGCTCGACGAGCAGGACCGGGTGCTGATGATCCGCCAGTACCGGCACCCGGTCGCCAGGCAGCTGTGGGAGATCCCCGCCGGGCTGCGCGATGTCAAGGGCGAGGCCCTGGCGGACACCGCGCGGCGCGAACTGCTCGAGGAGACCGGGCACGTGGCCCGCGACTGGCACGTGCTGACCGACTCCTACTCCTCGCCCGGCATCATCACCGAGCGGATGCGGATCTTCCTCGCCCGCGGACTCGAGCCTGCGGAGTCCGACTACCAGCGGGAAGGCGAGGAGAAGTTCCTGCGGACCGCCTGGGTGCCGCTCGCCGAGGCGGTGACGGCGGCGTTCACGGGAAAGCTGCACAACGGCGCGACGGTCCAGGGAATCCTGGCTGCCCACATCGCCGGCACGCGCGGCTACACGGGGCTTCGCGCCGCGGACGCGCCGGAAGACTAGGACCCGGCTGCGCTTTCGTAAGCAGGGGCTTTCGTAAGAAGATAGTCACTTTCTGTTAACCTATCGGGCCTCCCTGGGTACGCTCCGTGCTCGGAGGGGTTTCTTGGGCGTAGCCCCGGCAGCCGCGAGACACAGTGTTGTCGAGACACAGTGTTGTCGAGACACAGTGTTGTCGAGACAGCGGCACCGGAGCGCCGGACGATGGGGGAACTCATGAGGGTTGGCGTCCCTGCCGAGGTCAAGGACAACGAGTTCCGGGTGGCGATAACGCCCGCGGGCGTGCACGAGCTCACCCGGGCCGGGCACGAAGTGTTCATCGAGGCGGGCGCCGGCGCGGGGTCCTCGCTGCCGGACGAGGAGTTCACGGCCGCCGGAGCGGCGATCCTGCCCGCGGCCGGCGCGGTTTGGGAAGCGGCCGACCTGGTGCTCAAGGTCAAGGAGCCGGTGCCAGAGGAATACCACCGGATGCGCGAGGGGCAGGTGCTGTTCACCTACCTGCACCTGGCCGCCTCGCGGGAGTGCACCGAGGCGCTGCTTACGCGGCGCGTCACCGCGATCGCCTACGAGACCGTCCAATTGCCCAACGGGTCGCTGCCGCTGCTCGCGCCGATGTCCAAGGTCGCAGGCCGGATGGCGCCGCAGGTCGGCGCGAGCCACCTGCAGGGAGGCGTGCTGATGGGCGGCGTGTCCGGCGTGTACGCGGCGAAGGTCGTCGTGATCGGAGCGGGCACCTCCGGGCTGAACGCGGTCGCCGTCGCGCTGGGCATGCGGGCCGAGGTGCTGCTGCTTGACCGGAACGTCGCCCGGCTGCGCCAGGCGGACGCGATCTACCAGGGCCACTGCCAGACCGTGGCGGCAAGCGCCTACGAGATCGAGCGCGCGGTCTGGGACGCCGACCTGGTCATCGGCGCGGTGCTGGTGCCCGGCGCGAAGGCGCCGACCCTGGTCAGCAACCAACTCGTCGCGAAGATGAAGCCCGGCTCGGTCCTCGTCGACATCTCGATCGACCAGGGTGGCTGCTTCGAGGACTCACGGCCGACGACGCACGCGGCGCCCACGTACCTCGTTCACGACTCGGTCTTCTACTGCGTGGCGAACATGCCCGGCGCGGTCCCGCACACCTCCACCTACGCCTTGACCAACGTGACCATCCCGTACGCCGTGCAGATAGCCAACCGGGGCTGGCGCGACGCCCTCCGCAACGACGACGCGCTCAGCCTTGGCCTGAACACCCACGACGGCGCCCTCACCTCCGCCCCGGTCGCGGAGACCCACAACCTCCCGCACACCAGCATCGGCGAAGTCCTCGCGTAAAACGCTGCCCCAGGTCGTCTATCTAAATTGACAACATTATCCTGCGCCAGTAACGTTGTCCTTGTAGCCTCTCCATCGAGGTGGAGCTGGAAGTGAACCCGGGATTCCTGCCGGACGACAGGGCCCGGGTTTCGCGTATATAAGCACAAGTTCTTCCGCTAGATCCCAATAATCCGGATAGTCGACTGCGCTTCGATCGCTTCCAGATAAGTGCGATCCCCAGTTCGCTGCTTTACGGTCACCCCGCACAAGGCATCAGGAACCCACAGCATGGCATCATCGCGACCGCCGACGTGCCTCATTCGCAGACCGGGCGAAACCGTCTTACGTGCTCGGAGGGCATCAAGCATGTCACGATCACGATTATCGTTATGGCTACCGCGGGATTCGAACGCGACGTCCCTGATGTCGGCTTGGTCCAGTTCGTGCAGGAGTCGCTCCATGGCATGGCGGCGCCGTCGTTCCGGCCGGTCATCGGGATGGCCGTTCCTGACGACCACGACATGCTCTAGCGGCAGCAGGGCGATGAATTCGGCTATCTGACGCCGCCGCTTGTCACTTTCATCTCGCCAGTGCAGCTTTTGCTGTCCCTTCAGCCGGAGACCTGCAACCTCTTGCCGCACGATGGAGAGGTCCGCCGTGCGGCAAATGGTTGCGGCAAGAATGTAGGCGCGCGCATCCTGGGTTCTGTCTGACATCGACTCGTCAACGAACGCGCAACGCGGGGGATGGCGGCACCTCCGTCCTTTTTTCGTGGGTAGAACTAAATCGCCCACATAATACGGTGCTGATCTGACGTTCATTGGCATGCGGGGACATTGGGTGAAGAATGCCCGACATTGCACGACGAGAATTAGGTCAAACTTGCAAAAGTCGGATATATCCGCGCTAAATCCGCCTCTCGTGCTCGCGCGGCCGACAGTGGCTACGATCGACGGCATGGCGAGCGTGGCGGACGGGATACGTGGATACCTCCAGTACCTCGTCGTGGAGCGGGGAGTCGCCCCTAACACCCTGGCGTCGTACGAACGGGACCTGCGTAGGTACGTCGGTTTTCTCGAAAGCTGCGGCAAGGGCGACATTGCGGACGTAGCTGAACTGGACGTCGCCGAGTTCCGTGCCGCGCTGCGCGACGGGGACGAGGAGCATCCGCCCCTGGCGGTCAGTTCGGTCGGCAGGGCGGTCGTCGCCGTGCGCGGGCTGCACGCGTTCGCCCTGCGGGAGGGCATAGCGGCACAAGACCCGGCGCGTGAGGTCGCGCCGCCCGCGCCCGCCAGGCGGCTGCCGAAGGCCATTCCCCTGGACGCGGTCGAGCGGATACTCGACGCGGCCGGGTCGACCGACGACCCGGACCCGCGCGTGCTGCGCGACCGCGCGCTGCTCGAGTTCCTCTACGGGACCGGCGCGCGGATCTCCGAGGCGACCGGACTCGACGTCGACGACCTCGACCACCTGGCGCGGGACCCGGCCGTCCTGCTTACCGGCAAGGGCGGCAAGCAGCGCTACGTGCCCGTCGGCAGCTACGCGGTCAGGGCGCTCGGCGCCTACCTGGTCAGGGGCCGCCCCGCCCTCGCGGTCAGGGCAGGAAGGAAGCACAGCCCCGCCGTGTTCCTCAACGCGCGCGGGGGCAGGCTCACCAGGCAGGGCGCGTGGGGGATCCTGCGCGACGCCGCCGCCCGTTGCGGTGAAGGCAGTGCCGGTGAAGTCGGGGTCTCGCCGCACACCCTGCGGCACTCCTTCGCCACCCACCTGCTCGACGGCGGCGCGGACATCCGCGTCGTGCAGGAATTGCTCGGACACGCCTCGGTGGCGACCACCCAGGTCTACACTCTGGTCACGGTGGACAAGCTGAGAGAGGTCTACGCCTCCGCGCATCCCCGTGCTTTCGGCTAACACGGTGCTTTCAGACAACCACGGTGCTTTCAGATAACACGGTGCATTCGCTAGCCAACGGCGGGTACGCGCCTGGGTATCGGGAAATCTGCGGGAGTTAACGGCGCGCCTGCTTGCATGTACCGAGCGCAGGGGCCTAGTGTCCCGAACAGTTCGCGACCTCTAGCCCCGGGAGGAATTTACTGGTGGCCGCATCGCGCGTAATAGAGCTTCTGCCGGGAGACATCGGGCCCACGGGCCGACCGCTCCCTGCCTTTCCCGAGCCTAAGCCGCTGACCGAGCACGGTCCGGCGCGGATCGTGGCGGTCTGCAACCAGAAGGGCGGCGTCGGCAAGACGACGACCACTATCAACCTGGGTGCGGCGCTTGCCGAGCAGGGCAGGAAGATGCTGCTCGTCGACTTCGACCCGCAGGGCGCGCTCTCGGTCGGCCTGGGCATCCAGCCGCACGACATCGACTCCACGGTCTACAACCTGCTCATGGAGCGGGGCGTCAAGGCGCGCGACGTCATCTTCGAGACCAGCGTCGAGAACCTGGACCTGCTGCCGTCCAACATCGACTTGTCCGGCGCGGAGGTCCAGCTCGTCCACGAGGTCGGCCGGGAGTACATCCTCGGCGGCGCGCTCAAGGATGTCGTGCCCGAGTACGACTACATCATGATCGACTGCCAGCCGTCCCTCGGCCTGCTCACGATCAACGCCCTCGCCGCCGCGGACAGCGTGCTCATTCCGCTTGAGTGCGAGTACTTCGCGATGCGCGGCGTCGCGCTGCTCATGGAGACCATCGACAAGGTCCAGCAGCGGCTCAACCCGGAGCTGAAGATTGATGGCCTTCTGGGCACGATGTACGATTCGCGTACTTTGCACACCCGGGAAGTCCTCGGCTCCATCGTGAATGGGTTCGGCGACAAGGTCTTTCATACGGTGATCAACCGGACAATCAGGTTCCCGGACGCTAGCGTTGCAGGTGAGCCCATCACGACCTTTGACTCGTCGTCGATGGGGGCTAGTTCATATCGTGAACTCGCCAAGGAGGTACTTGACCGGTGGCGCCAGGCAGGGGACGAACACGCCGGGTAAGCGTTCCCGGGGTTGCTGAGCTATTTCGCTCAAACGTACCCCTACCTGCCACAACGGATGAACGCCAGGCGACCGGCAGGGAAAGACACGACCAGAAGATTACCGTCTACCTGTCCGCCTCGGAACTGCTCGACCTGGAGGCCGCGCGCTTGAAGCTGCGCCGCTTCGGTTTCGTCCTCGACCGGGGACGGCTCGTGCGGGAGGCGATCGCCATCCTGCTCGCCGACCTGGACGCGCGCGGCAAGGACAGCCTGGTGGCGCGCCGCATCCGGTCCGTTCAGGACGGCCAGGACAAGGATGAAGACAAAGGCTTTTCCGAGAGCACGGTACCGTCGTTAACGTGGGCACAACCGCTGGCAGCACGATGAACGGCGACCTCACCGGCGGCGAGGCGGGCGACGCGCCGCGCGGCGCGGGCGCCTTCGAGGTCCACCTCGACGTCTTCGAGGGGCCTTTCGACCTGCTGCTCGGGCTGATCTCCAAGCACAAGCTGGATATCACCGAGGTCGCCTTGTCGCAGGTCACCGACGAGTTCATCGCCTACATCAGGCAGCGCTCCGGCGGCTGGGACCTGGACCAGGTCAGCTACTTCCTGGTCGTCGCGGCGACGCTCCTCGACTTGAAGGCCGCCCGCCTGCTGCCCGCGGGCGAGGTCGAGGACGAGGAGGACCTCGCCCTGCTCGAGGCCCGCGACCTGCTGTTCGCCCGGCTGCTGCAGTACCGCGCCTACAAGGAGGTCGCGGCCGTGTTCGCCGGCCGGATGGCGGCGGCCGGCAGGCGGTTCCCGCGGCGCGTGCCGCTCGAGCCGCGGTTCGCCGAACTGCTGCCCGAGGTGCTGTTCACCATCGGGCCGCAGGAGTTCGCGGCGCTCGCCGCCCGCGCACTCACCCCCAAGGCGCCGCCTACGGTGTCCGTGGACCACATCCACGCGGCGTTCGTCTCGATCAGGGAGCAGGCCGTCCTCATCGCGGGCAGGCTGCGCGCCCTTGGCCGCGCGTCCTTCAGGCAGTTGTCGGGTACCAGCGGCAACTACGAGATCGTGGCGTCGTTCCTCGCCCTGCTCGAGCTGTACCGCGAGGACGTGGTGGCGTTCGAGCAGGTGTCACCGCTCGGCGAGCTGTACGTTACCTGGACGGGGGGCGACCGCGAGGTGAACCTCGCCCCGCCGGGCGCAGGGCCTGGCGGCGCAGGGCCCGACAACACAGGGCCCGACAACACAGGGCCCGACAACACAGGGCCCGCGACGGAAACCGAAGAAGAAGACTACATATGACCAGCGATTTCACGGAGGACCACGGGCTCACGGAGGGCCACGGGCTCACGGAGGACCACGGGGCGCCGGATGCGCCGGACGGCGGCGAAGAAGGCCCCGGCCTGCGCCCCTCGCTCGAGGCGATCCTGCTCGTCGCCGACGAGCCGGTACCCGAGGTCCTCATCGCCCAGGTACTCGAGCGGCCGCGGCACGAGGTCGCCGAGGGCCTCCGCGTACTCGCGCGTGAGTACACGGAGGAAGGCCGCGGCTTTGACCTGCGGGAGATAGCGGGCGGCTGGCGCTTCTATACTCGAGAGGACTGCGCGCCGCTCGTCGAGCGGTTCGTCAGGGACGGGCAGGAGGTCCGGCTTACCCAGGCGGCGCTCGAGACCCTCGCCGTCATCGCCTACCGGCAGCCGGTCAGCAGGGCGAGGGTGTCCGCGGTGCGGGGCGTCAACTGCGACGGCGTGATCAGGACGCTGGTGCTGCGCGGGCTCGTCGAAGACTCGGGGACCGACCACGAGACGGGCGCGATCCTGTACCGCACCACCGGCTACTTCCTTGAGCGGCTCGGCCTGGCGTCCCTGGACGAACTGCCCGACCTGGCGCCGTTCCTGCCGGAGGACATTGAGGACATTGAGGACAATGAACGCACGCGGGCGTAGCGGTCCCCGAGACCCGCACCCAGAGCAAGCGGCACCGGAGGCGGTACAGCTGTCGCCGGAGGCGAGAGCCCGGCTGAGGGCGCTGCGCAGCATGGGGCTTGAGGACGACGACCAGGACTTCGCCGCCGACGAGGGTCAGCGCGACGACCTCACCGACGTCCCGGGCGGGGTCCGGCTGCAGAAGGTGCTCGCGGCGGCCGGCGTGGGCAGCAGGCGGCACTGCGAGGAACTGATCGGCGACGGCCGCGTCCAGGTGGACGGGCAGGTCGTCCGCCGGTTCGGCGCGCGCGTCGACCCGGAGACCCAGATCATCCGCGTCGACGGCAAGCGCATCCCCGCCCGCCAGGACGTCGTCTACCTGGCCTTCAACAAACCGCGCGGTGTACTCACGGCGATGTCTGACGACCGGGGCCGCAAGACGATCGTGGACTTCCTCGGCGATCGCGCCGAGCGGCTGTTCCACGTCGGCCGGCTCGACTACGACACCGAGGGCCTGATGCTGCTCACCAACGACGGCGAGCTCGCGCACCGGCTCGCCCACCCCAGCTACGAGGTCGCCAAGACCTACTGGGCCGAGGTCAACGGCCCGGTGCAGAAAGACCTCGGCCGCCGCTTGCAGGCCGGCGTGGAGCTCGAGGACGGCGTGGCGGTCGCCGACAAGTTCCGCGTCCTCGAGCAGACGGGCGGCCGCGCCATGGTCGAGATCACGCTGCACGAGGGCCGCAAGCACATCGTCCGCCGCATGCTCGCCGAGGTGGGCCACCCGGTGAGCAGGCTGCTGCGCACCACGGTCGGCCCGATCAAGCTCGGCGGCCTCCGCCCGGGCGCGACCAGGGACCTGACCACGAAGGAGATCGGCGAGTTGTACGCCGCCGTCGGCCTCTAGGCCCCGGTGTCTTTTGGACCAGGGTGTCTTTTCGCTGGTCTTGCGGGTGGCACCGCGATCCGCAGTAGCCTTGAGGCTCAAGATCTTTAAGGAGCAGGTAGTGACAGTCCGGGCCATTCGCGGCGCGATCCAGGTCGACGCCGATGACAGGGACGCCATTCTCGAAGGGACCGCCGAACTCGTGACGGCGGTGATGACCCGTAACGACCTCACGCCGGACGACGTGATCAGCGTCCTGTTTACGGTGACTCAGGACCTGACCGCCGAGTTCCCCGCGCTGGCGGCCCGGAAGCTGGGCTTCCACGCCGTGCCACTGATGTGCTCGATCGAGATTCCGGTCAAGCACGCGATGCCGCGCGTCGTCCGCCTCATGGCGCACGTGGATACCGAACGGACCCGCGCGGAGATCCAGCACGTCTACCTCCGCGGCGCGGTCGCGCTCCGCCAGGACATCGCGCAGTAGCCATGCCCAAGCGGGTCCTCGTCCAGGGAACGGGCCTCATCGGGACCTCGGTCGCGCTCGCGCTGCGCGACAAGGGCACCGAGGTGTGGCTCAGCGACGCCGATCCGGCGACCGCCCGGCTTGCCGCCGATCTCGGGGCGGGCACGGTCATCCCCGACCTGCGCGAGGCCAAGGGAATCGCGGACGTTGCGGTTCTCGCGATGCCGCCGGCCGTCATCGGCCGCGCACTCGCTTACGCGCAGGAGTGTGCGGTGGCCGACGCCTACACCGACGTCGCCAGCGTCAAGGTCCTGCCGGCCTCCCAGGCCCGTGCCCTAGGCTGCGACCTGGAGACCTACGTTCCCGGCCATCCGCTGGCCGGCCGCGAACGCCAGGGACCCGCGGCCGCCCAGGCGGACCTGTTCCTCGGCCGCACCTGGGCGCTTTGCCCGCTCCCCGAGAGCTCGGCCGGCGCCGTCGACGCCGTGACCGCGCTCGCCGTCGCGTGCGGGGCCGACCCGCTCGTCACGGACCCGCAGACCCATGACCAGTGGGTCGCGCTCGTCTCGCACGCGCCGCACCTCGTCGCGGTCGCGATGGCCGCGAGGCTCGCGCCGCGGAACGTCTCCGCCGACGCGCTCAAGCTGGCCGGCCAGGGCCTGCGCGACGTCACGCGGATAGCGGCGGGCGACAGCGCCCTGTGGACCCAGATCCTCACCGCCAACGCGGGCCCGGTCGCGGAGGTCGTCGCCGCCGTCGCCGAGGACCTGGCCGCCGCCGCGCGGATGCTCGCCGGCCTTCCCGCGACGACACCCGGCAGTGCCGACGGGACCTCCAGCGTCACGGACCTGCTCGACCGCGGCCGAGTGGGCACCGGCCGCATCCCCGGCAAGCACGGCGGCCAGCCGAGGAACTTCACCGACGTGCAGGTCGTCATCCCCGACCGGCCGGGAGAACTTGCCCGCCTCTTCGAGGCGGCGGGCGCGGCCGGGGTGAACATCGAGGACATCCGCCTCGAGCACTCGCCGGGCCTCCCCGTGGGCGTCGCGGAGCTGTCCGTCCGCCCGGACCAGGCGGGGCTCCTCCTCGACGCCATGGAGGCGGGCGGCTGGCCCGTCCGCCGCTAGGCTCGCCGCCAGGGAAACCCGGTGCGTGAACCTCCGCTGAGTATGCGAAGCTAGAACGCATGACTGAGACCGCGAAGCAGGACGCCACCAAGACACCGGCGGAACCCGCCGCGACGGAGTCCGCCGCGAGCAAGGACGAAGCTGAGCAGGAGACCGCCGCCGAGGCGGCGGAGACCACGCCGGCCGAGGCCGGCGAACACGACAAGGACGACATCGACGAGACCAAGCGGAAGTTCCGCGAGGCGCTCGAGCGCAAGCACGAGGCGCACAACGACGGCCAGGGCAAGGGCGGCCGCGACGGAGGAAAGATCAACGGCGCCCACGGCCCGGCCGCGAGCCGTCGCAACTTCCGCCGTAAGAGCGGCTGACGCTCTATTCCCCGCGGGGGGACGACCCCCTGCACCCCCCGGCACGGAAGGGCAAAGCCCCGAGGTCGCTGTAGCAGGCAGCGCACAGACCGCGCTGCCTTGCGTTGTGGTGCGCCGCCGGTACCAGAGCTTTCGGATTGATTTCGAAAACTTTCGGCTCTTGCCTCTTTGTCATACTTTGCGGGATAAATACGGATACTCCGGGCCGTGCCCACTCGGATTTGCCTCGATAAGCAAGAAATCGCCCATTGACAGGGCTACGGCGAATCTCTACCTTCCGATTTAACATGCGATTTCGCCCGAAATTTTCGGATTTTACCGAAATATTTCGATCGATTGGGAGGGTGAGTAGATGAGACGTCGGACAGTCTTGACGGCAGGGGCGGCCGCCGGCGCGGCAGCGGTGCTCGGCGCTGGTACGACCGCATCGGCGGCGGTTCGTTCAGTGGCGGCGGGCAGTGCCGCCGCGGGTACACCCGCGGCGACGGGACCGCTGCGCGAACTCGCCGCCCCGGTCGGCTTGCGGGTCGGCACCGCGCTGATCCCGCAGGACATCGAGACGCCAACGTACGCGGCGATCGCCAGCAGCCAGTTCTCCGTGGTCACCCCCGGCAACGGGATGAAGTGGCAGATCGTCGAGCCGCAGCCGGGCGTGTACGACTGGTCGCAGGCCGACCAGCTCGTTAGCTTCGCGAAGGCGAACAACCAGCTCGTCCGCGGGCACTGCCTCATCTGGCACAACCAGCTGCCCGACTGGCTGACCACCGGGGTGGCGAACGGCACGATCAGCTCCGCGCAGCTGATGGACCTGGCGCATGAGCACATCACGACCGAGGTCACCCGGTACCGGGGAAAGATCTGGCAGTGGGACGTCTGCAACGAGTTCTTCACGGACGCCGACCCGTCGGGAATCGACCAGACCAACTGGTGGATCGTCAACGCCGGCCCGGACATCATCCCCAACGCGTTCCGGTGGGCGCACGCGGCCGACCCGAACGCCCTGCTGTTCTACAACGACTACAACATCGGCGGTGAGGACGGCACGAACGCCAAGAGCGACGCCGTCTACGCGTACCTGCAGCAGCTGCTCGCCCAGGGGGTGCCGATCCACGGCGTCGGCAACCAGGGCCACCTGGACACCCAGTACGGCTGGAGCCCGCAACTGCTCCGGCAGGACCTGGAGCGGTTCGCCGGCCTCGGGCTGAAGGTCGCGATCACCGAAGCCGACGTCCGCACGTTCGTCAACAACCCGACCGACCAGGTGCCGACGGACAACCTAGCGCAGTTCGCGCAGCCGTTCGAGTACTCGGAGATGCTCAAGGCGGCGCTCGCGGTGCCGCAGTGCATCTCCTTCACCGTCTGGGGATTCACCGACTCGGACTCCTGGGTTCCCGGGACATTCTCCGGCGAGGGCTACGCCGGCCTCTACGACGTGAACCAGCAGCCAAAGGCCGCCTACTACGCGCTGCGGTCCGATCTCGCGCTCGCGGCCTACGGCGCTCCGGAGCGGGTCCGCACCTACCAGCCGCGCGCTTGACCGCGCCCGTCGGGGCCGGCCTCCTCGAGGGAGCCGGCCCGGCGCTCCGGCCGGGAGACGGAGTCGGCGTTCCCTGTACCATTTCTAAGTGAGATCCTCATCGCCCAATGGTTTCGTCGTGGCCGTCGACGGGCCGTCCGGGGCCGGCAAGTCGAGCGCGTCTAGGGGCGTCGCCCGCGCGCTTGGCCTCCGCTACCTCGACACCGGGGCGATGTACCGGGCTCTGACCTGGTGGTTCATGACGGTAGGGACCGACACCGCGGACGCGGCCCTGGTCGCGGCCCGCGCGGCTGAGCCGTCGATCGAGGTCTCCACGGAACCGGATGACCCGTGGACCCGCGTCAACGGCCGCGACGTCTCCGCGGAAATCCGCACCAAGGAAGTCTCCGCCGAGGTGAGCACCGTAGCCCGGGTGCCCGCCGTCCGGGAGCACCTGATCGCACAGCAGCGCGCGATCATCGCGGCGGCGGAACCCGGTGTGGTGGCCGAAGGCCGTGACATCGGCACGGTCGTCGCGCCCGCGGCGCAGCTCAAGGTCTTCCTGACCGCCGACCCTGGTGCGCGCGCCCGGCGGCGGGCCGCCGAGGTGAGCGCCGACGCGGTAGAGACGGAGGCCGCACAGGCCCGCCGCGACCGCCTCGACGCGGCACAGTCGGAGAAGGCCGCTGACGCGCTGCTCATCGACGCGACCGACCTGACCCTGGACGAGGTCATCGAGAAGATCACCCGCCTTGCCCGAGAACGGGCCGCGGGTCTTCTTGTCCCCGAGGGCTCCTGGGCCTGGGCGGGGGATAAAAGCAGCTAATGGGGGAGAATCACGTGACCGATATCGACCAAGGCGATGACGGCTGGGTAGACATCGGCGACGACATCGACGTCGCCGCGCACGACGACGCGGCATCCGGGGCCGACGGGAGCGCCGGGCTCGGCCCCGCCGGCCAGCCGGTGCTCGCCGTGGTCGGCCGCCCGAACGTCGGCAAGTCCACCTTGGTGAACCGCATCCTCGGCTCCCGCCAGGCGGTCGTGCAGGACGTGCCGGGCGTGACCAGGGACCGGGTCGCCTACGACGCCAACTGGCGCGGCAGGCAGTTCACCCTGGTGGACACCGGCGGCTGGGTGGCGAAGGCCCAGGGCCTCACCGCCCAGGTTGCCGAGCAGGCGGAGATCGCGGTCGGCCTCGCGGACGCGGTCCTGTTCGTGGTGGACGCCCGGGTCGGCGCGACCGACGAGGACGAGGCGGTCGCCCGCGTGCTCCGCCGGGCGGGCAAGCCGGTCGTGCTCGTCGCCAACAAGGTGGACGACGCCAAGAGCGAAGCCGACGCCCAGACGCTCTGGTCACTCGGGCTCGGCGAGCCTGTCATGGTCTCGGCCATGCACGGCCGCGGCAGCGGCGACCTGCTCGACCTGGCCCTTGACGCGCTGCCCGAGGCGCCGCCCGAGGGACAGGCCACGGGCGGGCCGCGGCGCGTCGCGCTGATCGGACGGCCCAACGTCGGCAAGTCGTCACTGCTCAACAAGCTGGCGGGCGAGCAGCGCGCGGTCGTCGACTCGGTTGCGGGCACGACCCGCGACCCGGTGGACGAGCTCATCGAACTCGGCGGCACGACCTGGCGGTTCGTGGACACGGCCGGCATCAGGCGCCGGTTCAGGGAGAGCCAGGGCGCGGACTACTACGCGACGCTGCGCACCCAGTCGGCGCTCGACCGGGCCGAGGTCGCGGTCGTCCTCCTCGACGCGAACGAGCCGCTTACCGAGCAGGACCTGCGCATCTTGTCCATGGTGACCGAGGCGGGGCGAGCGCTGGTCATCGCGTACAACAAGTGGGACCTGACCGACCAGGAGCGCCGGGACTTCCTCCAGGACGAGATCGAGCGCCAGCTCTACTTCGTTCGCTGGGCGCCGCGGGTGAACATCTCCGCCGCGACGGGCCGGCACGTGGAGCGTCTGGTCCCGGCGATCGAGCAGGCCCTGGCCAGCTGGGAGCAGCGGATCTCCACGGGCCAGCTGAACTCCTGGCTGAACGCCCTGGTGGCCGCCACCCCGCCGCCGATGCGCGGCGGCAAGCAGCCGAGGGTGCTGTTCGCCACGCAGGCGGGCGTCAAGCCACCGCACTTCGTGCTGTTCACGACCGGCTTCCTCGAGGAGACCTACCGCCGCTTCATCGAGCGCCGGCTCCGCGAGGACTTCGGCTTCGAGGGCACCCCGGTCAAGCTGACGATGCGGCTGCGCGAGAAGCGGGGGAAGAACGCCTCCCGCTCCTCGGCCCGCCGGTAACGGCGGTAAGCGCTCAGTCGGGGGCGGGCCCGGCCCCCGGGGCAGGCCCGCTAGGCCTCGTCGCGGTCAGCGGCCAGGTGAAACCAGACCGTGGTGCCGGCCGGGTCGCGCAGGTAACCCCACTGCGCGGCGAGCTGCTGCACCAGGTACAGGCCGTGGCCGTCGGCGGCGAACAGGTCGCCCTTAACGACGGGGGTCCCCGCGGACCCGTCGTCGATCACCTCGATCAGCACGCCGTCGGGCACGTCGATCATGACGACCGTGACCGATCCGTCGTGCGTACCGGAGTCGGTGTGCAGGATCGCGTTCGTGACCAGCTCAGAAGTCAGTAAAGTCGCCGCGTCCGAGTCGATCCGCTGTCCTTTGCCCGTGGCGGCCAGGGTCCGCGTGATGAAGGCACGGGCCCCTGATACCTCCTCCGCCCGGCCGGGGATCGTCACCGAGCCGAGGATCGCGGCCCGGTGCCTGGCCTCCAGCGTGGGGATCGTCCCCGCAGCGGGGCGACTCTTCAGGGGGGTGTCCATCTGCGCATGCCTCCCGATATAGCGCATTCGGAACTTTCCGTACCGTCCTACCGCGCGAAAGTTGACCCGTTACTCCATAAAGCCATATTTCCGACAAGAGCTGTATGTCCGATTTATGACGCTTGCCGGTAATGCTGCACGGTGGCCATTGAATCCGCCCGTCGGCCGTCGTGACCTCTCCGATCATGACGTGCAAGCGCACCGCGCGCAAGTGCGTAAGGCAAATTTTGCAGATGAAATCGCGGATGGGATTTCACTTCGCGTGCTTTCGCTGTATCGTTCTACTTGTCACCCCGCGTCGGTCATGGGATATATGCTGCGCGCCTAATGAGCGTGCTCAGAAGAATGACGACGTCTCCGGAAGGAGGTGGATCCGCGATGACGACCGGCCCGACCGTCCGTAGGCGGCGCCTCGGCACCGAGCTGCGCAAACTTCGCGAATCCAACGGGTACAAGCTTGAAGAAGTGGCCGCGCAACTCGGCGTCGCGCCATCGACCCTATCGCGTATCGAGACCGGCAAGGCGCCAACTAAGTCGGCCTACCTGAATCAGATGCTGGAGATGTACGGGGTCGTCGAGCCGGGACAGCGCCAGGTCCTCGTCGACATGGCGCGGGAGGGCCACCGCAAGGGGTGGTGGGCCGCTTACGACGACGTTCTCCCCAGCGGCTTTGACATCTTCGTCGGTCTCGAGGCCGAGACGGCCGCGGTCCGCGGCTATGAGATCTCGGTCGTGCACGGGCTGCTGCAGACGCCCGACTACGCCAGGGCCGTGCTGGGCGAGATGTTCCCGAGGCACGCGACCGAGCAGATCGACCGCCTCGTGGACCTGCGGATCGAACGCCAGCGACGGCTTGAAGAGGACCCGCCGATCGACCTGTGGGCGATACTCGACGAGGCGGTCATCCGGCGCCCGGTCGGCGGCAACCAGGTGATGCGCGGCCAGCTCGAGCACCTGCTCGACATGGCCGCCAAGCCGGGGGTGACCCTGCAGGTCCTGCCGTTCGCCTGCGGCGCGCACGCCGGGCACGGCGGCCCGTTCTCGATTCTCGAGTTCCCGAACCGGACCGACTCCGAGGTCGCCTACGTGGAGTCTGTCGCCGGCTTCCTCTACCTCGAAAAGGATAGGGAAGTCCGCACCCGGGTAGAGGCGTTCGACCGGCTGCGCGCCGCGGCGCTCTCCCCGTCCGCGTCCGTCGACCTGATCGGACAAGTGGCAAACGAGCTTTAGTGGGGCCGCGGCGGCTGGGGTGGTCGCCTCGGTGGGTCCAACAAAAAGGGGAACACAAGGAGGAACCGATGGAATCGAACCTGGGCGAACTGCACTGGTTCAAGAGCAGTGCCAGCGCCGCTGGCAACTGCGTCGAGGTAGCTCACCTGGCAGGCGGAGGCGTCGCGGTCCGTGACTCAAAGGACCGCGCTAGGGCGCCGCACGTCTACACCCGCTCCGAGTGGGAGGCCTTCCTGGTCGGCGCTAAGAACGGAGAATTCGACCTGCCCCTCGCCTAGCGAGCTGCCAGCCTCCCCGCGGGCTGCAGCTGGCCTGGGCGGGCGGGTTCCGCCCCCGCACTCGTGCGGGCCAGGGGGGAGAGAAGGACGGTGGGTCACCGCGTGACGCGGGGGCCCACCGTTCTTCGTGTCCCGGGTGAGACTAGCCGTGATCCGCGCGAGATACCGGGCCGGACGTCGCGGCTCAATCCTCTTCCGCGGCCTCCAGCTGCGCGATGATCTCGTCGAGGATGCGCGGGGTGTCCTGTGGCTCGTACGCGACGATGGAGAGGCGCTCCATGGCGAGCAGGTAACGGTCCACGTCGACCTGCTTGTCCAGGTAGAGCGCGCTGGTCAGGTTCTCGACGTAGACGACGTCCGGCAGGTCGCGCTCGGCGAACCGCAGGATGCTGAACCCGGTGGGCACCGCGTGCCCGCCCGCGCCGTACGGGATGACCTGGAGGGTAAGCGACGGGCTCGCGCAGGTCCGCTTCAGGTAGCGGAGCTGTTCGAGCTGGATGGCGGTTCCGGCGACCGGGCGGCGCAGCACCGCCTCGTCGAGAATGATCCAGAGCTTCAGCTTGCCCTCGCGGAAGCGGCGCTGCCGTTCCTTGCGCAGCACGACGAGCCGCTCCGCCTGGTCGATCGGGTGGTCGCCGAGCGAGATGACGGCGGTCGCGTACTCCTCGGTCTGCAGCAGCCCGGGGACGAACTGCGCCTCGTAGACGCGGATCGACCGCGCCGCCTCTTCCATGCCGACGTAGGCCTGGAACCAGTCGGGCAGGATGTCGTTGTAGCGGTGCCACCAGCCCGGCTTGTTGGACTGCTCGGCGAGGGTGAGCAGCTGCTCGCGCTCGCGCGCTTCCACCCCGTACAGCGTCAGGAGGTCCAGGACGTCGATCTCGCGGATCGCGTTCCGGCCGAGCTCGATCCGGCTGATCTTCGACTCCGACGCCCGGATCTTGTTCGCCGCCTGCCGTGCGGTGATGCCCCTGGCCTCGCGGAGCCGGCGCAGATGCGACCCCAGCAGGATGCGCAGGACGGTAGGCCCGTCCGAAGAGTCAGGCACGCCGCCGACCTCCTCGTCCTTCCCGATGCCGGGCAACGTGGTGAAACGGTGCACCGCGACTCTTACGCGGCTGATATAGCGTGGTACCGCGCAATTGCGTTGGCCGGGGTCGCCGTCGCGCAGCGACCCAATGATATCGCATATGGGATTCCATGTCGGCTATCCGACCCCCCAACATTACCGGTTAATGTCGAGCATGGCACCCCCGGCCGGTGTCTCCCGCGGGTGACACCCGAGTGCCCCTCCCCTCCCGTTGTGCATGCACAGCCAGGCATTCTGTGCATGCACAAGACGTGCGATCCGCATGTGGCCGGACGGGACCCCGGGCCCCGCGCCGCCCGCCGCGGTGCCGTGCGGCGGCACGGAAGGGGGAAAGGACCGCCCGGCGCAATTGCGTCGCGAATACCGCCAATTCACCGCCGCGTTCCGATTGCCGCGGAATTTTTCTGCTAACTGGTTTTATGACTCAATGCGGGCAGACCGCATATCCGCAGTCCGGGCGCTGCGTCGGCGTCCGGGTCCGGCCCGTGGAAACGGGCTTCCGTATGATCGCCCTATGCGCTATCGAACCCTGGGCGAGTCCGGCCTCCTCGTGTCCGTGGTCGGCCTTGGCTGCAACAACTTCGGCGGGCGCCTGGACGTGGCGCGGACCCGCGCGGTGGTCGACGCCGCGATCGACGAGGGCATCACGCTCCTCGACACGGCCGAGACCTACGGCGGCGACGGCGCCTCGGAACTCGCTCTCGGCGAGGCGCTGCGCGGCCGCAGGGACCGGGTCGTGCTCGCGACCAAGTTCGGCAACCAGAACTCCGACATGGGCTACGGTCCCGCGGCCGGCGCCAAGGGCAGCCGCAGCTACATCAAGATCGCGGTCGAGAAGTCGCTGACCCGGCTGAAGACCGACTACATCGACCTGTACCAGCTGCACACGCCCGACCCGGTCACGCCGGTCGACGAGACGCTCGCCGCCCTCGACGACCTGGTTACCGAGGGAAAGGTCCGCTACCTGGGCCACTCGAACCTGGCGGGTTGGCAGGTCGCGGACGCGGCGCACGCCGCGGCGGGCAGCGGCCGCACGCCGTTCATCTCCGCACAGAACCACTGGTCGCTCCTTGAGCGCGGCGCGGAGCGGGAGGTCGTGCCTGCCGCCCGCCACTTCGGCGTCGGCGTGCTGCCGTTCTTCCCGCTCGCGAACGGGCTGCTCACCGGCAAGGTCCGCAGGGGGCAGGGAATCCCCGCGAACTCAAGGCTCGCCGAGCCGCGCCGGGCCGGGTACGTCACCGACGTCAAGCTCGACAAGGTGGAGGCGCTCATCGCCTGGGGCCAGGAGCAGGGCGTGTCGATCCTGGAGATCGCGATCGGCGGCCTCGCCGCGCAGCCGGGCTGCTCTTCGGTCATCGCGGGCGCGACCTCCCCCGAGCAGGTCAAGGCCAACGTGGCCGCGGGGGAGTGGGTGCCGGCGCCGGAGCACCTGGCGGCGATCGACGAGATCGTCCCGCCGCCGGGCCGCTGACCGCGTCGCTGCGAGCAATCTCACAGCGCTCCACGGGGCGCGGGAATGGGTCGTTCCCGGATCATTGACATCGGACATGACCATTTACCGCGTAGTCGCCCTGCTCGCCGCCGGCATCGGCGGCGGGATCGCCGGCACCATGGCCAGCGTCGCGAGCGTCGTCTCCTACCCGGCGCTGCTCGCGCTCGGCCTGCCGCCACTGGCCGCCAACGTCACCAACACGATGTCGCTCGTTTTCTGCGTTCCAGGCGCGGTGCTCGGGGCCAGGCCGGAGCTTGCCGGGCAGCGGCGCCGCGTCCTGCGGTTCGGCGCGGTCATGGCGGCGGGCGGCGCGCTCGGTGCCACGGTCCTGCTGCTCGCACCACCCGGCGCGTTCGCGCTCGCGGTCCCCGTGCTCATCTGCTCGGCCGCCGTGCTGGTGCTGCTGCAGCCGAAGCTCCGCGCGCTTGCGCCACGGGAGGGCGCCGAGCAGTCACGGCGGCGGCTCGCCGTGATGTTCTGCGTCGCGGCCTACCTGGGCTACTTCGGCGCGGCGGGCGGCGTGCTCCTGCTCGCCGCGCTCGCCGCCACCCTCAGCGAGTCGCTGATCCGGGTTAACGCGATCAAGAACGTGATCTCGGGCGCGGCGAACCTCGTCGCCGCGGGGGTGTTCGCCCTGTACGCGCCGGTGGAGTGGGCGTTCGTGCCGCCGCTCGCGGCCGGCTTCCTCATCGGCGGCTACGCCGGCCAGCGGCTGGCCCGCCACCTCCCGGCGGCCGTGCTGCGGGTTGTCGTGGCGCTCGCGGGCCTGGCGCTCGCGGTCAAGCTTGGGATCAGCGCCTACCGCTGAGCGGCCGGCGACGGGCGGCAATTCGCCGGGTCCGCCGAATCATGTTTGACAAAAATATGACCACAATCAATTGCCATTGCGCTATCGTTTTGTATCAGCCAGCGCAAGGGTCAGCTGGCAGTAAATTCGGGGGCCGGCGCACTCCTGTACCGCGCGGCGCGAAAGCCGCGTTCGCCGCAGGCGGCGCGGGTAGTCAGTTATTTCCGCACGGGCCCTTTCGCGCTCCGTGCGTTCGCCGCGGCATCGGCGGGAGCGATGTCACATGAGTATCCTCGTTATCCTCGGAATCATTGTCATCATCGGTTATTACTTTTCACTCAAGGCTCACCCGTATACGAAGTGCCGGGTGTGCAACGGGCGCGGCAGGCATTTCGGCACCACTTACACGTACGCTTACCGCCGGTGCCGCAAGTGCGGTGGGTCCGGGCGGAAGGACCGGCTCGGCGTCCGCCTGTTCGTCAACCGGAACGGGAACGGGGGA
>Ga0102924_1000972_pt1 | contig 34066 bp, 41 predicted proteins | sample PaiPotPPM11metaG_FD_80116 | JGI IMG/M metagenome (GOLD analysis project Ga0102924, IMG submission 80116) | Iron sulfur acid spring bacterial and archeal communities from Banff, Canada, to study Microbial Dark Matter (Phase II) - Paint Pots PPM... ...
TATACGGCACCCCCCTGGTTACCCAGTCCCGATGGTCGCTTTCAGAAGCCACTTGGGAACTCTGAATCCGGTTCACTTCCCTTTTGCTTTCTGTTTGCTTAGCAATGCGCGGCGGGCCACCCACAACCCGGCCAGAGAGCCAAGCGCCCCTGGACCCCAGTTTGAGAACGATCCCGCTCACAACCTTGCCCCGACCAATTTCCAGGTTCAGTGTGGAACCCGCAGGACCCGAAAAACGCGCATAGGTCGGGCCAGGGGAGCCAGTCCCCGTCTTGTAACCGTAGATGGTGTTCCGGCCCGGCGTGACAAAACCAAGAAAGAACTGGCCCTTCTCGTCCGTTACCGTACAGGGCACTCTTCCGCTCATCGGAAGATCGACGGGCTCCGCGCACACCCTTGCCTCAGAAACCGGCTTTCCCCCCATGTTTATTACCCGTCCCTCGATTCCCGCAAACCCCGGCATTGGGACGTGTCGCTGCTTTGTTCCAGCCGCGAGGCCTGCTACGAACAGCGCCCATGTGGCGAGTGACCATCTGATTTTTCCTATTCGCAGCATAGACACGCCCCCTCATTGGCCGTAAATGTTTGTTCCAGCCGCGATTGCACGCGCAGACTTCGGAAGGCCCGGGTTATTCGCTTTTGGCGGGATGCAAACGGATGATCACCACTCTGGTTTCACCAGGGGAAAGGCGCAAAGGCTCAGCGCCAGCCTGAGTTCCTTCCTTGCCGTAGTACCAGGTGGTGTAGCCGTGGGCCCAGACCCGCATCCTGAACGGTTTGGTGGATGGGACCAATAGATTAAACCTCCCGCCTCGGCGAAGGGATGTGCCCATGTAGTCCTGCGAGCTGCGTGCCTCATAGAAGGTCACCCCACCCCGCTCGATTGGCTGACCCGTCCGGGCGTCCACCACCCTGGCAACCAACCTCCCTGCCTTCGGCCCGACCCGAATGATCACCCCTCTGACAACTTTCCCTTCGTGCACATTCACCTCAGGGTAGGGGACAGCGGAGTCGTAAAATGTCGCGTTCGCATCCGGATAGTATTCCTTCTCGTCCACTGCGCATATCCGATTCAAGCCTGGTTCGACGGTGTCCAGGAAGAAACTTCCCGTCGCATCGGTGTGCACCTCGTGCCGCAAGCCAGCACTAGGCTTATCAGGGCGAAAGGCATATACGGTTGCGTCCGAAATGGGTTGGCCCCTCTCGTCAAATACGCGCCCTTCAACCGCCCCATAACCCCGGGAGGCCTGAGCTGCAGAGGACTGTGCCGGGGCGGAAAGCTGAAGGACGAGCCCTAAAAATAGCGAGATACTCGCGGTGATGATCATGAGCCGGTAGCGCAGAGTTTGAGTATATCAAACTCTGCGGGTTTTGTTTGGGAACCGGGGAAAAGCCGCAGACTTCCGGGAAAACGGAAGTCTGCGCTACCGGCTCAGTTTCTTCGCTGTAGCGGCGTCTGTGACCGCCGAACTTGTACCCTCAACGGTTTCCGGCGCTCCCTGTCAGGGCAAGCTCCGAGCGCCGCTACAGCAAACTGTGTCATTACCGGTAATCTGGCACAGCAAGCCATGCCACGGCCCTCCATCCCAATTTTTTGACAAGCCCGCCCGGTTTCTCTAAACTAAAGGTTAGGCGACCCGGCCCGGGTACTGCACCATTCAACCCGCCGGATCTACAAATTTCGAGAGTTTGAAGCACAAAAGTCCGCGCTGCCAGAATCCCAATAACGCGCAACGGAACGGGGAAGAAGCCACAAGCCGGTAAGCCATGTCTGGACGGCAACGGCCCCATCCATCAATTTATCGAAAGACGAGAGGACATTTGAGCCATGCCATTACTCATCAAGGAACGACTCTTCACCCCGGGCCCCACGCCGCTGCTGATGGAAGCGCAGCTTCGCGGCGCCACGCGCAGCATCCATCACCGCACCGACGAATTCCGGGAGATCATGCGGCAAACGGTGGATCACTTGAAGTATTACTTTAATACTCAGAACGACGTGGTGATATTCGCCTCGTCGGGAAGCGGCGCGATGGAAGGAGCTGTTTCCAATTTGCTTTCGCCTGGCGACCGCATGTTGGTGGGCACCGCGGGCAAATTCGGCGAGCGATGGCTGGCGATTGCGCAGGCTTACGGAGTGGAAGCCGTGAAGGTGGAGTCGCCTTACGGGCATCCGGTGAACATCGAAGGCTTGAAAGAACAGCTTGAAAAGCATGGACCCTTTCGCGCTGTCTTCGTTCAGGCGACCGAGACCTCGACGGGCGTAAGCCATGACGTGAAGACGCTCGCCGCCGCCGTCAAGTCCTACCCCGAAACCTGTCTGGTGGTGGACGCCATCACCGGGCTGGGCACCACGGATTTGCGCCCGGATGAATGGGGATTGGACGTTGTGATTGGCGGCTCGCAAAAGGCAACGATGATCCCGCCCGGATTGGCCTTTGCGGCGGTGAGTGAAAAGGCGTGGAAGCTGATCGAAAAGTCCAAGCTGCCACATTTCTATTTCGATTACGCCAAAGAGCGAAAGAACCTGGTGAAGGGCGAAGCCAGTTACACGCCGGCCACCTCGCTGGTTGTGAGCTTGCACGCCGCGCTCGAATACATCAAGAATTTGGGACGCGAGAACCTGATTGCCAACGCCGCGCTGTTGGCGGAGGCGACGCGAGCCGCCGCGCAACGCGTGGGATTGAAGCTGTTCGCCACGGGCAACTACGCCAACGCTGTCACCGCCATCCGCGCCCCGGAGGGCATGGATTCCGGCGACATCATCAAAGAGGTGCGCAAGAACTTCGGCGCCATCCTCTCCAACGGCCAGGGAACCATGAAAGGCCAGATTTTCCGGCTGGCGCATCTGGGCTATTACGATATCTCCGACTTGTTCTCTGTGATTGCCGCGCTTGAGATTGCGCTTCACCGCAAAGGACAGAAAGTGGAGCTGGGTTCCGGCGTGCGGGCCGTGCAAGAGGTTTATTTACGGCACACGGCGGAGAAAACGGCTGCGATCAAGGTGTAGGAACGGCCAAGCTGCTGTCGCGGGGGGCCGGCGCTCACAGAGCGCCGCTACAGCGTCGGCGACGCGACGGCGCCACAGTTTTCATCCCGGACAATTCCAAACGAAAGAGCAAACTAAAAATGAAGATTCTGGTTACCGATGATGTTTCCGAAAGCACATTGAAGGTCCTGCATGACGAGCCCTCATTCCAAGTGGTTTATCTTCCTGAAAAGGGCAAGAAGCTGGATCCCAAGCCGGAAATCAAAGACGCCGAGGCATTGATCGTGCGCAGCGCCACCAAGGTAACCGCCGACTTGCTGGAGCACGCCGCGCGTCTGCGCGTGATTGGCCGGGCCGGCGTGGGCGTGGACAACGTGGACCTGGAGGCCGCAACGCGCAAGGGCATTGTGGTGATGAACACGCCGGGCGGCAACGCTACGAGCGTTGCGGAACAAACTTTGGCCTTTATGCTGGCGCTGGCGCGGCGTATTCCGGAAGCGGATGATTCGGTGAAACAGGGAAAGTGGGAGAAGAAGAAATTCCTGGGCATGGAGTTGCGCGGAAAGACGCTGGGGTTGATCGGGCTGGGGAGAATTGGGTTGGAAGTGGCGCGCCTGGCCCAGGCATTCCAGATGAAGACGCTGGGTTACGATCCTTTTGTTCCGGCCCGTCTGGCCCAGGAACAGAATGTGCAAGTTTTGCCACTCGGAGACCTGCTGCGGTCGAGCGATTTTGTGAGCCTCCACTGCTCCTTGACGCCGGAAACCCAGCATCTGCTGAACGCCCACACGCTGGGAATGGCCAAGCCCGGCTTGCGCATTGTCAACTGCGCGCGGGGCGAGCTGATCAACGAAAAGGATCTGCTGGCGGCGATTGAATCCGGGCAGGTGTCGGGCGCGGGCCTGGATGTGTTTGAAGTGGAGCCACCCAAAGATTCGGCGCTGGTCCGCCATCCGCAGGTGATCGTGACGCCGCACATCGCGGGTTCCACGGAAGAGGCGCAGGAGATTGTAGGCATCCGCATTGCCGAGCAGGTGCGGGACTATTTGCTGCAGGGCATGGTGCGGAATGCGGTGAACATGCCGGCCGTTCCACCCGAGGAATACAAGCGGCTTCAACCGTACATCCAACTCGGGGAAAGACTGGGATCGTTTCTGGGACAGGTAGCGAGCGGCGGCATGGAGCATATCCGCGTGAGCTACGATGGGGGGCTCGCCGAACTTAATACCCATTTGGTGAAGAACGCGGTGCTGGTGGGCATCCTGAATCAAGTGCTGTCGGCCGAGGAACAGGCCAACCTGATCAATGCCGCAACGCTGGCTCATGAGCGCCGGATTGAAGTGACGGAGCAGCGCAGCACGCGGCGCGCCGCATTCTCCAATTCGCTAGGTATCGCGCTGAAAACGGCCGCAGAGACCGTTTCCGTGTTGGGCATGGTGGGTTTAAAGAATATGCCACGCCTATTGGGATTAAACGATATCGATATTGAGGCTCCGCTGCACGGAACACTGCTCTACATCCAGAATCAGGATGTCCCAGGGGTCATCGGCGCGGTGGGCACCGTTCTGGGCAACCACTCCATCAACATCGCCAGCTTTGCGCTGGGCCGCAACCCGGAATTGCATGAGGCCATTGGCCTCATTAATGTGGATAACGCCATCCCTGCTCCGGTGCTTGCGGAAATCAAATCTGTGTCCGCAGTGCGCCAGGCGCGTGTGGTGAAAATGGGGTGAAAGCCTGGGTTTTCAAGGTCAATACGCGGCGGGGCTGGGAGTTCAAGCAATACTTTGCGTCGCGCCGCCGGCGCCCATTCCCGATTGGCGACCGAGGCTGGATCCGCAGCGCCCGCAGCTTGCGCCTGATCCGCAACGAGGTCAAGCGCGGCGACCTGTTCCTGTGTTATGAGGCGGACCGTAGGCTGATGGTCGGCGTGACGCGAGCCGCCTCCGATGGCCGCGACACCGGCACGGGACCCCTCCTCTATTTCTGCCCGCCACACCAAGCCCTCCTGCTGGAACATCCTCTCACCCGCCATCCTGACCTTGACCATGTGTTGGCATTCACGCCCCAACGCGGGCGCGGGACCGTGGGAGAAATTGCACGAGACGAACTGGCGCGAATCCGGCGGATCGCCCTGAGGATGAATCCCCAGCAAAACGCGGCGCTGGCTCGGCTGTTTACTGGGAACTTTTAGCCAGCAGAACTCGGGTGATGACATCCAGAGGCCGGCGCTAAGGCTTACAGCGCCGGCTCCTGGCGAACCGGAACACACCCGGCAGGATTCCCCGCCATCACGGCGCTAAGAAGAGAGGGCGGCGCCGCCTGCACGCCCGGTTCAGTAAGATGGAGATTGGTCACTTGGCGTGGACATAGCTGAGAGCTGCATGACATTCATTGATCGCTTGGTTGGTAAGCTTCAGCGCGTTGACGCGGTGGCCGCCAAAATCCCTAGCCGCCTTTTGGAGGTGGTTCCTGGCCACCGTCAACTCGTTCACAGCATCATGCATGGCCGGATAGCCCCTCGCGGGCTTCCTCCTCCCTTTCGACATAGGCGGGGCGGGTGGAATGCGCTCCACATGCTTGGTCGTCGCATAGTCGATTGCTGCATGGCACTCCCGAATTGCCTGGTCTGTGAGTTGCTCGGCTTTCACCCGGTGCCCGCCGTAAACCGTTGCCGCGCTGTTCAGACGATACCTCGCTGAATTCAATGAACGGAGCGCTGCCATAATTTCGGAATGAGCTTGTGCTGCTGCAGGAGCCGCCGGAAGTGGCAATGGTCCAGCCGCTCCGCTGGCTGAAAGAGCGAGCAACGCGCATAGAGCTGTCGTGCTGAATCCCATCCTGAAATCCTTCATGGTAGAACCTCCCATCGAATAATTTGGTTTCGCAACGATAGTGTCTCAAGCCTCGCTGAAGTGTCCTTTCGCCACGCAAGTCTCCATCGGTCCAAAATTTAACCGGACAGAACAGGTCGGCCAACACCTTTCCTTATCTTAACAGCTTTCAGAGACGAGGACCCGGCCAAAGGTAGTGGGTCCGTGGGGCTTCGCTTGGATTATTCACGATTTTGATGGCGAAACCGCACCGCATGGTAAGGCCAGCAGAACTCAAGTTCGCGCCGCAAAAGGCCGATTCTTCTCCGAAAGGCAAAGGATTCTGAGTCCTGCTTGACTCTAAGCCGGGTTATTTATATTGTAGTCATTGTCATCAAGGTGACGATCTTCGGTTAAGAGGCAATTCCGGCATGGACCTGCCGGATGGGAGGAAACTCATGCACCGTCTACTATGGATATCAACGGTTCTTTTTCTCCTGGGGATAGGAGCAAAAGGCCAGGCTGCGGACGCTGCAGCCAAAGGCCGGGGGGTGGTAGTGCCTGCCGTGACTGCATCACGGGTACGATGCTCCGGTTTCATCAGCGATCGAATTCCCGCCAATATCGAAGTGTTTGATGGGTCAGACAACGATTTGTTTGAAGTCTTCCAGCAGTTCACTCCCGGTCAATACGTGTATCTTCGCAGCCGCCACGGCGCGGTGATGAAGGTAGGAGATCGATACACACTCCTCAGAAGAGATATTGCTCCCGTGGGCCAGGTGGCTTGGATGTCAGACTATCTTCAGGATCAGATCGAGCCCCCCCAGTCCTGGTATTTCATGCAACGCTACAAAGTCCGCTCTCTCGGCGAGCCCTACGCCAATACCGGCGCGGTTCGGGTGGTATCCGTTACACCGGAGGGAGCGGTTGCGAAGATCAGCGACGTTTGCGGGACCGTCAATATTGGAGATATTGCCGTGCCCTACCAACCGGTTTCCGTTCCCGCTTTCCATCCCGATCCAAACTTCCACCGCTTTGCTGAACCCAACGGCAAACTGGAAGGGAATATCGTCGCCGCGTACAACGCCACCAATTACCTCTCCTTGGGCGACATCTGCTACCTGGACATGGGCGTGAACAAGGCCGTCCATGTGGGCCAAGTGTATGGCGCTTATGCGAAGTTCCGGGACAACATCGTGGAAGGATGGGAGGGCATTCTTCCGAGGCCCAAAACGCCGCGCGAGTATCTGGGTGAAGTTTTGATTCTCTCCGTGCAGCAAAAATCGTCGGTGGGGCTGGTTGTGAGGGTCATCAGAGAAATTGCGGTTGGCGACGGGGTTGAACTCGAGTGATCCCCGGCGCAAGGACCTTCACGAAACAACGGGGTGCTCACGAACCGTCCTGCGGTACGGTCCCCGATTCTTGGATGAACGGGCCGCCGCCCGGCAGGAGTTTGAAACCGGCAGAAAGCACCGGCGGCATAACGGTGATGAAATTTCAAAAGTAGACCCAAAGCCTTACCGGCATCCGATCCGCTGAATCGTTCAAGCAATTTTTCGATAAAAAGCAGCCTCAACTGAACCGGCAAGTCACATCTCCTCTACCCGTAATTCGGCTAACCCATTTCATCATTTGACCGAGGCGCCGCGAGGACAAATTCGGCCGCTGCGCCTCGAGCCTCCGCGAACACTTGGGCGGTAAATGCCTGAACACGGGCGCCGTGACACCACGCATCCCGTGGTAAACCCGCTTTCAGACAAGTCTCATTCAGAAATCGCTCCCGGTCCCATCCCCATTCTTTTGGAACCTGCGGCAGAAGCAATCCCCGCCGGATTCCCATAGAAATCAGAAGCCCGTGGCGACCTACCTCAACCTCTTCCGGGCGCACCTCTTGCACCGGAGAAAGCACGGAGATTTCAATGCGAAGTCCCGCCAGCTCCTCTGGAGTGACGGGGCTGAAACGTGGGTCGTGAGCTGCCGCATCCACGGTACAATCCGCCACCGTCTGGAAAAGCGGCTGGGTGGTTATTATACGGCCTATGCAGCCGCGAAGACCCCCGTTACATTGGCGCAGCGTTACGAAGGCTCCGGACGTAGCTTGGACGGAAAGCGAAGGGTTCTCAAGCGCCGGGACAGGCTGCCCTCGCACGCTCGCTTCGAGAACGCGACGGGAAAGTTGAAGCAGGAGCTTGCGGTCCGCCTCAGTGAGCGGCAACGTCCTTTGCCTCCTCAGCGCGGCGTTCACCACCTCGAATCACAACAACGCGCGGGGCCGGGATACGTCTCTGGGTGTCCAGCTTTCGCCAAAAGAGCCAGAAATACTGGGCTGCCGAGGCCAAAGCGAAGCAAACCACCAGGAAGAGCAATATGTCTCCAGAAATGCTGAGGGCCGGGAAACGCGGTTCCAGGGCAATTGTAGCAATCGCCATAACCTGGAACACCATTTTGGTTTTGCCCAGTTCGGAGGCGGACAAGGTGATGCCCTCCGAAGAAGCGATGCTCCTCAGCCCCGAAACAGCGAACTCACGGCCGATGATAATCACTACGATCCAGGCGGAGACCAAGTGCAATTCCACCAAGGAAATAAAAGCTGAGGAGATCAGGAGTTTGTCCGCGATCGGATCCAGCAGGATGCCGAGCTTTGTCACCTGGGACCGCCGGCGAGCCAGATAGCCGTCCAGGAAGTCAGTGCCTGCGGCCGCAAGAAAAACCGCCACAGCCCAAAGATCCAGATTCTGTCCCTTGGTGAGAAGCAAGACCACCAACAGAGGCACAAAAAATATTCGAAGAACGGTCAGGTAAAGAGGAAGGCTCATGCGACTTCGTTCGGGACCCCCGCCAAATAGCCGGAACCCTATTTGCTCGCGGACAGAAGAATATTAGTTGGTATGTGGGCGTCCGAAGGCAACTATAGCGAAGGGTATTGCTTCTGTCAACGCATGTGGTAAAAATCCGACATTACTCGGGCCCAATCAGAGAACTTTGGACCTCAACGGCGGACCAGCGATCACGTTTTTGTGTCCGGGGTGCGACGCGCCTTCTATAAATGGAAGGTCCGCTTCTTGGCGGGTCCCCCAGGCTGGATAATTCATAATCTTGCCGTCGAGACCCCCGGTGAAGCGAACAAATAATCCAGGCCAAGCCAGCGCGGCAACTGCCAAGAGCACGAAATACGCCCAGAAAGAGTGCGAAATACGTAGGCGTCTGAGGCTAGGCTCCGCGCATAGGACTGCCCCAGGATTGTGCAAAACTCGACTTCCATTTCAAATTCACTTAACATCCGGATAGATACCTTACAAGGCCATTCACTGGTTGATATTTGTCACATGTTGTAGAAAATAAAAGCCTTAGGCTAGTTACTGAGTAATGAACGATGGCGTGGTTACACTTTTTGCTACCTCTGGGTCCCACCACTTTGAATTTTTTTCCACAATATTTTCCACAGTCTCTGGAGGTCTAAAAATGCTGGACTTCGATCACCTGTCGCGAGCCCAGGGCAGACGCCATGTGGCTAGAGAAAAAGCGGTCGCGGCAGGAGACACTGAGCCGGGCACGAACCACCAAATTCCCTTCCTCAAAACGGGTGGAGAGGACTGTACCCAAGCGGTAGAGGGCAGCTAGAGCTTCACCATCCGCAATTGGCAGCCTGAACTCAGCTTCCACCAGCGGATCATCCGTTGTCAACCCTTGATCGATCAACGCTAAGAGCAACTCCATCCCCTCTCCGGTTTTGGCGGAAACCGCTACATCCCAGAGCTGGGCAGATCCACGAACCTCAAGTTGATCAACCAAATCGATCTTGTTCCACACTCTCCGGCGCGGTGTCTGGGCAAGCCCCAGTGCCTCGAGTTGGCTTTCGACTGCTGCAGTCTGTTGTTCCCGCAGCGGGTGAGAAGCATCGATAACGTGGAGCAGAAGGTCAGCCGTTTGCAACTCTTCCAAAGTTGCCCTGAAGGCAGTAACCAGGTGAGGCGGGAGATTACGAATGAATCCGACGGTATCCGAGAGCAGGGAGGTGCGGCGCGACTCAAGTGATATCAATCGTACCGTTGGATCCAATGTCGCAAACATCCTCGATGATGCGACCGCTTCTGCCCCGGTCAGCCTGTTAAATAGCGTGGATTTTCCAGCATTGGTATAGCCGACGAGCGCTACCATCAAGAAGTTTTGTTCCTTACGATGCGCACGATGCAGGGCGCGCTGAGAGCGAACCCCCTCCAGGGCCTGACGGAGAGTTTGGACGCGGGCCCGGATACGGCGCCGGTCAAATTCCAGTTGTTGCTCTCCAGGACCACGCGTGCCGATGCCGCCGCCCAAGCGGGACAACGAGGTTCCCCGCCCGGCGAGCCGGGGAAGGAGGTAAGTCAATTGCGCCAGCTCCACTTGCAGTTTTCCTTCCCTCGTCCGTGCGCGGCGCGCAAAAATGTCAAGGATCAGTTGGGTGCGGTCAATAACCTTGAGCCCAACGATTTGTTCGAGGTTACGCAACTGTGTGGGAGTCAGGTCGTGGTCGAAGAGAACGGTAGAAGCGCCGGCATCCTGAGCTTTCGATCGCAATTCCAAGGCCTTTCCACGTCCAATCAACGTAGCAGGGTCCGGACCGGCCGTGCGCTGGTGGATAGAACCCGCTGGCTCTGCCCCTGCACTGGAGGCAAGTTCACAGATCTCCTGGAAGGCGTCAGATTCATCGAGGCAGCCACGCCCCGTAGCGGAGGACTTTGACCCACGGTTTTGCGACCAGCCCACCAGGAGAACTTTTTCCCGGCCCTCAGGATTTCGAATCGTGGCCCTCCGGTTCCGCAACAGACGCGGGAGGATTTCCCATCCGGGGTGCAATGATTGTGGAGATGGCGTGCTTAAAAATCAATTGTTCCTGATGGTTGCTTTCCAGAATCAGGCAGAACTTATCGAAGCTCCGGATGCGGCCAGAGAGCTTCACACCGCTCATCAAATAAATGGTAATGGGCGTTTTATCCTTGCGGACGACGTTCAAGAAAGCATCCTGGATGTTCTGTGAAGTCTTTTCTGTGTGCTCTCTCTTGCTGTTGGGGGGTACATTCATGAGTTTTCCCTTTCAAGAAAGTGCATGGCGTGGCCTGGGAGTCGCTTGCCAGGTCCCAGTTCAGCCAATCCGGACAGAAGACTCCCGACATAGTCCAATACTTGCCGGATGGTTTCTTCCTGGTCCCCAAAGCCACGAAACCAGCAAACCCCGGCCTCCTTGCGGAACCAGGTCATTTGCCTCTTGGCGTAATGACGCGTCGCTTCCTGCACGTCCCGGATTGCTTTGTTAAGCGTTTCCTCGCCGCGCACCAGGGCCACAGTCTGGCGGTACCCCAGGGCCTCAAAAGGCGGGGGAAGCGGACCGTCCCGGTCTTCGAGTTGTAAAAGTGCCGCGCGCGTTTCCTCGATCAGGCCTTCCGCGAAGATCCGCTCCACCCGCCGGTTAATTCGGCCGTAAAGCTGTGAGCGGACCGGATCGAGACCGATCTTGACAAACGCAAAACCGGGAATCCCCTTACGGCCCTTCGATTGAAGCTGGGAGATTGCCTCACCTGCAATCCAGCAGACCTCAATGGCTCGAATTATTTTCTGCGTATCACGCGGATGAATACGCTGGGCAGCAGGGGGATCCAGGCGTTGGAGCATCTTGTGCAGAAAATTTCGGCTGTGGCGCGCTGTGATTTTGCGAAGCCTTTCTCGCAATTCCTCGGACCGCCCGGGCCCGTCAAATAATCCGTCGGTCAGCGACCGGAGGTACAATCCCGTCCCACCGGCAAGCACCGGCAGTTTCCGCCGGGCTCGAATCGATTCGAGAACTTCTTGGGCGCGCCGCCGGAATTCTCCCGCGGTCAGGATTTCGCCCGCGGAGGCGATTCCAAGCAGATAATGAGGGATTCCTTTTTGCTCTTCCTCCCGCAGTTTCCCCGATCCTATGTCAAAACCCCGATACAGTTGCACGGAATCGTAGTTCACAACCTCGCCGCCAAACCTACCCGCAATGGCCAAGGATAGGGCTGATTTTCCAGACGCCGTGGGGCCAACGATGGCAATTGCCGGATAATCCGGTTCTGCTGTTTTTATTGGTGGCAACGAATCAGACGGACCAGCAGAAAGCATAGAATCAGTGCGAGAAGCAGGAAGGACCCCAAGAGTTGATTGCGAGAAAACATGGAATTGACCGGACATGGAGCAATTGAGCGACGGAAAAGCTGTCGTAAGTTTGATCATTGTCTTCCGGCCCAACCCGGTCGCCCCCAACCTCTCGTCAGCTTAGTAACCAACTCCCTTGGCTGCTCCGGAAGCGCCCCTTCGCTGCTCGTGGCGCCTTTTGGAAAGAGGCCGGACGATTAAAGGAAAAGTCGCTTTATTAACATCGTCACACTGCCTTGCCGGAGGATCCACCCCCGGCCTCTCCCTTTCGCCAGCCACCGTATATATCCCGGACTTGCATTCGTCGCCAAGCGGGTTGAGGACAACCCTTTGTGCCAGACTTCCCTTCCCCCTCCTTCGACTTATCTGAAATGAATGAATTCCCAATCGACGGGGTCCGCTTTCTTATAAACTGCTTGACACGTTTAGACCGGCGGAGATTCACTCCCCCCAGGTTTCCGCTCTCTAAAACATTTAGAATAACACAACTCATGCCTTCTACGGCGTCTGGATCGAAGGAGACAACCCCCAGTCCGCAAACTATCCGAGGCTCACCCAACTTAGCCCCTTGAAGTCTGGTATGCAAGTGGTTTGCCTTCGCCTCCGAAGATAGCTCGTTGTTGTCAATCTGGAATTTGTTGTTTGGATCAAAATAGTGGCGAATGGCTAGTAATATTCCGGTTGACTTGTGTGATGCCCCTATAGCGATTGGTGTTCCATCGGTATCCGGAAGACCGCCATGTTGCAAAAGGGCTAGCGTTAGGTAGTGACTCAGTTTGGCGATTCTTTATCAGTTTGTTGCTTTACCGGCATTCCCGCGGGCACCGGCTGGAATTGGCGTATCGCCTTGTGGCGAGCTGATTCCGCATGGGACGCGATGCTGGACCGAAGAGTTTGACCTGGGACCTTCATACTGCGTATGCCTCACGCAAACCGGCCTTCAGGAACGCGAGGTCCCTCTCCGCCGCGGCGAGAGTGTTCGCCTCGCGCTCGGACCGTGTCCTTCCAGGGATTTCGTATTCCAGGTGGAGGGAGACAGGCCCGTGATACCCCGCGTGCGCGAGCGCCTTGAAATAGTATTTCCAGTCCACCATCCCCTGGCCGAGGGGACAGTTGATTGTCTTCCAACGCCCACCCGTCTTTCCCCAGTAGCAATCCTTGATGGCGATCATCTTGAGTCTCGACATAGCCAGGTTCGTTGCGCTCTTCCAGCCGCCTGCTCCACCTTCGGCTGTGGCGTGCCGGATGTCAAAATAGTAGCCGGCCCATTTGGGATCCAACGCCTCAATGATGGGCGCGAAGTCCCAGACGGGCCCGCCCACCAATCCCTCATGGTTGTGGTAACCGCACTGAACATCGTGGCTCCGGGCAAGATCAGCCAGGCCACGAAATTCTACGCCGGCCCGCGCGATCTCCTTCCGGACGTCGACGTACCGGTAAGAGTAATATCCTGGTTTGAAGTAGGGAATACGCAACTCACCCGCGGCGCGGAGGATAGGCTCGGCAGTCGAGTCCGAGGCGGAAATAAGCCAGGTGGTAATCATCGGAACTTCGAGGCCCTCTTCACGGATGGCAGCCACGGCCTTGGGAAGATCCTCTTTTGCCCGTCCTGGGAGAACGTGGCCGGCCGTTCGTACCGTAAGGTCTACCCCTGCGAAACCTGCGCCCTTCGTGGCGCGCGCAAGTTCGTTCCAATTCATCTCAGGCAAATGCTTCGAGAAAAGACAAAGCGTCCCTCGAAAGGTCCCGGCTGACTCGGCCGGTTTGGTCATGGCCGCCATCGTCGCGCCGGCAGTTGCAGATAGGAACTCACGCCGTTTCATGGCTACATCCATCGGGAGAATCATGAAAAACCCAGCCGGCTAAGGCAATCCAAAGCTTATGATATTCGGTCCAGCAGCGAGCGCGACAAACTGCTTTCCATTGACCCTATAGGTCATGGGTGAGGCTTTCATGCGCTCGTTGGTTGAGAAGTGCCATAACGGCTTGCCGTTGGTCTCAGCGGCTGCAACAAAATCACCGGAAGGGTTTCCGTAGAAGATAAGCCCTCCGGCCGTCGCCATCAGACCAGCCCACTGTTTGCCCTCAGCAGACCCAACTTGCGGAGCTTCCCAAACGATCTTCCCGGTTTCGATGTCGAGGGCGCGCAGGTATTTTTTTGAAGGCTCAATGGGTGGAGGGCTTTTCACCCAGTGGCCCGGCGCCACTTCGAAACCGCAGCCCTCGCGGGCCATGACGTAATAAAAATGCGTGACCGGACTAAAGGCAGTTGCCATCCAGTTCGTTGCGCTCGACGGGCAACTGATCTCGCCTTCCGGAGGCGCAATGTATCCCGGCAGAAGCTCCGGCCGGCCGTCAGGCCCGATTCCACTCGCCCAGGTCAACCTATTCACGAATTTCTTTCCAAGCAGCAAGTGGCCATTCGTGCGGTCGAAAACATAGAAGAAACCATTTCGGTCCGCATGCAAAAGGAGTTTTCGCTTCTGACCCCGATAGCGCGTATCAACCAGTACCGGGGGTTCAGTGGCATCCCAATCGCGAAGATCATGTGGCGTGAACTGGTAATACCATTTCAACTTTCCGGTGGCAGGATTCAATGCCAGAATGCAATCGGTGTAAAGGTTATCGCCGGGTCTGTTTCGGCCGTCGCCATCGGGAAAAGGATTGCCGGTGGGCCAGTAAAGGGTGTCGGTCTCAGGATCGTACGCTCCGGTCAGCCAGGTCGAGCCTCCTCCCATCGCCAGCGATTTTCCACCCCATGTGCCGGCGCCGGGTCCTCCCTTTTGGGGGACTGTCCACGTCCGCCAAAGCCGTGCGCCGGTGGAGGCATCATATGCGCTGATGAATCCGCGAATTCCCTCATCAGCGCCCGAAACGCCGGTGATCACCATATTTTTTACGATCAAGGGCGCCGAGGTCGAGCCGTAGTGCATCTTTTCATCAGGCATCACCTCTTCCCACGCCAGGCGGCCCGTGATGCGGTTCAATGCAATCAGGTGTGCATTGTCGGTCACCATGAAGAGATTCTGGCCGAGAATCGCGACGCCACGATTTGTTCCCAGGGCGGCGTCTCCGGCGAGTCCGGGCGTAGCGGGTCGCGAATACTCCCAGATCCGGCACCCGGTAAACGCATCCAGCGCGAAAGCCTGATTCGGGCCGGTTACGTACATGATACCGCCGTCTACAACGGGCGTTACCTCCAGTCCGAAGTGGGAAATAGAGAAAATCCACTTGGCGACGAGTCTGTTTACATTCGCCGTGTCGATTTGCTTCAGTTTGCTGTAGCGGTTACCGCTCAGGTTTCCGTTGTAAGTCGGCCAGTCGCCCGGTTTAGGATTCAAGATTTGAGGGAAGTCGATTCCGGCGCCTCGCTGCGGTCCCAGGATGACAGTCGCTCCAGGTTTCACCCCCGTCAGCCCACTGAGGTAGGCGATCAGGTCCCGGAGTTCGCCGGAGCTGCCCCCCACGGGCTGCATGAGAGAACGATGGTCCTCCCGAATTGCTGTAATCTGTTTTCCATGAAACAGGTGAAACTGTCCCTGAAGATCCTGCAACGCAATATCAAAACTACTCCGATTTCTAGCGAACCCGCGAACGGTCTGGCCGTCCTGCAACTGGACAGTAACAAGGTCGTAGCCCGGGGCAATGTTCTGGCTGGGGTGGAGAAGGGCGTCACGAATCTCATCAACGGTCATTTCCCGCCCAATATCCGACAGGTCGGGGCCAATGGGTGATCCCACACCATCAACCATATGACAAGATCCACACCGTCCTTTGCCAAGGAAAAACCGTTGTCCAACTTTGCGGTTGCCCGGAAGGGCGGCTGCGGCTGCAGGGGAATTGAGAGAGTGGATGAATGCCGCCAAGGTGTCGAGTTCATGGGCAGGCAGATCGAATGCGGGCATCCCCGAGTCTGGAATTCCCCGGTGAATCAGATCGCGGACCTGATGGATGGAGCGCCTACGAAGCCAGCGGTTCCCGGCAAGCGGCGGCCCTTTGTCAGCTCCTTGGGCGTTATCTCCATGACAAGCGGCGCAGTGCAGGGAATAGTCCTTTTTGCCATCCACCAGGATCGAGGAAAAATCGGGGCGCATCTGACTCCAACAGGGAGCGGCACATAACAGCACGACTGCGACTGCAGTGAACAAGTTCCAGGTACGGGACAACGGGCCGCCAAATATGCTCCAGCGCTCCTGCCACCCGCCCGCAGCCTTGGGTGTTTGGCGCTGGTGTCGTGCCCTTTCCCAAAACCAGAAGTATCTCAAACGGCTACCCTCCGATTGGCTAGCTTGAATTATTCACGAACTTCCCCTGGGGACCGTCAGGGCACGGTTAAAACCGTGCCCTGACGGTCTTTGAATAAATTTTCGTGAATAATCCGGGCTCGATCTTCGCTCGCAGCTCCCTTTTGGCTGAACCAATTAAATCAACATGCTAGGCGCCCCAAGCCTTTGTGTCAAGCATCATCCTTATACTTTGCAACCGATTCGAAAGGGGCTATACCTTTTTGGAGAAACTGAGAAGCTACTTGAACTCTCCGAATGATAACGGGATGAGAACCTCCCATTGAGAATGATCTCATAGGGCAGACTCGCGTAACGCCACCGGTTGCAAATGGAGGCTGGATCGCCCTCGCTTACAACAGCAGGTATCAAAGCCCCCAAAGGTGTCGAGACATGTATTACAATGGGCAATCCAGGCGGTTCAACCAATGCAATGGGTTGTTTTAGGCCCGGTTCGAAGGCTCTGCTGATTACGGCGATAAAATCTTATAAAAAGACTTAAGGAGCTCGCATGCCCTCTTTTTCTCTCCCATTCCGGTTCGGCGCCGAAGTTTATGCCTGGTTTATGAAGGGAGATGGCCGCGCCCATGCGAACCAATTGAACCACATGATCCAGGTCGTGGCTCACGCGGGTTTTCGCGGTATTGAGCCGATCCATTTCTGGATGGGAGACCTTGCCGATCCGGGCCGCCTGGCCGCGGCTTTAGACTCCCAGGGGATTGAGCTCGCGGGTATTTCTTTGGTGCAGGAGTGGAATCACGACGCGGAGACTGCCCAAGAGCGAAAGGAGGCTGACGCTACGATGGACCTTGTCACACGATTTCCGGGAGCAGTGCTGGGCGTCGTACAGAAGCCAACCAGCCGGATCGACCTCGAAGAGCGCCGGAGGCGATTGGTGCGCAATCTCAACTGTGTGGGACGGCGCGCGGCAGAGCGTGGCATAACCTGCAGCGTCCATCCCAACTCGCCTCTTTCCTCGATTGCGCGGACTCGGGAGGACTATGAAGTTTTGCTTGCCGGAATTGATCGCACCGTGATCGGATGGACGCCCGATGTCGGTCATATCATCAACGGCGGGATGGATCCTCTGAGTGTCATGAAACAGTATGCCGAACTGATCAACCACGTTCATTACAAGGATTGGAACGGTGATCCGGAGTTTTGCCTGATGGGCGAGGGGAAGGTTGACTTCGGAGGGATCACACGCTGGTTGCGCGATCGCGGGTACTCGGGATGGATTATCTGCGAAGATGAAGGCCCTGAAGCCGTCGACAATCCCGACGGGGTCACTTCACGGGATGGAGAATGGATTCAAACGAAACTTTTGCCACAGTTGTAGCTGAGGACCTCACATGCCCTATGTCGAGACGAATGGAATTCGGATGTATTATGAGGAGTTCGGGACCGGTGATCCGTTGATCCTGATCATGGGTATCACCGCGCGTGGGAGTCTTTGGGAAAAGCATATAGCCTGTTGGCAAAATGATTTTCGCTGTATTGCCCCCGACAATCGCGGCGCCGGCTCAACTGACAAGCCGGAAGGCCCTTATACCAGCGCCCTCATGGCTGACGACTATGCGGGCTTCATGGAAGCGATAGGAATCCCGCAGGCAAGGGTGGTTGGTTGCTCCATGTGAAGCATTATCGCCCAACAACTTGCGCTGCGGCATCCGGAACGAGTCCGGAGCATGGTGTTGATGTGCCCTTGGGCGAGATGTGACCGGTACGCGCGTGACACTTTCCAGCATTTTGCCGATTGCAAAGCGCGGCTTCAGCCCGAGGAATTCATGAGGTTTGTCCAACTGCTGATTTACGCAAAGCCCTCTTGGGATGATACACCGGTTCATCACGAGCTAGTAAACGCTCGCCGGGAAGCCGCGATTGACCCTGATCCACAGCCGCTCCACGGGCTTGAAGCACAGGCAGCCGCGTGCGTGGAGCACGACACTCTCGATTCACTCTCCAACATTCGGTGTCCGTGCCTCGTGATCGGCGGGCGCGAGGACATCTTCACACGAGTGTGGATGGCGGAGGAAATCTACTCCCGAATCCCCGGCTGCGAGATGCATCTTTATGAGAAGGCTGGACACGCTTTCCATTGGGAGTGTCTCGATGATTTCAATCCCCGAGTCCTCAAATGGCTGCTGGACCATTAGCCGTTCGCAGGAGTCAGCCAATGTGGAGATTTATCCTCCGCCCCAAAAAACCAATCCGGGCCTTCACTTCAGTGGGCCAGATCTGAGGGCTTCATGCCCTTGGTATAATCCCGCGAGAGAAATGAGTGCGGGTGATATTCTCCGACCAGACGGACGTCCGCCCGCTTCGGTACCTTGAGCCCGACGCCCCAATAGACAGCATTAACCAGTAGCCGGCGGAGCGCTTTGTTCTCAAAATCGTCCGCTGAGCCCATGGTGGTTGCAAAAACGCGAGCCGTCTTGCCTTGGGTCCCCGTGAAAGCATTTGTCCAGGCAACGGGAATCATGGGGTCATTCAGATTGCCCTGGACCGGCGGGTCATTGGGATGCATTCCGGAAAGCACTTCACCGAGAAGCAATGGATGGGCTTTGCGGGGGAGCATCTGTATGGCGTAAACGTCGGTGGGCGCCCAGATCTCACCACTCTTGATCCCTCGCAGAATCGGGTTGTGCTCTTCCCCCTTCGCGATCATGGCTCGAGTGCTTTGCTTGCCGTGATGGGCATGATGGGCCACCCAGGTTGTCCCAAACACCCGGCGGCCAAACCCGCCTTCCCATCCGTCAACCTTGCTGTTCCATGAATACCGTGTATAGGTTTTGCTTGTCTTCAGCGCGAAAGCATGTGTTGCCGTACGAATGCCAATAATCGGACGTCCTGACTCGATGTAATCAACCAGACACTTCATCTGGCCGTCAGGCAAATCCCGGAAGCGCGTAAAAATTATTAAGAGATCCGCGCTCCGCAGTGCTTCCAAGCCCGGAATGTTGCGCGTTGCATGTGGGTCGATCGTGCCATCCTTGGGGTCGATCGAAAATAAAACGATGCAGGTGAATCCATGCCGCTCGGCCAGGATCTTGCCCAGTTGCGGAAACTCCTCCTCCGAGTGATATTCATCGTCCCCCGCAACCAAAACGATCTGTTTGCCCACACCCGGCCCTTTCTCGCCTTTGTAGACAACCCCGGCGCCTTTCAGGGGCGCACTATATAGGATCGAACCGATTACGAGCAGGCCCCACAAGTGGTCCACATGAAAGAATCTTCGAAATCTCATTTTTGATTTTTCCCTGTCCGCGCATTGAAAGGGCGCTATTTTTGACCGGCCCTCACCAAATTATTGGTTCAACCACTTTGCCCGATGATCCTACGTATGGAGACCATCATTTGTCAAGACCTGTTTCAAGGCGGCCCCAGATTCGCGGTCTGCCACGAAGGGGCGAAAGGATTCATAGCGAGTGGGACGGCGCCGCGAGGCCTCGGAAGGGGCTCCCGGTCCCCAAGCGGTCCAACCGTTGCGCCGGGGAACCTTGCTCAAGATGATGGGTAGCCTGGTGTGGCTTCGTTGAAATTAATTAAGCTTCCATGGTCAGAACTACCCGGAACTCCGCCTTCCCGCTGATCATTCGCTCGTAGGCTTGGTTCGCTTCCGTCAAAGGAAACTTTTCAATCATCGGCCGGACACCGGTCAACACTGCAAAATTGAGCGTATCTTCCGAGTCCGCTGATGTTCCGGACGGCCAACCCTGAATGCTCCTCCGTCCGGATATCAACTGGACCGGCGACGCTTCAATCGGATCGATGCTTGCCCCCAGCACAATCATTTTGCCGCCGTGTCCCAAGCCATTGAACAATGCCGTCATGGCTTTGGCGCTGGGCGCCGTGGCCAGGATGACTTGCGCTCCGCCCATCCTTTGCAGTTCCTCGACGGCATTCGAAGCCTCGCTATCGATATAATGCCGGGCGCCAAGCTTCTTCGCCATGGGAGCATTCGCGGATCCCCGGCCGACGGCCACCACGTTGTATCCGAGCTTGCAAGCGAACTGGATTCCGAGATGCCCAAGACCCCCCACTCCCTGAATGGCCACCAAATCTCCTGCCATCGCGCCACTGTGGCGCAGCGCATTGAACGTCGTGATGCCGGCGCACAGCAGTGGAGCAGCCTCCTCCGATGAAATGCCATCAGGCATCAATGCCAAACCTACGGCGGGCGTTACCACGTACTCTTCATAGCCGCCATCGTAGCTGATACCCGGCACCTGGAGATCTGCGCAAAGCACATAATCGCCTCGCCGGCAGGCTGGGCAATGGCCGCAATGCCCGCCATGCCAACCCACACCGACCTGCTGACCCGTCTTCCAACCCTGAACAGCAGAGCCTATCTCATCGAGGATGCCCGTAATTTCATGACCCGGGACGCGCGGGTATCGAATGCCGGGCCACAGATTTTCCTTCGTGAACATGTCGCTGTGGCAGATTCCACAGGCCAGCACTCGAACGCGTACTTGGCCTGGACCCGGCTGCGGAATGTCGCATTCAACCAGTTCAAAGGGTGAACCCGGTTTGATCACCTTGGCGGCTCTCATTTTCGCCATTTCGAGACTCCTTCCGAAGAAATGAGGGGTAATTCCATCGCTAGAAACACAAAGTGAATCTACGGTCGTGGTACATTTTCGCCGCTACAGCAAACTGAACCACGTTCGTATCTACAGTTTTGCCTCTCCAGAAACTTGAGGCGCAAGCAATCTAATTTCGGCGCCCAGAGAAAGCGCCCAAGGCCGCGTCCACAGCACTGTCCATTATAGCCCCAGCCTTTGCGGGATCTCTAAGCCTGAACGTGGCATACGCCAGCGCCCGGTCCGAGGTGCTTTCGGTGGCTTGGGTCACCTGCTCGCGGAGCGGCGAAAACCCCTATAGACCCCATTGACCTCATTGATTTGACCAGCTTGCCGCAAAACCGTCACCTGGCCCAGGAGTTGAGCCCCCGACAGTATATTCCGCCAGTGAGGACAGCGATGCTACAGCGCTAAAACAAGCCCCAACCAAACCTAAGATTTCCACAGGGGTGTCCGATTACTCCTTTGTTTTCTATAAAATACTTAGCTTTGGTCATAGCTTTTTCCTCGAGGCTTCCTTTGTTTTCAATAAGTTTTAGGTTTGGTAATGAAAGGAATCCCTTAGTGCTCCGATTCGATCTTTCTGGCGCGATCCCAGGGACCCGGTTTTCCCGGTTTCCGGGCATTGGGTACCCGTGGCATTGGGTCGCCGAGCTTCAAGCGACGCCGGGCTTAAAGGTTTTGAACTCATAGGAATACTCCCTTGCAAAGGAATTTGGAGTAGCTCATAAGGACCAACGGACATGCCCGCCAAAAAAGCAGGGCGCTACGAGGGGTATTAAAATTCCAACATAAATGCGGATACTCGTCAATGAGGAAGGTGACGCTATGGTTTGCTGTTGCACGCCTCGGAGCTTGCCCTGATAGGGAGCCGCGAAAGACGCCGGTCGCAGACCGGCGCTACAGTCTTGGAGCGGGAATCCGCCATCTCGATACCGGCTTGGGGGCCGTCATTCCCGCGCAGGCGGGAATCCAGTACCATGACGAGTCCATACGCTCGTGTCACAGGGCTAGATTCCCAAGCCCTGTGGTAGTTCCTTTGTTCTGGTTGCCTTCGTAAACCCGAAGCCGGTTCGATGCCTGGGGCATCTTCGAAGTGTTTTGTTGAGGTAATGGACCTCGAAAAACTCCATCCCTCGCCTCGATACTCTGCTTGCATGCATCAAGCAGCGGTCCCGTTTTGGGCGTTTTACCATTCCTGGTCGACGGATGGCGCGCTAATCTTTGGTCTAGCCCGCCGCCGCTTTGAGGCGCGCTCTGATTTGCGGCAAGGTTTTGCGCAGTTCAGTCCCGGCCTCGGTCGAAAGCCGCTCCGTCAAAACAGAAACCGCGGTGAGAATGGCCACATCCGTCAATTGGATGAGCTGGTCCGGCGGCGGGTCAGGGAGTGTAAGCAGGATTTTCACCCAGTCCGCGAGAACGCCCCACAATGGTGAATTTTGATCGATTGGCATGTTGAATCTCCTTTCTTTTCGAATTGTCTCTTACTTTAAGGCCGGCACAATCGGCTGGTGGAGATCACCCACGGCCCTTGCGCCCTTGGGCGCGGATTTTTGAAACACGCGGACCCGCATCGCCTGCACCAGCCACCGGTGTAAGTGGAAAAGCCCCAGACATTCAGGAAAACAGATCCGCGCTCATTGCTTACGGTCTTAGAGGTCTTCCGCCTTTCGTGCTACACGGAAATTCTCCGCCTGCGTGAATCGCAGACGCAGAGAGCAGCGGCACGCGTCACCCAGGCTGACAGAATTCATGATCTGCCCGCCGGTTCAAGGCGAGCGTCCGGCCCGATCCGCTTTAGGTGTTCGTGTTTCTCAAAACGCCACGAAACGCGGTGTGCGGAAAGAAATACAGCCGCTAAAGCCTCCCTCGTCCCAACACTGAAAGCAGGTGGTGCCTCCCTCATCTGAACGACAAAATAGTTGGGGCAGGACTTTCCCGCTCTCTGTTGCAAGCTTCAGGGTGAGAACGTAGCTGTCCTTCATTTTGCCAAGCGAAGTTTCGGCAGTAAATCCTGGCATGCTCATTTATAATCTCCTTTCATTTGAAATTCTCGGAACCAAATCTCGTAATTGCGGGTGTCCATGGTCAATGCGTCTTTTATTGACCGTGACCCTTTCCCGCAACCAGGAACCCACAGTCGCGAAAGCATCAACCGTGGGCACCCCCTTTTCAAGGCCGCCGACATACAAGAAGGCGATGTCGGCGCCACCCGCAGGGCACGTTTTTCGAAGTCTGTGGCATTTGTGCTTGTAGGCTGGGAAAAACCGCGGACCTTAAACGGCAGGCCGGCGCTACCAGACTACATAAGGACGCGCCCTTTGTAGATGCAGTTTCCCCACTCATCACAGCACCAGTTTCCGTGGCAGATAGGAGATTGCTGCGGAACGACTCCCGTCTGCGGCGCGCCATGAGGTTGGACGCCCGCGCCCTGGTAAAGCTCGGCGGAAGTATACATAGAAACTTCAGCAGTAAATCCTGGTATGCTCATTTTATGTTTCTCCTTTCGTTGATTCTCACCGTTCATAGTACGGCGACATCTTGGTGACGGGGAACGGAAACTCCTCGGTCACGTCGACGCGCATGAAGAACTTCCCGACGCAGCACCGGAGTCCGCAGACCCAAAGGGTCGCGCCAGCCCGCGAGATTGGCGAAGACACACCACCAGTTTGTCGCGTTCCAGGCCCACAGGAAACGCCATCATGGCAGGACCCAGTCAAACTCTGCAGCCCGGGGCTCGCAGGCGACGCTCGTCGAACGAACCTGAAACCGCTGTACCGCCCTATTGGAGAACAATTGGGACTTGCATCGGGCAATTACAGTTTCCGAAACGATCACAGATGCAAATCGGCCGCAAGTCGCCTTCGAAAAAAGGGCTTAAGGGAACCCTTAATCGGACCTGTTGGGGAACAATCTCTTTCCCCGCCGACCGCCGCGCGGCCGTCATTGCCTGATAAGGTCCACTCGCCCTGTACAAGGAAGCTTCAGCCGTGAATTCCGGTAAACGCACTTTAATTACCTCCTCTTAGTTTAGGTCTTTGCACTGTTCGCGGTCACCTATCGTAATACGGCGACATCTTGGTGACCAGGAACGGGAACTCCTCGGTCAGGTCGACACGCACACGTTTGGAGATGCTCCCAACGGACGCCGACATAAGAAGCGATGTCGGCGCCACCCGCAGCGGCGGCCAACACAGAAGATCGCAGAGCTACTGCTCTGCGCCAACCGGCGACATAAGAACAATGTGGGCGCCACCCGCGGGCGCTAAGCTTGACATGTCCCCTGGCAGCCCTCTGGGCAGCAGGGCGGTGGCGGACAGTCTACGCAGGTCTTCCCCGGAGGCGTGCAAACGCATTTGCCGCCAACAAGGCAGTAACGCCAGCCTCCCTGGATATCGCAAAAAATGGCCATAGTGACCCCGTCGCCCGCCCTATCCGAAGGCCGCGCACGGAAGTGGCTGTCGGAGTTGGATATTGCGCATTCTGCTGTAAATCCTGGGGTGTTCATTTTGATCTCCCTTTCTTCTGAAACAATCAGACTCTCTCGAAAATGCCGGGCTAACTTCCTGATTCTACAAGGGAGAGTTGGCAGCCATTTTCATGCTTCGTTGTGGTCCACGAGGACCATGAGCAACTTAGCGGTCGTAGTACGGCGACAACTTCGTGACCAGGAACGGAAACTCCTCGGTGACATCGACGCGGCAGAAAAACTTCTCCGTCACGTCCGTATTGCGGTTCGTGTAAGAAAAGATCACACCGACCACCTTGCGCGTACCGCTCAAAGGCGACGGGGCAACGTCCACCGCTGTCAGCGAGGCGTTGCGCCCGAAGGCCTCGGCGGCGTTGGCATAGATGGCCGGATAGCGCACTGCCAGGTAGTTCAAAGCGCGGTGCTCGTCGGTGGCCCCGGCGTTATCCGTCATTTGCATGATGCGGTCGAATAGTTCCTCGGCCGCCGGAGCGAACTCCTTGGCCGAAGTCTTCTCGGGTTTGGGAATGGCCTTAATCAAGGCGTCACGGTCGAAGGAATAGATTTGATCGAAGGCCACAATCGGAACCATCAGCCCGTTGCACATTTCTGGCGGGGCAATGGGGCCCCGAAACCCAATGACGCAATCGAGGTCCCAGGGTTGCGGCGTGGGACGCAGGGCTTCCACCAGCAAATCGAAGTCCGCCGGGTCGCGAGGGACCAGGATGTAGGTCTCGAGGCCCTCGACCGTCATCACCCAGCACAACTGACGCACCAGGTAACGATTCTCGGGCTTGGAGAGGACAGTGTGCAGCGCCTGCCGGTCAGTGAGGCCCGAGGTCTTATCCCTCCCGACCGCTTGGGCAAATTCCTTCTCCACCGACGGCCGAGGGAAACGGGCTTCAATCCTGCCGATGGCATAGACGTAGCTGGGCGCGGCGGCCCCGCCATTGTTGGCGGGCGCCGTTCCGCATGTGGGGCACGCCTGGGGTGCGAGCGAGTTTGCCGCAGGTCTCGCGGCAGAGGTTACAGGCGCCGGCGCGTCATTCCTGCTGGCCACCGGGGCTGCCAATGGCTCTTTCACTTCCGTTTGCTCCATAGAATTGCTCCTCCTCTTTGAATTTATAGCGGCGCTCTCGAAGCGCCGGCCGGCGGTCCCTTCCAGGGCAGGCTCCGACCACCGCCACACTCAAACTATCGCGAGAAATGCATCCACCGATTGAGCGCTGCGGCGCGCCTTTCACAGCCGCCGCAGGCTTTGATCCCCATGGCGTAGGTGATTCGCTTGACGGCGTCGCCCAGACCTATTTCCTCCTCGACGAGGAACCCCGGAAGACGAACGCGATGAGGGTGAGGTTCCTCCCGGTGATTCTTGGTTGTTTCTTTCCTGTTCATGAGACTTTTCTCCCGTTCCGAGCCGACGCCATCACCTGATAGGCCGCCCAGGCATCGAGCAATGGCGGTACCAGGGTGTTTCGCGGCGGGAGGCCGCAGCGTGTGACCGCTAACCTCACTTCAGCCGCACGTGCCTCCGGAAACTCTGACCAGAGCAATGCAATTGCGCCGGTCACGAAAGGCGCCGCCGCGCTGGTGCCGCCAAAGGTGTGCACCTTTCCCTGCGTCCCGAGGCTGGTAATGTTCTCTCCCGGCGCGCTCAGTCCCCGCCTGCCGATGGAGCTGCCCAAATTCGATTCGTTGAGAGGTCTACCCTGAATATTGCAGGCCGCCACCGGAATCACCCACGGGTGGCGGGTGATGGCAGAGCTTCCCACCATTCCCTGATTACCCGCAGCGGCCACAGTAATGGCGCCTCGGTGGGCTGCATAGTCCAGCGCCTGCTCCAGCTTGCTCTCGCCTTTTGGTGAAGGTTGAACCAGGGCGGAACTCAAGTTGATGACGCGCGCGCCCGCATCGATGGCATCAATAACGGCTTCAGCGAGTTCTTCGGGAGTCGCACTCGGCATGTGCCCGTTGCCGTTTGTGCTCTCGGCGAAAATGGGGCGTAAAATCAGGGTGCAACCGGGGCAAATCGCCGGAGCCGCAGAACCCCGCCGGGCAGAGAGTATACCCGCCACAAACGTCCCGTGCATGCATGCAGCGCTGTCGGCTAGACCACAGGTTGCCTTGAGTCTTCCAGGAAGCTCACGGATGGTTGCGCCAGCGAGGTCAGGATGGTCGAGGGCCACCGGCCCATCGATCACCGCAACCGCAATCTCAGGCCGACCGAGGCTGCGTTCCATCAAGGCAGAGAGTCGAACCAGATCCCGAGGGCTCATCGTGTACCCACGCCAGCCGATTCTTATTCTTACAGGGGGATTATTATCTGCGTGGCTAAACCGTAACTCTGGCCAAGGACGATGTCAAGAGTCACCAGGTGTATACCTCGCACCCCAAGGTAACGCGAAAGTAATTTCCCCTTCCGCTGAAGCCACCGTAGGCCGTCGCCCAGAACTTTGTCCTGCGGGGTTTTCACAGGCTGTCGTGAATGAAATTGAGTAAAGGCAGTCTGGCCGTGTGTGTCTGCGGCTTCTTCCCCCCATATGCGGGTCATGGGCACGATGAACCCAGAGGAGCTGCTGCGGGCTACCGCTACCTAAGCCCCGGCCGAGCTGGCTGATGGCATTTGCACCAATACCATGACGACAGTCGGTAATGGCGGCCTTTAATTTGGACCTCGGAGGAATGGCCGCAGACATCAAGAGCGAGGTCTGCGCTGTGGAGGAAGCCGTGTCTAAGGATTGTGGAAGACAAATTGGTAACCAAATTGAAACGAAATAGAGGCGAGAAAAAAGAGCAGCTGGCAAATTATTGAATTGATTGGTACGCCCGGGGTGATTCGAACACCGACCTCTTGCTTCGTAGGCAAGTGCTCTATCCATCTGAGCTACGGGCGCATCCTTCGAGGTGAAGCACCATGGCAACTGGCACGAGCCGGAACGGCAAGACCTGGTTGCTTTAGAGTTCGTCAACACTCAGTAGCTTTAAATTGTGGCGCAGCTTGCCGTGGTGCCGCTACAGCAAACGAAATGCGCCACTGCCTAGTTTTGCATGCCGCTGAAAGCGGATGCCCAAGGGAACCGGAAATTCCGAACTGACCAGCACCACCGCGACGAGGCGATGGTAGTATTGTGTCTCCTCCAGCAACTTGCCGCTGACTTTGTGTTGGACCTTTCTCTCCATGCAGGCGTCCCCGCAGCGGAGGAACGAACTGCAGATCTCGATCCCATCGACCGCCGCGACGATGCGCCCTCGCGCCCAGGACGAGCGCAGCACCCCGTTCCGCTTTAACTGTCGGGCTAGCGCACACCCCGGGCGCAGACCGAAGCCGGGTCCTGGCGCTCCATCACGTAGCCCCGGGTGTCCTCGCTGAGGGGGCCAGTCCGTTCCGCCAAGACTCCCCGGCCGCATTCCTCTTCCAGGCGGTGCAAGTTCGGGATCTGAATCGCCGACCCCAGAAACACCGCGTCCCATACCTTCTTCCAGGGATGCCTCGGAGACTGACGACCTTCCGGCAGCGCCGCGACGCGGGCGGAGAAATCAAACACCTTATCGAGATAAGCTTCGAATTGGTGTCAACGCAAGGGCTAGGGCCTCGGCTGCTTCGCTTTGTCCTTTTGTTCTTTCTCTCGCCGCCAGCGGCGCAGGTTCAACTGGGCGATCCGCGTCGCCGCCTCTTGAAAGCGCCGGTGCAGGTCCACCCGGCGCCGGACTTCCCCGGCCGCTTCCGGGGGCACGTGGAAGGTTTTGAGCTGGCCCTTGGAAAAGACCGAGAGTTGATATTGGGGGTGCAGGTGCTGGCCGTCGGCACACCGGCAGTTGGGCTTGCCGCAGGCTCGTTGCCGCTCAACCAAAGAGCCGGGGAGCATCTCGCGCAAGGCGCCGAGACTGCGGACCAGACGTCCTCGCAACTCCAACGCAGGATCGCTAGGCATCAGGGCTCAAGATCTCCTATCTGACATTTATGATACTGTCAGATACCGGCCCAGTCAAGTCCGCTGCGAGATTTGCAAAAATGACTTCCAAAGGCATAAAAGGTGAAAGCTGGTGAGAATTAAAACCCTATGGGTTAGCTGCCCCCGGTTTGCGAAATATCCAGCGTCACCTCATTTTTTCCGGTCAGCAAAGAGGCGGGCAGGATCACGCGATCCTTTTCGAATCTCCCAAGCGACGTTGAGCGCAGTGGCTGGCCGTCCGGCGGATGAATGTGAATCGCTACCTCCGCATCAAATCCAGCCGCAAGGCGCAGGTTGACGCACCAGCGCGGGCTCTTGCTTTCCAGGGATGCCGTGGTCCAACTGACTAGGCCAAAGCGCGTCGGGCAATTTTCCACTTTGATCTTTTGTCCACCTTCGAACCAATGCTTAGGCGCAGCTTTTTGCAGGTGAATCACGTCACGGTCGTGTTCTTCATAGCAGAGCAGCCAGCGCAGCGCGAGCGTAGGCTGTAGCTCGCTGTTCACCACCGCCGACCAGCCATATGGGCTGCCTTCGCCGGGATAGTTACCGGGCAGGAGAGCGTCTTCCGGCGAATAGTGGCTCCCGGAATCCATGGCATAGCAAAGGTTCGCGTAAAGGGCCAGAAGAAAAGGCCGGTAGTCCTCCTGGCGAATGAGGCCCGCGAGCGTCCCGTGCTCCATAAAGTTCGAGGTGCGGGGATAATCGCCGTCGGTGTTCATGCCCAGAATTTGTTGCCCGGCGATGCGGCGATGGATGAAATGGCCTTCGTCGAGCGCCGGATCACCCCAATCACTGGTCCACCAATCCATCATGTAGCGATGGTTTTCATAGCTTGAGAGTTCCGTGGGTTTGCGCTGGGTGTCGAAAGCCGTGAAAGGGGTGATGCTGGCGCGTTTCATTTCCGGATTGCGGTCATTCAGCGTCTTTTCGAGTGATCGCTCGATATTCGTCCGCATTTCATCCGCGGTCTTGGCGGTTTGCTCCGCTTCCTGCCGCAATGCGTCATCCCGGTGCTCGGCGGCAGCGCATTTCAAGCAGCGCGCGTGCTCATGCAGGCCGCGCCACATCCAGGAAGCGTTCTGATAGTAGTAAGGATGTGATTCCGGGAAGTCATCGCGCGGATCACCGTTATCGGCCTCGGGCGAGCCCCAAATCAGGCCGTGGCGCGGATCGCTGCGCGGAAAAGTAGTTTTACTATACTCATATCTCGTCAGGACGAATGCAATCATGCGGCGTAATACGGGTAAACGGCGCTTTAGAGCTGCTAGATCATGCGTGTAGTCATAAGCGCGAGCCGAATTTTCCAAGAACACTCCGGCGTTGAGCGGCGCCTCCACCTGGTCCTGCGTGTTGTAGAGGAGGTTGCCGTCGGGAAGAATGTAATTTTCCAGATAATGCTGGAAGTAAGGCTCCACTTCGTCGGTCAGATTCCAGACTTGCTGCGCCCAAACAAACTCATAATGGGCAACGGGAAAAAGGGCGTGGCTGCGCTCGGGAATCTTGGTGTAAGCGCCCTCGCCGATTTGATAGGTGGGATTCAGGCCCCGATAGCTGCATCGTGAAAGGACAATCCCGGCGCGGGCCGCATCCAGCAACCATTCGTCCGGGATTTCCACTTTCATCCGGTCTTCAAAAAAATGATGCCAATGGTTCCAAAGTCCGGCAAGCACCGTGAAGAATTCTTCCTGTGTGCCATTCCAATAATGCTCCGTAAATTTAGCGGATGTTGCGGATGGGTTAGCGCCGGAATCTCCTGCCGGAATCAGAGTTCCACTTGTGGTTGGCATCATTGCCCGAATTCGGGCCAGTGGCTTCGCGTCTTTGCCTGGCGGCAACACGACTTGCACCTCATATCCTACCTCGAACTTGGGATTCCACACGCCGATGTCGGCTGCGGGCAGATAACCGCCCAGAAGGGTGCGTTTGCTGTAGCCTTCGACATATTGGTATAGATATTCGGAGGGAAGATAGCGGTGCGGGTCAAAGAGGCGGCCAGTCATGTCCGGAGCCCAGAGCGATTGCGAGTCCGCGCCAAATTGTCGCGAGGTTCCATCCGCTTCCAACCACAAGGAACGCTCCGGCCCGGCTTGTTCATTGGCCACTAGCGTCCAGCCAATCAATTCCGCTCCCAGCGCCGCCACATTTTCAAAGCAAGGGCCCTCATTGCAATTCAGAAGGTATTCTCCCCACTAGTCGGGGCCTGGAATGTATTGGCGAGGCCGCGTAAGGCGCGCTTCGGGTGGGGCAGTGATGGGGCGCGGCCGAATCCGGGAAAGGTCCCCGATCCGTTTCGGGATGCGGGCGATTTCACCCATCTCGGTGACGTATATGATGACGCCTTGGTGCGTGACGTGTTTCTCAAAGACCGCCGTCGCTGTCCCATTGAGCCACGGCAGAATGGCCAGAAGCTGCCAACCGTCAATCTCTTCGCCGGCGGTCAGGGTCTTTTGCTGCTTGCCTGCGCTGGCGTGGACGCTTCCGCCCGTGATGGACACTGCACGGGGCGAGTCTGCCAGGGCTTGGCGTTCTCCGTGAAGAAACAGGGAATACTCGTTGGCAATTCGCGCCGGTGAGTAACCTGCTCCGCTAGAGTTTCCATTTTGGGCCGGAGCCGCTACCGGTGAAATCCCGCCCGCTTCTGAGGCCAATCCGTTCGCCCGAAAGGTGGCGCCGATTCCAGGCATGGCCACCGCGTGCTTTAGGAAGGTTCGTCTCTTCATGTGAGTGCGTTTTGGTTAGCCCGGATTATTCACGAACTTCCGATAGGGGACCGTCAGGGCACGGTTTTAACCGTGCCCTGACGGTCCTTGAACAAACTTTCGTGAATAATCGAGGTTAGGATAAACAGCGCTGTACGGACTTCGAGCTTCTGCAGCATCTGAGAAGGGTTCGCACCGGTCGAGGGCCAGAGGAGGAGATGAAAAGGTTCGGGCATGAGGACATATCCGACAATTTTGAAATTCAGTTTGCGCCGCAGATCCCTTAGAGCAGACACAAACCGGCGCTTGAATTGCCCTGAGTCTAATAGCCGGGCGCGACGGTACGTGCTGCTGGTCAGGAAGTGGAGATGGTTGATGCCATCATAGTGCCTTAATTGGCTCACCCGGGGATTATACTGTACGCGGGGTCGCATACATCCCGACAAAAAACGTCGGGTCGTATGCGCCACCCGCCAGGTCAGCCAAAACATAAGTCAGGCGCCCCAACACAATATCCTTGCGGGCCTAGTTTAGCGGCTGAGCTATAATGACAAATGGTGTTGAAGTTCGAATGGGATCCGCAGAAGGCGGCAAGGAATCTCGCCAAGTATAGGGTGTCGTTCGAGGATGCGGCGACCGCTTTCGGGGATCCGCTTGGCCGCATCGAGACCGATCCGCGACATTCGGCGGATGAAAAACGATTCGTCCTGCTTGGGTTTTCGCGCGGGCAACGGTTCCTGGCCGTGATGTTCGCCGAACGCGGGGAGGCAATTCGCCTCATCAGCGCGCGGCGGGCGACACGACGTGAACGGAGAGAGTATGAGGAGAATGCAAATCAAGGATAGAGAAGCCGGTCCGGCCGATTTCGACGAGATACTTCCGGAGTACGACTTCAGTCGTTCTCGGCCCAATAAGTATGCAGCGCGTTACGCCGCGGGCAGTGTTGTCGTGGTGCTCGAGCCCGACGTCGCGGCCGTATTTCCAAGCGCCAGGGAGACCAACGAGGCGCTACGCGCCTTGGCGGGAATCATCCGCAGACACAGGCCCCGCCGCACCGCGTCTCGCCGGAGCGCCTAACCAGGGCATGCACCCGAACGCCCAATAACCGGGGCGGCGGTTGATGCTTGCCGTTGGGCTGGCCGGAAGAATCGATTCTTCGCCCGGGGATGAGGGTAGCCAGGTCGATGTAAGAGTGGGGGAACCAGAACTGAACCTCTGGCGTGGAAAGGCAAGCTATGTTTCCGAGGGTCAAACAAGTCCGTCACCTGGGGGAGTATCGCCTGGAGTTGAGCTTCACGGATGGCACCAAGGGCGAGTTGGATCTGGAAGAACGCGTTGTCGGTCGCGGGGGGGTGTTCACCATATGCGTTTACTTAGTACTCTTACTGCCCGCTCGGCATCGGGCGAACGGGTATCGACCTCGTGTTCCGCCGCAAAAAGGCTACTGCTCGATTCGCCTCCCTTTGGTTCCCAAAAGACTCGCGGCACAGGAAATTACCTTAAGTAAACGCTTATGGGGGTGTTCACCCCACTCGAGGATTTAGGTTTCTTCAGTCAGGTTAAGGTTGATCCCGAAGCCGGGACGATTGTGTGGCCCAATGAAGTAGACTTTTGCCCGGACGTGTTGTACAGCCTTGTGACCGGTAAACCAATCCGAGTGCTTGAACCCGCCTGACGGCCGACCCACTCCTTTTGGCCTGCCCCGAGCCTGTCGAAGGGCCACTCCTTTGTTGGCGCGAAGCAGTTGTCTCTGCTCGTCACTCGGCACTTACCGCTCGCCACTGCTTTATTGGCCATGTACAGAATGAGCTGACCGTCGCCGCGCACGAGGGCTCGCATACATCCCGACAAACAACGCCGGGACGTATGCGCCACCCGCGGCTGGCGCAGGCCGCGCGCCGATAGCGGGTAGCGCGGAGTTATCCCGCCCCGGCGGGATTACTCCGCGGCTTTCGTTCTTGTGTGTTAATAAACATGTTGAGGTTATCATGTTAAGAACCGCACAGTAAGGCAAACTGCGCCTAACTCTGCGCTACCTGCTCCGTCGAATGAGGCGGCGAGAACACCTCGTCCGAGAGGAGGTTATAGCACCTGGTGAGGTAGCTGAGGCCAGCGAAACAGAAGGTCAGCCGCTTAGGAGGATCCATCAAGCTCTCAGGACAGAGCACTCGCGCTGCGGTTGGGTGCGCCATCTTTGAGCAGAACTTGTGCATCCAGTCGTCGAACACATCCCGCCCGCCGGTTAGACGCTCCGCCGTGAATGGCCAGCCCGGCACTCCGCCCTCAGCCGTGCGAGGTGGAGTAGCCCCAATTTCGTCGAACATTCGCGAGAGCTTCTTCCTTAGGTCTTGAATGTCTAGAAAGGCCTCATTCAGAAAAAACCGCCTGCTCTCTTCGGAGAGGAAAACTACCGGTAGGATGATCGAGTACTCTAAGAGATTGCGCACCACGAGCGCCAGCAGGTCCAACGGGGCGTTCACCCATTCCTCGAAACGGGCCGCTTGGGTATCCAAGTATTCCAGGAATGCAACGATGAAAGTTGCGTCGCGTCGCTTCGCGGCTACAGGCAGGAGATCATCTCTAAGATGCGCCCGAACTTCGGAGACGCGAGCTAGAGTCCTCTCTGGGGTGAACTCGGCGGGATCGAACGCCGGGCTTGGGTCGGAAGGCATACGCCCTGTTATATGTCGCGCCATAGGGGCTCGCGGTAGCCACCGCACAGTTCCGATGCCGTGGACCTTTCGGTCATCCGCTATACAATTCCGCCAAAGGCGCGCGGCGAAGATTGGCCGTAACAAAAAAGCGGTTGGCTCTTCGCCCGTCGTGCTGAGCGTCAGCCGGAGCAATGTGGCCCGGGACACGCAGTCGGTGGACGTGGGACACGCCTACATCTTACCACTCGCTCCGCCCCCTAAGAACCCACAACACAAAATGCGTGTCGTGGCTTGTATCTTGATTTTTGCCCTTGGTTTTGCTGTTGCTGGTGCCTTTGATTTGGGTTTGTGAGCTGGGCCGCCGGCTTGTTTTCCTCCGCCTTCTGCCAGGCTGGCCCCCCGGTTCGGTACCCCAATCAAACACCACACCCCACACCAACCACAGGGCAAAAAAAAAAAAAAAA
>Ga0102924_1000974_pt1 | contig 34056 bp, 35 predicted proteins | sample PaiPotPPM11metaG_FD_80116 | JGI IMG/M metagenome (GOLD analysis project Ga0102924, IMG submission 80116) | Iron sulfur acid spring bacterial and archeal communities from Banff, Canada, to study Microbial Dark Matter (Phase II) - Paint Pots PPM... ...
GACCGTATCGCGCCATCGGGCCTCCCTCGGCGCTGCTGCACAAATTTATCTCGCATTTTGCGCAATTTAACTATCATCGATTCAGATCGTTGTACCCAGTTTTGAAATAGGTTCTACCCACTACTCACCACCCACTACTCACTCTCACCCCTCCCTAGCCATCTCGTCCAGAAAAGGTTAATTTAGATACGCTCGCAAATCGTCAAATCTGCCTCGCAGGGCAGGAGACCACCGAATGTCACTTCTCGAACCGCCTGCCGATACTCACAAAAAATCACGCGCCATGATCTTCACCATGACGGCGGCCTTCATCATCGCCATCATCGCCGTATGGTTCTGGCTCCGTTTTTATCCCGAGAAAAAAGCCGCCGAGGAATTTTTCAATGCCATCGTCGCGAACGACATGACCCGCGCCTACCAGCTCTGGAAGCCCAGCCCCAGCTATAGGATGCAGGACTTCGTCGCCGACTGGGGCCCCACCGGCTACTACGGCCCCGTGAAGAGCTATGCCATCGTCAAAGCTAAATCTCCCACGGGCTCGACAACCAGCGTCGAAATCCGCGTAGCCATCAGCCCCTTCTCCCCCATGCCCGACCCCAACGACCCCGAGAAAAGCCAAAAAACAAAAGTCGTCACCGTCTGGATCGACTCCAAAGACAAATCCTTCAGCTTCCCGCCATAGAGCAATTTTCGAGCGTTAGCAATCTTCTTTTCGCGTCTCTTGTAGGGGCACGATACATCGTGCCCCTCTTGCCTTTCGCAGTTCTTCTCCGCGTACTCCGCGCCTCTGCGTTTCGTTTTTCTTCGCTTCTCCGTGAACTCTGTGCCCTCCGTGCCCTCTGTGTAAATTCTTTCTTTTCGACTCAACGCCGAATATCTTCCAAAGCGTGCTCCAACTCCTGCGGCCCAACGCTCGCCGTCCCCAACTTCCCCACCACCACGCCCGCCGCCGTATTCGCCAGCACAGCCGCATCCGGCAACGACGCCCCCGCCGCCACCGCCAGCGAAAGCACGCTCAAAACCGTATCCCCCGCCCCCGTCACATCAAAAACCTGCCGCCCCGTAACCCCGCGCTCCACTCCGCTCTGCCCCACGCGCGCGTAAGTCACCTCAAAACTCGTAGCCGGAATCTGCAAATGCCGCGGCGAGGACTCCTCGGAAACACTCATCCCCTTTTCCCCAAGCGTAATCACCACCGCGCTGCACCCAAAATGCGCCAGCAAAGCCCGCCCCGCTTCTTCCACCGATTTCTCGTCCCCCAACGATCGCGTAACAAAAAATCCCGCCTCCTTCGCATTACAAACAATCGCCCGCGCCCCACGATACGCATACAGCCGCGAAGTCTTTGGCTTCACAAAAACAGGCACTTTCAATTGATGCGCCGCGCTCAAAACGCGGTCCGCGAAGTCGTCCGTGATCAGACCCTTGTCGTAGTCGGAAAGCACCAGCGCATCCAAACTCTTCAATGCGTTAAACAGTACGCCAAGCAACTTCTTTTCCGTCTCCGCACGCAAAGGCTCCCGTCGTTCCTGATCCACGCGAACTACCTGCTGGTGCCGCGCAATAATCCGCGTCTTCACGGTAGTCACCCGCTTGGGGTCAGGAATCACTCCTTTTTCAATAATGTTCCCCGCGCGCAAACACTTCTGCAAAGCCCGCCCCGCCTCATCGCTACCAATCGTGCCAAACGTCTCGACATGCGCCCCAAGCGCAGCCAAATTCGCCGCCACATTCCCCGCCCCGCCCAAACACTCGCTCTGCGAAACAAAATCCACCACCGGCACCGCCGCCTCCGGCGAAAGCCGCGTAGCCGTCCCCCACAAATACCGGTCCAGCATCATGTCGCCCAGCACGCCCATGCGCTTCCCGCGCAATTTCGGGATCAATCGCTTCAATCGCGGAATGAATTCAGATGTGTTGGTCGGCATGCGCAGTCCTGTATTCCTTTGCTCAAGTGTTGAATATTGCCGGTCGATTATTCCGAGGCGAACTTCGCTTCTTCCGGCAGCATAACCGGAATGTCGTCACGCACAGGATAGACTCGGCTGCACGTCCCACACTTCAACCCGAGATTGTCAGGCGTAAGCTTGACGGGCGTCTTGCAGATCGGACAAACCAATATCTCTAGCAACTCTTTCGGAATCCCCATGCGCCTCTCCATTTCTATCTTCCATCCACCATTTCCCAGCGAACGGTCACTGTATCAAAGCGCGTCTGACAGGAGCAACACGAGTAGGACAGGCTTTAGCCTGTCTTCCGCAACCTTGCACCAACAAAGCCCACCGCGCGCGCCAAGCAAATCGCGGTCAATAACAACACAATGGGGTCAATCGGATGCCGATAGCGCAGATCCGCATGCGTCACATAATACAAACACGGAAAAATAACGGGAAACACCGCCAGCGGGAAGGCAGCGTTTCTCTCCGACTCCTCCGCCCCCTCGATGTTTTCCTCGGCCTCTGCGCTGACTCTGTGCTCTCTGCGTCTCTGCGTTATCTTTTTCCGTTCTCTCCACAACACCACAACCCCGAGATACGCGCCAATCGCAGTCAAAAAACTCGACAACAAAATTCCACGTATCAAGTTTGAATCCGTCTCCCGAAAATTCTTAAGCGGCGATTCCGTCCCCATCCAAAACTCCACGAATCTTCTTCCTGTTAACTGCAATTCCAAACCCGGGTGCGCCTTCATAAAAGAAGTCGCCAGTTCCCACTTCTCTCGCATGTAAGCACTCTCGCCCAGTTGCGTATACGTTCTCGCTTCTTCCGTTCTCGTAATCGATCTCCGGCCGTTCCGCGCATGCGCGTCAAAAATGTCGTTATTCCCCAGCCAAAGCTCGAACGGCAAATTCGATCGCAGTGGAACAAATCGGTGAAAAGCCGCGCAGTTGCGAATCGTCCACGGCACGCAGCACAGGATAGCCACGCTCGCCGCCAGCGCGGCCCGTTTCCATCGCACGCCGCCTTCGACTCGCATGCGGTACGCCGCCCAACCCAGCAAAAACGGCAGCAGCGCCCCAAGCGCCGGATTCGTCATCAGCGCCAAGCCCCACAACAATCCATACACGCACCAATCCCGCATTCGTTCCGATTCCACCAGTTCCAAAGTAGCCCACAAAATCATCGCCGCGAGAAGCGCGGACAGCGACGTATCCCAAATCCATTCAAACGGCATCATGACTGCGCTTGGAAAAACCGCCCAAAGCCACGCCGCCCCCGCCCCCACTCCCAACCCACTGACGCGTTTTCCAGCGAAGAAAATCGGCACGCACGCTGCCGAAGAAAACAGAGTGTTGCAGACAACGCACGCAAAAAAAGCCCCCGCCGTAAAAATTCCAAAAACCTTGAACATCGCCGCGACGATCAAGGGATACACCGGCGCCAGCCACGCCGTCGGCCCGGTAGCCGTTCGAAACACATCGCTAAATCCCTTGCCCTCCGCCAGCGCATACGCAATATTTCCCGTTTCCTGTTGAAACGGCACAATTCCCAGCACTCCCGGCGGAATCTTTCGCGCCTGGTCCCACGCAAACGCAATTCGCGCTCCCATCGCCACAATCACAATAAGCGCCAGCGAAGTCGCCGACCTTCGAATCGTGCTCTTCATGTCGTTCAAATTGCCATTTTCATCTCGTGAACAATGTACTCAGCACAACAAATCGTGGCAAGCACGCGCAACAATTTCACGCTACAATAAGAGGGTTATGCTCACGGTCAATAATATCTCTATGCGCTTCGGTCCCCGGGTCCTCTTCGAAGATGTGACCTGCACCTTCATGGCTGGACGCCGCTATGCCGTCACCGGCCCGAATGGCGCCGGCAAATCCACGTTCATGAAAATCCTGACCGGCGAAATCGAGCCCACCAAAGGCTCCATCACGCGCCCGAAAAAAATGGGCGTCCTGCGCCAGGACCAGTTTGCCTTCGACCAATTTCGCGTGATTGATACCGTCATTATGGGAAACGCGTCGCTCTGGAAGGCGCTCGAAGAACGCGACGCGCTCTACGCAAAGCCCCACGAAGCATTGACGGACGCCGACGGCATGCGTCTGGGCGAACTCGAAGGAATCGTCGGCGAAGAAGGCGGCTACACGGCCGAGGCTGACGCCGGAACGCTGCTCGACGGGCTTGGCATCGAAAGCGCTCTGCACGAACGCAAGATGGGCGAATTGCAAGGCGGACAAAAAGTTCGCGTGCTCCTCGCGCAAGCTCTGTTCGGCACTCCCACGGCGCTGTTGCTCGACGAGCCTACCAACAACCTGGACCTCGATTCCGTCCACTGGCTGCAAAGATATTTGTGCGATTACGAAGGCGTGCTGATCGTGATTTCGCACGACCGCCACTTTCTGAACAGCGTGTGCACGCACACGGCAGACATCGACTACGAAACGATCATCATGTACGTCGGCGGCTACGACGACATGGTTGTCGCAAAAACGCAGATTCGTTCGCGCATCGAATCGGAAAATGCGAATCGCGAAAAGAAAATCGCGCAACTGAACGAATTCATCGCGCGCTTTTCCGCCGGTACGCGTTCCGCGCAGGCCACGTCACGAAAAAAAGAAGTCGAGCGGCTGCAGACTACCGAACTGGCCCGCTCCAACATTCAGCGGCCGTACATCAAGTGGGACATGAAGCGCAATTCAGGCCGCCATCCGCTGGAAATTCGGAGCGTCGAAAAATCCTACGGCGACCTAAAAGTGATTCCGCGCTTTTCCGCGGCCGTGACGCGCGGAGAAAAAATCGCGCTGATGGGCCGCAACGGCACCGGAAAAACCACGCTGCTGAAATCGCTGGTCCTCAACGCGCCCGGCTTCATCGAAGACGACGACCGCCAGTTTAAAATCAATGGCGGCGAAGTGAAGTGGGGCCACGAAGTCGCCGTGGGCTACTTCGCGCAGGACCACGGCGAGTCCATCACCAAGGGAATGACCGCCATCGACTGGCTCTGGCAGTTCGATCCGAGCGCCAATCAGCAGGAATTGCGCGGGCTGATGGGGCAGATGCTTTTCAGCGGCGAAGATGCGCTGAAGCCTACGCGCGCGCTTTCCGGCGGCGAATCGGCACGTCTGATTTTTTGCCGCCTGATGCTGCAGAAGCCGAATTTCCTGGTGCTCGACGAGCCGACCAACCACCTCGACCTCGAGTCCATCAACGCGCTCAACATCGCTTTGCAGCGCTATGATGGAACCGTGCTGCTGGTGACGCACGATCACGACGTGATCGACGAAGTCGCCACGCGCATCTGGCATTTCTACGACGGCAAGATCGAAGACTTCAAAGGCCCGTACGAAGAATTTGTGGCGTACGCCGAAGCAAAAGCTTCTTAGCCGAATTTTCCAGAATCTCTTTTTGTTTCTTGTTCTCGCTCTCTTTCCATTTCCGTAAAAAATTCGGCTCGGAAATCGGAGCACAGACTGAAGTCTATGCCACTACTGCTTCGTGGCACGATCGATCAAGCTCGCAATCTGGTTGTGCAGGTTCACGCGAGCCGCGTCGTGGAGGTACATCATGTGGCCGGCATCGTAGTAATCCAATTTAATGTTCTTTTGCAGCTCTGCGGGCAAGCCCAGATGTTCCATCGTAAATTCCGTGGCGAAGAATGGCGTGGCCAGATCAAAATAGCCGTTCTCGACTTGCACGAGCAATTTGGGGTTGGTGATCATGGCCTGCGCGAGATCGCCTTCGACATTCGGACCGCTCGGGAAAAATCCACGCGGCCCCCTCGATTTGCGGGTCCAGTTCCAGCTGCCGCCGCCGCCGCTGGAATTGTGATAGATCTCGTCCTTTCCAAACTTGAGTTCGTCGTGATTGTAGGCATTGATCAGCGCGGTGAATGCGCCGCCGACAGCCGGGCCTTCCGGATCGCCTTGGGCATATTCCTCTAGCAGGTCGAACGTGTAGCCTGAGAAACGGGCGTCAATTCGTCCGGTGGTGAGGCCGCGGCTGCGCTGGAGTTCGGCCATGAATTGCGGCAGGGATACGCGAAGATTGGCCTTCATTAAATAGTCTTCGCTCAATCCGGTAAAATCGGAGAGCTTTTTTGCTACTGCGGCTTTTTCACTCGCGGGGAGCTCGGCGCCCTTGAAGAGCGCCGTGGCGTAGTCTCCCTGCGCGTACTTCCGGGCTTCTTCGATGAAGACAGGCAAGTCGGCCGGCCTATCCTTCAAGACTTTGTGATACCACGCCACGGCGGCATAACTCGGGAGGTAATAGATGTAGGAGCGGTCATCGCCCGTGGGAAACGTGATGGTGGAAAGATCGAGCACCGAGGACATCAGGACGATGCCGTTCAAATCAATCGTGTAGTGGTTCTGCAAATAATTGCCGAGAGCTGCGGAACGGAAGGTGCCATAGCTTTCGCCAATCAGAAACTTGGGAGAATTCCAGCGGTCATTGCGGCTCAAGTAGGTGTCGATGAATTGCCCGAAGGCGTCGACGTCTTCATCGATCCCGTAAAAATCCTTGTCCTGCGCTTTGCAAACGGCATGGCTGTAACCGGTGCCCATGGCGTCGATAAAGACGAGATCGGTCTTGTCGAGCAGGCTTTCCGTATTGTCGACGAGCTTGTAAGGAGCGGGCGGAGTGAAACTGCCGTCAACGGTCCAAACGCGGCGCGGGCCAAAAGCGCCCATGTGCAGCCACATAGTAGCCGCGCCCGGTCCGCCGTTATAGAGGAAGGCGATGGGGCGGGTGGTCAGTTCCTTCACGTCAGTGCGCGTGTAGGCGACGGAATACATGAGTCCCGTGGCGTCGCCCTTGTCGTTCTTGAGCAGCGTGGTGCTGGCGGTGGCTTTGTAGGGAATCGTTTGGCCGCCGAGTCGGATGGTGTGCTCGGTTACGGAAGATTCTTCTTTTTTCTCGGCGGCGTCGCACTTGTCCGGTGCTTTGGCTTCTGGCGCGTGGCCTTCGTGTTCCGGCGCTTGAGCAGCGACGCGCGCGGTCTGCCAAAACAACAAGAGAAATCCTGCCGCAAAAAACCACAAACCCTTTTTCATTGTACTGTCCCCCACCTGTCGAATTGGATTGTGCTGCATCCCCTGAACGCGGCGCGATTGTATGTTGGAGCGGCGGCAGAGTCAAAGGAGGCGGTCGCTCGCGATAGGTACATCCCCTCCCCACCCCCCCTTTTTATGTAAGTGCGGATTCTAAAGGACTTTAAGTGCTGTGTTTTGGAAGTGCGGATTCTAAAGGAGATGTGGGCGCAAATCTTGGAAGTGCGGATTGTAAAGGACTTATCGGACAGTCCACAGCTGAGAGCTGACAGCCGACAGAAAGAGGGAGCGGGCGGATTGAAGAGGGAAAGAAGATGACGGGAAAGGGATAACGTCCCGAGCAGCTCGGGGTAAACGCCGACGCCGCGACCGGGTCGGGGTAGACGCCGGGCACAGAGGTTGCGCTGAGACGATGGGATCGTCGGAATGGGACAGCGCCTAGCGTTCACAAAACATGGTAGCGCGATGGTTATCAACTGTCAATAACTATTTTTATGTACTGCGTGGTTATTCGAATGAGGAAGGCTCATTCGAATCAGATGATCGGAAGTCGTGGGATTTGACGGAGTTGGCGGTGGGATAAATAGTTTGATACGGCTGTGGAAATCTGTGGAAAAGTGAAAAGCCTCAACCTCAAAAAACAAGAGTGGGGCACGCGCGCAGACTGAAGCCTGTGCCACGTGAAACGATTGGTAGGGTGGGAGCACTACTTCGTTAAGACGCAGTGGGCGGAGACCCTGGGGAGCGCCGCCTGAGTACAGCGCACGGAGGTGCACAATGAGGAAGACTACCCGCCGGAAGTTTTTGGCGGCCTCGGGGAAGGCCGTCTGCGCAACAGTTCTGGGATCCATGCTGCTGGACGCCGATCTGGCGTTTGGAGCAACTACTTTTGTGCGACGAAACCTGGCTGGGATGGATGCGAGCGATCCAATTCTGGTGTCGTACCGGAAGGCGATCAAGAAGATGCAGGCGCTGCCGCAAAGCAATCCGCTGAGCTGGACGTATCAGGGGGCGATCCACGGGACGACGATCACGCCGACGCTGACGTCCTGGAATACTTGCGAGCACGGGACGGAATTTTTCTGGTCGTGGCACCGGATGTACTTGTACTGGTTCGAGCGCATTGTGCGGAAGCTTTGCGAGGACGAGTGCTGGGCGCTGCCGTACTGGAATTGGGCCCCGGGAAGCGATTTTCAGCTGCCGGCGCCGTTTCGCGATCCGACGAGCGAGCTGTATACGGTGAACCGCAATACGAATATAAACAACGGGACGGGCGCGCTGAACGCTGGGGCGGTGAGTGTGACAGGATCGTTCAGCCTGACGAATTTTTTCACAACGAATCTCAACATCCAAGGGCCGCATGGCAGCGTGCACGTGGAAGTGGGCGGATGGATGCAGTCGGTGGCTACCGCGGCGCAGGACCCGATTTTTTACGTGCACCACTCGAACGTGGACCGGTTGTGGGACTTGTGGCTGGCGCAAGGAGGAGGACGGAGCGATCCAGTGACGGACGCCACATGGACGGGCAAGACGTACACGTTCTTCGACGAACATGGAAACCCGGTGAAAATGTCGGCTTGCGAAATTCTGCGCGCGGCGAAGCAGCTCCATTATGTATATGAAGGAGAACCGCCGCAGGTGCTGGAGTATTGCCGACGGCGGCCGCCGTTTCCGTGGTGGCAATTCGAAAAAGTGGTGCTCTTTCAGGTGCCGGGGCCGCCGGTGGAATTGAAGGGCGAAACGGTGTCCGTGCCGATTGAGTTGAAAGAGCTCAGCGGCAAATTGAGAGCAGTGATAGAAAGCAAAGCGGATACTCTGCTGCTGGATCTCAATGGAGTGGAAGCGGAGCAGCAGCCGGGCGTGGCCTGGGCGGTGTACGTAGGCCTACCCGGAGAGGCCGAGGGAGACGTAAATAGCCCGTCTTATGTGGGGACACTCTCCCTTTTTGGCTCGGGAATACGGAGCGAAAAACACCACGAATTTCAACCGGCTCACTTTGTGTATCCGCTGAACCGGGCGGTGCAAGCGGCGCTCAAGGCAAATGCGGAGCGCATGCAGGTTACGTTTGTGCCGCTGGGAATCGTGGTGGATGGAAAGCCGACGCGGCCCGAGGTGAAATCGGCGGTGCGCATCGGAAAGATAAGCCTAGTGATCGATAAGGCGACGGAAGCGAAGTAAGGTCGCCGGCGAGAAGCGGTCCCGTGCGGATGATTATCACCTTAGAGCGCGGGGCCGGCAACGCGGCGGAAGGGGGTGACAGGGGTGACTGTACTTTTGGACAGGATACTTTGAGGAGACAACTTTGCTCGGAAGGCTTGCGAGCGGAGAAGAGCGGCGCTCCAATAGAAGCACTATGAGAAACACAAAGATGCAGGTCATTCTTGGGATTTTCGTGCTCGGAGCGTTATCCGGACCGTGCTATGGCCAGCAGCAACGAGTGTTCAATTGGCTGCCGGGCAACGACGAAAGCGTGCGGCTGGACCCCGCGAATTATCATTCGGGACAGACGTATCACCCGATGGGCAATGGCGGAAACATTCAGGTGGACATCAGGGCCGAAAAGCCGGTGACGATATTTTTGACGGGCGCGGAGGAATGGAGGGCGGCGGTGCAGCATCCCGAGGCCATCGTCAACCTGCGGCAAGTGTGCCTGCGAGAGCACGTCGTGGAAACGCGATTTGCTTGCTTCGTTCCGCCAGAGGCGATGACGCTCATCATTCGGGACGAACGAAATAATCCTGATGCGGCGGTGTTTGCGGGACTGGGCGCGGTGCTGGATCCGAATGACAAGACGCAACGCGCGGTGGGCGTGGGAATTGCAACAGTGCTGACAGGGCAGGGCTCGGCCACGCGGCGTTTTGCGGCGCCCAACGATGTCCACATTCAGTATTTCCGGTGGGATTGCGTGGAGAATTGCATCCAGCCGGAGATTCAGTGGACGCGGCAGGTGAAGGAGAAATACGAGCTGACATCGTTTCTGAAGGTTTATGGGGGGTTCGCGCCGGACCACGACGGCGAACAGGTGAGCATCAAAATCAAATCGCCGGTGCCGATGGTTGTGGCGATGCTGCCTTCCGATATAGCCAACCAATTGCATGCGAGGCCGGAGGCGCTGGAGTCCGCGCTGGAGAAAAACAACTGCCAGCAGCGCGGAGTGCAGTCTCAGCAGTTCGAGTGTACGTTCAACCTGGGCGACGGGCCGCAGTCGCTGATCGTTGCGCCGGAGCCAGGAGCGCGTCTGCCAAATCACAAGAAGGCGGAAGTGGAAATGCTGGCGGCTAAATGCGTGGCCAATTGCGCCTTGCTGGAAAGCAAAAAGTAGGGAGTAGCGGCGGCTATCGCGGCCTTAGTTTGCCTTCGTTCGGACGGCAAGGATGCCTCCTTGCCTAGGATTTGAGCGCTCCGCTCCAGTCCATTTTGAAAATCGAAATTCCTTTTCTTGACCAGATCAAGAACAGCGCAACAACTGCAAGAAGCGATTCCATTGAAGCCTCCCTCATGAATTGTGTTTCCGTAATACTTGAGCCGCGAAGTTTGCTGCTTCGTACCGGCCGCGCCGACGGCGTATACAGCTCATAAAATCCGGGAGCGAAACCGAAGTTGCGTTCGTGACGGTTTGGCTGGGTGATAGAGGCCGAAGCGATGCAGCGCTGAAGATTGGGCGCATCCAGACGGGGTAAAGACTTCGGTCTATAAATTCTTTGATGCGCGGAAGGCGCGGACGACGGCGGGGACGTCGCGCTGATCGGCGTCGACTTCGGCGTTGAGACGGCGCATTTCGGCGGCAGTGATTTTCCCGCCGAGATCGGCGAGTGCCAAGCGGAGCTGCGGAAATTTTTCTAGCGCGGAGCGGCGAACGATGGGGACGGCGTCGTAGGGCGGGAAATAGTGGAGATTGTCTTCAAGAGCGAGTAGATGGAGAGAGTCGATCAAGCCGTCGGTGGAATTGCCGGCGACGATATCGACTTGATGATCGACGAGAGCGCGATAGAGGAGGCCGAGGTCCATTACATTGGGCGGGGCGGCAAAGTGGAGTGCGTAGCGGCCGCTCCAGCCGCGGAAACCGTCGGGGCGCTCGAGGAATTCGTAGCCGACGCCGACGCGCCACTTGGGGTAGACCGGAGCGAGATCGGACATGGTGCGGAGATGGAGGCGCTGGGCGTCGTCGCGGCGGATGACCATGGCGAAGGTGTTTTCGAAGCCGAGAGGCTCGGTGAGTTCGAGATTGAAGCGCTGGGCGTATTGCTGTTTTACGCGGGCGTAGATGGCGGCGGAGCTGTCAGAGCCGGGAGATTCATTCAACACGGCGGTGAGGGCTGTGCCGGTGTATTCGACGTAGAGATCAATATCGCCGGCGAGGAGAGCTTTGTGGACGAGGAGAGTGCCGCCGAGATTGGACTTGCGCTCGACGGGGATGCCGGTGCGGGCTTCGATGTGTTGGGCTAAGAGCTCGGCTAGGATGACTTGCTCGGTGAAAAATTTGGAGCCGATGGTTAGGTGAGGTTGGGCGGGCTTGCGGCAGGCGGTGGTGAAGATGACGAGATTGAGGAAGGAGAGGAGGTAAAGGAATCGAAGTATAGAGCGGCGCATCGTTGGGTGAGTTTCTCACGGGCAGAGAAAAAAAGATAACGCAGAGACGCAGAGAGCACAGAGGTGCCGCAGAGAGGAGAAAAGCGCGGAGAAGAGCAGAGAAGAGATTGCGGCAACTATCCGGACGTGGGGCATAGCGTGCGTTGCCCCTGCAAACGAGGGAAGGGAGATTTCGATGGAGAGTTCAGATGACTTTGAGGCGGCGTTCTAAGAGGCCGAGCAAGAGGTCGGCGAAGATGGCTAGGAGAGCGGCGGGAATGGCGCCAGCTAGAATGACGGAGTCGCTGACCATGGCGACGCCGCGGAAGATGAAGGTGCCGAGGCCGCCGGCGCCGATAGCGGCGGCAATGGTGGCAACGCCGATGGTGATGACCGTGGCGGTGCGAATGCCCGCTAGGATGACGCTTAGAGCGAGCGGGAGGCGGACGCGGAGGAGGATTTGCGTGCCGGTCATACCCATGGCTTCGGCGGCTTCTAGGATGGCGGGGTCGATGCCGGTGAGGCCGACGAAGGTGTTACGAAGGATGGGGAGAAGGGCGTAGAGGACGAGTGCGACGATGGCGGTGCGGCGGCCGATGCCGCCGATGAAGGGGATGGGAATGAGGAAGCCGAAGAGGGCGAGGCTGGGAATGGTTTGGAAAACGCTGGCGATGCCTAGCGCGATGGTGCGGAGGTGGCGATGCTGAACGATGAACATGCCGAGCGGGACAGCGATGGCGATCGCGAAAGCCATAGCGATGGCGACGAGCGTGACGTGATCGAGCGTGGCGCTGAGAATTTCGGAGCGATGGCTGAGAAAAAAGGTCCAGGGGGTCATGGTGAGACTCCGTTGGAGATGGCGAGGGATGCGGTAAAGGCGCGGACTTCGGGATGGTCGAGGCGCAGAAAATCCTGCGGGGCGGCGAGCGCGACGAGGCGTCCTCCGTGGAGAAGAGCGATACGCGAGCCGAGAAGAAGCGCTTCGCGAATATCGTGCGTGACGAAAACGATAGTTTTGCAGAGACGGCGAGCCAGGGCGCTGAACTCGCGCTGAAGTTCGGCGCGGGTGACGGGATCGAGGGCGCCAAAAGGCTCGTCCATCAGAAGGATGGGCGGATCGGCGGCGAGCGCGCGGGCGACACCGACGCGCTGGCGCTGGCCGCCAGAAAGTTCGTGTGGATGGCGGGCGGAAAATTCGGCAGGGTCGAGACCTACCAGGCGAAGTAGTTCTTCCACGCGGGCGGCGATGCGGGCGGAATCCCATCTTTCCAGACCGGGAACGAGGCCGACGTTTTCGGCGACGGTGAAATGCGGAAAGAGGCCTGCTTCCTGAATGACGTAGCCGATGCCGCGGCGGAGACGGATGGGGTCGGAGTCGGAGGTGGCGCGGCCTTCGACGAGGACTTGTCCTTTCGAGGGAAGGAGCATGAGATTGATGAGCTTTAGGAGGGTGGTTTTGCCGCTGCCGCTGCGTCCGAGGAGGACGAGAGTTTCGCCGCGCGAGATGGTTAGGGAAATGTCTGAGACGATGGCACGAGCGAGAATATCGTTTATGTGATAGCTGACGCCGCGAAATTCGATGGCGACATCCGAAGAAGCGGCGGTTTTCGTATTCATTTCGATTGACAGCCCCACAGCAGGGAGGGACCATCTTAATGCACCTAGCCTCCCCGGCGCCGAGTTTTGGCGCATCCTTATTGCGCAAGCCGCATCCAAACAAAGGGGAAGACGCCATGGGAGCCACCGCTACAGCAGTCCGCATCCGGCACGACCTCCACACCCGGCTATTGGATGCCCGCGCGCAAACCGATGAGTTGTTTCGCATCGTGCGCGACGAGGCCATTTACGACAGACCCATTCCAGAGCGGCATCGGATTATTTTTTATGTGGGACACGTCGAAGCATTCGACTGGAACCTGCTCGGGGTACGGGCGTTTGGGTTGCGATCAGTGCAACGATCATTTGATGATCTTTTTGCATTTGGAATCGACCCCGTGGGAGGGGGATTGCCCAATGACGGGCCGAATGATTGGCCGGCGCGTCAAGTGGTGGAGAGGTACAACCAGCGGCTGAGAAATGAGTTGGACACGGCTATCGAACATGCTTTGGTGCGGCCCAAAGAAGGGCATCCGCACCTGATCGTCATGCTGGAAGTGGCCATCGAACACCGGTTGATGCACGCGGAGACGCTGGCCTACATGCTGCACCGGCTTCCGGCCGGAAGAAAGATTCGGGGGCCGGTTGCACAGGGGCTTGGGGCGCCGACGTTTAAGTCCCGCTTGGTGGAGATTCCGGCGGGGCCAGTTACGCTGGGATTGAAATATGTAGCGGGAGATGAGTTTGCCTGGGACAACGAACTGGATGCGCATGAAGTGGACGTCGAGAGCTTTGCAATCGAGAGCGGGAACGTAACGAACCATGATTTTTTGCGATTTGTACAAGCCGGCGGGTACGAAAACTCTGCGCTTTGGAGTAAAGAGGCGTGGGAGTGGAAGGAAAAGGAAGGCGTGCGGCATCCGGCGTTTTGGAAACGCGACGGAAATCTGTGGATGTACCGGGCGATGTTCGGGGAGACTCGCCTGCCGCTGGATTGGCCCGTCTACGTGAGCCACGCGGAAGCCACGGCTTACGCCAAGTGGCTCGGGCGGGCGCTGCCGAGCGAAGCGCAATTTCACCGCGCGGCGTATGGATCGCGGGATGGCGGAAGCGAACGGAGTTATCCGTGGGGAGAAGAACTGCCCAGCGAGCGCCACGGCAATTTTGATTTTCGTCACTGGGATCCTGCGCCAGCGGGCGTTCATCCGGAAGGCGCAAGTGCGTTCGGAGTTCACGATTTGGTGGGCAATGGATGGGAGTGGACGCGGACGCAGTTCGCGCCGTTCCCTGGATTTGCGCCGATGCCCTTCTATCCCGGCTATTCCGCGAATTTCTTCGATGGCAAACACTACGTGATGAAGGGAGGGTCGCCGCGAACGGCGGCGTGCATGTTGCGGCGATCCTTCCGGAACTGGTTTCAGCCGCACTATCCGTACGTTTACGCAACATTCCGTTGCGTGGAAGACTAGCAATCGCAAGATAAATCCCGGCCCTGGGAGCCAACATGCTGACGCAAACCCTTCCGCTGAGACATGTGTCCGAGTTCGCGGCCGATGTGCGCGAAGGCCTAACGAAGAGCGGACAGCGAGAATTGCCATCGAAATATTTGTATGACGAGGTGGGCTCGGCACTGTTTGAAACGATTTGCGTCCTCCCGGAATACGGGCTGACGCGGGCGGATGCGCGGCTGCTGGAGAAACATGCGCGCGAGATCGTTGCATTGTTGCCGGCGCCGGTGCACGTCGCGGAGCTCGGGAGCGGAAGCGGAAAAAAAACGCGCTGGATTCTGGAAGCGCTGTCGCGGCGGCAGAAGACCTATTATTTCCCGATCGAGATTTCCCCTTCGGCGCTGGCGGCGTGCGAGAAGGAACTGGGCCAGATCGATCTGGTGAGCATCGTGGGCTACGAGCAGCCGTATCTGGAAGGCTTGCGGAGGGTAGCGGAGGAACGCGCCGGCGGAGGCCGTTTGCTGGTGCTGTTTCTCGGAAGCACAATCGGGAATTTCGATCGCGATGCGGGAGAAGAATTTCTGCGGAGCGTCCGTGGGATATTGCGCAAGGGCGACGCCTTGCTACTGGGCACGGACCTGGAGAAAAGAGTAGAAGATCAATTGATGGCCTATGACGATCCGGCCGGAGTGACCGCGGCGTTCAACTTGAATTTGCTGGCGAGAATTAACCGGGAATTGCGCGGAGACTTCGATTTAGCAAATTTCCGTCACGAAGCGCGTTGGAACGCGATCGATCGGCGCATCGAGATGCACTTGAGGTCAACTTGCCGGCAGCGCGTGGAAATCCCAGCGGCCGGGCTTCGCGTCTCGCTGGATGAAGATGAAACAATCTGGACAGAAAGCTCGCACAAATACCGGATTGGAGAAGCAGCGGAAATGGCGGAGCGGACGGGGTTCCGATGCGAAGGCCAGTGGGTGGATGAAGAGTGGCCGTTCGCGCAGAATTTGCTGATCGCGGAATAACTGCCGGTTGTTCCCTTCCTTAGAAAAATCCAGAAACAGGCGCGGTGCGATTCGGGCGCACGCCTAAAAGGCTTCGATGCGCCAGACGAGGCGCGCGAACCAGGGTTCCAGGGGCGCCAGTGGCGGATGCCATACGGCGAGAATCTGGGAGCCCTGATAGACGCGTTCGAAGCCTCCTTCGGACTCGGAAACCGTTTCGATTGGAGCGATCCAAAATTCCTTCGCGCCGGGCGCGTGAAGCGCGATACGGACGCGCTGCCAGCCGTCTTCCATGCGAAGCAACGGGCCGGGCAATACGCCGCTGAATCGAAGATTTTGCCGGCCCTTCGGAGTTTCGAAGAAACGGTCGGGCTCAGCGGGAGCGAGAAAATTGATAATGGATTCAATGCCGACGGCGACGGGCTTGGCGAGAGGTTGCTTGAGTTGCAAACCGATTTCGCAGGCGACTTCGCAACCCTGCGGGGCGGTGCCGAAAGTGAAACGTTTCGCCACGGTGAGCCTCGGCGCGGCGGCCTGACCTTTCGCGGCTGATTTCAACTCGTCTTCGCGAATCAGTTGAGCATCGCTTGCGGACGAGGATTTGACGTGAAAGGCGCCGGCGGCGAATCCGGGATCTTCCTGCAGCTCCAGCGTTTCATATTCGGTCTGCGTGCGGGCGGGGTCGAAGAGCAAAACGCGGAAGGCGTGGCGGGGCCAGCGGTCGTATCGGAGAAAACGTTCGAGGCCGGGCTCCTTGGCGAGAGTCTGCTCGTGAATGGAAGCGACGTTGCCCGGCACGGCGGTTTTCGCGGCCTCGCGCAGGCGCGCGTGGTAAGCCTCCGGCCTACGTTGAATGGAATTAATTAGGGTCGCGGCAGCAGGACGAAAGTCGAACGCGGCAAGAGTCCCGCCATCCGTGGGTTTGAGCAGCGCCTGATATTCGGGCGCGGTGAAGAGGTGCTCATGCGCGCCGTCCGCGTCGTAGTCCAGCAACTCGACGCGCGGCATGAGCGCGCCAGCCGTTTGCCGGTCCGAAATAGCTTCCGCGCGAATTAAGCTGCGCCAAAGCTCGGTGCGGAGATGCGGAGCGTAGAGGCCGCCGAAGATGCCGTGCCAGTAAGCATCATTGCATTGCGCGCGCAATAGCAGGTCGCGCGCCTGGGCAATCTCGCCGGTAACCGTCGAATTGTGATGGCGCACGGGAATCGCGGCGATGCGCGCCGAGACGCGCAGCATTTTCTTGTTGAGTAAATTTGATTCAGGATACTTGCGGAAAAATCCACGCCACGAGCCACCGCGGAGAAAGGAAAGTACCTCTGGACGAGCGCTGAACTCTGTCTGGACGGCGTGGTACCGCTGGCGGACGCGCGTGGGCAAAACCCACTCCATCATTTCAGTGTACGAGGCGGTGGGGAGATCGGCGCGGCCCAGAGGCGAGTGGTCGGACAGGTATTCACCGGGGGTCGAAACACGCAGCCAAGAGGAATTTTCCTCAAGAGCGGCGAAGAATTCTTCCAGCCAGCCGTCTTTGTAGCAATGGGCGTTGGTGCCGGGCCAAACGCCGAATTTTTCCATGTCATCGCCCATCGCGGCCATGCCGCCCGGATGCAGAGCCGCGGCGTCACGCAAGTAGGCGATGACCTCCTCGACTTTGCCGAACGGGATGAGATAGCGGAGAGCTTTTTGGCCGGGGAAGAGCCAGACGCTTTGGCCGCGGTCTTCGGCAATGTAAGTGCCAAAGAGCTCCTCCGGTTCAAAGCCAGCGGAGAGAAAATGGATGTCGTCGACGAGAGTGTAGCGGACGCCGGCGGCGGATAAAGCCGAGGGGAGTTGCGGCTCCCAAACGCGCTCGGCGATCCAGGCGCCGGTCGGGCGATGGCCGAAGCGCTCTTCGAGGTAACCCGCGAGGCGCGTGATTTGTTCGCGCTGATCTTCCGGCGGAATGGAGACAAGGATCGGTTCGTAGAAGCCGCCGCCGATCAGCTCAACTTGTCCAGAGCTGACGAGGGTCTTCAGCCGGACGAAATACTCTGGGCGGTTCTCTTCGATCCAGGTGAGCAACGGGCCGGAATAATGAAGCCCCATGTGAACGCCGGGATGCTTTTCGAGGAGTTCCACGAAAGGCAGATAGGAGTCCTTATAGGCCTTTTCAAGCACATGGCCGAAGTTGCCGCACGGCTGGTGAGCATGAATCAGCAGGACAAGCTGAAAGCGGTCTGGCATGGGGACAATTTTTCTCTCAGACATCATACCGTGCGACGCAAGATTTGTGATTCGGGAGATGAGCAGCGTGCGCGAAAGGCGCACTTTCTCCCTTCATTTTGATGCAGGGGGCAGCCTAGACCGCGCAGCAGGAGCGGGAGATTGACACTCCATCGCGCGTGTGAAAGGCTAACCAAGGAATAGAATACACGATGAGAGTCACAGCCAAAGGCGAGTACGCCACACAAGCGGTGCTGCACCTGAGCCTGCAGTATCCCGAAGTCGTGACCATTCACGAAATCGCGCAGCGGCACCACATTCCGCTGAAGTACCTGGAACAAATTCTGCTGGAATTGAAACGCGGAGGAATCCTGGAAAGCCGGCGGGGCGTGCGCGGGGGTTATACGCTGGCTCGGGCGCCCGAGGAGATTTCCGTGGGGGCGGTGTTGCAAGTGGTCGATGGGGCGTTCGCGGAATCGAGTTGCGTCCATAACGAGGCGCTGGGCGGGGTGTGCGTGGAGGGAGAGAGCTGCGGCTTGAAACAGATTTGGAAAGACGTTCAAGGAGCGGTGGAGAAAATCCTGTTTGCGACTACGTTTGAAGAGGTACGCAAGCGGACCTTGAACGGCGCGGCTCGACGCACGGAAACGGCACGGCTCGAAGGTTGAGCCAAATAAAACGGCACGCCGAAGCGCGCCGTTGCGAACGTCTAATTTCTAAACAAGATGCAGGGAATCAGGTTATTTCGCGGCGTAGAAGTCGGCGTTAACCGGCGTGAAACTGTTCCATTTCTCCGGCAGGTCTTCCAGGGCGAAGATGGCGGTAACGGGGCAGACTGGGACACAGGCGCCGCAATCGATGCATTCCGTCGGATTGATATAGAGTTGCGTGTGCTTTTCAAAATCCGGCTCATCCTTGCGAGGATGGATGCAATCGACGGGACACACATCCACGCAGGCGGTGTCTTTTGTGCCGATGCAGGGCTCGGCGATTACGTAAGCCATTCAAATCTCCTTTGAGCGGACAGCTTGCCGGTGGAGCTTCCAGAGAAGGGAAGCGACCGGCGAATTTTTCTTATACCACGCCGTTGCCGGGACCAACAAGCGGCTGAGTTGATTGTACTTGGCGGGAACGGGATTCTCAACTTGCGCACATGCAGATAGAATGGTTTGGGAAGGTACATCGATGAGAATCCGCACTGTCGTTGCATCGCTGATTTTGCTCGCCGCCGGGACTGCATTTGCGGCGCCTGCCGCGCCGCAAACCAAGGAACCGCACGACCCTAAGATGATCGACGCGCGAGGGTTTCAGAAAATCCTGGAGCAATACCGGGGGAAGGCCTTGCTGGTGAATTTCTGGGCGACCTGGTGCGAGCCTTGCCGCGACGAATACCCGATGCTGAATGAACTGGCAAAAAAGTACGGGCCAAAGGGGCTGCACGTTGTGGGCGTGAGCATGGATGATGATGGCGATTTGATTCTGATGCGGCGATTTTTGGCGCGATACAAACCCATTTTCCCGAACTATCGGAAAACAGCTGGGGCGGAGGCCGCGTTCAGGGAATCCGTGCTTCCCGGATGGACCGGAACGATGCCCGTGTCGATCTTTTACGCGAGAGATGGGCGGCAGGTTGACCATTTTATTGGCGAGAAAGGCCGGGAGCAATACGAGGAGGTGATTCGCGGGCTGCTCGCTGGAGGCGGGAGCGGAGCGTCGCGGGGAAAGTAGCAGGCCGGCTTAGAACCAAACGAGACGGGGGGAATAATCAATGCTCGATACTAAGGGCAATCAAATTACTTATTTTGGACACAGCACGTTTTCGCTGACGACGCCCTCGGGAGAGGTGGCCCTGATCGATCCGTGGGTGATGACGAACCCCATGTGCCCGGACGCACTGAAAAACGTGCCGCGACTGGACATAATTTTTCTCTCCCATGCCCACTCGGACCACTCGGGTGATTTATTGACGCTGGCAAAGCAGCATAAGCCAAAGATTGTGGCGATTTTCGAGACATGTCTGTTTATTGCGAGTAAAGGATTTGAAAAGGAGATTTGCCCGATGGGCAAAGGCGGCTCACAGACGGTCGGCGAGTTTGAAGTGACGATGACGCATGCGTTTCATTCGAATTCCATTGATGAAGATGGCGTGCGACATTACGCAGGTGAGCCTGCGGGACTTATCATCCGACTCCCAGGAGGGTTCACGATTTACCACGCGGGGGATACGGCGTTGTTCGGAGACATGAGGCTCATTGGAGAGCTTTATAAGCCGGATGTGGCGATGCTGCCGATTGGCGATCGATTCACGATGGGGCCGCGTGAGGCAGCATACGCGATCCGGCTGCTGGGAGTGAAGCATGTTATTCCCATGCATTACGCGACTTTTCCGATGCTGACTGGGACGGTCGAAGGATTGAGGCACGAGACGCGGGAGATTGCAGGGCTGGCGATTCATGCGCTTAAACCTGGAGAGAGCCTGTGATTCGAAGCGAGAATTTACGCAGCGCGTACATCCAGGACGATGTCGAGCAGTACCTGTATGAGTTGTTGCCAGAGCGGGACGCCGTCGTAAGCGAAATGGAACGTTATGCGGCAGAGCACCGCGTGCCCATCATCGGGCCAGCGGTGGCGCGGTTGCTCGCGTTGTTCGCGCAGGTTTCTGGTGCGAAACGCATTTTCGAAATGGGCTCAGCGATTGGCTATTCGACAATATGGCTGGCGCGGGCGGCGGGGCCAAAAGGAAAGGTGCATTACACTGACGGAGATCCGGCGAATGCACAGCGCGCGCGGGAATATTTTCGGAAGGCTGGTGTGGCCAAACGAATAAAGGTGGAGGTGGGCGACGCGCTCGAATTGCTCAAGAAGACTTCGGGAAAGTTTGACCTGATCTTCAACGATGTGGACAAGCACCAATACCCAGACGCGCTGCGGGCGGCGCTGCCGAAGCTTCGCCGGGGAGGATTGTTCATCACGGACAATACGCTGTGGTCGGGCAAAGCGGCGCGGCCTGCGGCTCCGGAGGATGCGGCTACGCTCGGCGTCCAAGAATTCAACCGGCTGGTGTATGCCTCGAAGGAATTGTATCCGGTGCTGATTCCGCTGCGCGACGGCGTGACCGTTTGCCGCAAACAATAGGCCGGAGAAAAACTATGAGCGGAAGAAATTTCGAATCAAGAAGCCGAGGTTGGCGGGTCGCTCGGCGAGGCGGCGCATGAAATACGGGAACCAATCGTTGCCAAAGGGAATGTAGACGCGCAAGCGATAGCCATCCTTCACGAGGCGGCGCTGCAAGTCGGTTCGCACACCATAAAGCATCTGAAATTCGAAATCATCCTTGGAAATCTGTTTGGCGGCGGCCCAGCGAATGGTTTCCGCAATCATGTGCGGATCGTGCGTGGCGAATCCGTGGTAGAAACCGCTGGGCAAAAGAATTTTCATCAAGCGAATGTAGTTGAAGTCCGTGTCTTTTTTCCGCGGATACGCAACGTCAGGTAACTCTTTATAGGCACCCTTGCAAAGACGGATGCGGCAACCGTACGCGAGCAAATCCTGGATATCGGTTTCGCTGCGATAAAGATAGGACTGAATCACCGTGCCGACGGCGGGATTCCGCGCACGCACGCGCTTTACGAGTTCTAAAGTGCGCTGCGTGTACGCCGATCCCTCCATGTCCACACGGAGAAAATTATCGTACCGCGCCGCCACCTCCACAATCGACACGACCAGTCCCTGGCAAAACTCAAGATTAAGATCCAGCCCAAGCTGCGTCAGCTTGCAGGAAACGTTGGCGTGGAGGTTTTCCTGACGGATGCGCTCGAAAATTTCCAGATAGGCATCGCGCGCGCGTTGGGCGTCAGAGATACTGGCGCAGTTTTCGCCAAGGTAGTCGAGGCTGACGTACATTCCGGCGTTGTTGCAGGCGCGGGCGGCTTCAATGGCTTCGTCGAGTGTTTCGCCGGCAACGAAACGGCGCGCCATGCGGCGCGTGGTGCCGTTGGAAGTGACCCATTTGGCGAACCGGGGACTCTCGGAGAGCTTGAGAAGCGTGGCGCGAAACATGGAATATGATTATGCCCGTGTAAAACCCAAGCGACTAGTCCTTGTGCTCTTCCAGGAACTTTTCCGCATCGAGTGCGGCCATGCAGCCGGAGCCCGCGGCAGTGACGGCCTGGCGGTAGCGGTGGTCCTGCACATCGCCAGCGACGAACACGCCTGGAATAGAAGTTAGGCTGCCGTGTTTTGGAATAACGTAGCCATTGCTGTCCATTTCCAGCTTGCCCTTGAAAACGGTCGAGTTCGGATCGTGGCCGATGGCGACGAATATCCCGTCGACCGCGATTTCGCGAGGCTCTTTCGTTTGCAGGTGGCGCAAGCGTGCGCCCTCGACGTGGCCTTTGGGCGCGAGAATTTCGTCGACGACGAAAGGAGTGACGAATTCGACTTTCGGATTTGCCTTGACGCGGTCAATCATGATTTTTGAGGCGCGAAATTCATTGCGCCGGTGGATGAGGTAGACCTTGCTGGCGTAGCGCGTCAGAAAATTGGCTTCTTCCATCGCGGAATCTCCGCCGCCAACGACGGCGATGGCTTTCTCGCGGAAGAAGTAGCCGTCGCAAGTCGCGCAGGTAGAAACGCCGTGGCCGATCAGTTCCCGCTCGCCCGGCAAGCCGAGCATGCGCGCCGAAGCCCCGGCGGCGACGATCAGCGACTTCGTTTCGTAAGTGTCTTTGCCAGCCGTAATCTTGAACGGACGCCGCGTGAGGTCCACTTCGTTCACGGCTCCTGCTTTGAACTGCGCGCCGAAGCGCTGGGCTTGCTTGCGCATATTTTCGATCAGTTCCGGCCCCATGATGCCGTCAGGGAAGCCCGGATAATTTTCGACATGCGTGGTAAGAGCGAGCTGGCCGCCCTGTTCGTGGCCGTCAATCACCAATGGTTTCAGATTGGCGCGCGCAGCGTAGATTGCAGCGGTAAGGCCAGCGCAGCCGCTTCCGATAATCACGACATTGTGCATTCCAATTGTCTCCACCTGTTAGATTCAGCGGCGTGCCTTTTCGATTCAACTCACCGATACAACTCTGCGGTCGGCCCTCGATAAAGCTCGGAGTTGGATATTGTAGCATTCCCTCCGTCGCGAACTGGACTGCGAAGCGTCCAAATTGGTGCGGCAGCCTTAATCGCGTCGCGTTGACCGCCGCGTAGGGCCGCGGCTATAGTCACACCCGTCGGCGAACGGAAATCGACGTTGCCGTAGGAGAGAACAAGATGGACCCGCGCTATCCCATTGGAAAATTCGCGATGCCCGCGCAAGTGACGCCCGGACGACGGCAAGCAGCCATCGAGGAGATCGCTTCAACACCAGCCAAATTGCGCGCGGCCGTGAGAGGCCTGAATGATGCGCAGTTGGATACTCCGTATCGCGAGGGCGGATGGACCGTACGCCAAGTGGTGCATCACGTTCCGGACAGTCATCTGAATGCGTATGTCCGGCTAAAGCTGGCCCTCACGGAGGACAAGCCGACGATCAGGCCGTACAACGAGGCTGCCTGGGCGGAATTGGCGGATTCGAAATCAGCGCCCATCGAAAGTTCGCAAACTCTGCTCGATTCCGTGCACGCGCGCTGGGACCGGCTATGGCGCTCGCTGAAGCCGGAGCATTTCGCACGCGTCCTGGTGCACCCCGAACATGGCGAACGCACCGTGGACTGGCTTGTCTTTCTCTACGAATGGCATGGCCAGCATCACACGGCGCACATCACGGAATTGCGCAAACAAAAGAACTGGTAACCCACGTCAGTTCAAGCGTAAGCTGGCCGGTCTAATGGCAAATTCTCAAACATGGAATCCCGAGCGATACGCTCGCAACGCGCGTTTCGTTGCGGACTTGGGCATGCCGGTTGTTGAGCTACTCGCTGCACAGCGTGGTGAACGCATCCTGGACCTGGGGTGTGGAGACGGTGCACTGACGCTGAAACTCGCGGCCATTGGTTGTGAAGTCATTGGAGTGGACGGGAGCAGAGAGCAGGTTTCGGCCTCATGCAAACTGGGTCTGGACTGCCGTGTGATGGACGGTGAGAATTTAAGTTTTGAGAATGAGTTCGATGCTCTGTTCAGCAACGCGGCTCTCCACTGGATGCGGAATCCCGACTCCGTGATCGCCGGGGTTTGGCGTGCGTTGCGGCCGGGAGGGCGCTTCGTGGCGGAGCTCGGAGGGTACGGCTGCGTGGCGAAAATCAAGAAGGCGCTGGTGGATGCGCTTAATCGGCGCGGGGTCGATGGCGAAAGTGCGAGTCCTTGGTATTTCCCCACTGTTGAGGACTACTCAGCCCGATTGGCGAAGGGCGGTTTTGCGTTAAGCTATGTCGCGTTGATCCCGCGCCCGACGCCCTTGCCCGGAGATATGACCGGCTACCTTGAGACGTTTGCCGAAAGCTTTACCGCCAAACTCCCGCCAGCGGAGCGGCCTTCTTATATTGCGGAAGTGCAAGAATCGCTACGACCACAGATCTGTGACGCGGATGGTAAATGGACCGCGGACTACGTGCGGTTGAGATTCTCCGCCGAGAAACAGAAGTAGAGACAATCGCCGGCATCCCAGATGCGCGCGGCCAAGTGGCGCGGCGTGCTGCGCCTCGTGTAGGATGATTTAGTACACGAGGAGAGTGCATGAGCCGACCGTCAGGGACTTACGCAATTTTTGAAACTTCGCAGGGCAACATCGTAGTGCGGCTTCTCGAAAAGGAAGCTTCGAAAACCGTCGAGAATTTCATCGGACTGGCGGAAGGCACGAAGGAATTTACCGACGAAAGCACCGGCAAAAAGCTAAAAAAGAATTTTTACGACGGGCTCGGCTTTCATCGCGTGATTCCCCAGTTCATGATTCAAGGCGGCTGTCCGCAGGGCACGGGCCGAGGCGGTCCGGGTTACAAGTTTGCGGACGAATTCCATCCTTCCTTAAACCATTCGAAAGCCGGCAAACTTTCGATGGCCAATTCCGGACCGGGCACGAACGGCAGCCAGTTTTTTATTACCGTGGCCGCCACACCGTGGCTCGATAACAAGCACACCATTTTTGGTGAAGTGGTCGAGGGGCAAGACGTGGCCAATAAGATTTCCAACCTGCCGCGCGATTCGAACGACCGGCCGAAGCCTCCGGTTACCATGCAGAAAGTGCGCATCGAGCGCGTCCCCTAAACACGCCGTATGACGATACTGACACCCGAGCGCGTTCTCCGGCTTCTGATCGAAGTGATCTTTGTGCTGCTGGGCGCGCTTGTCGTTTGGCTGGCGCTTTCTGGGCGCATTTCTGTCGAGCGCCAGAAACCGTCCTGGTTCATCCTCAGCGCGGCGCTGATCCTTTGGGGCCTTCGCGCGCTCTATGGACCCAACAAATGGTGGGCGCGCTGGGAAAACTGGACTCGCGGCCTTTCGCTGACTCTGCTCGGCGTGGTGATGCTGGTCATTTCACGCGTCCCGTTTGAATGGATCGGACCGCTCCTGGCCTCCGCCGGGGTCTTGATGGGTCTGCGCGGAATCATCGGGACAGCGCTCGTTTTTCGTCCGCGTTAATTCCCTGCCAACCGCTTCCCTTCCTAACTTTCCATTCGCATCGGATATAATCCGCATCACGAACGGCCCTCTCTGCTTCTGCATTCGCGCAGAGGCGATCGTTTGGCCCACGCCACAGAGCAAAAAGGAGACGCACCATGCTGAAGGAATTTAAAGAATTCGCCATGCGCGGAAACATGCTGGACATGGCTGTCGGCATCATCATCGGAGTGGCCTTCGGAAAGATCGTCACGTCTTTCGTCGAGGACGTCATGATGCCGCCTCTTGGGAGGCTCATTGGACCCATGGATTTCTCGAACCGGTTCATCAGTCTCTCCACCGCGCACTATGACACGATTGCAGCGGCGAAGGCGGCAGGAGTCCCGACACTCAACTACGGAGCGTTTCTGAACAATGTCATCAACTTCCTGATCGTCGCGTTCGCCGTGTTTCTTATCATACGCGCGGTGAATCGCTGGACCACGAAACCGGCACCTCCCACCGCGCCGACGACCAAGGATTGTCCGCAATGCGCCATGAGCATTCCCATGCAGGCCAAGCGCTGCGGCCATTGCACGACGCAGCTGGCGTAAAGCTTCGTTATCGAATTAAAAATGTCTATGGGACGACGGCCGCTTCAAGAGGTTGGCGGTTTCTTCTTTTGGTTGGCTTCGAGATGCACGCGCAGCCGCTTGACAACGGAATCCTCTTGCCCTTCGTCGATTTCTTTCTGGACTTCCTCGAGCGCGAAGTGCACAACGTCGTGATGATGAAGCTCTTGCGGCGCCAGAACGTCGCTAAAGCGCAGCCACAACCGGTGCAAAAGATTGACTTCGTTGGCGGTCAGGTTCGGGGCGTGCGGCCCGAGGACCTTATAAATCTTGTCGCCGTTCGGCAAATGAATTTCGAGGTTGAATTGTGGCTTGATGTCGCCAAGTTTTTCCCAAGCGTCGCCGATCTGCCGCGCCTGCTCTTCGGTGTTGTCCTTCGCCGAGCGTCCAATCACAATCGTGCTGGACTGCAGCGAAGCGCCCGCGCGCAGGATGCCTTCCCAGAGGTCGTTCGACGCAACCACCGCGAGGCGAATCGACTTCCCCCGCTTTTCGGCCATGGAAAGCGCCTGCGAAAAAAGATGCTGCTCGATGCTGCCAAAGAGCTGATCGGCGTCCAGCTCGTTTTCGCCGGAAGCGGAACGGCGCAGCAGGCGGACATGCAAAACAACCACGTCCCGGCGTCCCGGCTTGATGCGGTCGAGGACGTTGCCCAAATGGTAGAGATTGAAGTGGTTGCTCACCGGCACAAGGATGTTGCCGGAACGCGCGCCGACGGACTCCGGCGTCAACTCGGACTCCAGTTCCAGATTGAACTGGTCCATTTCCATCTGAGAAGAGCCGCCCTTGTGGGTGCGGCGCTCTGAAATCGAGAAAACTACAAAGAGCAGGACGGAGAAGGCGCCGCCTGCCATAGTGGCCACGGGCTTGGTGAAGAGATTGGTGACCGCGATCAGAAAGAGCGTCAGGGTAATCAAGCCGAGGCCGACGGGGATCTGCACGCCGCGAATATAAAAATTAAACGGCACCTGAAATTCGCGCTGGCCGGGCCGCGTGTAGCGAAGCACGAGTACAGCCAGGCCGTTCATCGTAAAACTCCAGATCACCCCGAATGCGTAAAGGTTTGCAAGAAAAGTGACATCGCCACGGCTGATGAAGATGGTCAGTATTTGCAGTACGACGATGATGTTGATAATGCGGTAGCTGGTGCCGAATCTTGGATGCGGCTGCCGGAACCACGAGCTGAGAACTCCGTCCTCGGAGACGCGGTTTAGCACCCCATTCGAGCCGACGATAGCGGTATTGACCGCTCCAGCCAGGATGAGCGTACCCACTACCACTACAAAAACGTGAAAGATCAGCCGAGCGATAAGCGGCCCGTGCAAGCTCATGGCCAGCCCGCCGATCAGGTTCTCGAGGTAGCTCTGCCGTACGCCGTCGGGAATGATCATCACGGCAAAGAAAGAAACGAGTGAGGTGAAGACCAGACTGTAGACGAAGATAACCAATCCGGCCTTTTTCAGATTCGGCAGTTTGGGGCTTTCAATCTCGCGGTAAACCTGCGCCAGAGATTCTTCTCCGCTCATGGCCAGAACCGAGTGCCCAAGCCCAATAAAAATGGCAATGATGCCGAACATGTGAAGAAGGGGGCTTCCCGCAAGCCAGCCGAGCGCGCTGGCACTCAACCGGAGATTGCGCACGTGCGGCCACGGCGGCAGAGGCGAATGCCTCAGGAGTACGGTGTACGTACACCAGGCGATTAGGAGCACGACCATCACGGTCACTAGCTTCATGATGATCAGCGCTTTGTCGCTGGACTCTGGAATGCCTTTGGTGTTCTCCCACCAGAAATAAACCGTGACAAGAACTGCAAAACTCGCCGCAATGAAATTCACCTCGTTCGATGTAAGCGGCTTGCCGAGGTGCGAGTACTGCAGAAGTTCGCTGATCAGGCCGGCCAGATACTGCCCTGCAGCGACACCGCTGATGGGGCCTGTAAGGATGTAGTCAAACATCAGTGCGGAAACGCTGAATTTTGCGAGAGTTCCGCCGAGGGATTGCTTCACGGCGCGGTAGACGCCGCCGCGGACGAACATGCTGCAGCTCTCGACGTAGACCGCGCGCACCGCGTACGAGAACAGCATGATGGCCAGAATGAACCACGGCGCGGTTTTGCCGATGTAGCCTTCTGCTTCACCGCCCGCGTAATAGGCCGAGGACGCCAGATCGTTCAGGACAATGGCCGCAGCGCGCCAGAAGGAGATAAAGGTAAGGAGCGCGGTCGTGGCAATGATAACGCGCGGAATTCCGTTGCCTCGGCTGCCTGCGGCAGCAGGGCTGTTGGGAGTGCTGCTCATGTACGGGTGATCTCGATCAGCGGGTTAAAATGCTCGCACTTTTCCGCCGTGAAGTCTAGCAGAACGGCCCTCTTGTTGACGCTGAAACGATTCAGGGGGTTGCGGTGCGGAACGCCTTAACGCACTCGGCGCAGGGGCAAATGGAGCGGAGATGGTCGTAACTGTAGATGCCAGTGGAGTGGCCATCCGTGAAGCTGATTTGGACGGCGTAGTTGCCGACGACGGTGGCGGCCTGCGCGCGTGGCTTGGCTTTGAACATTGGAAGCGCTGGATAAGCGGAGGTCCTCGGAGCTGCTGTGGAGCCGAACGCTTCTTTTTTGCCGCGCTCGTCGTTGCATGTGGCGCAGGGACATTCCTCACGCAAATAAGCGAAATCGTAGTGGCTGGCGTGGCCATCCGCCCAGGTGATGTCCACTCCAGCGCCGGTCTTCACGTGTACTTTAACGGTGGACGGCTTTCTTCGTGGATCGAGTGGAATGGGCATGCGAGAAGACGGCGTCAGCTTTTGGGTTTTCCGTTGCAGCAATCGCCTGGAGGAATGGGATTGCCGTGCGGGCACGTCTTTGGATGGCCGAGGAACGTGCAGATGCGCTGATCCAGCTCCGGGCTGATGATGTGTTCGAACTTGCAGGCTTGTGTGTGGACTTCGGATTCGTCGATGGAAAAAGTATCTTTGAACAGGCGCTCCGCGAGGCGATGGCGGCGGACCACGTCGCGCGCGCGCTGGCTTCCCACGGTGGTGAGCCGCGCTTCGCCATTCTGAAGTGCAACCAAACTTAGTTCGGACATGCGGCCGAGGACTCTCGCGGCTGGCTCCTCGGGAAGGATCGGAGGGCTTCCGGCAGGGCCGCTGGCATGCAACCCGCTTACCTGGGCGGGCTTCCCTTCCTCGCCGCAAATCCAAATTTGTTCGAGGAGATGATCGAAGCGAATCTCGTCGTCGGCAGAAGCCGGAGTGCAGCAATCGGCGGTGTTGGCCAGCGGGCACGCCAGCGGATGGCCCGGACCGTGCTGTGCGGTATCAAAGTGCAGCCGGCCGTGGGCGAGTTCGATGCGCCGGTCGGCTTGTCGCGCGATATCCGGGTCGTGCGTGACCATTAGAATCGTATGGCCTGCATGGTGGAGTTCGCGGAAGATTTGCAGAACGATTTCTTCGTTCGTTTCATCGAGATTGCCGGTGGGCTCATCGGCCAGGATGATTTTCGGCTGATTGATCAGCGCGCGCGCAATAGCTACGCGTTGCTGCTCGCCGCCGGAAAGTTGCGCCGGAAGGTGCGTCATGCGCTCGCCCATGCCCACGCGGCGCAAGGCTTCCTCCGACTGTTTTTCATCCGTCATGCTGTGAAAATATTGCGCGAGCATCACGTTTTCGAGCGCGTTGAGATAAGGAACGAGATGAAATTGTTGAAAGACGAAGCCGACCTTTTCGGCGCGGTAGCGGACCATCTCGTTCTCGCGGAGCCTTGAGAGGTCGATGCCGTCCACGACCACCCGGCCGGAATTGAGAGTATCGAGTCCGCCAAGAATGTTGATCAGCGTGGTTTTGCCCGAGCCGGACGGACCCATTAACGCGACCCATTCGCCGGCGTGCACGCTGAAACTTAGGTCATCGAGCGCGCGCAGCGCGCCGTATTTCTTGACGAGATTCTCGATCGCCACCTGCGGCGCCGCGGTCTTCTGCCCGAGCAGAATTTGGACAGGAGCGCTCACGCTTCACCTCGAAAAACCGACGCGGGGCGAATGCTGGCGAGCCGCCGGAGCGGATACGCGCTGAGGATCGCAACAATCATCGTCAGAGCCACAGCTACAGGATACACAATCAGCCTCGGCTGCGCCGCTTCGCCAAAAACCTGCTTGCCCAGCCAGATCGAAAGCAAAATTCCCGCAGCGGAGCCAATTAAGCCGCCTGCAAGACCGAGCAACGCTGCTTCCGCCAGGAAAAGCCGCAAGACGCGCCGCGTCGCTCCGCCAATGGCCTTCATCAGGCCCACGTCGTTCTTGCGCTCCATCGCCACGTTGGTCATCGCCGCCATCACGCACAGGCCAGTGAGCAGCAATACCACTGCGACGGTCGCCGTCAGTAATCCGCTGATGCGGCCATAAATCTTCGCTTCGCCCTCGGTGAATTGCCGAATGGGACGGACGTCGACGTCAGGAATGTTCGCTTTTAGCTCGGCGATGTAGCGGTCAATCGCCGCGGGCTTACCGGGAACCAGAAGTTGGATCAAGCTTACGCGACCTGGCGAAGCTGCCAGCGTTTGAACGTCCTTTAGATTTGCGAACACTTCGTTGTCCTCGGCACTGCCAGTAGAAAGTCTCGCGATGGCCCGACAGTTGATCTCTTTACTGCCTAAGGTAAGACGAAGCAGAGGGGTGCCAGAAAGGCGCAGTCGCGAGGAAACTGCCGACCCCACGACACAATTTGTGCCGTCCCATATCATCGGGCCACCATTGAACTTCCTCTTGGGCGCGATCGAATTGACCACACCCATCGCCGACGACCCTACAACAACTGCTTTGACTGGACGCAACGCGCCAGTCGAAACGTCGGCGACGACGTACAGAAAAGGATTGGCAGAAACAAAGGCGCCCTCATAATTACGAGGTATTCGGTTCAGGAGTCCCTCGGACAAGGTCCGGTCGCTCGGCGCAACGAACTCGCCGCCTCGAGGCGCAACAATCGTGTTTGCCCCAAAGGCGCGGAATTCAGCTGCGATTCGGCGGTTGGCATCGACTTCGAGATTCAAGAGCGCTGCCGTGACAGCGGCGCCTGCGCCGAGCGCGAGCAGAATCACAAACAGGCGGCCGCGATTCGCTCCAAGCAAACGCCGAACGATGCGCCAGAACATCAGCCGATTTTGCGAGCGAAGAGAAGGCATCATTCGCCTCGCAGGATCGGCGCCGGCTCGTAACGCGAGGCGCGGCGCAGCGGGATGGCGCTGCCGAGGAACGTGACCCCGGCGGCGAGCGCAAGGACCACAACAAGTACGAGCAGCGAAGGCTCCGGCTTAACGCCGAAGACTTTTTGTCCAACCAGCCGCGCGAGATTCGTCCCGAGCGAATAGCCGATGCCTCCGCCCACAAACGCGAGCAGAAGCTGTTCAGCCGCCAGGAGAAAACCAACCGTTCCCGACCCTGCTCCCAAAGCCTTCATGAGGCCAATTTCCATCCGCCGCTCGATTACCGAAGCCGCCGCGGAAGCACCCACAGCCAGAGCCGCCGCCAGCAACGCCGCGAACGTCACCATCCAAAGCAACGCGCGGACATGTGTGAGAATGTTCCCCTCACCCTCGGCCACGCGCCGAATCACACGCACATCCGTCCCCGGCAACACCTGTTTAATCGAATATGCAATCGAAGAAATATACGGGCTGCACGACCAGCGCTCCAATTCATCCGGCTTCATCGTTTTCGGGTCGCGCCGCGCAAAATCATCTTCAGGCTTGGTCAGTGCGCTGACATACAGCTTGCGGTATTGCCCTCGCTCATTTGCAAACTGCTGCGCAATAGCGATCGGGACGATTACGGCGTCGTCCTCTGAACCTCCGCTGTCTAGAATGCCAACAGCTTTCAGAAAAATTGGCGGCGAAGACGGTCCACGGTCAATTACAAAATTGTCGGCGATGGCCAACCCGGCAAAAATTCGTTGACCGTCTTGAAAGGCACCGCGCTTTCGAGCAAGGTTCTTCCCGACCACACATTCCAATGCATTATCTTCAAACCATCGGCCCTTCATAAGATGCCACCAGGGATTCGTCTTATTGATGCCGGTGTTCCATGTGGTCTGATCGGCCAGTTGAACGGGATGATTGGCCCACGTGCCAATGAGTGAGACCTGAGGCCACGACATTCGATTTTCAGGCAAACCTTTTTCATCATCTCGAAAATGCGACATGCCCTTCACAGAAAGCTCAAGGACGGGTGCGAACCCCACAATATTGTTGTGCCAGAAAACTGTCTTGATCTTAGGTAGGTCTGCTTCGGGAAGATACGCGCCCGCATTGACGGGGCGGTAGTCCACGCCGCCAATCTCGAGCGGCAAAGAATCGGCCTGCGGCGTAACTACCAAATTTGCGCCAAGGCTACGGAATTCACGCGCCAAGCGGTCGCCCACGTCGAGCGAAACGCTTAGCGCCGCCGTCACCACGGTCATGCCCAGCGATAGCGCCGCAGCCGTCAACACCTTGCGGCGCGGACGGCGCGTAAAAGAATCCGCAACTAGACGCAGGAACATGGGATCGGTGGTCGCGCTCGCAGGGGCACGATATATCGTGCCCCTACTGCGGAATCTCCTTGGTCGCTTGCCGGAGCGAAGAAACGTCCAGAACTAGATCCGCGCCGTCTACGTGCGATAGCACGCCAATCGGATTGCAGCCGCCCGCCTCGCCGATTGTCGGCACATAAATCGCCGAGCCGCAATGTCGGCAAACCACGTTCTGCCCATCCTGGCGATAACCTTCGGCGCCGCAGATGCGGCAGGCATCCAGCGCCGTGCCATACCCCTTCGGCTTCTTAATCACCATGAAGCGCACCGACTGCCCTCCGGCGCTAATCGTGAACAGATGCATCTTGCCGTCCTGCACTTCACTCAAGGGAATTCGCACCTGGTTGCCCACGGCCGCGATTGCCTGCGCCGTTAGCGGCGCGGCATTCACCTTCGTATAAATGAAGTCTCCCGTCAGCAGCAGAATCACCGACAAGCAGCCGGTCGTTGCTGCAATCATCCAGCGCCGTTGGCGCCGATTCTGCGCTTCAATCAGCCGCCTCTCCGCTTCACCGGCAGCCTCTTTGGCCGCATTCGCGTGGCTTGCCGATTGCCACTCGCGCAAGATCAGCAGCGCCGCAGCCCCAAAGATCAGCACAAAGAAAAACAGTTCGTTCCGCACGATGGGCCCGATGACAGCCATCTCCCCCTTACTGGACGGCAGCCATTGTGCTTCGCTCAGTTCGTGCAATCCGGTTAGCCCAAGCTGAACCGCCACAAGGATCAGGATCACGGTCGTGACGGCAAAAAACCGGTGCAGCGGAACGCGCAGCGTGCCCTTGAAAAAGAACAGGCCAACAGCCACCGCCGCCCCGATCCCCAAAGCCGTCCCAATCCAGATTTCCAACCCTTCCGTGGATAGTTCCACCGCGCGCAGGATCACCGCCAGCTCCGCCCCTTCACGCAGAACCATCAGAAAAACGAACAAGAAAATGCCCCACCCCGCCGCCGCGCCCGCCCGCCCCACGTACGTCTCGATTTTTTGCTCGATCTCTTTTTTCAGGTGGCGCGCAACGCGATTCATCCATAGGATCATCGTAATGACGAACGCTGCCGCGACGAGGTACATCAGACCCTCGAACCCGTCTTCGCTAATGCGCCAGCGCTCCAGCAGAATCGCGACAGCAAGACTGAGCGCAGCCGCAGCGGCCACGCCATACCAAACAAAACGCGCCAGTTGCGGACGGCCCGTACGCGTGAGATAAACGAGGACAATGCCGACGACCAGGGAGGCCTCGACACCTTCACGGAGAGCGATGAGAAAAGCCGGGAGCAAGAAATCTCCAGTTGTGAGTCATTTGCAACTACGAATTAAGTCTACTCTTTGTATCAATTTCCGTCAACCGGACCAATCTAGTCCGATTTCTTTCTTGGGCACACGGTAGAATAGATGGCCCGCCGAAATCAACTATGAGCCCCTTCTACCTCCGCCAAGTCTTCTCTCTCCTCTTGGCCATACTTCTTCCTTGCGCCCAGTTCTCCGCGCAAGCTTCCCCGCAATCGCAGGCCACCCCCCCCCAGAC
>Ga0102924_1000975_pt1 | contig 34012 bp, 45 predicted proteins | sample PaiPotPPM11metaG_FD_80116 | JGI IMG/M metagenome (GOLD analysis project Ga0102924, IMG submission 80116) | Iron sulfur acid spring bacterial and archeal communities from Banff, Canada, to study Microbial Dark Matter (Phase II) - Paint Pots PPM... ...
CCGCCGAGGTCACGCCCTTCGGCAGCCCCGGCGGACTGGCGTCTACACTGACCAGATGAACGGCGATGCCGGTTCGGGCGGTCCTGTCATCGACCAACTGGAGACCAACGGATGTGATGATCCTGTGCCTCCCGAAAACCTCATCCTGGATGACGCGCGGGTGAGCGTATGGTAAGGAAGCGGCCGATGGTCGCGTTTCTGAGCCAGCTGCTGCTTGCTATCCGATCGCTGTTCACGCGGCGTGCGCGGCTCGAGGCCGAGAATCTCCTCCTGCGCCAACAGCTGCTAGTTCTACGACGCAAGTCTCCGACGCGCGTGAGACTGCGGAACATCGATCGCTTGCGGTTGGTGTGGCTGTATCGACTGTACCCGTCGCTCCTGGACGCGATCATCATCGTCCAGCCGGAGACCGTGATCCGCTGGCACCGACGCGGTTTCCGCGCCTACTGGCGCTGGAAGTCCCGCCAGGTCGGCGGCCGTCCACGGATAGATTCCGAGATGCGAGCGCTGATCCGGCGAATGAGCCGCGAGAACCCGCTGTGGGGCGCACCGCGGATCCACGGCGAATTGTTGATGATTGGAATCGAAGTCGCTGAATCAACCGTCGGCAGATATATGGTCCGGCGCCGCCGGCCACCGTCGCAAGGTTGGAAGACTTTCCTGCGCAATCACACCGCAGGCATCGCTTCGCTGGATCTGTTCGTGGTGCGCACCATCTCGTTCAAGCCGCTCTACGGCTTGGTGATCCTGCGTCACGCCCGCCGGCGTCTAGTCACGATCAGCGTCACTTCCAATCCGACCGCCGAGTGGATCGCAGGTCAGGTGACGGACGCGTTTCCCTGGAACGAAGCGCCGCATCACCTGATTCGCGACCGCGACCGGGCCTTCGGCCCAGCCTACACCCATCGCATTCGGGCAATGGGGATCCGCGATCATCCGACTGCGCCGCGCTCACCGTGGCAGAACGGCCACGTCGAGCGCCTCATCGGCTCGATCAGGCGGGAAAGCCTCGATCACTTGGTCGTGTTCGACGAAGCGCAGTTGCGTCGCGTTCTAAGGAATTACGCTTCCTATTACAACCAGGTCCGGACGCATCTCTCACTGGGCAAGAATGCGCCGGATTTTCGGCGTCCGCAGAAGATGGGCCGCATCGCAGCAATACCAATCCTCGGCGGGCTTCATCATCAATACGTCCGGGTTTAGGTTTGGACTAGGCACAGGTGGCGTGTTCGGTTGCTATCGTCGCTACGGTATATTAACTCAGCGGGCTGAACGGGCGATCGGACATTCTTCTGATAGTCCGCGTAAGCGCTTTCGTCACGCTTGGAGAAAAAAGAAATGAAAATCTCGCCGAAGCTCAGTTTCCCCGTGGGTTTGTCCTTCACACTCTCAGTTTTCCTAGTCTTCTGCGCTCCAATAGCAAGCGCGCAAACTGACATGTTTATCTATCCGGGGAAGGGACAGGACCAAGCACAACAGGATAAAGATCGCTATGAATGCCATTCCTGGGCGGTACAACAAACGGGATTCGACCCGAGTAGGCCGCAGACCGCAAACTCCCAACCCTCTCAGCAACGTCAGACTTCTTCCGCTCCAATCCTACAAGGAGCAGGTCGAGGAGCCGCACTCGGAGCAGTTGGCGGTGCGATTACGGGTAACGCCGGCAAGGGTGCTGCTGCCGGAGCTGCAATGGGAGGCATGGTAGGCGGTTTTCGCCGTCGCGACGAGAGAATCCGAGAGGCTGACAGAAAAGCGGATGCTGCGGCGGCGTCTAGTCCTGGGAGAGACGCGTACATGCGAGCGATGTCCGCGTGTCTGCAGGGCCGCGGCTATACCGTTAATTGACGCTCAACCGATAAGAGGGTTGATTCAAAAACAATTCTCCGGAGGGCGGCCTATTCATGGCCGGCAAGCTGCGGTCGCTCGCGGTGCTGGTCGCCGGGTTGATCTCTATTCTTGGAGTGCTTGCACTAATTGCGATAACTTTTCGTCAATAGGACGGTCCGACTTCAGACCTACTTTGGTTTGAACCGGGGATCGTCGGCCGAGACGCATTGCGCCTGCTTGTAGATATTGACCCAGACCTGTCTGTTCTTCGAGTTCGTCCGCCGAATGTCCCTATCCAGCACATGCTAGCATTCATCCTTGTTGCGATAGGTCGTCGGCCGCTTTAGCCATTGGCTGAGTGGTGCAGCTACGTTGCCCGTCGGATGGTCGCGGCCTGTTGGCGGCAACATCAGATACCAGCCGACCAGAACGAGCGCGGCAGCATAGTGCGTCTTCATTCTATGTTTCCTTGAGTCGAGGATCATCGATAGCGATGCAGGCGAGATGATCGACACGCGCACGTGCGAGTTCGAGATCAGCTGGTTGGCGTTTCTGAAAGCGTCTGAGTCTACCCGTGGCGTCAAGCTTCGCCGGATCTCCGTTCTTGTTTTGGAGTTCTGTGAGCGCCTGCTTGCAGGTGTCGGCACTCTCAAAGTTGGTAACGATGCTCCACCGCGAGATTGGAGCGGCCGAATTGACAGAATGCGGAACCGTGGAGTCAGGCGGCACCATCAGGTACCAGCCCACAAGCGCGAGCGCGGCGGCGTGACTGAATCGCATCTGCATTTTGCTGGCCGGACCCGACGGTTCCCTTCCATCCATCACTCTATCGCAGAAAAACGCAATTTCAGGTAGATCGCGCTGGCAATCAGTTGCACGACCATCACCGGAACCCCGTATCGCGAACGAGGATTAAATGCGCTACTCACGCGAGTCGAGTTGCGATCGAGTATGTGTCTCCTCGCCGACCTTGTATAGCGGTACGTGGCAAGATTCAAAAGCGATCGCAGGGCCTAAATCCTGACTCTGCCGAACAACGGCGCACACCGGCGGTTTTTTCCACGGCTCTCCGCTGTGAGATACCGTCGAGGCTCCCGACAAGCGTTCCCCTACCCCCGCACACCCCTTGATCGACCAAACGGTATCTCCGCTTCGCCGGCCGCTCTCAGTGGTGATGGGATGGACCCGCCCCCGCAGCTAATGCGGGCTTTTGGTTGGCCCAGATGGTACGCAGACCATTGAAATAACCGACAGAGGAGGGTCCGCGATGCAGATTACAACGATAGGAATCGCTAGCGAAAAACGTGTTCCGAGTGCACGGCGTGGACCGCGCCGGCAAGGCTGCGCTGCGCAAGAAGGTGACGCGACGACAACTGCTTCCGCTGCTGGCCGATCTCGGTCCAAGCCTGGTGGGAATGGAGGCCTGCTCAGGTGCGCACTACTGGGCGCGCGAGATCGAGAAGCTTGGCCACCAAGTGCGCCTGATCAATCCGAGATTCGTGACGCCCTACGTCAAAACCAACAAGAACGACGCCAACGATGCCGAAGCGATCTGCGAGGCCGTCAGCCGTCCCGCGATGCGGTTCGTTCCGATCAAGAGCCAAGCGCAGCAGGACGCGCTGTCGGTGCACCGAGTCCGCGGTCTCCTGATGCGCCAGCGCAGCTCGCTGATCAATCAAATGCGCGGCCTCCTAGCTGAGTACGGAATAGTGATTGCCAAGGGTACGGCCGCGCTACGGCGTGCTCTGCCGGCTATCCTCGATGACCAAACCAACACGCTAAGCGGCTTATTGCGTGAGCTGCTGCTAGAGCTGCGCGATCGACTCCGACTGCTCGAGGAGCGCCTGCACGGTTACGATCTGCGCATCGAGAATCTCGCCCGCAGTAGTGCTCAGGCCGGACGCCTCATGACGGTTCCAGGAGTCGGGCCGCTGACCGCCACTGCCCTGATCGCCGCGGTCGGCAACGCGCAGCAGTTTCGAAACGGTCGTCAGTTGAGCGCGTGGCTCGGCTTGGTCCCCGCGCAAAACTCCAGCGGCGACCGTACCGTGCTGCTACGGATCAGCAAACGCGGCGATCGTTATCTTCGCACGCTGCTCATTCACGGAGCTCGGATTGCGCTCCATCATTCAAGCGGCAAGATCGATCCGACCAGTCGGTGGGTGAATGCCATCAAGCAGCGCCGCGGTTACAACGTAGCCACCGTCGCCCTGGCCAACAAGAACGCTCGCGTGCTGTGGGCACTGCTCACGCGCGGAGAATCATATTCCGCCGCGTGCCCGGCAGCTTCTCACCCATCCGCCCCTGGGCGGTTGAGGGCGGCTGGGTGAGAAGCTGCCCGCGAGAAATCCAATCGATAACTAACCTGCCATGGTTGCGCAGGTCGTTCCTTCACGATGATGGCGAACCGGTCGGACCGGCGCTCTTTGAGCCTGTCGTAACGCCACGGCCGTCGAAGGCCGCAGTGGTGATGAGGCAAAGAGCGCGCGAAATTCATCAAGGCCAGGGGCAGTCTTACAAGCTCCAACGATAGGCCGCATATGTGGCAGCAACCGACGCTCCATCATCAACAATAGCGACCTCGCACTTGCGGGGCGGGTTCATATGTGGCGTTCGCTGCGCTAGATACCGTGGAGTGCGTCAAGCATCATTGGTCACTAACGAACATCATCTCCCCAGCAGACAATTGATCCAACCGTACGCGGTCTGAGGTGCGGATCGAAGGGAGATTGGGCTCGACGGGTCTTGCCTGCAGCCGCAGCGGACACAGCTTTCGTCCTGTACAGCGACCGGGCCAAGGCCTTCGAGCCCGCCGCCCGCAGTCCCCAGACTTACAAGCTCATCTTCAAAGAATCCGTCAGAGGGCTCGCGCCAGGCGCGCCGGTCGAATTCCGAGGCATCCCGATCGGCGAGGTCGCGGACATTCGCGCGCAAATCGACCTGAAGACCTTCGAGTTCTCGGTGCCGGTGACTATCCGCTTGGACCCGCAGAGGCTCGGGGTCAAGGTTATCGAGGGGGCGTCCGGCGCGGATCTCGGGAGGATGCGCAGGAGGCTGATCGACGCCATGGTTGCGCACGGGGTCCGTGCGCAGCTGCGGACCGGAAACCTGCTGACCGGGGCCGTGTTCGTGGCGCTCGACTTTTTCCCCGGCGCGCCCCCGGCGACGGTGGATTGGTCGCAGACTCCAGTGCAGCTGCCGACCATCCCGGGTCAGCTCCAGGTGATCGAGGCGAGCATCGAGAACATCATCAAGAAGCTCGACAAGATGCCATTCCAGGAAATCGGCGACGACCTGCATAAGGCGTTAGGCAGCTTGGACCTGACACTCGTGAGCGCACGCGGAACGCTCGTCAGTGCGCGGACCACGCTCGACAACGCTAACGACTTCGTCGAGCCGAATTCCGTGCAGGGCCAGGAGCTGGACAGCACGCTGCAGGAGGTGAACCGCGCGGCCCGCTCGTTGCGCGTGCTCGCAGACTATCTCGAGCGCCATCCAGAGGCGCTCCTGCGCGGCAAGAACGGGGAGGCGAAATGACGGCAACCCAGATTGCGAATCTGATCTTAATCGCGTTGGTCGCGGCGGCTGCAGCCAGTTGCGCCTCGGCACCGGCGCGGTTTTATAACCTCGACTCCACGGCGACACCGGACGGCGTGCCGGCTACGCGCGACGCCGTCATGGTAGGTCCGGTCTCCATCCCCGCTTCGGTCGACCAGCCGGAGTTCGTGGTTCAGGTTGCGCCCAACCGCGTCGAGGTCGACGAATTCAACCGCTGGGACGCGCCGCTCAACGACGCCATAGCGCAGGCCGTCGCCGGCGACCTCGTCAAGCTGCTCGGGACACCGGACGTGACCTCGGCGCCGATGGCGAACTTCGTCCCGGCTTATCGCGTGACCATCGACGTCCAGCGCTTCGATTCGGTTCCAAGCCGGTCGGCGCTGGTCGAAGCGGTGTGGACCGTGCGCAGGACGGCGGGCGGAGAGACGCGCTCGGGCCGCACGACCGCCCCTGAGGCCGTGCAGGGCGACAGCTTCGATGCGCTCGCCGCAGCCCACAGCCGCGCGCTCGCGAGATTGAGCGGCGACATCGCAACGGCAATCCGGGCGGAGGCTGAGAATCAGCGGTAGCGACGGGGCGCGCGCTTATCCAAATGGAGCACAAGGTCTTGGAACAATTGCGAGAAGCCCTGCGCTTTCGTGTCGCGCCTCACCACAGCACCCTGCTCGCGGCGAACATAGCTGCGCGCGTTGCGTCTACTGATCGGCGACACCGGAGCCGGCACCGCCGTATTCGGCGTTGCATTGGTGCTCCTACTGCTTTGGCCCTCTACAACATCAACATCGCCGAGTTGGTGGGTGAAAGGGACCGGCTGCTGGCCCGTACCTCTTGGAAGCCGATACCGAAAGCTCGCTTGGCACTCTGTGCGCTATTGGTGGTCTTATGGGTGACGGGCCCAAGCGCTAAATTCGCTCAGGGTCAAACACCTAATCGACTATCGCTTCAAGAACTCGCCACGGAGTTCACTGATCCGCTTACAACATTGCCTCAAATCTTCTTAAAGGACGCATACTCGCCGGCAAATTTCGGCACTCATGTGCAAACGAACCAGGCGATCTTAAGAGCGATTATCCCACGGATACCACGATTCTCTTTGTTTCCTTTGATTCAGTTGATCCGACCAACTTTCTCGCTGGTGACAGTTCCGAGCGCCAGGGGCGGCACGCGGACCGAGTTCGGCGACACGCAGTTGTTCGATTTGGCAGTACTGCCCTGGCCGGGCGAGAAAACGGGCCTCAGAATCGGGCTGGGGCCAACGTTTGTGTTTCCGACCGCGACCTCCAGGAGCGCCGGCCAAGGGGCATGGCAGGCGGGCCCGGCACTAGGAGGCGTTTATACCGGCATACCATGGCTCTTGATGGGTTTCCTTCTTGAGGACCCGATTTCCTTCGCATACACATCTCCTAACCGCACGCCTCAGAACAGGCTCGAGTTCGAGCCAGTGGTACTCATTCATCTCTGGCGAGGTTGGTACGTGCGATCTGCGGCGGCAACTTGGGTGGTTGATTGGCGTCATCATTCCCCGACGTTGCTGCCGCTGAGCCTCGGCATCGGTAAGGTGATGGTTCGTCCCGGGTTGCCACCAGTCAACTTTTACGTTTCGGGTCAATGGATGGTCTATCGACAATTTGCGCCAACCGCACCTCAGACGACTGTTAACTTTGGGCTAACCGTTGCCTTTCCGGAATTCAGAAAATGGTGGATCACGTCAAGATGATAAGTCTCTGTCGAAAGATTTGCAGGGAGCTGCCCGCTGTCATTTTCTCTCGCGCAAACATAGTGCGCCATTCGTGGCGTTCGCGGCCGGATTCGCCGTGCGACCCCAGACTGTGCAGGCCTCAAGCTTCTGTCGCGACACTGAACCATGGCACCCAGGATCGCAACGTCAACTGAATATCGCAGAGAACATCGTGAGTTTTCACCGTCGAACGAACTCTTCGCCGACGCGATCAACAGCCGAGCAAAGGGCCGACTGGCGATCGGGCCTGTGAAACATTCCACGCGCCTGGCATTCAGAGGTCCGTGGCTATGAAGATGACGCACTACACAGTCGTCGTTGTCGTCGGTAGAACGGACATTCCAACCAAGACCGTGGGAGAGAATATGTCGCGTCATCGCGCATCAAGAGCTCGGTCCGTAAATACACTGTTGTCAGCTTCCGTCGTCTTTGCGCTCATCTATTTTCTGCCCGTGCTCACCTGTGATGCGGCAGGCGCGAAGCGGGATTTCGTCCTCGATTTTTCCGGCTACACGGGAGGTTCCGTCGATGACTGGCTGCATGCCCGGCACTTTACTTTCGAAAAGGACGCGAAGAACCCCCGCCTTCTGCAGCTTTCCATTGACAACGATACCCTTACGCTCCAGGCCAAAGGGCATCTCAGCGGCTTTCTGCTCAATGACGCGGTTAATGTCGAAAAGATAAGCAAGATCAGAATTACCTGGGGCATTATCCAATACCCTGTCGACGTCTCTTACCAACGCAAGGTCAACAACGAGGCCCTGATGCTTTACGTCTTCTTCGGCACCGAGAAGATATCGAGCGGCCACGTGTTAATTCCCAACAGTCCTTATTTCGTTGGTCTCTTTCTCTGTCAGGACGAGCAAATCGATTTTCCGTATATAGGTCGCTATTTCCATAAGGGTGGCCGCTTCGTTTGCCTGGGCAAACCGAAACCTAATGAGATGGTTGTCTCCGAATTCGACCTCGACGCTGCGTTCAAAAGGTATTTTGACAAAAGTCGGACACCGGGTGTCACCGGGATCGGCTTTGGCATTGATACCTCCAAAGCGGGAAAGGGCGGCGCGGCTGCGGCGTTTATCAAGAGCTTAGAGTTTATCGGAGCCGATGGTGCTGAGGCTGCGCGCGCGCCGGGTGGCTAATAGAGCGAAGACGACATCCCGAGTACAGCAATATTCGCTCGGATTTGCGACAGGTAACGGCTCCAAACGGCAGGCGTCCGGTGTCGGTTTCGCTCGTTACGGAAACCACACCGGTATCGGCTTGGCCGTCACGGTCGCCCTGGGCCGCGCAGGACATGATGTGTATGCCACCGTGCGGACTGCTGCCCCGCGCTGGAGCCCCGGCTCGATAAGCGCCAACGGCGTCTCGTCAATTATTAAGCGCCGTCTTAGCATCCAACAGAGCGCCGACTACGGCCTTGGAAAATGTCGTCATCTCGACAGAGCGAACTGAATTCGAACTGCCGGTACCGATTTGTCAACGGTGAGACGACGGTCAGGTTGAGCTTTGCGACACCGAGACGAACTGCAAAGCGCTATCGCGCTGCAGCGCATTTCTATTGCGCTTTAAGGTCGCTGGGAACGACCGGGGCAAAATGGCCTGCCCTTTTATTTGAATCGCTGCCGCGACATCAGTCGCGATGTCGTTCATCACGCGAGAGGGCAAGTCGCCGGCTTGAGCTCCGGCGCCTACTCAACGTGGCTGTTGCCATCTAGACCGTCCAGTGCCGGTTCGAGCCCCTGCCGATCGGCGCCACGATCGGGTCTTTCCTTGGCTTGCGCCGTGATGACACCGCAGTGATTCCTCGTCTCTATGAAGTGTTTAGCCAGTGCATCGAGAGGTCGATTCGTAAGATCGGCGACCTTGAGGTCGATTTGTAACAGGTGCGCGGTTACCGAGAGTCCGAAATTCACTACCTATAATTAGCGTCGGATATGCGCTCGCCGGTCAACGGCTACGGCAAGGAAGCGTTCGCGCGTTACTCGATACGCGCGGATCATTACCCGCTCAGAGCATGATCGAAAATGCGAAGCGTGGCGAGGGTGAGGAGGCTAGCTAAACGGCCTCGCTTCCAAGAGCGCGCCACAGGTTCCAAAATCACGTCGCTTGGCACAAGCATTTCTCGAACTGCTTAATGGCCAGAGCAGGATTAGTATGAACGTAGCAGAGATATTGGCGAATGCGGTTAAGAGAGTTTGTCCCACGCCGAGCAGGCGGATTCCTGAGGGCCCCCTTTCCGTGGGACAACTCCGACTGGGCGATTGCAGCTGGCCGCTAGTCACTCCCTCGACTGCCTGCCAGCCCCGGGCCGAGAGGCAGCGGTAAGACGGCCCGACATCTGCCACGCCCAAGGAAAGAAGGGATGGAAATGGCGCTCTTCAATAAGAGACCGGCTCCGCGCGAAGTTCACGCTCCGATCGAAGCCGGCTCCTATTTGGGCCAAGGCTCCAAGGTCAGGGGCAAGCTTAACTTCGAGGGGCCAGCACGGATCGACGGCCAGATTGACGGTGAGATCATTGCCAAGGACAGCATTATGATTGGGGAGAGCGCCGTGGTGAGCGGCCCAATCAAGGCGGCGTCGGTCATCGTGGCGGGCAAGGTCAGCGGCGACATCATCGCCAGCCAGCGCATCGAACTTCGGTTCTCCGCCAAGGTGCTGGGCAATCTGACTTCGAACGTTTTGATTGTGCACGACGGCTCTTGGTTCGAAGGCCATTGTGCGATGCAGTCCGAGGGGACGCGCGCGGAGCGCAAAGCCGTGGTGTTTTCCCAAGGAGCGTACGGTGGCCTAGGCCGGAGGTAAGAAGCAGGCTGCGTGCTACCGCGGGCACAGTTCTCACAGCTTTCCACCTGGCAAGATGGTGACAGCCTCGACGCATTGTCGGCAGACCTGCTTATCTCTCTTGGGCATCCGCGTGCGTCTGTACCTCAGTCGAATAGCCAGTGTGCTCAGTCGCGTAGAGCCATCTGCAGTCACTTCTCCTCTGCCTCGACTTCAAGCGGAATCCGCGCATGGCGACCATTCGACAACGTAGTGGCGGCACAAAGCCCTGCGGTCTGTTCTACATGACCAACGCACGACGTTAGCATCTTAATACCGAAACAACACAGTGTCGCCGGTACACGAAGCGTCGACCATGAGAAAGGAGTAAAGGCATGCGACGGCCCACTATCGCTTTCGCACCCCGCGCAATCTTCTCTGCCGGGATCTGTCTAGGTCTGTCGATTGTTCTAAGTTCCTGTTACTTCACATCGGTCGGTCACTGGAACGAAGATTCGTACTTGGCACAGCCCTATGGCAACTGGCGCACCGTTCACGTCTGTGTTTATCTGGACGAAGGCGTATCGAAGGAACGAGCCCTAAGCCTTATGTCTGACTGGACAAAGCCAGACGGCGCCGCCCACTACTATCACATGGATGTCGTGCCCGTGGGGTTCTGGACCCTTCCTCGCGAGGGATTTCTACACAGTACAATAATGAATGAGGTCGCACACATTCCTCTAAAGGAGCAGTGCGATCGGCTCTTTTACTTCGCGAAGCGCTCCGTAGCCGACTATGTATATGCGAATGCGCCAGCGATTCTCCTGGGAGTCTTTCCGCCAGAAGTGCTGGGCGAAGTGGACGACGCGACGATGACTCACGGCTTTGCGTTTGCGGGACCCGATAGCGTACTCAGCGCACTGGACGGACCCCAACATACAACCGGGCATGAGCTTTATCACTTACTAGGGTCGTGTCCTCATGCGTGGACTCTTAAGAAATGCTACGCGCGTATTTCTATGCTAAAAAGAATGCCCAGCACCGATGGAATGTATCCTTCGATGAACCTGGCGGGTAACCAGATCTTCACCAGCCGCGCTCTCGTTAATAAGGTGATGGCGAGTTATTCTGATCCCCTTATGCCCTAGCCAGCACCGGCATGCGAGGGTGTGTCCATGGCCCGGCTTAGGTGCGACCGTATAAGCCATACGATCGATAGTGTCAACGATCATTCCACGGTGAAACAGCAGCTCGCGTGGCTAAGAGTTCACCGCGTCCGCTTCGAGCCAGCGAGTAATCGCATGCGCGAACTTGCAGACGCATGTGCGCCGACTTCCAGTCCATCGCAAAAGACCCGTTGAACCCCATCTCGCCGGTAATCTTCATAGAGGCCGGACGGTAATTCACGTGACGTTCGGTCAGCCTGAAGATTTCGCGACAATGTCAGTATTGCCGTCTGGCTTTAGAGATACGGGCGATCCCACGGGGACGTACCAGAAGGTCAAGAGCACGAGCATGCCGAACGTGAGGTAAACTGCCGTGAACATCCAAGATGGGGCACTATAGAAGATCAGCCAATCGATCCAGTAGCCGGTGAAATCGCGCGGGTAGCCGATCTCACCGCCGCTTAGCCGAAGCGCGCTCTCCAAGCTCGTGAGCGGGCAACTGGTTCGTACAAGTGCCTCTGCGCATACCAGAAGAATCATCGCCAGGTGTGCGGCACGGAAGTAGAAGCTCCGCACCCATCGCTACTTCTTTACCTTCGCCGTCCTCGCCCGTGCGGCCGAGCCATAGGCATTCTCGCGCGGATGCGATGCGGTCAACATGCTCAGTGCGGAAACCTGCGGCGGGAGATTTCGTCGAGGGTCGGGACCCCGTTCACATGGGTTCGCCTATAGCCGAGAAGATGCACTTTGCGATCTAGAAATTCTACCAGCGCCCTCTTGACGTAATAATTCCTCTTCTGCCCCCTTTCGAGCGCGAGGTTTTCCAAGCGCCGGATTGCTTCCTTCTTCGTCATCGAAGCACCGATCATAGAGGACGGAAGATCGAGTGCGAAGTTCTGAGAGCCGCTTTTCGTGAGGAAATCAACCGATCTGTGGATAAAGGACGATGTCCGCGCACTGGTCTTCCGTGGCACCCTCTCTCGAAGAGCGCGGCCGGCAGCAGGCGCATCGGCGGCGATCAACTTCTCAGGATTTCATCTCCGTACGTCCCACGATTCCAACAAGCTCGCTTTCGGCGTCCACCATGCTCATCGGGGGAACCGGGCAAGAGCGGACCGAAGCCGACCATCGAGCGCTTCCGGGCGAAGCGGGCTTCTCTCTGACGCGCGTGACTCCCACCGCTGGGCCTCTGTCGATCATCGAAAGCCAGCCGGCGTAGTCTGCCCCGACGCGGCCGGACCGCAGGGGCTGTTTCCAAGGACTGGCTGTGGCCTGCGAAACGAGCAATGTGTGTGTCGACCCGGAGAAGGAGCGGGGAACGGATGAAACACTCGTTATCTGACATCGAGAGCCTCTCGGCGGAAATCGAAAATCTCAGGACCCTTGGCCCTGAAGAGCTAGATCAAACCTGGCGCGATCTGTTCGGATCTGGTCGACCGCGCAGGGTTTGTGGCGATCTGCTGATCAAGGCGCTCGGGTATCGGGTACAGGAAAAAGCAATCGGAGGCCTCAAACCTTCCACTCGCCGCTTGCTCGAGCGCTGGGGCAGGAACGGGTCGGAGCGAGCCACATTGGCTGAGCCGGTCAGAACTCGGCTGAAGGCGGGAACCGTCCTGGTTCGGGAATGGCACGGAGTCACTCATCGTGTGGCCGTGCTGGACGATGGCTTTGACTTCGACGGTGAACGATTCCGCTCGCTCTCGGAGATAGCGCGAAAGATCACGGGTGTCCGCTGGTCCGGTCCGCTCTTCTTCGGTCTGAAATCGGCGGCCAAGGAGCAGCGCCATGGAGCAGAGTAACCCCAAGATTCGGCGCTGCGCCGTCTACACCCGCAAATCATCCGAGGAAGGCCTCGAGCAAGAGTTCAACTCGCTGCATGCCCAGCGCGAGGCCTGCGAAGCCTTCATCAAAAGCCAGGCCGGCGAGGGCTGGCGTCTAATCAGAACTCACTACGATGATGGTGGCCTCTCCGGCGCCACCATGGAACGCCCGGCGCTCCAACGACTTATGGCCGATATCCATAAGGGGCTGGTTGATGCGGTCGTCGTGTATAAGGTCGACCGCCTCACGCGCTCGCTGGCGGATTCCGTCAAGATGGTCGAGGTCTTCGATGCCCGCGGCGTCTCGTTCGTCGCCGTGACCCAGCAGTTCAATACCACCACTTCGATGGGCCGCCTTACACTAAACGTCTTGCTCTCGTTCGCGCAGTTCGAACGAGAGGTGACCGGCGAGCGCATCCGCGACAAGATCGCCGCCTCCAAGCGCAAGGGCATCTGGATGGGCGGCCTAGTGCCGCTCGGGTACGAGGTGCACGACCGCCAGCTGGTCATAAACGAAGCCGAAGCCACGACCGTGAGACATATCTTCACGCGCTACTGTGAGTTGGGCAGCGTCCGGCTGCTCAAGGAGGAACTCGACCGACCTGGCGTCCGCTCGAAGATCCGCGTCTCCAAAGATGGAGTCGAGTCGGGTGGTCAGGCGTTCTCACGTGGAGCGCTTTATACTTCGCTGAGAAACCCAATCTATGTGGGTGAGATCCGTCACAAGGGCGTCTGCCACCCGGGCCAGCATGCGCCCATAGTCGACCGCGCGATGTGGGACAAGGATGCGCAAATGTTGCGCGGGCACAGCACGGGTTCCGGAGCGCGAAGCTCAAGTACGAAGTCATGTGTGCTCATGGGCAAACTCTTCGACGAGAGCGGTGAGGGCCTGACGCCGAGCCATGCGGTGAAAGGTGACCGCCGCTATCGCTACTATGTTTCGCGCAGCTTGATGAAAGGACCCGCCTCTCGCGTGGATGGCGGCTGGCGCCTGCCGGCCGCAGAGATCGAGCGTAGCGTCGCGGCCGCTGCCCAAAGCATTCTCGATGATCAGCAGACGGTAATTTCCGCAATTGAAGAGGCCGGGCTCGACTCGAGCCGGATCGGTGCGATTCTCAAGTTGGCTGCAGCATGGAGTGCACGGCTGCAGTTTGAGCCAGATAAGGCGCTGTCATCGCTGATCGACCGGGTCGACCTTGGCCAGGATGGCATGCGGCTTTCGATCAAACTCCCGCTCTCGAAGGCCGAAACCGGAGCACCAGATCGTTCGAGTCATCTTTCGATCAAGCGTCATGTACCCATGCAGCTCAGGCGGCGAGGGGTTGAGCTTCGACTCGTAATCAAAGGCGAAGCGAGAGCGTCTTGCAAAACCGATCAGTCGCTGCTCAGAGCGGTGGCGCGCGCACACTGCTGGTTCGGCGATCTCGTCAGTGGCCGATCGATGGTCGAGATCGCCAAGTGCAACGGAGTCGGCAAGCAATACGTCAGCCGGCTCATACGTCTGGCGTTTCTCGCACCCGAGACGGTGGAGCGGATCGTGGCAGGCCGTCAACCGCCTGAGCTTACCGCGCAGAGTTTGCAGGCCAGCCGCTTTGATATTCCAGTGGACTGGGCGGCGCAAAAGCGGGCCCTCGGATTTGCGCAGCCGCTCTGAGCACGCCCCTATCAACAGCGGACTGGCACTGGTCCATCTCCAAGCTAAGTCCACCGCCCAAAGTGCGAACAGAGAGAAATCTCCAAAACTCGCGTCTGAACCCCGACGAGACCAGTTCTCCGGTGGACCTGAGGTGCCGGATTCCGGCCAAACGCGAGTTTTTTATGCAGATGATGAGAGAATCCAGAAAACTTAAGACTCGCTGGCGGAGCGAGTCGAATTCGAACTGACAGGCGACTTATGCAGCGGTCCGTAAGTCATCAAGAATCGTCGATCTGACGACCATTGCCGGCGAATCCATTTGAGGCCAGATAACGATTATTGAATGCCAATGACCACTTTCAATCTGGCGTAAGCGTTCGAGTTTCGTGCGACCGCTCCTGACAAACTCCGCCCTTCGCGCCCGGCATGTTGCAACGCATATCAAGCGGGTCGATGAGGGTCTTTGCCGTGACCGCCGCTTTGACCAAAGTGGATGTCAAGCGAAGCGCAAAGGAAAAGGGGCGCAAGGCGGAGCGTCGTCCGCTATGCGCCCCTGAGCCGGCTTGGTGTGCCGGCGTTACGGCGTAGGTGTGTGTGGCGAATTGCTGATTTTCGACACAAATCAGTAATTCGCCACACACAGGGCTAAGCCCACCCTCGTTGGTCGAATTCACATAAACCTTTTCCTGCCCGTTAGCGGACGCCGGGCACAGAAGGAAGGGGTTTGTTATGACCACGTCTCACGGGTCGCGCAAGCGGCTCCCAGAAGATCCGTCCGAGGAAAATCTCCGCAAACAGGCCAAGCGGCTCGCCAAGCAGGAAGGCCTGCAACTGCCGGCGGCGCAGCGCCGGCTCGCCATCGATTACGGTTACAAGACCTGGGCCGATCTGATGCAGGTCGTGGCGCCGCGCCTCGTACCTTTTTTACCGCTGCGCGCACTGATTGCCTTTCCTCAGGACGTGTATCCGATTTATATCGGCCGCGGGATGTCGATAAAAGCGGTCGAAGCGGCCGAAGGCCGGAACGCCCCGATTTTGCTGGTGGCTCAGAGAGACGCGACTGTCGCTGCGCCCTCGTCCGCTGACATGTACGAAGTCGGGACCTTGGGCATCATGGTCGAATGGCTGCGTCAGCCAGACGGCACCATGAAAACCCGGATCGAAGGCAAGAAGCGCGCAAGAGTCACCCGCTACGTGTTCGACCAGGAGTTCTTCAAGGCCGAAGCCGAAGAGATCGAGGAGCCGAGCGGACGCACCGCCGAACTCGAAGGACTCGTGGGGTCGGTGGTTTCCGCCTTTGCGATTTACGCGCAACGCAGTACGAGAATCTCGCCCGAGATAGCGAGTTCCATCGCGGCGATCCATGACCCTTCCATTCTTTCCGACAAGATGATCCGCCACCTGGACATCCAGCTCTGGCAACAGCAAGCTTTGCTCGAATCTGTCAGTCCGGTTGAGCGGCTCGAGAAGATCCTTAGGTACTTACAGGCTGGAAACCAATTCGAATAGTTCAGGTATCAGCGCAAACTGTCACGGTCGCCACGCTTTTTTTGGCGCGTCGGGGTCTTCGCCGCAAAGCAGGTTTCAGGCCGGGCTTTGTCGGGCGCGGCCTGTTTGTCCCGGAAATAAATTTTTCCGGGGCCGGACGCGATCGCGAGCCGAGCCGCGACTTGACGCTGAGTTCGGTGAAGGGCTACGAATCGAGTGTTTTGAGAGTCAAAAAGGAAATTCCGGTTAAAGACGAAGGTGATGCAGTTGAGGGTGAGATACGCGTACGATCCACTCCTGTTTCGCTCGCATGTCGAGAGCTTCTTGGCCGAACGCGAGGCAGAGAACAACCTCGTATTCGGAATTCTTGCCGGCGTAACCGATGGTATGCAGAAATTCAGCCACGATCGACCGCTGTTTGTATCGGTGGAGGGCAATGTCGGAATTCAACTGGTCGCAGTCCGGACTCCACCGTTCAACCTGGTGTTGTCGACGGCCAAGACAGATGAGGCAGTTTCATTTCTGGCGCGCAAGATGCACGCGGAGCGTCATCAACTGCCTGGCGTTACCGCTTCATCTCGGGAAGGAGATGTCTTCGCGCGCGCATGGAGCGGGATCAGCGGCTCCAAGGTTCGGCGCGAGCACTCCCAACGGATCTATCGCCTCGACCGCGCGATCCCGCCGCGTCCCGTGGCGGGCCATCTACATTTGTGTGACGAACCGGACATACACCAGGCGACCGAATGGATGCGGGCATTCAATCTTGACGTGGGGGAGAATCAGATACCGGCCGATCCTAGGAGATTCATTGGCCGTCACGATGCGGCGCTCTTCTTCTGGATCGATGGACGCCCGGTTTCGATGACAGGATTTTCGGGACCAACACCGAATGGCATCCGGATCGGCGCGGTATTCACACCGCCGGAACTGCGTCGGCGAGGATACGCGAGCGCATGCGTCGCGGCAGTGAGCCAGTCGGTGCTCGACGCGGGGCGGAAGTTCTGCTTCCTATACACAGACCTCGCAAATCCGACCTCCAATCACATCTACCAGGAAATCGGGTATCAGCCAGTCTGTGACGGGGAGGTGTTGAGATTCGAGGATTGATCGGCCCGAAGACTAACAAGTCAAGCCACCGGTCGGATATAGTCTTGCGTTCATAGTAGTGAAGTGGGATTAAGCTCATGCCGGAGCTCGATAAGTGGTCGCGATGGCTGCTGGAAACGCGTTTCGCTTCTGCGAGGCGCTTTGCCATGTGCCTCGATAAAAAGGTCTTTCGAGGCCTATGAACCCTTCTTCTTCCTATCCGCCCAACGCTTCTTCATCGCTTCTGATAGCCTCTTGCGGCCTGCCGGCGTGAGCCCGCCGCTTCGCTTTTTGGAAGCGGCCATTTTGCTAGGGGCAGCGGTCTTCCGGACAATCTTTGTTGATTCGTTTTCGAGCAAGCTTATGGCCCGACTTATCCGGTCTCTTTCGCTCTTTAGTTCTGAAACAATTCTATCTAGATCCAATATCGGTCTCCTATGTGGCTAAAAGCCTAACTACTTAGATAGCAGAAACCAAGGTTTTATTCATTAGCCGAAAGGACGTCCCAGGCGGCCCTCCGTAGAAGAATCCCGAGCTGGGGCAGAACATGGAGCCGCATGGGAAGGGCTGATTTATTTATCCTGGGGAGGTCGCGCGAGAGCGCCGACGACGACGGACCGCGCTAGTGTTGGAACTGATCGCGCTGCGCCAACGGCGTGGTTTCTCTACGTAGCGCTTCACGGTGATGAGCACGATGGGATCGTTGCCCGTCACAGAGTTTAGTCTTCAGCTGGACCTTCCTCTATGCGCCAACCATCAATGCAAGCTCTATCGCCAAGGAATTGTCGCCAGCGCTCCGTCGTGCTGGAGCGCATTCCGCAAAGCGATCGGCCTCGCTGAGGTAGGCGTAAATATGGAAAGCAGCGGTGTATGGCGCATGACTTGTGAGAGCGCAAGGGATAAGTTCAGCGATGGCTCAAGGCCTGGGAAGATGGAGAAACGCACTAACCTCAGCGGGTAGGATGTGGAAGAATCCCGACCGTTCGATCCGGAGGAACGATTGTGAAAACTGCCAGGAAACCCCTTGGCTTATTGCTCGCGATCGCAGCGACTGCGGTACTCGCGAACAACGCGGTATGGGCTCAGTCACTAGGCCAGCTGGAGCAAGCGATGGATCCAAAACACAAGAAGATCGTACTTGTGAACAATCAGTCCAGCGCGGCGGACGTTTTTATCAACTTCGCGAACGATTCGGTCATCAACGTCACAAACCTAGGCGGTTTCTGCGACTCACAATCCATTGGATCGCTCAATTGCCACCATACGCTGGCCGCGAACAAATCTGAGGACTTACCCAACCCAGATTTCAAGTACGTCAACCTGGCGTTGGCCTTCAATCACGTGGTGGACTGCGGTGCGACGAAAGCCGAGGTGATCGCCAACAACCCCACTTGGTACGACATCATGGATGTGAGCGTGGTCGACGGGTTCAACAATAAGATAGAAATAGACGCGACCGAGCATGGCAAAATGCCCGTGAAATTAGGCCCTCCGGCAGGGATGACAGGCAATCAGCAGCTTTTCGGCGTCTTCCCATTCGCATGCACGCAATGCGCGGCGATCCTGAATGCTCCGTGCGGATCGAACGGGGCGGGCGAGTGCCATGCGGGAATAGAGTCAAATCCAAATCCACCGTGTCAGTATCAGATGAACCCTCCCAACGGGATGATAGAAATCATCTTGCAACCTTGAACCGGAGACCCGGCTCATTTCGTGGCGCAGGACGAAAAGCGCAAGGCGGGCGCTCAGTGACCCGGCAGGCCGGTAAATCCGCCGTAGAGGATTCGAGACCGGTCGCTAGGACAGGGAAGGTGCTTCCACGATAACCAAGGACAAGGTCCTAACGATGCGTCAAACAGCCGTCAAGCGCGACGGCGGCGCACTGATCCGGGGTCAGTTCAGGATGTCCATAAATCCCGGTTATCGTGCTCTCCATCAAGTCATCGATTTCCGGATTGGGCTTGGTCTGCGCGGCCTCTGTCGCCTTTAGCCGGGCTCGCATCGCATCCGAGGAAACTCCGCGGTCTCGCTCCTGCGCTATCCCCCGAACAACCTTCGCGAAGCGGTTGCACTGCCCCACGCGATAAGCCCGCGCGGCTACTTCGATACCAAGGCCGCCGAGCAAAACTATCAACACGACCAGTGCCACTTTCCTCATGCCCGTTTTTCCTCCGCCAAAAGCCGGGAGAGTTGGGTGCCCTTCCGGCTTTTTGCGTGTGTATCTTGGTGGGCCTAAGCGGGTAGCAGCTCTAACTCCACGTCGCGTATCGCTTTGACGATATCCGCAAGCGCTTTGTCTATGCGCTCTAATCCGGGAAGGTTTGTCGCTAACATTTTGCCCTTATCCGCTGCAACCCCATTTCGGCTTCGCCCAGCTCGGCAATCAGCTCGACGAGACCGTACCCGTTATCTGACCATGGGGCGACCGGCGTCAGGAGGAAGATTCGGACTGGATGGTGGAGCGAGGTGAATTCGAACTGCCGGTACCGATTTGTGAACAGTCAGACGACAGCGTCAGGTTAGCTTTCCGACATCGGGACGAACTGCAAAGCGCTATCGCCCGGCCAGTTCGAATTCACCTCGCTCCGCCAACGAGTCTCAGATCTGGGGCATTCTCCTTGGATGACCGCAGAAAGCGCGCGTATGGGCAGGCGCGCCTATTCGGGACGGCGTCTGCGGTCGATCATTCTCCACTCTGCGCACAACTCGCTCGCGTCGGCATTTTGGGATTACGGAACACTCCACAGCGGCTGCGTCAACGGAAGATCTGAGCCGAGAGTGCCACGCAGTGAGGATTTGTAGTCGATACAGGTCGCGCAAGCAGCCTTCATCGCGACAGTCCATGCGCTCGGACCGTGAGGTCGCGAAACATGGTTTCCATTGCCCCGGCAACCCTGTTGGTAGGTAAGGTTGCTAACAGACTTCTGTCGATAATCGCTGGCGCTGTCTCTAGCTCCAGTCGAAACAGCGAGGGTAACGTCCACGGTGTTCGGGCCCGGATCCCGAGGCCCGAAACAAGTCGCGTCTTCGCTGAGATCGCACATTCGAACCGTGTGGAGACCTTCCGTGGCGCTGCATAACGACATCGAGAATCAGTTCGCGACCGCGGTAAAGGTCGCAATCGAAGGCTCGCGCACAAACGGCGCGATTGAATGCCCCGCGCCTGACGTGATGACCGCCTATCGTGAGCATGCGCTCAGTGACGAGGAACACTTGAGATGGCAGGCACACATCGCCGGATGCACGCGCTGCCAGACCGTGCTTGCCGAGATTTCATGCACGCGACTGCCGGCCGTCGTGCTATTGCCCGAGGCCATATTGGAACCGGCGCGTTTGCATAAGCCGGGGTCTGCCCATATGCGGTGGATCGTTGCTGCACTGGCGACAATCGCTGTAGTCGTTGTCGCCGAAATGAGCCCGCCGGCTGCCGATGTCATGCATCGAGCGGCCGAAATCGCAATGCCTTTAAAGGCCGCCCTCGGGCACACGGGTGCTTCGAGCGCTTCAGAGGCACGGATGCAAAGCTCCACGGCCGTCGCCTCCGATAAAATAAGGAGCGTCGTTTCCGCTGCGCCAAATTACTCGACATCGGTGAGCGCTCCGCCCAGGTTTCCAGCGCAGTCGTCAGCCGCCTCGCCAAAAGGTTTAACCGCGAGATCCGGCGTGCTGGCTTCGACGTTAAAAATCGTTACCGAACGCCAGCCCCCTGTCGCCGCTGTGGTTCCACAATGGGTCCCTTCCGAAAAAAGCCCGGCCGGTCTGCCGTCCACGGAATGGCATGTCTCATCTCCAACGCGCCATCGGGAAGTCGCGGCTGAGGCGATTGAAGCCGCCGCGGCAGGTAGTCGCAAGGTGACGTCGGCAGCGCTCTCGATGCTGGCGCAGATGCCGCCGCGAGCACTCAAGACGCGGACGCCGCTTCCGCTCGCGCGTCAGTCGAGCGTCACCCCTCCCGCGGTGGAGAACGCCGAGCAACATGCGCAACGCAGCAGCGCCGTGCGGCCGGCGCCGAAAGTCGTGGCCAGCGCAGGGCGAGAAACTACGCCGATCAATGCCGATGCCGCGAGACCCAGCGTCGCATCGCCGGTTCGGATGTCTAGGATTTACGCCCCTCATCCGGAACGCGCGGCCGCACCCGCCTTGCCCCGTCCACAAGATGCAAGCGGAGCCCTTCCAGCGGGCACTAAGATCACGCTTGCGAACTGGCAGCAGTACAGGGCCTTCATGCCTGAAGGGATGATCGCGCTCTTCTCTGGCCGCTACGGGGTGAAAATGCCGACCGACGTTGAGATCGACGTCGGATCGCCGCGCCATATTGTGGCGCCGAGCACTTTCCGGCGAGCGACCGAGGAACACAACGGGCAGGTGCGTATAGTCCATCTCGCCGATGGCCACAACGACATCGCCAACTATGTTGCGGGCGAACCTTTTCCGAGTCCCGCGGGACCCAACAAGGGATACGAGATTCTCGCCGACCTGTGGTACACGTACAGCCCGCATCTGGCGGTCGGGATGCCGGGACGGGGGCCGTGGAACGTCACGATGCTCGACCGATTCGGCAACGCCACCTCTGCCAGCTGGGCCTTCGTTTATCGACAGCTCGCCTTTAATACTGACCCCGGCGTACGGGCGATCGATTCGCTGGCGGCCGGCGCCTTCTATAGCCAGTGGCTGATGGCCGCGGAGCCGGAGCAGGCCAAGTACACGACCGATCTCGATATTCTGCCGCAGAATAACCAGCGGGAGGAGTCGAACTATCTATTCCTGCCAGCGCTCAGGCACTCGGTGAGGTTCTCGGTCGGCGCCCGCTGCGCGCCTTTGTTCGGGACCGACTGGACCCATGACGATCAGAAGCCCGGCTTCAACGGCGGTCTGGCGAGCTTCGACGCCGGCTACCTGCGTGACATGAAGATGCTTGCTCTGGTTGACCTCAGCTCCGCGGTGGCGAATTTCCCTTCCCAGTACGACATGCCGCTGGGGTTCGCACGGCCCAGTTGGGGCGAGTGGAGCCAAAGAGACACCTGGGTGATCGATATTCACCGCATCCCATCGGAGAGCATCGGATATTGCTACTCCAAACGGATCGAATACGTCGACAAGGAGACTACACGCGGACTTTGGGAAGACCTCTACGATCCCGCAAACAACCTTTGGAAAGTCACGATGAACGCATACTGTCCGCGCAAGGTTCCCGGAACCGACGGCGACACGATCTACGGAAGGTTCGCCGCCAGCACCTGGGATCTGCAGAATCAGCACGCGACTCTGGGAAACTCCGCTGATTCGAGCGGCCGCATGATCACATTTAATTCCGAGGTGCCAAAACAGTTCGACGACGTCGCGAAGTACTCCACCCCCGGCGGGTTGATGCAAATCATGCGTTGAGACCCCAAATCGCGAATATCATTCATGAGATCGGACGAAAAGAAGAATTTCTGAAAGTCGATGGTGAGCCGTTAGCGGGCGGGCAGTGGCGATTCGATCGTGAGACGGGCTGGCCTGTGCGCGGTGGCCGCGGCCATCGCAATTGCTGTGCTATTGAGGAGTGGCTCGCGCGGCGGTCCCTTTACGCTCCGGAGCGCTCGCGCAAATCGGATGAGCCGTCTGCCTCACGTGATGCTGTGGGCCTGGGAGCGGCGTGAAGATCTGAGCTTCATTCATCCGCGAGAAGCCGGCGTCGCATACCTCGCGCTCACCCTCCGTCTCGGCGGCGATCGAGTAGTGATTCGCCCGCGGCGACAACCGCTGATCGTGCCGCCCGATGCGGTCGTGATTCCGGTGGCTCGGATAGAGACCGACTGGCACTCGGCTCCCGCCATGTCGCCCGGTCAGCGCGCGGAGGCTGCCAGAGCCATAGCCCGGCTGGCCGATTACTCTCCCGCCGCGATCCAGCTCGATTTCGACGCCACGCGCTCGCAACGTGTTTTCTATCGCGATTTGCTGACGGATCTCCGCAGGCGTCTCCCGGATTCGATACCAATGTCGATCACAGCGCTCGCCTCCTGGTCCTTATACGACGTTGGATCACGGACCTGCCGGTCGATGAGGCGGTGCCGATGCTGTTCCGGATGGGGGCGGACTCGGAGGCGGTCGCCGCGTATCTCCGGCGGGGCGGCGACTTCGTGCCGCCGATCAGCCGCTCCAGCGTTGGCATCGCGCTCGACGAACCAGTCATAAGGGCACCCGCCGTCAGGCGAGTGTACCTCTTCTCGCCGCGCGCCTGGACTCGCGAGGAAGCGGCCAGCGCGATCGCGAAGGTTGCGAGATGAAAATCGTGCGCGCAGCGGCAGTGGCAGTCGCGATGACCATTTTAGTCCTCGTGCCGGCTGCAGGGGGCAGCGGGTTTCATCCGCCGATGGCGTCTTTCACCTCACGATACGAGCCCGGACTGCTGCTCGACCAGTTCGCTGCCGGGCGGCTCGGCTTGATCGAGCCGAGCTGGGAGACCACCTACCTGTATGTAGCTTATCGCTATCTGGCCGGGCCCGGCTTTGACGCGGACGAGCAGAAAGTACTGCTCTCGTTCTGGAATGCGAAGCCGGATTTTCAGCCGCATCTGGGCCCCGAGTCGGACTGGCTTGTGGCGCGCTCGAAAATACCTGGAGCGGCGGATATTCGAACGCTCGACGTGTTTGCCCGCGGCCCGGGTTATACGTTCTTCCGGAACTGCGACGACGACGCCTTCCTTACCGCGACCACGACTCTTCAATCGATGGTTGCAAAGTTTGGCGCCTCCGGTCCTCAGGTCAGGCAATGGCTCGACGCTCAGGATCTCGTCTTCCAAAACTGCCGGGGTTCAAAGCAAAACCCGCACATTCCGCAGCCGCCCCCGGGGGGCATTGGGGGTTCTTCTCATAAAAACCAGTTGACTTCGAAATTCACGGCACTGAGCGTACCTTTGGGAACGCTACCACCTGTCAGCCCGGTGTCTCCCGGCGTATGCTGCTCTCGCAGGACAGGTATGAACGAATCAGAGACAAACTTCCAGTCCGTGTGACCACGTGGATCGTCGGCTCAACGCTCGACTGCGGTCGAAACTGTCCAATAGCGTTGGGCCGGCTCTTCGGGAGCATGCTGCAAAGGATCGCGATGCTGCCACCGGAGCATGCTGCAAAGGATCGCGATGCTGCCACCGCCAAAGGCAGAGATGGAGTGCAGAGCAGATTTCGGTGAAGACGGGAGATGTCTGCGGAATCGAAAAATGATATCCGGATGTTGTGTGCCCGCTGGTCGCGAAGCCGCCTCCTTTCTGGCGCCGCCGAAACACCGTGGATAAAAACGAGCCAAATCTTGCCCAGGGAGGCCGTCCGGTCTATATGGCTAGTCGGAATGGGAGAGTAAAGCGGAAATCCCTGGGTTAGTTAGAGGCGCCGGTCTGGTTACTGCGGAGCCGGATCGCACTTGCAAAACCTCAGTCAGCCGTGAAGGAACAAGCGATGTCGTGGTTTCAACCCGCAACCTTGCGAAGTTCGCTCGTGACTCTAGCGCCGCTCGATCATCGCCATCACGAAGAACTCATTGAGGCAGTCAAGGACGGCGAGCTATTTAAGCTGTGGTACACGGGGGCTCCTGCACCGGAGACGATGGGGCTGCAAATCGAGCGGCGGCTCAGCCAGCAAGCCGCCGGAACTGCGTTGCCCTTCGCGGTCATCGACAACGCGACAGGCAAAGCCGCGGGCATGACCAATTACTTGAATGTCGACGCAGTCAACCGCCGTGTGGAAGTCGGAGGGACGTGGTATCGCCGAAGCGTGCAGCGGACCAGCTTCAACACGCAAGCCAAACTTTTATTACTCGAACACGCGTTCGAGACATTGAATTGCATCGCCGTGGAGTTCAGAACGCACTTCTTCAACCATCAGAGCCGGCGCGCAATCGAACGTTTGGGTGCGAAGCTCGACGGAATCCTACGCTGCCACGAGCTAGCTGCAAATGGGACTCTCCGCGACACTTGCGTCTACAGCATCATCGCCAGTGAGTGGCCGACAGTAAAGGCGCATTTGACCTGGCAGCTGACAAAGCCGAGAGTTTAGATGCTGCCCCCCCGCTTCGAAACGAGCCGCCCCTTGTTCGAGGACCTCCGCATCTAGGTTCCGCGCCCGCGCGATCTTCTGTAGATCCATCGAATGCACAAATTTCCATTCGTCACGGTCGACGTGTTCAGTTCGCGCGCACTGGAGGGTAATCCTGTCGCGGTGTTTACCGACGCACGCGGACTGAGCGACGCGGACATGCAGGCGATCGCTCTCGAGACGCGCCTGTCTGAGACCACTTTCATCATTCCTCGCGACGAAGCGACCGAGCGCGCAGATGGCGTGATGGTGCGAATTTTCACGGTCGCCGAAGAACTCCCATTCGCGGGGCATCCTACGCTCGGCACTGCCTCGGTCGTCGCGCACGCGCGCCACGTCACTGAGGTCGCGCTCGATCTCAAGGTTGGAAGAATTCCGATCAGCTTCAAAGCCGCGCCGGACGGCCTCTTCGGCGAGATGACACAGCGCGATCCCGAATTCGGCAAGATTCACGATGCGGACGAGATCGCGAGAGCGACCGGCATCCCGCTCTCTGAATTGGATACCTCGATTCCGATCCAGACCGTTTCGACCGGCTTTGCGTTCGCGATCGTTCCGCTACGGTCGCTCGTGACGCTAGGGAAACTGCAGATCGATTTGGCGAAGGCGTACGAATACCTCGCGACAACCGACGCGCGACAGTTTTATTTCATTACGCGCGATACGAATGGAGAGGCGGCTCTCCGCGCGCGAATGTTCTTCTATGGCGGCGAGGATCCCGCGACCGGCTCGGCCGCTGGATGCACCGCCGCATGGATGGTGCGCCTCGCCGTCGCGAAGTCGGACGAGCAGGTGATCATCGCACAGGGCATCGAGATGAAGCGACCAAGCCGCATCTTCGTCCGCGCGAGTATCGATGGTGCGCGGGTTCACAACGTTCGGGTCGGCGGCTACTGCGCCGAGGTGATGCGCGGCGAGTTGATGCTGCCCGACTCCGCGCTTTCGTGCGCGTCGTGATCTTCCAGAGGGAAGTTTGTCACGACTCGCAGATTAGGTTGCACGCGACATCGGCTTTCAGCAAACCATCGGGGCGACCCAGGCCCACCCGGGTCCAACGCTTGTTCCCGCAATGACAGCTTCCTCGATATTCGTGCAATTTGTCACTTCGCCGCTATTTGCGCGAACGGGTCCCAAAGAGGATCACGATGCCATTCGTACTCCATCGCGACCGCGATTGCCTCGGCCGCGTCTCCGCCGTATCGCCGGCCAATTACCGCAAGCGCCATGTCGATCCCCGCGGAGATTCCCGACGACGTGACAAACTTGCCGTCCTCCACCCAGCGTGCCTGACGGACCCAGTTCACGCGTGGTCCCTGTGAGACGGGCCACTCGAAAACCTGCTTGTTGGTAGTCGCACGCCGTCCGTCCAACAGTCCCGCACGAGCCAGCAAGCCCGCTCCCGTGCATACGGACATCACCACTTCCGCTTCGGCGCTGCGGCTGCGGATGAAATCAAGCACCTGTCAGTTCTCAACCTCGCGTCGGGTTCCGATTCCTCCAGGCACCAGCAGCATCTGAAATTGCGGACTGTGCGCGAGATCGTAATCGGCGACCGCTAGGGGGCCTTGCCTGCTCGCGATCGCACCCGCGCGTTCCGCAACAGTGATGATCCGGCAGTTCCCTGACTCAGCCAGATGCCCGAAGGCCTCCAGCGGCCCGAATACGTCGAGTAACTCAAATCCGTCGAACAGAAGCGCCGCGACGCTATCCATATTGAACCCCCTGAAGCTGGGACATCAGGCCAAAGATATCGCCGAGAACCCATACCTCGGCGATCTTGTCGCCGCGAAATCTGAAGACTGCGGCGCCAGCATACTGAATCCGTCTTCCCGTCGCCGCGATATCAAAAAGCTCACCTTGATGCGTTCCGCGGTACGTAAGACGAGCGAACGCTTTGTCTCCCTCAGAGATCACTTCTTCGATTTCATTGGTGAAATCCGGAAAAGCTCGCTGGACGAGGTCAACGTATTCAGCGAACTGCGCATGTCCATTTTTGTTCTGTCCCAGTGAGCCGCGAAATCGTAGGTCCTCGGTCAGCAGCACCGGAATAAGGTCTTTATCGAAGCGGTTCCACATTTCATCGTAGAAGCGCTGAATTAGCAGTCTATTTCGGATTCGGAAAGAATTATTTGTATCACTCGGTTCGTCTGTCATGTTGCGCGCCCTGCAACCGCGAACAATTCATCAATAAATGCATGAAGTGTGCTAACGCACTATTATGCGAGGAGTTTGAGCAAGTCAGACGACAGGATGCCGGAACATATTTCTGAGGCCGGACCGGTCATAAAGATCCGGAAATTGTCGGTCACCGCAATTTGCAAAGAGCCCCCTTCCATTTGAATATCGACTAATTGATCCGTAAATTTATGTTTAACGGCCGCGGCCGCTACGGCGCAGGCGCTGCGCCCCGAAGCCAAGGTGTGTCCCGCGCCGCGTTCCCAGATCAGAATTCGGACAGAATGGCGCGACAGAACTTGAGCAAACTGCACGTTGGTCCGATTTGGAAACATCGGATGACGTTCGAGAAGGGGTCCAAGTTGGATGAGATCCGAGTTTTGGAGTTCGTCAGTGAACAACACACAATGAGGGTTACCAAGACTTACGGCCGTGAATCGAAGATGCCGTCCCCCAGCTTCAATCGATTCGGCGACGACCTCGCGTTCTATCCCAGCCGCTGGAATTTGTCTCGCCTGAAAACTCGCTAGGCCCATATCGACACGAACTTTGCTGACCTCCCCATTCTGAGCGAATACGTCGCAATAGACCGTTCCACCGATAGTTTCGATCGTAAAGCTCGTACTTTTCGTAAACTCATGCTCGTATAGGAACTTCGCGAAGATTCTGAGGCCATTTCCGCTCTTTTCGGCTTCACTGCCATCCGGATTGTGAATTCGCACTCCGAAATCGGCCACCGACGATCGCTCGATCGCAAGAATGCCATCGGACCCAATGCCGTGGTTTCTATCACAAATCCGCCGGACGGCGGCCGGAGTCAGGCGAAAAGAGATACCGGCAGGGTCTAGAACGATGTAGTCGTTACCGAGCGCATGTGATTTAACGAATTGATTGCGTTGCAAAATGGTGCGGTCTCCTAGAGACTCGTTATCACATCTCGCCAAGCCGAAAATGTATTGCTCGGGACTCCCCTGCAAAGGCAGCTTTTCGTGAACATGATGGTCTTCTGAGTTATAGCTAATCATCGAACCGCGTTCGAAAAACAGTATCCGCTCCCGTGCAACAGGCACGATGTGTCTGAATCGTGAGCATCGCGGCGAAGAGTGCGGACATCGGTCAGTGCACCTCTCTCGAAGGCTTCGGCCAGCAGCCGATCGGCTTCTGGGTTAAGTGCACCGAAGCAAGGAAAGATACCGATTTGAGAAATGAATCTTGCAGAGTAACTCGTCTCGAGTCGCTGGACGCGCAGCATAACTCCCCATCCGGCAATCCCCGAACCGAATTTGCTGCCCTCAGGCCATCGAATCAGGGGAAATACAAGCCTGCCATTAGGCTTCAGATTGTCGAGCCATAGCGGAAGAGGATGCGTCGCGCCTGCGTTGATGAAGATACCATCGACCTTACCGGGGTCGTAGGCTGCCGCATTACCTGCGATAACTTCTACATTAGGAAAATGCTTGAGGTTTGTCCGTGCCTGTGCAGCCAGCGCCGAATCAAATTCAATCGCGATGACGCCGCCCTTTTCGCCTACGACATGCGCAATAATCGCGGTGTAATAGCCGCTCCCACAGCCCGCATGCATAACGTGCTCTCCCACCTGCAAGTCCAGAGCGTCGATCCAAGCTGCGAGTCCGCTGGGCCTGCCATTGTTGATGCGCTGGGTCGCATCTAGTGCCACCAAAACGTCGTCATATATATGGGTCGGATCATTGTCCGGTGAGTCTTCGTAGTCCCATAGATTAGGCGGTCGAAGAATTTTCCAAGGCCCCGGTCCTAAATAGTTTTCCCGTGGCACCTCGGCGAAGGCGGAAACCAGTCGCTCCGAGTGCAAGTTCGCTGCTTGACGAATCAAATCTGCATATCGGCGCTGCGCTACACTCAAGTCTTTCATAGGATCGATCGTCTATAGGATCTCGAGGGCCTTAGCCTCTACAATTGTCACGAATTTACGTTTTCAGCGGAAGTCGCTTTCCGAAGAGCGGCACGAGCGAGAATGCGCGTCGAGTCTAAGATCGGCAGCGGAGAGTCGGCGGAGCTGATGAGCAACGGAATCTCGGTGCAGGCCAGCGCGACCGCATCACAGCCGTTGTCTCCAAGCTCACGGATCACATTCTGAAAGTACGTGCGAGACTCCGGAAGGAAACGAGCGTACACCAACTCATCGTAAATGATCTGATTGATACGTGTACGTTGTTCGGTGTTCGGAACCCGGTAGTCGATGCCGACTGGCGCCAGCTTGGACCGATACACGGAACCTTCCATCAGAAAGCGCGTTCCGAGAATTCCGAGCCGCGTGAAGCCGCGCCGCCGGGCCTCGTCGGAGACTTCCTCGGCTATATGGATCCACGGCGCCGGTGAACGCTCTCGGACAAGATCGAGCCCTTGGTGAACCGTGTTGTCGGGGCAGATCAGCAATTGTGCTCCGGACCGGACGAGTCTCGCCGCCGACTCAAGCATCATCTCGCCCACCGCATCCCAGCGGTCATCGTCGATCAGATGCTGATATCTGCTAAGAGAGAAACCGTGCAGGGTAATCTCCGGATAGTCATGTGGCCCGAGAGTCGCCGGGCCTTCAAGACAGATTGTGCGGTAACAAAGCGCGGCGCCTTCGGCGCTGACTGCGACAATGCCGATGTGCTTCATAGGTCCGTCAATTCCAAGAGCAAACGACGACTAGATCCTCTCCAGGTCCGTCACCCTTCGACTGTCGGCTACATTTCCCGTGTTGAGTGTTAATTTGGGCTCGATCAAACATCCTTACTGCTTCGATTCTCCTGCCCGCAGCAGTTGTTCTCCTGTGTCGCGAATGGTCCTTACAAGGGCCGCAAGGTCATCGGGCGTCGTGTCGTAATGTAATATGCAAGCTCGAAGAGCGAAGCGATTTCGGAGTGTGGTGCCGGAGACAAACGTCTCTCCGCGAGCTTGAACCCGTTCCATCAAGCCTTTATTTAATGCGCTTAGCTTTTCCTCTTCAGCGCGAAGCGCAGAAGGGGCGTATCTGAAACATACAGCCGAGAGAGTGACTGGCGCGAGGAGCTCCAGATCTGATTTTTCTTTGATCAGTTCTGATAAGCACTGTGCCAAGGCATTGTGTTTCTTCACAAGTGCTTGTACTCCAGCGCGACCAGCATTCTCCAATACCATCCAGAGCTTGAGTGCGCGAAACCCGCGGGTCTGCTGAAAGCCATATTCCGAAAACCAGGGCAGCCCTCCGAATCCCTTTCCCTCTTCAGTGCGGAGGTACGGCGGAACCAAGCTGAATGTGTCACGGAGCACTCGACCGTCGCGAACAAGCACGCATCCGCACTCGACCGGTGCTGATAGCCACTTGTGAGGATCGAGCGCGAGAGAATCAGCCTCCGCGAGACCTCGATACAGGTGAGCCACGCTGTCGTCGAGGACTCCGAACGCGCCATAAGCACCGTCCACATGAAACCAGAGGTTCTGCTCCTGACAAAACGCCGCTATTTCGTGCAATGGGTCTATCGTCCCTGTGTTCACCGTCCCCGCGCTGGCCGCGATGCAAAACGGCCTGTAGCCGGTTTGCCGATCCTTCTTCACTAATTCTGACAGAGCCGAGACGTCCATCTGAAATTGCGAATTGGTGGGCACGACTCGGACCCATTTGGATCCGATGCCCAACAGCTCCGCCGCTTTGCGCATACATCCGTGTCCCTCTTCGGAGAGATAAAGAACAAGCGGCGGCCGTTCCCGGTTCTGTAGTCCATCCTCGCGCTCACTCCAACCGTCGGCGTTTGCGGCATAATGTCGGGCTGCGGCCAAACACGTCAACGACGCCATCGATCCGCCGCTGACAAGCAGGCCCATGCCAAACGGTTCGAGCGGAAAGCCCACCACTTCTGCGAGCCAGCGAACCACCGCTCGCTCAAGGTAAGTCGCGGCGTGGTCTCCGCCTGCGCAACTTGGATTCATTGCCGCGCTTAGAAGCTCCGCCACGATTCCGAGCGGCGCCGGTGGTGAATTCACCCATCCAAAGAATCGCGGATGGCCATTCCCCATGGGGTGGGCAAAAATCTCTTCGCTGAAGAAATCGAGAATGGCGTCGGGAGAACGTCCCGAGCTCGGAAGCTCCAGCCGAAGAAGGCGTCTGCGCTGAGCGGACTGCATCGGCTCAAACACGGGTCGGCTTCGGATAGACCTCAGATACTCCGTCACCATGTCCACAGCTCGATGCGCCACGACGCTAAACCTTTCGACATCCATGCCCGGTATTCCCGCCTCATCATTAGAGTTAGTGGCGGCCATGAGTACGCTTCTCCCTGGAGGAATGTGCTCGACGACCGAGACCGAAGGCATCGCGGTTGGGGCTCACATCCATCGCCAGATAGTAAATGCAGGGCTTGTTCCACGGATTTTTGAAGGCGTGAACACAATCGCCTGCATAGTAGATGCTGTCGCCAGCGCTTAGCTTGTACTCGACACTGTCGATCGTGAGCAGCAACGTCCCGGACTCCATCGCGAGATACTCGCGCGACCCCGGCGTGTGCGGCGAAAAGGCACCCGCATCCACGAGTGGTCCGATCGTTGTCCGCATGAACTCAAATTCGATCCCGGGAAGAACAGGCGACAATATCCGCCGCTCCCAGCCCGGCGCTTCCTTCGCGACGTGCTGTTCGTCGCGCCGCATCAAGATGACGGGCGCAGTCCGTTCTTCATCAAGAAGCCTTGCGATACTCGTGTCCAAGGCTGTCGCAATCCGATCCAATACCAGGACGCTGGGCACCTTCACTCCTCGCTCCACCTCAGAAAGCATGCTGCGGCTAACACTCGCTCTGGCAGCCAACGTTTGGAGTGAAAGACGCCTGCCTGTCCTCTCGTGTCGCAGGCGTGCGCCGAGCGCATCGACTGCCAATCCGTTCGAGAATCGGCCACTCACAAATGTTTCGGCCATGAATCCTCTATAGCGTAATTGCTCCGCTATTGCGAATGTGCAGCCACAGCAAAATTCCAAGACATCAGCGGGTCAGCAGCCCGATAGTCGAAACAATTGCTAGACTACCGAGGGTGAGTGGTGCAGTTGAATTCAGGGTCGGCACGGCCTACTGGACCGACCCGACACTTGTAAATTCAGACCTGTTTTATCCGCCTTCCGTCCGAAGCGCCGAAGAACGGTTGCGCTTTTACGCCGGGCAATTCAACACAGTTGAGGTCGATTCGACCTATTACGCCTTGCCGGCGGAGCGCAACGCGAAGCTGTGGGCGGAACGAACGCCGGAGAGGTTCGTCTTCAATATCAAACCCTTCGCCCTGATGACGCAGCATCCTGCCGAGATCTCGCGGCTTCCAAAGCAGTTGGGTGAGATGTTGTCGGCGGCCGAGCAGAGCAATCGCCAGCTTACGCGGCCCTCGCAGGAGGTCGTCGATATGGCGTTCCAGATGTTCTGGAGCGCGATGGCGCCGCTGCGAGAAGCCGGCAAGCTTGGAATGCTGGCCTTCCAGTTCCCGCCGTATTTCATTCCGAAGCCTGCCAATTTCGATTATCTCGCGAGTCTTCCCGAACGGCTGCCGGGTGCCTCGATCGCGATCGAATTCCGTCACCCGAGCTGGGTTCGCGACGAAACTCGACGGGCCGAAACCATGAACTTTCTGCGATCGCACGGCTTGTATTACACCTCGATCGACGCGCCCGAGGATAGTTCGATTGTGCCGTCGTTTATCGAAGCTACAGGCGACCAGGTCTATGTTCGCTTTCACGGCAAGAACCTCGAGAACTGGTTCAAACGCAACATTACGGCAAGCCGAGCGGTTCAAATATTTGTATTCGGAACGAGAGCTACACTCGCTCGCCAAAGGGTTCGGCAATCTGGAGCAACAAGGCGTCAGGCGCGTGTACGCGATTTTCAACAACTGCTATCAGAATTTCGGAATCATGAACGCGACTACGATGGCCGCAGTCCTTCGTGGCCAGGAGCAATAAGCGCGAGCTGGCGAAAGTGCCCGGACTATCCTCAAAGCGCCGTGCAAAAGAGACGGCTCGATTCGTCGAACCTATGCAGTGCCTTCCAGTCGCGAAGTTGCCGGAGGGTACGAATTGGCAATACGAAGTCAAATTCGATGGCTACCGGGCGCTCGGAATCAAGAGCGGGGGCTGCGTGAGGCTGATGTCTCGGAACGAGAATGATCTCGCAGCTCGATTTCCAATTCTGGTACAGGCGCTTGCAAAGCTTCCGGACGAGACCATCATAGATGGCGAAGTTGTAGCGCTCGACGAAACCGGTCGACCATCATTCAATATACTCCAGAACTACCGCCGCGCCGGCACGCCGCTTCAGTTTTACGCCTTCGACGTCCTCACCCTCGCAGGAAGAAGTCTGCAGAATGAGCCCCTTGAGGAAAGGCGGAAAGTGCTCCGAACCAAAATCCTGCCCCGAATGCCCGACTCGGTTCTCTTCTCGGAAACTTTAGAGGCAACAGCTTCGGAAGTAACAGCAGCGGTGAAAGCGCAGGGCCTCGAAGGAGTGATTGCGAAGCGCCGCTAGCCTCTACGAACCCGGCCGCCGGTCAGGCGTAACCTGAAAAACGGCCGTTAGACCCAAGTTAAAATCAACGACCGTGGTCCGGCGGTACGAGGCCGGAGTCTCGATCTGTCGCCGGCGGCGGCGCAGAAGATTGGCCTGACGAAAAGCGGGGTGGCGCACGTAGAGATCACCCCTGTGAGTGA
>Ga0102924_1000977_pt1 | contig 33972 bp, 26 predicted proteins | sample PaiPotPPM11metaG_FD_80116 | JGI IMG/M metagenome (GOLD analysis project Ga0102924, IMG submission 80116) | Iron sulfur acid spring bacterial and archeal communities from Banff, Canada, to study Microbial Dark Matter (Phase II) - Paint Pots PPM... ...
CTCGGCCGCGGTCCCCAGGCGGAGGGCAGGCACTTCGAGTGCTGGACGATGCTCGGCGCCTGGGCCGAGGCCACGACCCGCGTCGAGTTCGGTCCGCTGGTGTCGGGCCATCGGCTACCGCAACCCGGACCTGCTCGCCGACATGGCCCGGACGGTCGACCACATCAGCGGCGGACGGCTCGTCCTCGGCCTCGGCGCGGGCTTCAGGGAGAAGGAGTACGCCGAGTACGGCTTTCCGTTCGGCCCGCCCGCCGAGCGGGCGGCCGAGCTTGAGGCCGGGCTGGCCAGGATCGAGCGGCGGCTCGCCGTGCTGAACCCGCCGCCGGTCAGGAAGATCCCGATCCTGGTGGCGGGCGCGGGGGAGCGCAAGACCCTGGGACTGGCCGCCCGGTACGCCGACATGTGGAACGCGCTGCTCCCCGACGGGGACAGCTACCGGCGCAAGTCGCGCCTGCTGGACGAGCACTGCGCCCGTATCGGCCGCGACCCCGGCACAATCGAACGGTCAGTGCTGGTGGCGGGCCCGCCGGAGAATCTCGGGGACGAGCACCTGGCCCTCGGGGCCTCCCTGTTCGTCCTCATGATGAACCCGTCAGACAGCTTCGCCGAGGTCGAGCGGTGGGTAGCGTGGCGCGACCGCCGCAACGCGTGAGGCGCACCGCGATTGTGAGTTAGCTGGATTGCCTTACCGGTCGGCCTGCGGCTCTTTATCGGCATCGGGGCAGAGAACGGTCTTGATGGCGTCATGTTCATGCTTGCCGGTGAGGACGTCGGGTAGCTCATTGAGGCTGACGCGCCGGTCAACGAGGCGGCTGGGGCAGATGAATCCCAGCGCGGCGGAGCGCTGAGCCCGGTCCATCCAGGTAAGGACGTTGTCCGTACGGCGGTTGTGCAGGCTGACCACGCGCATCGCGCGGAAGTTCCAGCCCTGCATGTCGACGGTGCGTTTACCGCCGTTCGACTGGTGATAGCCCAGAATGCCAAGGGTGCCGTCGATCCCGACGAGGTCACTCGCCAGGTTCAGGCCCGCCGCGGCTCCGGTCGCCTCGATCACGATCGGCTGGGTCCGGCGCATCTGGTCATCGACCTCATCAGGGTGGACGACGACGTCCGCACCCCAGTCGCGGGCGAGTTCCCTGGCGCTGGCGCGCGGTTCGATGACGAACACGCGGTGCCCGAGGGCGGTCAGATAGCGGAGCGCCAACAGGCCCATGAACCCGGTGCCGACGAGGACGATTCGCGGGTACTCGCGGAACGAGAGCATCTCCAGGCCGCCGATGACGCAGGCGACCGGTTCGGCCAGTGCTCCGTCAAGCAGCGAGCAGTCGGGGTTCAGGACGACCGTGCGCACGGCGGGGACGACGATCTCGGAGGCGTAGCCATAGCTCACGTGGGCCGCGACGCGGGTGCCGGGCGGACGGTCGGCGGCCGCGGACTCGGTGACGACACCTGACACTTCGTGCCCGAGGCGGCGGGGGAAATCGCCCTCACCCTCCGCGACTGCCGCTAGATCCGAGTGGCACACGCCGACGTACGCGACCGAGAGACGGACATGACCATTAGATAGCGGTTCGGAGTGGGCTTGAACCACGCTGCTGGCGAGCTTGCCGGTGGTTTGCACGTAGCGCACGGGCGTTCCTTTCTGGTATCTCACCGGGGCGGCTTGCTGAGCTTTGCGAGGATAAGCGCGGCGTCGGGGTGGTGCAGATCGTGCAGGATCGCAACTGCCTGCCGCCAGGCGTCCTGGGCGGCAGCCGGTTCAGCGGCGGCTTCATAGTCATCCCCGAGGCGCGTGAGCGTCTCGGCTTCCGTGTAATGGTCACCGAGCTGCCGGTTGAGTTCGAGGGCCTGCCGATGGCAGTCGATGGCCTGTGGACTATTGCCCAGGTAGCGGTAGGTATCACCAAGAGCCCTCAGTGTTTCTGCCATACCGTATTTGTCTGCTTTCTCCGCTAGTTCGCGATGTACGGCAATGGCCGCTTGGCAGCAGGTGAGGGCCTCCTGATATTCGCCTAGATGGGTCAGGCAGCGTCCCTCTCGGGTGCGCGCGCGTGCCTGCCCGGTGCGATGCCCAGCGGCGAGATACAAGTCGAAGCTCTGGCGGGCGTGGCTCAGCGCTTCGTAAGGCTGCCCCTGATAGTTCTCCACCTCAGAAAGCTCAACGTGGCTATGAGCCTGCTCTTCGCGATCCCCGAGTTCGCGATTCAGGTCCAAGGCGTGCCAGAGATGGGCGCGCGCTTTGTCATAGCTGCCGAGCCGAAGGTACGCATAGCCCAGTTCATGGCTGGCCAGGGCCTGTCCGCGCCGGTCTCCGGCTCGCCGCGCGGAGGCCAGCGCGGTGTGCAGCGTGGCGATCCATTCGTCCAGATAGCCCTGCCGGTTGAAGTAGGCGGTCAGGACCCACGGGATCTGCCACGCATGAGTATCAAACCCGCTCGACGCGGCCTGCGTGACGATCGCCGGGAATGCCTTTTGCTCAGCCTCGCACCAGGCCCGCGCCTGCTCGCGGCCGGTCAGTTCTTCCGCAGCTATCATCCGCGGGTCCGGTGCGATGAGGCCAATCTCCGCGCGGCCCGGGTACAGCCACTCGATCGCGGCGTGACCAGTGTGCAGGTAATGATCGAGCATCCGGCGCACTGCGGCGTGGCGTTCGGTCGCCGTATCTACGCTCGTGCCCTGGCGGGCGGCATAGCTGCGCAGCAGGTCATGGAAGGTGAACCGGCCCGGTGCGTGCTCGGTGACCAGGTAGGCCCGCGTGAGTTCGCCCAAGGCCTTGCGTGCCCGCATCAGCGGGACTCCGGCCAGGCTGGCGGCGGCTGCGGCGGATGCGTCAGGACCGGGATGCAAGCTGAGCATCCGGAACGTCCGGGCCGCCGGTTCGCTTAGATGCCGGTAGGAGCAGGAGAACACCACCTGCAGGTTCGTGGCCAGGTCTCCCGCATCCAGAGCATCGAGGCGCAGTCGTGCGTCTCGCAGTTCACCGGCCAGCCCAGCGAGCGGCAAAGTCGGCGCGGCGGCGGCGCGAGCCGCCACGATGCTCAGCGCAAGCGGCAGCCGCGCGCACAGCTCGATCAGCTCGTCCGCGATCCCCGGCTCACGCGAGGCCCTGGACGGGCCGAGATGGTGGATTAGCAACTCGCGGGCCTCGGTTGCGGTGAGCAAGTCAAGGTCCAGCAGCTGAGCGCCTTCGCAGGCGGCAAGACTGCTGAGCTGGCTGCGGCTGGTCACCAGCACCAGGCAGGTCTCGCTGCCTGGTAGCAGCGGGCGTACTTGCTGCGCATCACGGGCGTTGTCGAGCAGCAAGAGGAACCGCCGTCCCGCGAGCAGGCTGCGGTACAAAGCGGCCTGTGCGTCCAGGCTCACGGGAATGCCCGAGGGTGCTACGCCCAGCGCGCCGAGGAAACCGCGGATGACTTCGGCGGGGCGCAGCGGCGACGCGACCGGGTCGAATCCGCGCAGGTTCACGTACAGTTGCCCGTCAGGGAACCGGTCGGCGACTTGATGCGCCCACCGCAGGGCCAGCGCGGTCTTGCCGATTCCCGCGGTGCCGCCAACCGCGGAAATCATGATCGTCCCGGCCGCAAGCTGGCTCGGGCCGACGGCGTTGTCCAGCAGGCTAGTGAGCGCGGCCAGCTCGCCGGCCCGGCCCACAAAGTGCGACGTATACGCGGGAAGCTGACGTGGCCCCACCGAATCTCGCTGTACGCGGCCGATTTCCAGAATTTTCTGGTCGGCCGGATAAGGGAAATCAGGAAGCGCGATCCAGGCCACCGTGCTGGTTTCCTTGACGGTTACCTGGGCGGGCCGGTAACTGCCGGGATATGCCGTCAGCGAATGCCGGATCACCTCGTCGAAAAACCACGCCGAGGCGGCCAGCGCGAGCACCCCAGGCGAGGCGGCCAGCGCTGCTTTTAGCGCGGGGGCCTCAAGCAGCCGGAATGCCACGTTGACGCAGGCCGCGGTGACGCCGTGCTCGTCGTAGTACACCTCCCCGGCGTGCAGTGCCATCCGCAGCCGCATCTGTTCCGGCTCACTGTGCCTGGCATTTTCCTGCCGCACGGCTCTCGCCAGTTCGCCAGGCAGCGATATGGCGAATGGGGCCTTGGGCAGCTGCGCGGGAGCCAGCAGGAGAATGCCGTCACCCCTGTCCTCGACATGACAGCGCGACCACGAGATGCCGCAGGACCGGAGTGCCTGCCGTAGCGCCCGGTAAAGACCATCGCGCACCACGAGCCGGTCCGGGTCAGCCCGCGCGGGGCTGCCGAACCTTTCCACATCCACGACGAGAATGATCCGGTGGACAGCGCTCTGGGGTCGCGGCATCAATCCAGCCAGGTGACAATGCGTCCCTGATCCGCGCAAGCCGTCGCCATAGCGGAACCAGGCTCAATTCTGGCACAGCGGAATTCGGCGGGAAACTGTCCTCGCGATATGACCCCGACGTCGTTCGTCATCAACGACGCACATTCTCGTCAACGACGTCATCGTGATAGACTGACGTACATGACCATCCTTGAGGAACGAACCGCGTCCGGCCCCGCCCGCAAGGTGCCGATCAGGCAGTTGCAGCAGCATGCCGCCAAGGTCATCGACGAGCTGGCGGACGCCGACGAGATCGGCGAGATCACCCGCCGCGGACAGGTGATCGCGCGCCTCATCCCGGTGTCGCCCGCCGAGCGTGCCTTCGCCGAGATGCTGGAGCGCGGCGAGGTCATCCCGGCAAGGAACCCGGCAGGCCTGGCCGGCTGGAAGCCTCTGCCCGCGAGGGAGGACGGGGTATCGCTTTCCGACGCGCTGACCGACCTTCGCGAGGAAGAGCGCGGATGATCTATTTCGACACGAATGCCCTGCTCAAGCTGATCCGCGAGGACGTGAAGAGCGATGCGCTCGGCGCGTTCATCGACGCGCGGCAGGGGACGCGGTGGTTCTCTTCCGAGATAGCGAAGACCGAGCTCGCCCGGACGGTGCGCCGCATCAACCACGATGACCGCGGGCGCCTCATCGACGAGCCGAGGCTGCGCACGGAGCTGGACTACGCCGAGCGCATCTGGGAACGACTCGACCTCATCGCCGTCAGCAGTCGGCTGCTCGACGCGGCCGCCGCCATTGAGCAGCCGTTTCTCCGCACGCTCGACGCGATCCACCTGGCGGCGGCGATGTCGCTGCGAACGAGCCTGTCCGCATTCGTGACGTACGACAAGCGACTCGCCGCGGCGGCGCAGGAAGCCGGGCTCCCGGTCCGCTCGCCGGCCTAGCCGGTTAGCCCGCCGGGAGGGCGGGCGGCGGCGTGTCTCCCGGACCGAGCTGCGCCTTCAGGGCGGCAAGCTCCTTGTCCACCTCGCTCGACGAGGTCACCTCCTCGAGTTCCCGCTGGATGTCGTCCCCTCCGCCGCTGACGTCTTCGAGCACGCCGGACTGCAGGAGTTCATCCAGTGCGCCGGCCCGGGCCTGCATGTTAGCGATCTTGTCCTGGGCGTTCTGGAGCGCGGCACCCGAGTCGCTGATGCCCGCTATGTTCTCGTTCACCGAGCTCATCGCGCTCGACGCCGTGTACTGGGCCTTCAGGACTTCCTTCTGGGTGCGGAACTGGTTCACCCGCTCCTGCATCTGGGCGAGCGCGGGCTCCAGCTTCTGCTCCTGCTCGGTCAGCTGGTCGTGCTGGGCCTCCATGCCGTCGATCTGGGCCTGAGCGGCGGCCTTCCGCGACAGCGCCTCGCGGGCCAGGTCCTCCCTGCCCTGCGCCAGGGCGGCCTTGGCCTGGTCCTGCAGGTGATCCACCGAGTGCTGCAGCTGGGTCTCCTGCAGCTCGATCTGCTTGCGCGAGGCCGCGATGCCGACCAGGGCCCGGCGCATCTCGGTGATCTGCTCGAGCATCTGGTTGTACGACAGGTCGAGCATCTCGTCCGGCTTCTCGGCGGCATCCAGTGCCTTGTTGGCCTTCGCGGCAAGAATGTCGTGCGCCCGCTGAAAAAGGCTCATAGCAGTCCGCTCCCTATCGGTTGCGCTACCTAACCGGACACTATCAGCGGATTGTCCGAGCCCCGCACCAGGATGCTGCCGAGCCAATGAGGACCTCCTAATGTCGATGTATGGACTCTGTGCATACTGGTACCGCCGTCGCCGCGGCTGATGTCGCCGGCCTGGTGAGCGCGCTCGGCCGCGGGCTGCCCGGCGGGCGGCTCGTCATCGATCCCGACGTGGTCGCCGCGATCTCGCACGACGAAGCGGAGTGGGCGCCGGTCGGCCAGGCCGTGGCCGGGGTGCGGGCGCGGACGGAGGCCGAGGTGCGGCACGTGGTGCGGACCTGCGCGGAGTTCGGCGCGCCGGTCGTGCCGCGCGGCGCGGGCACCGGGCTGTCCGGCGGTGCCAACGCGACCGACGGCGCGGTCGTGCTCGACCTGTCCAAGATGAACCAGGTGCTGGAGATCGACCGGGACAACATGACCTGCGTCGTTCAGCCGGGCGTGGTGAACAACGACCTGAAGGCGGCCGTGGCCGCCCACGGCTTGTGGTACCCGCCGGACCCGGCCAGCGCGCCCTGGTCGACGATCGGCGGGAACGTCGCCACCAACGCCGGCGGCCTGTGCTGCCTCAAGTACGGCGTCACCCGCGACTACGTGCTCGGGCTCCGCGTGGTCGCGGGCGCGGTCGGCAGCGGGCAGGTCAGGTACGGCGACGTCGTCCGGCTTGGCCGCCGGACCACCAAGGGCGTTGCCGGGCTCGACCTGACCGGCCTGTTCGTGGGGTCGGAAGGGACGCTCGGCGTCGTCACCGAGATCACGCTGCGGCTGCGGCCCGCCCGCACGGGAACGCCGCGCACCGTCGTCGGCGCGTTCGGCGACCTGGTGACGGCGGGGGAGGCGGTCTCGCTGATCACCCGCAGCGGTCTCGAGCCCTCGGTGCTCGAACTGCTCGACCGCGCTTGCCTGACCGCGGTGGAGGAGTGGAAGCACCTCGGGCTCGCGGCCGACGCGGCCGCGCTGCTGCTCGCCCGGGTGGACACGCGGGGCGACGCCGGCGAGGAAGAAGCGGACGCGCTCGCCGCCGCGATGACCGGTGCCGGCGCGCTGTGGGCGGAGCGGTCCACCGACGACGCTGAGGCCGAGGCGCTGTTCGACGCCCGCAGGCTCGCCTACCCGGCCCTTGAGCGACTCGGCCCGGTCCTCACCGAGGACGTCTGCGTCCCCCGTTCCGCCGTGCCGGTCATGCTCGGGCGGATCGAGGCGATCGCCGCGAGGCGGGGCGTCACGATCGCGACGGTCGCCCACGCGGGCGACGGCAACCTGCACCCGCTGCTCATCACGCCGCCGGGCGACGAGGCGGCCAGGGAAGCGGCGCAGGCCGCGTTCAGCGAGTTCCTCGACGCGGCGATCGAGCTCGGCGGCACCGTGTCGGGCGAGCACGGCATTGGCCTGCTTAAGCGCGACGGCATGCGCCGCGAGCTCGACCCGGGCGCGCTCGCCATGCAGGAGGCCGTGCGCCGCGCCCTCGACCCGCTGAGCATCTTCAACCCAGGCAAAGGCTGAGTCCTGCCGGGTAACAGCGGGGCGGCCGCCGTGCACTAATGGGTGTGGAGGATCGCTGCCGTCAGTTTCGGAGGGACGCTCATGACCGCCGTTCGCATAGCGCACGCAGAACCCAGGCCAGGGAAGTTGAAGAACGGCGAATTCCAGACCCTGGGGCACCTGGTGGTCCTGGCCGACGACGACGGACACCAGGCGGTCCCGGTATGGCTCAGGGGCGAGCCCGGTGCGGGCGACTTGGCGCGTCTGGTCGGGCTCGCCGCCAGGCCCGCCGAGGAGATCGTCACGGCCGACGTTCCGCAGGTGCTCACCGCCCGGCTGCTTGCCGCGGCCGGCGTCACCGTGACCGGGGTGGACATCGACGTCACCGCGGCGGATGCCGACGAGCTGAGCCCGCGGGACGCCGTCGCGCGGGTCGGGCTCGCCGGCCCGGCGGGCACCAGGCACGTAACGGCCGACCTCGCCCTTGGCCTGGCCGTGGCGGCCGCCGCGCGCGTTCCGCTGCGGCTGGCCGACGAGGTGCTTGACCGGGTGGCCGTTCCCGTACCCGGCGAGGACCTGCTCGGCCCGCTGCTTGACCGGGTGCCGTCGTTCGCCCAGGTATCTCCCGGTGGCGGGCTCGGCGGCTGGCCGGTGGGTGTCCTGCCCGCCAGACGGCCCCGCTTCGAGCCGCGCAACCTCGACTTCGCCGACGGCCTTGACCGGTGGGACCTCGATGCCGGTCCCGGCCGCGAAGGCGACGAACCCATGGAGGACTACACGGCCGCGGCGGACGGCGGGTCCGCGTTTTTGTCCTCGGCCGTTGCGCGGCCCGCCGGGTCCGCCGCCCTGCTCCAGTCGGTATTCGCCGATGACTACCGCGGCGGCACCGTCGTGTTCCGCGGCGAGATCCGCACCGAGCCACGCACCGGGCAAGCCGGGCTCCGGCTGGAGATCCTCAGGCACTGGTGGCGCATCGACCGCCCCCGCGAGGACCACGGACTGACGTTCTCCGGCGGCCGCCGCGACTGGAGCGGGCACGAGATCACCGTGCCGATCCCGGACGACGCCGAGATGATCCGGTTCGGCATCATGCTGACCGGCGCCGGCTCCATCGCATTGCGCAACCCGGAACTGGGCATCACCGAATGACCGCGGAGCCACCAGACGGCGACCTGGTCCGGCTCGCCCGGGACGGCGACACGGTCGCGTTCCGGCTGCTTGTCGAGCGGCACCAGCCGGCGGCGCGCGCCCGCGCCAGGAGCCTGTGCGGCAACCCGAGCGACGTGGACGACGTCGTGCAGGAGTCGTTCCTGCGCGCGTTCATCGGCCTGGCCGCGCTGCGCGACCCGGATCGTTTCGGCGGCTGGCTCGGCGGCATCGTGGCGAACGTCTGCCGCGCCCTGACCCGCCGCGCCCCGGTCGCACTCCTGCCCGGCTGGCCCGAGCCGCTGCAACCGGCCGCCGGGCACGGCCTGCCCTCGGCCGACGACCTGGACCGGGCCGAGGCGGTGCGCGCGGCCGTGGCCCAGTTGCCCGCCGGGCAGCGGCGCGCCGTCGCCCTGCACTACTACGCCGACCTGCCGCCGGGCCAGATCGCCGCGCCCGCCGGCGCGGCCCGGGCCAGCCTGCACAAGGCCCGGCTAACGCTGCGCGCCTACATCACCGAGCACCGCCCCGACCTTGTCCGGAGGACACCCATGACCACCGTCCGCGTCGCCCGGTTCGAGAGCCGCATCCCGCCCGGCCCGTCGCCCATCGGCTTCCCAAGCGATGTTCTCATCCTCGCCGACGACACGGGCCGCCGCGAGCTGCCGGTCTGGACCCAGGACCGCAGGCGACTCGCACCGCTCTTGGCGCCGCGAGCCGCCGATCGCGAACGGGCGGAGACCGTGGACGAGTTCACCGTCCGGTTGCTGCGCGCGGCCGGCGCCCGGGTCACCGGAGTGGACGTCGACGAGCTCGGCCCCGAGGTGACCGCCGCCCGGATCGCCCTCGCCGGCCCGGCGGAAACCCGGCACGTCACCGCGCGCGTGGAAGACGGGCTGACCGTCGCCGTCGCGGCAGGCGCGCCGGTCCGGGTCGCCGACCCGGTGATGGACCGGCTCGCGATACCGCTCCCCGACGACGGCGGGCCCGTGCCGCTACCGGAACCCGCCGCGGCGCTCGCCGTGCTCAGCTCGCACGGCCGGCCGCGTTACGAGCCGCGCAACATGACGTTCGCCGACGGCCTCGATCACTGGCTGCTCGGCGGCAGCTTCACCGGGCACCCTAGCCACTCGCGCTGGCAGGACTATGCCTGCGCGGCGGAAAGCGGGCTCGGGGTGCTGTCGGCGACCGTGCCGCGTCCGGCCGGGTTCGCCTTCCTCGGCCAGGAGATATACGCCGATGACTACCTCGGCGCGACGGTCACCCTCGGCACCGAAGTCCGCGTCCGCGACGCCGGGGAAGCGGGCCGCGCCGGGCTGTTCCTGCGAATGGTCCGCGGGGCCGACGTGCGGCAACCCCAGACTGAGCGCGCCGCGGTCAGCGACCCAGACAACACGCTGGTCACGGTGCCCGGCGAGCGCGACTGGACTGCCCACCGGGTCGCGGCGCGGGTACCGGCCGACACCAGCAGCATCGTATTCGGTGTCTTCCTCGCCGGCGGCGGCCGGATCGAGTTGCGTCGCCCAGAACTGACCAGGGAGGCGAGCTGACTAGCGGCGAGCTGACCACGGCAGAACAGGCCAGCGCCGAACTGACCCGGTAGCCACATCGGGCGATCAGCAACCGGCTTCAAGGCGCCTGAACGATTGCGAGCGGTGTGATCAGCGTGAACGCGATTTGGGGTCACTCCGGCGAAGGAACTCAATACCTTCCAAGAGGCCCCGGTGACACCGCCTTGCTGTCGCGTCCGGAACCGATGAGGATGAACCCATGCGCGTGACGACCAACGATGCCGACCTGCACGTCGAGGTCCACGGGGACGGCGACCCGGTCCTCCTGCTGCACGGCTGGCCGGACGACGCCGGACTGTGGCGTCACCAGGTCCCCGCACTCACCGCGGCGGGCTTCCGGGTGATCGCGCCCGACCTGCGCGGCTTCGGCCGGTCCTCCCGGCCGGAAGGCAAGGACGCCTACAACCTGGCCAGTTCCGTCGCCGACGTGTCCGCCATCCTGGACGCGGCCGGCGTGGACACCCTGCACGTCGTGGGGCACGACTGGGGCGCGGCGGTGGCCTGGCTCACCGCGATGTACCTGCCCGGCCGGGTCCGCACCCTGGCCGTGCTCTCCGTGCCGCACCTGGCGGCGCCCACGACGATCAGGCAGCGGGAAATGGCGTGGTACCAGCTGTTCTTCCAGTTCGAAGAGGTAGCCGAGGCCACGCTCAGGCACGACGACTGGGCCGCGCTGCGCGAGCTGACCCCCGGCTACCGCGACCTCGACCACGCGATCGCGAACCTGTCGCGCCCCGGCGCGCTCACCGCCTCGCTCAACTGGTACCGCGCCAACCTCGCGCCGCGCATGCCCGGTGCCCGGCCGGAGTTTCCGCCGGTGCAGGCACCCACGCTCGGCGTCTGGTCCGACGGCGACCGCTACCTGGACGGCGCCAGGATGCGCGCGTCCGGCGACCTGGTCAAGGGCCCCTGGCGGTACGCGGAGATCGCTGGCGCGACCCACTGGATACCGCTGGACGCACCGGAAGAGCTGAACGCCCTGCTGCTCGACTGGCTGAACCGCGACCACGGCCGTCCGGTGCCATGATGTCGCGACCTGGCGGAGTTATCGCCAATTTGTTAACCAGGGTGAAACACTAATCTCCACATTTTTGCAATTCCGCCAACTTTGCGTTTCAACCTGTTCGACCGCTAGACGCTCGTCAACCGGAAACTTCCGGTCATGACAGCAATGAACAGGCGAAGATTCCTCCGCAACGCGGCCGTCGCCACCGCGGGGCTTGCCATCGCGCCGCGCGTCCTCGACTGGCGGGCGACCGCCGCGGCGTCCACGCTCTCCCCGGCGGACACGACCTATCCGCTGCTTCCCTTCATTGAGCATTACCAGAGCAATCTGTCGACGGACTTGTCCTTCTCGACGAACGCCGCGGTGGAAATCCTCTCCGGATTCTCTGGGCTTTGGCAGACGGGTACGGCCTGGAATAACGGGACCGTCCTGGACGCCGGCGCGCTGTACGCCAACATGCTGCATTCGGTCTGGGTCACCACCAAGCGCACCGAGAACGAGGCCAAGGAATCGTTTATCGTTGACCGGCAGGACCAGAGCTACGACATGATCGCCGCACTCGGGCCGCTGGCACAGTATTACTACGCCGGCTCCCTGGCGGTCACGTCGATCACCTCCGCACCGGACGGAACTCCCGCGACCCAGATCAACGACGTGGTCCCCGCCGGTTCGCCGGCCGGCTCCATGACCGGCCCAGGCAACCCCGCCTCGGCGCTCGGCGCCGTCGTCACGCTGGTAAACACGCTGCGCGGTAACTACTCGTCGGGCAACCCGGCGAAGAACACGTTCCTGTACCCGCGGCCCTGGCGGATGAACGACGAGAGCCAGGTGATCGACACCGGGACCCTCGACCAGTACGGCTTCCCCGTCTACAAGTCGGACGTGGTGGTCGCTCCGCAGCTGCTGCTGCAGCGCTCGCTGACCCCGGCGAGCGACAGCGGGTTCCCCAGCGGCCACACCAACGCGTTCTACCTCGCGGGGCTCGCCTACGCCTACGCGGTGCCCGAGCGCTTCCAGGAGATCATCACCCGGGCGATGGAACTGGCCAACTACCGGATCGTCGCGGGCATGCACTCGTCCGTGGACGTGCTCGGCGGCCGCATCCTCGGCACCGCCCTGGCGGCGGCGATCCTGAGCGACCCCGCGAACGCGACCGTCAAGGCGAACGCCCGGGCGACGGCGCTGGCGTACTTCGAAGCCGCGGCCGGCTCTGCCGACCTGTTCGCGGCCGCGCACTCGGCCGGGCTCGACACCGACCCGTACGCGTCGCGGGACCTGAACAAGCGCATGATCCAGCCGTGGTGGACCTACGTGCTGCCGCGGCGCGGTGCGGCCGGCGTCCCGATGACCGTGCCGGAGGGTGCCGAAGTCCTGCTGGAAACCCGCCAGCCGTACCTCACCGCGGACCAGCGGCGGGAAGTTTTGCGCACGACGGCGCTGCCGTCCGGCTACCCGGTGCTCGACGGCCCCGAACTGTGGGGGCGGCTGAACCTGTTCGCCGCCGCCGACGGGTACGGCGCGTTCGACGCCGACGTCACCGTGGTCATGGACGCGTCGGCCGGCGGGTTCAACGCCGCCGACGCGTGGAAAAACGACATCTCCGGTCCCGGTGCCCTCGTCAAGCAGGGTTCGGGCACCCTGACCCTGTCGGGCGGGAACTCCTTCCACGGCGGCACCGTCATCACCGGCGGCACCCTGGTCGCCGCGTCGCCAAGCGCGCTCGGCCGCGGTCCGGTTCAGGTGGCGGCGGCCGGCACGCTCGCGGTGACGCCTTCCACCGGGCGGGGCGCCACCATCCAGGTCGGGGAGACGCTCGAAGTGGCCGGCACCCTGGCGGTGACGCTGGGCCAACCCCCGGGCGGCCCGGTCCTGTCGGTGGCCGGGACCGCGCTGCTTGACGGCGGCAGCTCGCTGCTGATCAGCCTGCCCGACGGCATCAGCGGCGACGGCGAGATCCAGCTCCTGTCGGCCCGGCAGGTGCGCGGCACCTTCGGCGGCGTCGCGGTCGCGACCTCGGGCTACAGCGCCGTGGTCCGCTACGCCCGCAACGGCGCGACGGTCCTCGTCAGTCCCGTATAGCCCCAAAATCCTTCCTCCCTAATTCCCGCACCGGCTCGCTCAGGGCCGCCCCAGGAAGGAATCTCCCGTGAAGAAACGCATCAGGACCGCGTGGGTCCTGCTGGCCGCCGCGGCGGCGATCGCTCCGTCGGCCCTGCTGGCCGCGCAGTCGTCGCCCGTCAAGGCGGCCACGACCGTCAGCGGCTCGTTCGCGTTCCTCAACTACAACGTGGCCGGATTGCCGGTGGTGCATGAGCCGCCGACGACACTGTCCATGGAGGCAGCGGCCAACGCGATCGGCTCCAGGCTCGGCCCGTACGACATCGCGGCGATGCAGGAGGACTTCAACTACCACGCCTACATCTACGCGACCGACACCCACCCGTACCGGACCGCGACCAGCGGCCCGGCCGGCGTCGGCGACGGGCTGAACACCGTCTCCAACGACCCGTTCGAGGACTTCACCCGGGTCACCTGGTCCTCCTGCTACCCCGACAACGGCGACTGCCTCACGCCCAAGGGATTCTCGGCTATGCGAATCCTGCTGGCCCCGGGCGTGTACGTGGACTTCATCAACCTGCACGCCAACGCCGGCACCTCATCCGGTGACGAGACCGCGCGGGAGAACGAGTGGGCGCAGCTCACCTCCTGGATCGCGGCCAACGTGCCGGCCGGGGACGCGCTGATCGTGGCGGGCGACACGAACAGCCGTTACACCCGCACGGCGGACGACCTCCAGTCGTTCGTCGCCGACAACGGGCTGACGGACGCCTGGGTGCAGCTGGAGATGGGCGGCGTCGCGCCCGCGGCGGGCGCCCCAGACCTCGTCTGCGACGAGGCCGCCATCACCAGCACCTGCGAAGTGACCAACAAGTTCATGTACCGCAGCAGCAAGTGGGTCACGCTGACCGCGACCAATTACAACAACCAGCACGCGAAGTTCCTCGACTCCAGCGGGCTCATGCTGTCGGACATGGACCCCATCCTCACCGACGTCGCCTGGACGGAGAACCCGTCCTACCAGGCCAGTGACGACTTCGGCGGCACCGGCGGCACCGCGTTCAACGACATCGACTCCATCCCCGCGAGCACCGCGGTCTCGACCCTCTCGCTCAGCTCGGGCAACCGCGTGGACAACATCGGGCTCACACTGTCGAACGGGACCACGTTCGCGCACGGCGGCACGGGCGGCACCCCCGCCACGCTGACGCTGCAAAGCGGCGAGTACCCGGTCAGCCTGAACGTCTGCGAAGGGTCCAACAACGGCGGCGAGCGGCTGTTCTACGCCCAGTGGACCACGAACCTCGGCCACACGCTGGGCGGCGGCACGGCAACCGCGGACTGCACGACGTTCACCGCGCCCGCGGGCGACCAGATCTCCGGCTTCTTCGGGCGATCCGGCACCGAAGTCGACAAGCTCGGCGTGTTCTACACCCGGGTGCCATGACTTCGCTGCGCGAGTCGGCCGCCACCGTTCGGAAGCGAAGGTTTTGATTTAGTCCGAACGAGTTCGGGTTTTACCGGCCGCCCCCACGTTTTCGCGGGGGCGGCCGGTAAAGTCCCAGATCAATTACCGCATTATTCACCGCGAATTGACAGCGCTAGGTACCGTCATATCGTGACGAGCGACCCGAGACACAGCTCGCCCGACCCCTGGGACGCACGCGACGAGCAGCAGAGCCCCCCGGCTCCGCCGGCGGGGCAGGGCGGGCAGGGGCAGTACACGCGCGGCCGGCACGCCCAAGGGGCCACTGGCGAGGACTCTTACCCCCAGGGCCAGTACGCGCCGGGCCAGTACCAGCCGGGCTCGTACGGCGGGCAGGGTGCGTCCGGGCAGGCTGGGGACGGGCAGAACGGGTACGGCCAGCAGGGGTACGGCCAGCAAGGAGCCTTCGGGCAGCCCGGCGCGTACGGACAAGGCGGCTACGGCCAGCAGGGGCAGGCCGGCGGGTCGTACGGGCCGGCCCAGGGCGGCTACCAGCAAGGTGCCTACGGGCAGGGGCAGGCCGGGCCGGGGTACGGCCAGGGCGGGTACGGTCAGCAGCCCCAGGGCAACGGGCAGCAGGGCTACGGTCAGCAGGGGTACGCCGGGCCGGGTTACGGCGCCGACGGGTACGGCACCCAGGCCTACCAGCAGGGATACGGCCAGCAGGAGTACGGCCAGCAGGAATACGGGCAGCAAGCGTACGGGCAGCCGGGGTACGGGCAGGCGGGGTACGCGGCACCCGGGTACGACCAGCAGCAGGGTCCCGCCGGGCCTGGAGGCGGCTCGCACGGGGGCGGCCATCGTTCCGGTAACCCCAGGCGCCGCAAGGTGCTCATCGGTTCGCTCTCCGGTGGGCTCGCCATCGTGGTGGCCGTTGCGCTGGCGTACGTCTTCGTCATCAAGCACGGGCCTGGCGTGCCCGCCACCGGCATGATCCCGACCGGCTCGACGCCGCAGCAAGACGGCCAGCAGCTCGCGTCGGCGTTCCTGACCGACTGGGAAAAGGGCCGGATGTCCGCGGCGGCCAACCTCACCGACAACCCGGCCGCCGCCAGGACCGGGCTCGCCGCCTACGCCAAGAACCTGGGCCTCGGCAAGGTCTCGTTCGGGCCGACCGGCGTCGCCGCCGCGGCCGGGTCCACGACGGCGGACCCGCGCGAGACCGCCGGATTCAACGTCGCCGCCGCGGTGTCGGCGGGCACCGGCACGAGCAAGCTGCGCGGCATGTGGAGCTACCGTGCTTCGCTCGTCGCCTACCAGCAGCCGAACTCCAGCGTCTGGTTCGTCGCGTGGCAGCCCACCGTGATGGGGCCGAACCTGACCGCCAAGACGCACCTCGCCGCCGTCGAGGTGCCGCCCTCGGTCAGCATGGTCGCGGACGCCACCGGCGGCAACCTGACCTCCTACGGCGACGCGGGCCTCACGAACATCGCGAACCTGCTGATGAAGGCCGCGCCGCCCGGGCAGGGCAAGCCGGGTCTCGACGTCGAGATCCAGAACGCCGCGGGCACGGTGGTGAAGAACAGCCAGGCGGTCGTGCTCAACCCGGAGAACGTGCAGTCGGTCGGCACGACGATCAGCTCGTCGGCCGAGGCCGCCGCGCTGTCCGCGGTCGCCATGCACAAGGAAAGCTCGATGGTGGTCATCCAGCCGTCGACGGGCAAGATCCTGGCCATCGCGAACAACGACGGCTTCAACGACTTCGCGCTCACCTCTGACGTTTCGCCCGGGTCCACGATGAAGGTCATCACGTCAACGGCGCTGATCAACGCCGGGGTCTTGAACCCCGAGACGCCGGTCGCCTGCCCGAAGACGTTCACCGTGCAGGGCATCACCTTCCACAACGACCAGAACGAGACCGAGCCCGCGAGCACCCCGTTCCTGACCGACTTCGCGCAGTCGTGCAACAACGCGTTCACTTCCCAGTACGAGCACCTGACCGGCGCCCTCGCCAGCACGGCGAAGGAGTACTACGGCCTCGACCAGAAGTGGGACATCGGCCTCTCGGGGATTACCGCCTCCTACTTCAACGCGCCCGCCGACGCGTCGGGGGCTGAGCTCGCCCAGGAGGCGTTCGGCCAGGGAGAACTGCAGGCCTCACCGCTCGCGATGGCCTCGGTGGCGGCCACCGTGGACACGGGAACGTTCGAGCAGCCGATCCTGGTGCCGGGCACCAAGCAGGTGACGGCCTCACCGCTGCCGGCCGCGACCGACGCCGACCTGAAGGAAATGATGCGCGCCGTCGTCACTAGCGGCACGGCCGCCGGCCTCGGCTTCGGCCCGACCGTCTACGCCAAGACGGGCACGGCCGACATCTCGAACCAGGGCAAGCCGAACAGCTGGCTGGTCGCTTTCGATTCGTCGCAGGACGTCGCGGTCGGCTGCCTGGTGCTCGACGCCGGCTACGGCGCCCAGTACGCGGCACCCGAGGTGCAGAACTTCCTCAGCCACTTCTAGGCGAGTACCTCGCGCCGCGGTGCCTGCGCGACCGGCCGAAGCGGCCGTCTTAGACGGCTAAGCGGGCGGATAATGGGCGCATGGGTGACGAACCTGAGGCGCAGGATCTGGTCGAGCTCGGCGGGCGGCCGTTCCGGCTGCCCGGCTGGCTCTCATCCCGGCTGCCGGACTGGCGGCCGCCCCGCGGCGCCGGCGTCTTCGCGGCGACCACGCTCGTGATCGGCCTGGTGGTGGGCCTCGCGGCCGGGTACGCGGCGGGAGACAACGCGCGCGGCGGCGCGGCCACCGGGTCCAGGCCGGAGTCCGCCGCGCCGTCCGCCTCGTCCGCGCCGGCGTTCTCGTTCGCCGACTCCCCGGCGCTGTCGCAGGACACCGCCGCGTGCTCGGTGCAGCAGGGCCGGAACCTTGAGCTGGGCATCCAGCTCACGAACCAGTCGACCCAGCCGGTCACGCTGACCACGGCCAGGGCCGTGCTGCCGGTGGGCGGGCTGAAGCAGGTCACCTGGCAGTGGGCGACCTGCGGCGCCATCTCCGACGGGGTCGGGCAGGCCGCCAACATCGTGCTGCCAGGACAGACGGCCTGGCTGTCGGCCACGTTCACGGTCCAGATGCAATGCCCCGGTCCGGCGCCGGTCCAGTTCAGCGTGGGCTACCTCGTGCGGGGCAAGCCGGCCACGACCACCCTGCCCGGCTTCCCCGACCTCGGCCAGGTCCCCTACAACGGCTGCCCGGCGGCAACGACGTCCAGCGCGTCCACCTCCCCGGACAGGCTCCTGACGGGCAACGACCGCTGGCTACTGCAGCGCGAAAAGCTGCAGGGCAATTAATTCCGGCGGGGCGCCAAGCCGTCATTTCGCACTCGTGCTGTCTCTGCCAGATCACCGACAGGCCTGGGGCACGGGTGCATGCTCGCGTCACTCCCTATATACCCCTAGAGGGTATCCGTCGATGATCGCGGGTCAAAAGCGTCTAACTGCGCCCCATTTGACCCGCGATAATGTCGGGCGGCCAATTCCGCCGGTGTTTTGCGGACCAACGGGGGAAATGTCCGCACAACTCCTTGCCGTGCGTAGACCCGGCCCGCGTTTGACCCTCAATGATGACCTGGGACCTTGGCACTTCGATCCGTCTAGGTCAATCCCTCGGAACTGGAAACCGCAACTCGGAAATTAGTAGTTAAACAAGGCCGCACTTGGGAATATCGCGTCAGGTTATGCGTCGTCATTGTAACGCTGAGTCTCTACGCTGATTGAGGTGCCGTCATAGAGGGCTTCACGACTCAGGATCTCACCAGTCGGAGTGACATCCGAGCTATCTACAACGTATACTTCCTCGCCGATCAGAATCCCGTACTCCAGCTGCGAGCCAGAGTCTGAGATCCCCAGTATCACCCCGCTGCAGCCACTGACCCCAAGAGCATCAGTCCGTGCACTCCGCAAGACATGTACGACCGAGTAGTAGGCAAGGCGCTCAGTCAATGCGTCACCTCTCCTAGAGGAGACAAGTCGATGTGGGGAAGCGGAGTGGGATGGCTTCCTCTGGGCGCTGCAGCACTCAAGGGCTGCCTTACCGCCGCGCCTGCTCGGCGTGCGATGGCTCCGGCTGCCAGCGCGGGTCTGTGGGAATGACGGACAGGACGTTGTCGCTCATAGTGCCCAGCCAGCAGTCATACTGCATTCTCCAATCCGCCTGCGGATCGAAGCAGACCAGTCCCTGCCTGGCTGCGAGTCCGAGGACGAACTCCGCCACCTCCGGCGCCCGGGACCAGGAGATTGTCATGATTACATGGCTGGCCGAGACCTCAGGAGTCATGCTCCACGGCGAGATTTCCATCTCTTCATCGGCCAGGCTCTCCAATGCCGGAAACCGTCCCAGCATTTCCTGGGCAAAGCCCCGCACCCTGGCATCAACGCTAACAGAGCGGCTGTTCCCTGCCGCCAACTCGTGGCAGATCCGCTCAGCCTGCTGGGCGGTAGCTGGACGCGGCGAACCCCAGACATAAAGGTCAAAGCTCACCGGAATGTCCTCCGATCGGCAGAAGATCATACCCGGCCACGGTAGCGCCGCGGGTGCCGGTCCGTTCAGGACCTGACGGCAAACCCCATGTAGGAGACGGCTGTGCTGGTTACCCGGCCCACGTCGAGCCGTCGGCTGAGTTCACCGTAGGTGATCCGCCCCCGCCGGGCGCTGGCGTAGCCGCGCAGCACAGCGAGGGGCTTCGCGCGGGCCCCGAGGCCGGTCACCTCGCCTGCGGCCAGACCGTGACGCCGCAGGATGGCGGTCAGTTCGGCCGGCGTGATGAACATGTCCCAGTCGTGGATCGCCACCTCGGTCAACCGGGTCAGCCGCCACTGCTGCACCGCCTTGACCGCCAGCACCTTGCTCGCCAGGGTGCGGTTGATCGTGTCGAACAGGTACAAACCGCCAGGCTTGAGCACCCGGGCCGTTTCGCTGACCACGCGGTCCACGTCGGCCACGTGCTCCAGCACGTCACAGCAGCAGGCCACGTCGAAGGCGGCGTCGGCGAAGGGCAGCGCCTCGCCGGCCCCGACGAGGTAGCCGACGTGCAGGCCCTGGCTCGCCGCGTGCGCCCGGGCCGCGGCGATCGAGACGGGCGACGGGTCGACCCCGGTCACCTGGCCGCCGAGGACGGCGAACGCTTCGGCGAGGAACCCGCCGCCGCAGCCGATGTCCAGCGTCCGCGCTGCGGTGACCCCGCCGTCCAGCCGCCGGGCGAGCACGTCACGGAAATAGCTGAACCGGCCCGGGGTGACACTGCCGTGCAGCAAGCTCAGCAGGCACGCGTCGTCCCACCAGGACGCGCCGAGCCGGTCGTACACCTCGTTGTCGACGGAACCGGCCACGGCAAAAGCTTAGGCCTAACGGCTTTCCTGGCGGGCCAGCAGGGCGACGTGCAGCGAGGCGCGGGACTCCGGGTCGGCGAGGCTGACGCCCGTGATGCGCTCGATGAGCCGCAGCCGCTGGTAGAACGTGGGCCTGGCCAGGTGCGCGCGCGAGGCGGCGAGCGCCTTGTTGCCGCCGGACTCGAGCAACGCCGCCAGGTCGGTGACCAGCGTGGTCCCGTGCTCGGCGTCATAGGCGAGCAGCGGTCCGAGTTCCCGCTCGGCGAACGAGCGCACCCGGGTGTCCTCGCGCAGCAGGTGCAGCAGGCCCCGCAGCCGCAGGTCGGGCAGCCGGTAGTAAGGGCGGCGGCGGGTGCCGCCGTTCGGATCCCTCGCGGCCATGTCGGCGACCTCGCGGGCCTCGCGGAACGCGTCCCGCACCGCGGCGAGCGACCCAGCGGGCCTGCTGACCCCGATAGCCGGACCCGCGGGTGACGCGGACCGCAGCCTGGCCGCGATCGCGCGAAGCGCCGGGTCATCGTCCCCGCCGGGCGGCAGCGAAAGCAGCGCGCCCGTCCGCACGTCGTCGAGCGCTCCCGCGAGCGCGGGCACCCCGGCCGCCAGGCAGGCGCTCGCCACCGCTTCGGCGGTGCCGAGGACGCCATCACCGAATACGGGGGCCTGCTCCGGATCCGGCAGCCTGACCACGACGGCTACGAGGTCCCGGCCGGTCACCTCCACGCCCATAGCCCGCGCCCGCGCCGCGGCCTCGCCGCCGTCATCGCCGAGAGAACCAGGGGAACCCGCGAACCCGGTGCCCTCGATCAGCGCGCTGATCAGCGTCCGGTGCGCCTGCCGTTCGAGCGACTCCGGCTGCGACGTGAGCAGGTGGCCGAGCGCGAGCGCGGCGGCGGCGCGGGACAGGAGCAGCTCGTCGATGATCCGGGCGTGCACGGCCTCGGTGATCTCGATGAACGCGACCTCGCGGCGCAGCTCGACCAGCGGCACCGACCGCGCCTGCGCGGCGGTCACCAGGGCGGCGGGAAGCGCGTCCGCGTACCGGCGGCCGAGTTCGACGGCCAGCCCGGCCACGCCGACGCCGGCCAGCGATGCGACATAATCGGCGAGTTCGGCCGGGGAGTCCGGCAGCGCGATCCCGGTGGAGAGGACCAGCTCGCCGCCGCGCAGCAGCCGGCCGACGTCGGTCAGCTCGAGCGCGTGCACCCAGCGCACGGGCACGTCGAGCCGCCCGGACCCCGCCACCACGTGCGGCGATCCCCGGCGGACGACGTCGAGGTCAAGCACCTCGCGCAAGGTGAGCGGCATCGTCTTGCGACCTTACAACCCGGCGGGCGGAAAAGTGGAAGACCCCCGCCCGGCCGGGCGGGGGTCTTCCCTAGGGCGGCGTCGCTACGTCACTCGGAATCCGACGGCGGGAGGGCCACTCCCGGCACATCGTTCGGTGCGTAGATCTTGGTGTCGCCCGGGTAGGGCACCGTCCAGCCGTGGGCCTGGTACCACGTGTACCGGTTCATCTGCTCCGGGTTCGCGTAGTCGGGGACCGCACCGTTGCCGGTGGTGTGCTGGCCGGCGATCCAGGCCTGCCAGGCGGCGGCGGTGGCCTGCTCGTTCGCGGGCACCGTCGTCTTCTGGACCTCCGCCTTGTCCAGCGCCGTCGCCGCGGCGCCGGTCTTGCCCAGGGTGTCGAGGCCGCAGGACGGCGCCGTGGTGATGGCCTCGGTCAGCGGTATCTGGTTCGGCACGGCGTTGAACGGCGTGTAGTTGGGGTGGTTGGTGAAGGCGTCGTACATCGGGGTGGCGGCGGCGACCTTCTCGTTCAGCGGCTGGGCGCCGAGGATCTGCTCGATCGTCCGGACCGCCGAGATCTGCGAGTAGTAGGTGTTGATTACCTTGCCGTGCTGGGACCAGGGGCTGATGACCTGGACCGGGGCGCGGTGGCCGTCCACGTGGTCGGCGCCGTCCTGGCTGTCGTCCTCGAGGACGAAGATGGCGGAATCCTTCCAGTACTTGCTGTGCGAGATCGTGTCGACGATTTCACCGGTGGCGAGGTCGTTGTCCGCGACCCCGGCCTCCGCGTCCGCCGGGCCGCCGGTGTGGTCGCTGGACAGCCAGATCATGTTGAAGTTGGCCGGACCGTTCTTCTGGAAGTCCTGCTTCCAGATCTCGTAGCGGTAGATGTCCGGGATCGAGAGGTCGAACGGCGGGGACAGCGGGTCGGCGATCGCGTTCAGCGACGGGATCGACGAGCCGTAGTCGCCCTTCAGGCCCGCCGCGGTCAGCTGGGCCGGGTCACCACCGCTCATGACGCTCTTGGACGCGCAGTAATACTGCTGCCACGTACCGGACGGCTTGCCCTCCATGTACTCGTACTCGCCGTAGTTCCTGGCCGACGCGCCAGCGGACTCGACCGCGGTCCACAGGAAGCCGGAGCTTTGGTGACCGAGCACGTCCTCCTCGGAGTCATAGCTGCGCTGGTACTCGCCCGCTTGCGACTCGTCGTACTCGGGGTTGTCGCCCTGCATCAGCCAGTTGTGGCCCTCGGACGAGTTGGTGCCGACGTCGTACACGTTGTCGTAGTCACCGAACTGCTTGGCCAGCGCGTGCTGATTCGGCGTCGCCTTCTCGCCGAACTGGGTGAGCGTGGGATCGCCGTTGCCTTCGCCTAGGTCGCCGAACAGCTGGTCGTAGGTGCGGTTCTCCTTCACGATCAAGAAGACGTGCTTGATCGTGGACGGGTCACCGATGCGCGTCGGGACCGGGACCGGCGCCGTCTTCCTGCCCGCGGCCTCCTGGACGTCGTGCTTGCCCCAGCCGTTCTGCGCGAAGACCGTCCCGGTGTACTTCGCGATGTCCTGGTCGCTCGGAAGGGTGAAGCGCGTCAGGGACGCGGTGGTGCTGTGCGTGTCGTGGCCGGTCACGGGGACGGTTCCCTGTCCCTTGTAGGTCGTGATGGCCGGGCCGCGCGCGTCGATGCCGCGGGTGTTGGTGACGACGATCTGGTCGCCGACGGTCGCCACGTCGGCCGGGTAGTAGTCCGTCGGCAGCAGGCCGATGTAGCTCACCGGCTCCTTCGGCGCGCCGTCGTACTGGTAGACCGCGACGGCGTTCGCGCTCCCCAGAGTGACCAGCAGGTGGCCGTCCTTGGTCATGGCGATGCCGTTGGGCTGGTACCCCACCGAGGACTCGGGCCAGGGCTTGGTCTCGATCGTCTGCTCGACCTGGTTCGTCGTCGTGTCGATGACCGAGACGGTGTCACTGTTGGTGTTGGCGACGAACAGCGCGTTGCCGTCGGCGTACATCGCGGTCGGGTGCAGGCCAACGGCGATCGACCCGACCGGCGCGGACGGGTTCGCGGGGTTGATGACGCTGACGGTTCCGGTTGTCGACGTGCCCAGGTACGTGTTGGCGGGCACGGCGGTGCCGTAGGAGTCCATGGTCGGGTCGCCGGGCTTGGCCTGGCGGCCGCCCTCGTCGCTCACGTAGAGCTTGCCGCCGACGAAGGCGAGCTCACGGGGCGCGATGCCGACGTTCCACGTGTGCTCGACCGTACCGGTGGTCGGGTCGAGCGCCACGACGGTGTTCTGCCCGTTGAGCGCGGCGTACAGGGTGGACCCGTCGGGCGAGTAGGTGGTCTGGCCCACCAGCGCGGAGTTGGGCGTCGGAGTCCGGCTGTTACCAGAAAGGTGGGTGCCCACCGTCGGGAGCGGGAAACGGGTCGGCGCGCCGAGGGTGCCGTCGGCGTTGACCGGGAACCGGGTCAGGGCGTCTTGCTCGGGAAGCCAGAGGAACTTGCCGTCCGGCGAGTACGTCGGGCCTTCCTGCCCGACGGTGCCGTCGGACAGGGTCTGGTTGACCCCGGTGGCGGTGCCGACCGTCCAGATGAGCTTGTAGCTCGACAGGTCGAAGATCTGCAGGACCACCGACTTGTCGGTGCTGGTCGCGGCCAGGAATCGCCCGTCCGGGCTGACCGTCGAGCCCATGAACTTGCCGATCTGGGTGAGCAGGCGGTCACCGATCGGCTGGATGATCTGGTCGTCGGAGACCTGGATCCCGTTGGGATACTGCGTGCCGACCTGGTTGTCGCCGAACACCAACGTCGTACCGAAGGCCATTCCTCCGCCGGCGGCGAGGAGAGCGGTCGTGACGACCGCCGCTATGTAGAGCCGGCGGCCGATCCATTTCGGCCGCCCAAGTCGGAATCTCGCCACTGCACGGCGTTTCCGCGTGACTTGCATGCCTGTCCCTTCGGTGTGGGGGCTAGCAGATCGATCAGGCCTGTTCGAACTGGCAGCCCGCCCCCGCCAAGGGATTGCGCATCAAGTCCTCGGTCTGCCCACAGGAAACCCTCAGGGATGCAGCTATCGAGCACTTTGATCAGACTTGAACGTCAAGTAAACAGGTGATGTCTGATTTTGTTCTCTTGTTGTTGCGGGCGGGACCGCGCCCCGCCCTTCCGACATGTTCCGGCTTACGGACACGTTGGGCCTTACAACATGTAAGGAAACTCCACAGATGCCTGGCAGTCTGTCGCTAGGCCGGCGGGCCGACCGCGGGCAGACTGGGAGCATGTCAGATCTCTACGCCCGCCACCGCGCGGTCATCCCTAGCTGGGTCGGCGTCAACTACAGCGAGCCGATCGAGATCGTCAGCGGCAAGGGCTGCCGCGTCAACGACGCTCAGGGCAACAGCTACCTCGACTTCTTCGCCGGCATCCTCACGAACATGCTCGGCTACGACGTGGCCGAGGTCCGGGAGGCGGTCGAACGGCAGATCGCGACGGGGATCTACCACACCTCCACGCTCTACCTGATCCGCAGCCAGGTGGAGCTCGCCGAGAAGATCGCCCGGCTGTCCGGCATCCCGGACGCCAAGGTGTTCTTCACCAACTCGGGCTCCGAGGCCAACGAGGCCGCCCTGACGGCGGCGCTGTCCGCGCGCAAGGCAAACCAGGTACTCGCGATGCGCGGCTCTTATCACGGCCGCACCTTCGGCACGGTCGCCATCACGGGGAACGCGAGCTGGAAAGCGAGCAGCAACGATCCGTTCGGTACCCATTACCTGCACGGCACCGACCGGCAGCTGCCCGCCTACCGCGGCCTCGGCGACGCCGAGTACATCGACGCCTGCGTCGCCGACCTCCGCGAGCTGCTCGCCGCCGCGGTTAACCCGCACGACGTCGCGGCGCTCATCGCCGAGCCGATCCAGGGCGTCGGCGGGTTCACGATGGCACCCGCCGGACTGTTCCTGGCCTACAAGGAAGTTCTCGACGAGCACGGCATCCTGCTGATCTCCGACGAGGTACAGACGGGCTGGGGCCGCACCGGCGAGCACTTCTGGGGCATCCAGGCCCACGGCATCACGCCCGACTTCATGACGTTCGCCAAGGGGCTGGCCAACGGGTTCGCGATCGGCGGCGTCGTCGGCCGCGGCGACCTGCTCGACGGCATCCGCGGCAACGGCATCTCCACCTTCGGCGGCAACCCGATCGCCACCACCGCGGCGGGCGCCACCCTGGACTACGTGCTCTCCCACGACCTGCAGAAGAACGCGGCCGCCTGCGGCGCCATCATCATCGACGGGCTCAGGGCCGCCGCCGGCGACCTCAAGACCGTCGCCGAGGTGCGCGGCAAGGGCCTCATGTTCGCCGTCGACCTCGCCGACCCCGCCACGGGCCGACCGTCGCCCGCCCTCGCGGGCAAGGCGCTGGAGGCGACCAGGGAGCGGGGCCTGCTGATCGGCAAGGGCGGCCTCTACGGCGCGACGCTGCGGATGGCGCCGCCGCTCACGCTCAGCGAGGCGGAGGCCCGGGAGGGGCTCGGCCTGCTGGTCGACGCCCTGACGGCCGTGGACGCGCAGGCGGCCGGGTAGCCATGACCGCGAAGCGCATCACCCACTGGATCGACGGGAAGCCGTTCACGGGGACGGCGGCTCGCCAGGGCGAGGTCTTCGACCCGGCTCTCGGCACCGTCACCGGGCACGTCGACTTCGCCGCGGAAGACGACGTTGACGCGGCCGTCGCCGCGGCGGGCGCCGCGTGGCGCTCCTGGCGGTCGTCCACCTTGTCCCGCCGTGCTCGCGTCATGTTCGACTTCAGGGCGGCGCTGCTGCGCCGCCGCTCGGAGCTCGCCGCCGTCATCACGGCCGAGCACGGCAAGGTGCTCAGCGACGCCGACGGCGAGATCGCGCGGGGCCTTGAAGTCGTCGAGTTCGCCTGCGGCATTCCCGCCCTGCTCAAGGGGGGGTTCTCCGAGTCGGTGTCGACGCAGATCGACGTGACGTCGATCTGCCAGCCGGTCGGGGTCTGCGCCGTGATCACGCCGTTCAACTTTCCCGTCATGGTACCGCTGTGGTTCGCGCCTATCGCGATCGCGTGCGGCAACGCGGTCGTGCTCAAGCCGAGCGAGAAGGACCCGTCGGCGTCCATCCTGCTGGCCGAGTGCCTGGCGGAGGCCGGGCTTCCCGACGGCGTATTCAACGTGGTCCAGGGCGACGCGATCGCGGTCAACCGGCTGCTGACCCACCCGGACGTCCGCGCGGTCAGCTTCGTCGGCTCGACGCCCGTCGCCCGCCACGTGTACGAGACGGGCACGCGGCACGCCAAGCGGGTCCAGGCGCTCGGCGGGGCGAAGAACCACATGGTCGTCCTGCCCGACGCGGATCTCGACGCTGCCGCGGACGCGGCGGTGTCGGCCGGCTTCGGCTCGGCGGGTGAGCGGTGCATGGCGGTTTCGGTCGTCGTCGCCGTCGACCCGGTCGGCGACGAACTGGTCGCGCGGATCACCGAGCGGATGGCCCGGCTGCGCACCGGCGACGGCCGGCGCGGCTGCGACATGGGCCCGCTGGTCACCGCCGCCCACCGGGACCGGGTCGCCTCCTACATCGACGCGGGGGTCGAGGCGGGCGCGACGCTGGTCGTCGACGGGCGCGGCGCCGACGTGGACGCTGTTGAAGACGGGTTCTGGCTCGGGCCCACGCTCTTCGACAACGTGCCGCCCGGGGCGTCGATCTACACCGACGAGATCTTCGGCCCGGTGCTCAGCGTGGTGCGCGCGCCCTCGTTCGACGAGGCACTCGACCTCGTCAACGCAAGCCCGTACGGGAACGGCACCGCGCTCTTCACGACCGACGGCTCGCTCGCCCGGCGCTTCCAGCACGAGGTCGAGGTCGGGATGGTCGGCATCAACGTCCCCATCCCGGTCCCCGCCGCCGCGTACTCCTTCGGCGGCTGGAAGGCCTCCTTGTTCGGCGACACCCACGCCTACGGACCCGACGGCGTCCACTTCTTCACCAGGTCCAAGGTGGTCACGAGCAAGTGGCCGCGGACGGCCGCCCCCGCATCCCGGCCGGACCTGAACTTCCCCGGCAACCTGTAACGCGGACAGCAGAGCGGCGGGGCGCCGTGGCGCCCCGCCGCGTTTTGCCGCTAGCGGGCCATTCACATCTCGGTCGCGCCGGGCGCCGCGGGCCCGTTGCCCGCGCCGGTGGCGCGGACGGCGGCGGCGATGTCCGACCGGTCGTCGTCCTTCAGTTCAAGCGTCGCGGCGGGCAGCCACCCGTCGACCTGACGGGGGCTGCGGGCACCGACGATCGCGCCGGTCACGCCCGGGAAGGCCAGCGTCCAGGCAACGGCCACCGCGGCCGGCGTGACGCCGTGCCGTTCGGCGACCGGACGCAGCGCTTCGGCTAGTGCCAGGTTGGCGGACACGGCGGGCTCCGTGAAGTCGGGGTGCCCGGCCCGCCAGTCACCCGGTTCGAGCCGAGCGGCGCGCTCCGCGGTGAACGCGCCGGTGAGCAGGCCGGAGGCCATCGGGCTGTAGACGATCACCCCGGTGTGGTGCTTCTCGGCCCACGGCAGGACGTCGGCGGCGATGTCGCGGTGGATCAGGCTGAACGGCGGCTGGATCGCGTCCACCGTACCGACCCGCTCGGCCGCGTCCAGCAGCGGGACACCGTGGTTCGACAGGCCGGCCGCGCGGATCTTGCCCTCGCGCTTGAGGTCGGTGAAGACCTGCCAGTACTCCTCGACTGGCGTGCCGTCCTCCGCCGGCCAGTGCATCTGGTACAGGTCGATCCGCTCGACCCGCAGCCGGCGCAGCGACGCCTCGACCTCGGCCCTGATGCTGGCGGGCGCGCCGACCCGGCGCGGTGCCGCGGAGCGGTCGGCGGGGTCCCAGACCAGTCCGCCCTTGGTGAAGACGTAAGGGCGGTCGGACTCGGGAAGGCCGGCGAGCGCGCTGGCCACCACCTCTTCCGAGTGCCCGAGCCCGTAGACGGCGGCCGTGTCGATCCAGTTGATGCCCGACTCGACCGCGTGCCTGATGGCGGTCACGGACGCGGCGTCGTCCTGGTTGCCCCAGGCGAAGGCCCAGTCGCCGCCGCCGATGGCCCAGGCGCCGAAGCCGACCCTGGTCAGCCGCATGCCGGTCCGGCCGAGCGCCGTGGTGGGAAGCGCCGTGGTGGGAAGCCCCGTGGTGGGAAGCCCCGTGGTGGGAAGCGAGGTGTTCATGATCGTTCTCCTTGTCATTCGCTATTCGTTGCCGGGGTGTCGTTCGCCCGGTCACCCGGCCGCGAGGATGCCGAGGCCGGCGCTCAGCGAGGCGATGATCGCCCCGCCCACGGCGACCGCGACGAACGAGCGGGCGAAGCCGGTCTGGAAGAACCGGTGCCGCAGGTAGGCCAGGGTGACCAGTTCGACGGCCACCACGGCGATCGCGGCGCTGATCGCCGCGCCGTAGCCGGGGATCAGGAACGGGAGGCTGTGGAAGATGCCGCCGAGGAACGTGCCGCCGCCGGTGATCGCGCCGCGCAGCACCGGGCTGCCGCGTCCGGTGAGGTCGCCGGTGTCGGACAATCCCTCGGAGAAGGCCATGCTCACGCCCGCGCCGAGTGCGGTCGCGGCGCCGGTGTAGAACGCGGTCAGCGGGTGGTGGGTGGCGAGCACCACCGCGAATATCGGTGCGAGGGTCGACAGCGATCCGTCCATTAGTCCGCTCAGCGCGGGCTGGACCCTCTTGAGCAGGAACGACTGACTGTCGGGGCCGGCCGGTTCGACCTGCTCTTCCGCGATCGTGGTCATGTCGCGCTCCTCTCTGCTTTCTGCTGCTTTTGCGGTTTTCTTCAGCTGGATTCAGCGTCGTCCGCGGCAGGGTGAGACGGCGTCACGTCGGCGGGTGATTCGCGCCGGACCTCGAGCAGTTCGAGTCCGAGCGACTCGATGCTGGACAGCACCCCGTACAGGGCTGCCTGGTCGGCCAGGGGGCCGGCCAGCACCGTGTCACCGCCGTCGGCCCGCGCGTGCAGTGCGGGGAACGCGCCGCGTATCGTCCGGCCGAGCCGGCCACGGACGCGGATCTGGTAGTTCACCGCGCACCGCGGGCCGTGCGGATGTCGCGGGCGAAGCGGGAGATCGAGAACGCGCCGAGCACCGCGAGCAGGATGGAGAAGGTGAGCACGGCGGTGAACGTCCCGGTGAAGCCGGACAGCACGCCCACGCCGACCACCGGGATGATCAGCCCGGCGTAGCACGCCACGAAGAAGGCGGACAGGGCCTGGCCGCGCCGGTCGGCGGGGGCCAGGCGGTTGGCCGTAGCCACGCTGCCGAGGAAGATCGCGCCGGAGGCCACACCGCCGGCCACCGTGCCGGCGAGGAAGAGTCCCATCGAGGACTCGTCGAGGGCGGCGAGGATCAGGCCGAGCGCGGCGATGAACAGGGTGAGGCCGGCGAGTATGACCCGGTTGCGAGCGAATCGCGATAGCACGACCTGGGTGACGGTGCCCACGGCGAGCAGCAGGAACACGACGGCTCCCTGCACCGCGTGGCTGCTCTGGTGCAGCTCGCCCGCGATGAAGCCGGGCACCAGCGAGGTGAAGAGCCCGAGCAGCGCGAAGGCGGCGAAGCCGGCCACGCCGGCGGCGATGAACTCGGCGCGGCCGCGCTCCGGGATCCCGAGGCCGGCGAAGTGCAGGGCGGGCCGCGTACGGACGCGGACCGTCTCCGGCACGACCAGCAGGATCAGCGCCGCGACCGCGAGGACTCCCAGGTACACCTCGAAAACCAGCGTCGTGGGGTCGGGCGCGTACTGGGCGAAAAGACCGGCGACCAGGGGACCGAGGCCGAGGCCGGCCATGTTCGCGGCCGGGGCTACGAGCGTGACCTTGCGGCCGGCCGAGGCTGGGGCCAGCTCGGTGAGCGTGGCCGTCGCCGTGCCCGTTACCAGGCCCGCCGATATCCCCGACACGATCCTGGCCGCGATGAGCGCCCCCACGTCGGGCGCGACGATGAACACGACCGTGCTCACCGCGCTCGCCCCCAGGGCCGCGGCGAGCACGGGCTTGCGCCCCGCCTGGTCCGACGACCGCCCGGCGAGCAGCAGCGTGCCGATCACCGCCGCCGCGTAAACGGCGAATGTCACCGTCACCATCGCCGCGGAGAAATGCCAGCGGCTCTGGTAGATGTCGTACAGCGGGGTCGGCAGCGTGGTGCCCAGCATGGTGACGGTGAGCACAACCGCCAGCATCCAGAACGCCGTCCCTCGCGGGGCGGCCGGACCAGTTCGCCGGTCCGGCGGCCGCTGTCCTGCGCCCGGCCGGCCAGGTACCCGCCGTAGAGCCTGCATGGTAGCCATGTCCGGTTCCTTCTTTCTTGTGTGCGGCTTAGCTAGGTCCAAGGTCGCGCCCGGCCGGGTGAGCCGGCGTCACCCGCCCGGGTGATCCGCCGGGCCAGCGTCGGCCGGCGGCGGGGCAGGACGTACTGTGGAAAGCGGTGCCTGCCGAGGAGAGCCGTCGTGGAGCCTGCCGACTTGCCAGGGGTTGCCGACCCTCCGGCCGTCCCGGCGGTCAGGGACGGAGTCGTCTCGCGCACCGCGCTGTTCAAGCGGCTGACGGAGGCGCAGCGCGTGGTGCAGGTGTCCGCTCCGGCCGGGAGCGGGAAGACCGTGCTGCTGAGGTCCTGGATCGCCGACTCCGGCCTGGCCAAACGCGTGGCCTGGGTGTCGGTGCCGGGTGACCGCGACCCGCAGCGCTTCTGGATCTCCGTGGCCGGCGCGCTGCGGGACACGGCCGCCGGTTCGGCGCTGGTACGCGGGCTGACGGCAGCACCCGAGCTGGACGGCTGGACGCTGGTCGAGCGGCTGCTCGAGGACCTCGCCGCGCTCGATGAGCGGATCTGGCTGGTGGTTGACGACCTGCACGAGCTTGACTCGGCCGACACGCTGCGCCAGCTGGAGCTGCTGATCATGCGTGCACCTCCCGCCCTGCGGTTTGTGCTGGTCACCCGCCACGACCTCCGGCTCGGCCTGCACCGGCTGCGCCTGGCCGGCGAGCTCACCGAGATCCGCCGGGCCGACCTGCGGTTCACCTTGCCGGAGGGCCGGGCGCTGCTCGCCGCGGCTGGCGTGCCGGTCACCGACGCGACGCTCGCCCTGCTGTACGACAGGACGGAGGGCTGGGCCGCGGGGCTGCGCCTCGCCGCGCTGTCGCTGGCCGGGCACCCCGACCCGGACCGGTTCGCGGCCGAGTTCGGCGGCAGCGAGCGCACGGTCGCCGAGTACCTGCTCGCCGAGGTCCTAGAGCGGCAGACGGAAGAGGCCAGGCGGCTGCTGCTGCGGACCTCGATACTTGAACGCGTCAACGGCGAGCTCGCCGACCTGCTGACCGGCGGTACCGGCGGCGAGCGCGTGCTGCAGGAGCTCGAGGAGGCCGGCGCTTTCGTCGTCTCGCTCGACGCGCGGCGAACCTGGTTCCGCTACCACCAGCTGTTCGCCGACCTGCTGCAGCTGGAGCTGCGCGGGAGCGCGGCGGCGGAACTGCCGGCGCTGCATGACGCCGCCGCCGGGTGGTACGCGGCCCACGGTTACACCGTCGAGGCGGTCAGGCACGCTCAGGCCGCGGAGAACTGGGCCCTGGCCGCCCGCGTGCTCTCCGACCAGTGGGTCGGCCTCGGCCTTTCCGGGCTGGGCAGCACGGCGCACGAACTCCTGGTCCGCTTTCCCGCCGACGTGGTCGCCGCGGACGCCGAACTGGCGGCGCGGGTGGCCGGCGACCAGCTGTCCCGCGGGTCGCTCGACGAGGCGGACCGCTACCTGGCGCTCGCCGGGCGGGCGCTTGAGTCGGCTCCTGAAGACAGACGCGGGCCCGCGCAGGTGGTCATCGCCGTCGTCCGCTTGCGGCTGGCCCGCCAGCGCGGCGACCTCGCGGCCGTGAGTGACGAAGCGCGGCGGCTGCTCGCGCCAGCGGTGGCGGCGGACCTGGCGGAGCCGCGGCTCGGCGAGGAGCTGCGGGCGATCGCGCTTATCAACCTCGGCACCGCCGAGCTCTGGACATCTCGGCTCGACGAGGCGGACAGGCACCTCGAGGAAGGCGTCGCCCTGGCGCGGCAGATCGGCCGGCCGTACCTGGAACTCGCGGGCCTGGCGCAGGGGGCACAGCTGCTGAGCTGGCGGTCCTTCCCCCTCGGCGCGCAGCGCGGACGGCAGGCCATCGAGCTCGCCGAGCAGCACGGGTGGGCCGACGAGCCGGTCACCGGCATCGCCTACATGTCCCTCGGCGTGGAGCTGGTCGTCCAGGGAAGGCTGGAGGAGGCGGATGCGGTGCTCAGCCGGGCCGAGCGCACCGTCAGGGCCGAGGTCGAGCCTGCCGCCGGGATGCGGATGCACTACGGCCGCGGCATGTTCGAGTTCGTGAGCGGCCGTCCCGAGGCCGCGCTGAACGCCTTCCGCCGGGCGGAACGGCTGACCCGGTCGCTCGTCTCGCCGCACACGCTCGCGCCGCGGCTGCGCTCCCACCTGCTGCAGACGCTCATCCGCCTCGGCGAGACCGAGCAGGCAGAGCGGGCGCTCGCCGGGATGGACGGCAGGCAACGGCAGCAGGGGGAGATACGCATAGCCGAGGCGTCGCTGCGCCTCGCCCAGAACAACCCGGAGGCAGCGGCTGCCGTCCTCGCGCCCATCGTCGACGGCTCGGCGCCCTTGCGGAACGCCCACCTCTGGGAGGTGCAGGCGTTCCTGCTCGAGGCGATCGCCCGCGACGCGCTCGGCGACGCGGTGAGCGCGAGGCGGGCGCTCGAGCGGGCGCTGTACCTGGCCGAGCCGGAGAGCCTGCTCTTCCCCTTCTTGTACGATCCCGCGCCGGACCTGCTCGACCGCCATCGCAGTCTCGGCACCGCGCACGCCGCACTGATCGCCGAGATCCTGAGCGTCCTGGCCGGAAGCAAGCCGGGCGCGCGGCCGCCGGGACCGCAGCGCCTGCGCGAGCCGCTCAGCCACGCCGAGGCCCGTGTCCTGCGCTACCTGCCCACCAAGCTCTCCACGCCGGAAATCGCCGACGAGATGTACCTGTCGGTGAACACGGTCAAGACGCACATGCGTCACCTGTACGACAAGCTCGGCGTCCACCGCCGCCACGAGGCGGTGGAGCAGGCGCGCGCGCTCGGGCTGCTGGCGCCGCCGCCGCGCCGCCCCTAGCCGAGCCAGTAGTCCAGCCGTCTGGGCGGCCGCCGCCACCCGGCGCGACCTCGCCGACCTCGTCGCGGCGCTTGACCTTACGGCTCGTTAGCGAGATCGTCGGCACCCGGGCGCCACTCGGCGCGGTAGTCCGGATGACCGGAGAACCGTACCGCGGCCTCTCTCATGTCCCGCTCGATCTCCGGCCGGTCGTCGCCGTCCTGGTAGGCGGCTACCAGCGCGAAGGTGCGATAGCGCTCCTCCTCGGTGACCTCGGGGTCCGCGGTGCGGTGCATGAGAAATGCGGCGAGGTCGTCCATGCTGTCCCGATAGCTGTTCGCTGATCCTGAGGACTCCGCCGGTTCGGTCGACATGGGGGCCATTATCGGCCTGCGACCACGAACCCGCATCCTCCGGGTGGCCAGTTTCCGTGCGCCGGA